>MTEU01004248.1_pt1 | contig 23881 bp, 20 predicted proteins | sample 1042701 | NCBI WGS metagenome assembly MTEU01 (sample SAMN06185813, study PRJNA358809) | soil metagenome | isolation source: naturally attenuated soil | place: India | collected 2015-05-23
CGCCCGCCGTCACCGGCGCCGTGGCCGGCGGCGCAGCGCCCTGCGCCTGCCCGGCAGCGCCGGTCTGAGGCTGGCCCGCGGTGCCGGTCTGCGGCTGCTGGGCCTGTGTCGACGCCTGCGTGGAGGGCTCGGGCCGCGCCTTGCCGCGCAGCCTGTTCAGGATTTCGCCAAAGATGCTCATTGCAGATCCTCCGGTTGGGATGTACTGCCAGGTGCTGGGATGTGCCGAGATGTGCTGCGGTATGCAGCCTGATGTTCGGGCTGCACCGCGCAGCCACGCAGGATCCGCGCCACGGTGCGATAGCCGATGCGTCCGGGATGGCATGTCCGTCAGGCAGGTACTTTTGACAAGGATTGGTGCATTTATTGAGTCCAGCAAAGCAAAACGGGCCGCATTTCGCGGCCCGTTTCATCGGTCGTTCCGGCGAATCACGCTGCCAGTTGCGCCGTACCGAGGCGGAACGTCGACACCGCCTGCTTCAGGCGCTTGGCCTGTTCTTCCAGCGAGCCGGCCGCGGCGGCGGCCTGCTCGACCAGCGCGGCGTTCTGCTGCGTCACGGTGTCCATCTGCGTGACGGCCTGGTTCACCTGCTCGATGCCGGCGCTCTGCTCGGCCGACGCCGCGCTGATCTCGCCCATGATGTCGGTGACGCGCTTGACCGCGCCGACGATCTCTTCCATGGTCTGACCGGCCTCCGACACCAGCTGCGAACCCTTCTCGACGCGCTCGGCCGAATCGTCGATCAGCGACTTGATCTCCTTGGCGGCGGTGGCGCTGCGCTGCGCGAGGCTGCGCACTTCGCCGGCGACGACCGCGAAGCCGCGGCCCTGTTCGCCGGCGCGCGCGGCTTCCACCGCGGCGTTCAGCGCCAGGATATTGGTCTGGAAGGCGATGCTCTCGATCACCGCGATGATGTCGGTGACCTTCTTCGACGCGCCGTGGATCTCGTCCATGGTGTTGACCACCTGGCCGACCACATCGCCGCCCTTGACGGCGATGTCGGAGGCGTCGACCGCGAGGCGGCTGGCCTGCTTGGCGTTGTCGGCGTTCTGCCGGACGATGCTGGTCAGCTGCTCCATGCTCGACGCGGTCTCCTGCAGCGAAGCGGCCTGTTCCTCGGTGCGCTGCGACAGGTCGGTATTGCCGACGGCGATCTGGCTGGTGCCGGTGGCGATGGCCTCGGTGCCGAGGCGAACCTCGTTGACGATGCGCAGCAGGTTGCCGTTCATCTCGGCCAGCGCCTGCAGCAGCTGGCCGGTTTCGTCCTTGCTGTCGACGTCGATGCGGGCGCTCAGATCGCCGGCGGCGACGGTTCGCGCGATGCTGACAGCGCGATGCAGCGGACGGGTGATGCCGCGGGTCAGCCAGACCGCGAACGCGATGCCGATACCCAGCACCAGCACGCCCAGTCCGATCAGGCGGTTGCGCGCGGTCTGGTAGACCGCGTCGATGTCGCGCGCGGTGGCGTCGATGCTGGCGCGCTGGATGTCGAGCAGCTTCTGGATCTCGCCCAGATAGGCGTCGCCGGCCGGCACGAATTCCTTCTCCAGCACGGTGTTGGCCTCGTCGGTCAACCCTTCCTGCTTGAGCTTGGTGATCTTGTCGCGCGAGGCGTTGTACGGTTCGCGCACGCGCAGGATGGTCTGGAACGCCTGCTTCTCGGCGTCGGTGCTCAGCAGCGGCTCGATCTTGTCGCGCAGATCGGCAATCGCCTTGACCGAGTTCTTGGTCTCGTTCGCGAAGAACGCGCCGAGCGTTGGATCGGAGCTCTTTGCCACCGCGGTGGTCCGGCGCACGCTGGTATGCATGTAGCGGTACCAGTCGCTGACCAGCCGTTCCTTGGCCAGCGGCTGCTGCATCATGTCATGCGTGCGCTCCGCGACCTGCTGCAACCGCAGGATGCCAAGTCCGGTCATCAGCGTGGACAGCAGCAATACCACGCCAAAGCCGATGCCAAGGCGTGCACCTATTCCCAAGTTTTTCATTTCTTCTACCTGATGGACATTGAATCGCGGCGAACAACGCCACGCCCGCGGACGTCCCGCGCGCGTGCTGCGTATTCGCTCTTCGCTCTTGTGTTGCCGCCCGTTCGCTGACGATTGCTTCGGGGGTCGATGTCAGACAACGGCAGTTGGTAGAAAAACTTGAGGGGAGAGGGCAAGGCACTCGCGCAAGCGAGCACCTTCGTATCGCCACCGCCCTTTCCCTCTCCCCCAACCCCTCTCCCGCATGGCGGGAGAGGGGAGAAGACCGCGGGCCTGCTCCGGGGGGAGAGGGAAGCCCGCTGCGGTGGCAGAGGGCACACGGGAAATCCAGTTCAATCCGCCCGAATCCCCCGCGTGCGGATCAGCTTGCCCCATTTGTCGGTTTCTTTCGCCAGATGCTGCTTCAGCTCAGCGGGCGTGCTGCCGATGGGCTCGGCGCCGATCGCCGCGAGGCGCTTCTGCACCGCGGGCTTGCGCAGCGCCTCGACCATCGCGCGGTTCAGCGACTCGACGACCGCGGGCGGCGTGCCGGCCGGCACGAAGGCGGCGAACCATGGCGACAACTCGTAGCCCGGCAGCCCGGCCTCTGCCACGGTCGGCACATTGGGCAGCGTGGCCGAGCGCTTGCTGGTCGTCACCGCGATCGCAGTCAGCTTGCCCGCATCGATATGCGGCTTGGCGGACGTGATGCTGTCGAACATGTAGTCGACCTGGCCGCCGAGCAGGTCGGTGACCGCGGGGCCGCTGCCCTTGTAGGGCACGTGCAGCAGCTCGACGCCTGCCATCGACGTAAAGAGCTCGCCGGCCAGATGGATCGAGGTGCCGTTGCCCGCCGACGCGTAGGTGTACTTGCCCGGCTGGCTCTTCGCGCTGGCGATCACCTCCGGGACGGTCTTCGCGCTAGTCTTGGCCTTGTTGGCGACCAGCACGTTCGGCACCACGGCCAGCAGCGAGACCGGCGCGAAATCCTTGATCGGGTCGTAGCTCAGCTTGCGGTACAGCGCCGGATTGACGGCCATGCCGTTGGCGACGATCAGCATCGTGTAGCCGTCGGCGGGCGAGCGCGCGACCAGCTCGGCGCCGATATTGCCGCCGGCCCCGGGGCGGTTTTCCACCACGATCGATTGCCCCAGCGTTTGCGACATCTCCTCGCCGAGCGTGCGGGCGATATTGTCCATCGCGCCGGCGGCGGGGAAGGGGACGATCCAGCGGATCGGACGTTCGGGGTAGGCGGCCTGCGCGGCCGGCGTGGTGAGGGCCGCGGCCAGGCCGAGGACCACGGTGGCGAGAGTGAGCGACTTCATTGTCTCCGTTCCTTCGTGAAGTTCGAAACCAGGGTGCCCGGCGCGCGTTCGGCGCATCTCGGTGGCGTTATCCAGCGGTGATGCGGCTGTGGTGCGGCGCTTACACGGGCGTGGTGCGGCCGTTACGTGGCCATCATGTCGTTGTTGTCGGTGCTATGCGCGATCGCGCCGGTAATGCGCGAGCTTGTCCTCGTCGAGCGCGAGACCCAGGCCGGGGCCGTCGGGCAGCCGCAGCGCGAAGTCCCGATAGCCTGGACGTTCGACCACCACGTCGTCCTTGAGCAGCAGCGGCCCGAACAGCTCGGTGCCCCAGGCCAGTTGCGGCAGCGTGCAGAAGCCGTGCGCCGCGGCGATGGTGCCGACGCTGCCTTCGAGCATGGTGCCGCCATAGAGCGCGATGCCGGCCGCATCGCCGACCGCGGCGGTGCGCAGCATGCCGAAGATGCCGCCCGACTTGGCGATCTTCAGCGCGAACACATCGGCCGCGCCCAGGCGTGCCAGTTCCATCGCGTCCTCCGGCCCGGTCACTGCTTCGTCGGCCATGATCGGCACGACGAAGCGCGCCGCCAGCCGCGCCAGCCCGACGCGGTTCTCCCGTGCGATCGGCTGCTCGATCAGGTCGATGCCGGCCGCCTCCAGCATCGCGACGCCGGTGGCCGCGTCGGCCTCGTTCCAGGCCTGGTTGACGTCGACCGTCACGCGGGCGCGGTCGCCCAGCGCGCGCTTGATCGCCGCGACATGGGCGACGTCGTCGCGCACCGCGCGGCGGCCGATCTTCAGCTTGAAGGTGTCGTGGCGGCGCTCGGCCAGCAGGCGCTCGGCCTCCTCGATATCGCGGGCGGTATCGCCGCTGGCCAGCGTCCACAGCACCGGCAGCGCGTCGCGCACCGTACCGCCGAGCAGCGTGGCGAGCGGCACGCCGAGCCGCTTGCCCTGCGCGTCGAGCAGCGCGGTTTCCAGCGCCGACTTGGCGAAGCGGTTGCCGCGCGCGACCTTGTTCAGCCGCGCCATCGCGCCATGGATATTGGCGGCGTCCTGACCGATCAGTGCGGGCGCCAGATAGGTATCAATGGTCAGCTTGATGCCTTCGGGACTTTCCTCGCCATAGGACAGGCCGCCGATCGTGGTGGCCTCGCCAATGCCTTCGATGCCGTCGCTGGCGCGCAGCCGCACGATGACCAGCGTCTGCTGCTGCATGGTCGCCATGGCCAGCTGATGCGCGCGGATGGTGGGCAGGTCGACCAGGATCGCGTCGACGGATGTGATGGTGGTTGCCATACCTGAGGGATTGGATTGAGGTTCGTGGCCCAGTATGCGGCTTGACCAATGCGCTGTCCAAGACCGATGATGTCTGATTCCATACCTTTGAGGTATGGATCCCGGTTCAAGGAGGCCACCATGGAACTGCGCCATCTGCGCTATTTCCAGACCGTCGCGCGCGAGCTCAACGTGACGCGCGCGGCCGCGCTGCTGCATATCGCGCAGCCGCCGCTGTCGCGCCAGATCCGCCAGTTCGAGGATGAACTGGGCGTGCCGCTGTTCGAGCGCGTCGGCCGCGGCCTGCGGCTGACCGAGGCCGGACGCTTCCTGCTCGAGCAATCGCTGCAGCTGACGCAGCGGCTTGACGAGATGATCGAGGGCACCCGGCGCATCGGCCGCAACGAGAAGCGCTGGTTCGGCATCGGCTTCGTGCCGTCGGTGCTCTATGGCGTGCTGCCCGACCTGATCCGCGAACTGCGCGCGGACCAGAGCGAGGTCGAGGTGGGCCTGACGGAAATGATCTCGGTGCAGCAGCTCGAGGCGCTGAAGTCCGGCCGCATCGATCTGGGCTTTGGCCGGCTGGCGCTGAGCGACCCCGCCATCGTGCAGCAGGTGGTGATGGCAGAGCCGCTGGTCGCGGCGCTGCCGGCGCGGGCCGCCCCGCGTGAAGGTGAAGGCGGCAATGGCGGTGGCCGTGGCCGCGCCGGTGGCGATGGCGATGGCGATGGCGATGGCGATGGCCCGATGGCGCCGGCCGAACTGGCGCGGCGCGGGCTGATCCTCTATCCCGCGCGTCCGCGGCCCAGCTATGCGGACCACGTGCTGTCGCTGTTCCGCGCCCAGGGACTGCAGCCGCGCGTGGTGCAGGAAGCCAACGAGCTGCAGACCGCGCTCGGCCTGGTCGCCGCGGGGCTGGGCATCACGCTGGTGCCATCGTCGGTCCAGCGGCTGCACCGGGACGACGTCCGCTATTGTCCGATCGATGCGCCGGGCTTCGTGTCGCCGGTGATCATGAGCTATCGGGCAGGGGACGCGTCGCCGTTCCTGGGCAGGGCGGTGGCGTGGGTGCGCAGGCAGGCGGAGGTCTCGGGCTGAAACGAGCGCCTGGCCGACCGTTCATTCCTCGGCAAAACACTTGGCCAGGAATTCAACGACCGCCCGTACCGCCGGAAGCTGGCCGCGCCGATGCGGCATCACGACCGACGTCATCACGTGGCCGGCGGTCCAGTCGGGCAGTACCCGCACGATACCGCCGCTTTGCAGGGCCGAGCGGCATACCGACAGCGGCAGGCACGCGACGCCCAGACCGGCCGTGACCGCGCCCAGCAGCGCGGTCGATTCGTTGGCGGTCATGCGCGGGCGCGGGGTGACGGTCAGGGTTCGGTCATCGCGATGCAGCCGCCAGCTGGTGGCCATCGGCCGCGTCAGCAGCCCGTTATGGCCGGCCAGCGCCTCCGGTGTCTGCAGCGGATCGGCCGCGGCGAGATAGCGCGGCGACGCGACCAGGACGATCGGCTCGGTCGACAGCAGCCGCTGCACGAGCTCGGAGTCGGGCAGCGGCGCGAAGTGGCTGCGGATCGCGAGGTCATAGCCTTCCTGCGCGACATCGACGAAGCGGTCCGACACGTCCAGCTGGATATGCAGCTTCGGGTAGGCGAGGGCCAGTTCCGGCAGGCGCGGCGCCAACGTCTGCTGCGCGACCGGCACCGAGGTGGTCACCCTGACCGTGCCGCTCGGTTCCGCGGCGCGCTGGCGCACCACGTCGTGCGCGGCCTCGGCCTCGATCAGCGCGGCGCGGGCGTGCTCGTGAAAGGCGCGGCCGACGTCGGTCAGCGTGAAGCTGCGCGAGCTGCGATGGATCAGCCGCGCACCGAGCCGCTGCTCGAGCTCGGCGACGCGCTTGCTCAGCGTCGACTTCGGGATGCCCAGCTGGCGCGAGGCTGCGGCGAAGCCGCCATGTTCGACGGCGGCGGCGAACAGCGAGAGGTCGTTCAGGTTCAGCATTGGGGGGCGGTAGTGGCGCAATAAAGTCCATCCGTATGGACATTGCGTTGAATTTTTGCCGACTACCGCTTCAATGTCCACAAATCTATAGTCTCTCCATCGACCCGATGCCCGGGTCCTTCAACTGGAGAAACAACATGACCCCCATCCTCTTCTATGGCGTGCCGTCGGGATGCTCGTTCGGTTCGATCGTCGCGCTCGAATGGCTCGGCCAGCCGTATCGGCTCTCTCGCATCGAGATGCCCGAGGTGGTCACCAGCGAGGCGTTCCGCCGCATCAACCCCGTGAGCGAAACGCCGGCATTGGCGACCGATCGCGGCGCGATCGTGACCGAAAGCATGGCGATCATGAACTGGATCGGCGCGCGCGGCATCGAGGGCGCACTCGGCTTTGCCCAGGGCACGCCGGAATTCGACCGGCTCAACCAGATGCTGGCCTACCTGAACACGACCTTCTTCAATGCCTTCGTGCCGCTGTGGCATCTGTACGAGCACGCCAGCGACGACACCACCAAGGCGGTGCTGCGCGAATTCGGCACGATCAAGGTCAAGAAGGCGCACGCACAACTGGAGGCGATGCTCGGCGATCGTCCGTGGCTGCTGGGCGATCGGCGCACGCTGGCCGATGCCTACTTCGCCGGCATCGCGCGCTGGACGGACTATCACGGCGTGGTGAACCGGGCGGACTACCCGAACCTGGATCGGCTCTATCGGAAGCTGCAACAGGATCCGGCGGTGCGCTTCGCAAACACGATCGAGGCGGAAGGGGAGGCGAAGTCGGCCGGCGGCTTCGTGGGTCATGTCGGCCTGGAGCAGGCCTGGGCCGAGATCGTCGCCAAGCGCGAGCAGCGCCTGGCCGCCTGACGATCCCGCGGCGACCGGCGGCGTGCGCTGCCGGTCGCGTGTTGCGGCTCGAGAGTCGCGACTGGAGCGTCGGGACTCGAGTGTCGCGACTCGAGTGTCGCGACTCGAGTGTCGCGACTTATTCGTCGTCGCTATACAGGATGCGGCCAACCACGCCGGCCAGGATGGCGCCGACGATCGGCGCGATCCAGAACAGCCACAGCTGATGCAGCGCCATGCCGCCCACCATCAGCGCCGGTCCGGTCGAGCGGGCCGGATTGACCGAGGTGTTCGACACCGGAATCGTCACCAGGTGGATCAGCGTCAGGCACAGGCCGATCGCGAGCGGTGCCAGCGCGCCGTGCGCGCGTTTTGCGGTCGCGCCCAGGATGATCAGCACGAAGAAGAAGGTCGCCAGGACCTCGGTCGCGAACACCGGCATCATGCCGAAGCCCGACGGCGAGCCGGCGTCGAAGCCGTTGGCGGCCAGGCCGCTGACGGTCACGTCGAAGCCCGGCTTGGCATCCATCAGCTGCAGCAGTACCAGCGCGGCCAGCGCGCCGCCGATCACCTGCGCCACGATATAGACCGGTGCTTCCTTCCACGGGAAGCGACCCGCGGTGGCCAGGCCGACCGTCACGGCCGGATTCAGATGGCATCCCGATACCGGTCCTACTGCATAGGCCATGGTCAGCACGGTCAGGCCGAAGGCCAGCGAGACGCCGGCGAAGCCGATGCCCAGGTGCGGAAAGGCGGCCGCCAGGACGGCCGAGCCGCAGCCGCCGAATACCAGCCAGAACGTGCCGAAGGCTTCGGCAAGGGGGCGCTTGAAGTGCATGGTTCCTTCTCCCGATTGAATATGGCGCGCCGCACGGACACGCGGGGGCGACGTCCGACAGGTCGCAGCGTGCGGGAGGATTCTAGGTGCCGCTTACGGCAATGTCATGACTCAAAGCGCACTCTTTGCAGTCGTTCACAATTGGAGCCGCCTGAGTAGCGCTCGACGCGTTGCAACGTGACAGATCGATTGTCGACGACCAAGATGGCGACAGGTGTGGCGCAACGATGGCGCCGCCGCTGCATTCACAACAGATGTACAAAGTCTATTGGACCACCTACGACGCCGAAGGCGTGCCGACGGCGCATGCCGAGGACTACGGCTCGGACCAGCTCGCCGCGGTGCTGGCGCGTTGCGAGGCGCTGCGGGCGCGGCAGCGGGCCGGTGAGCCGGTCGGCTTCGTGACGATGGTGTCGGAGAATCCGTATAGCGTCGGACATCCCGGGGCGGCCGATGTCGAGCCCGGCTATGCCTGGTACAAGCGGCGGCCGCCGCCGCGCTAGACGGCAATACGATGCCGGCGATGGCGCCCGGACTACTGCACCGCCTCGATGTCCCCCATCCACGGGCCGAGCTCCCGCCGCAACGTCGATAGATCGATCGGCTTGCCCAGCACGCGCGCCCCGGCGATCGGCTCCTGCAGGTCCGCGCCCGCGCCATAGCCGGTCATCAGCACCACGTCGATATGCGGCTGTTGCGCGCGCAGCGCCACGGCCAGCGCGTCGCCGGCCATGCCGGGCAGCGTGATATCGGTCAGCAGCACGTCGAAGCGCCGGCCATCGGCCAGCAGCAGCGCTTCCTCCGCCGATCCCGCCGCGGCGCAGTCGAGCCCGAAGCCCAGCAGCACCTCTTGCAGCGCCTCGCGCGAGGGGACGTCATCCTCGACCAGCAATACGGCGGCGGCCATGCCATCGCGCCGGACCTGCGGCGACTGCGCAGGCGCCGGGCCGCTCGTGCGCCGATGGGCGTCCAGCACGGTCCGCACCGCCCGCGCCAGATCGTCGCGCCGATAGGGTTTGTTCAGCAGCGTCACGCCGTCGTCGAGCTTGCCGAGGTGGAAGATCTCGTCGCGCGTATAACCGGAGGCGAACAGCACCGGAATCGGTGGCCGCCGCTGCGCCGCGCGCCGCGCCAGTTCGCCGCCCTTGATGGTGCCGGGCATGATCACGTCGGTAAACAGCAGGTCGATGCCGATGCCGCTGTCGATCAGCGACCAGGCGGCATCGCCGTTCGGCGCGATGCGCACGCGATAGCCGAGCTGCGCCAGCATCTCGACCGCGGTGATCCGCACATCGGGGTCGTCTTCGACCACCAGGACGGTCTCGCCGCCGCCGACGGGCGCCGGCTCCTGCTCCGCCGTCTCGGGCGTTTCGGCCTCGAGGCAGCGGGGGAAGAACATCTGCACCGTGGTGCCGCGGCCGACTGTGCTCTGGATCGCGATATGGCCGCCGCTCTGCTTGACGAAGCCGAACACCATGCTCAGGCCGAGGCCGGTACCGTGGCCATCGGCCTTGGTCGTGAAGAAGGGCTCGAAGGCGTGCTCCAGCACGTCGGCGGTCATGCCGGTGCCGGTGTCGGCCACGCGGAAGACGACATAATCACCCTCCGGCCGCTCCGGCGCATTGCCGGTCCAGGTATCGGCATCCGGGTCGGGCGATGACGCGCCGTCGAGCACGACATTGGCGGCCGAGATCGTCAGTGTGCCGCCGCCGCGCATCGCGTCACGGCCGTTGATGGCCAGATTGAGCAGCGCGTTCTCGAGCTGGTTGCGGTCCGCCTTGACGTTCCACAGATCGTCGGGCGTCCGCGTTTCGACCTTCAGCGATTCGCCCAGCGCGCGGTGCAGGATTTCGGCCATGCCGCCGATCAACCGGCCGGGGTGGATCACCGCCGGCGACAGCGGCTGCCGGCGCGCAAAGGCCAGCAGGTGCGAGGCCAGCTTGGCGCCGCGCCGCACCGCGTTGGCGGCGGTGGCGATGCGGCCCTGCGCGATCGGGTTGTCGCCGGCCTCGGCGGCGAGCATCTGCAGATTGCCGCTGATGACCTGCAGCACGTTGTTGAAGTCGTGCGCGATGCCGCCGGTCAGGTTGCCGATCGCCTCCATCTTCTGCGCCTGCCGCAACTGGCCCTCAGCCAGCGCGCGCGCGGCGATCGCATCGGCAACACGCTTTTCCAGCGTCTCGGTCAGCTGCCGCAGCGCCTGCTCCGCCAGCTTGCGCTCGTCGATGTCGATCAGCACGCCGGGGAAGCGGTAGGGCTCGCCATGCGAGTCGAACTCGCACTGGCCGTTGGCCTGAACCCACAGATAGCTGTCGTGAGCCCGCCGGATCCGGTATTCGGCGCGGAAGGGCGCGCCGGTGCGGATCGCTTCATCCGTCAGCCTGGCCAGTTCCTCGATGTCGTCCGGGTGGATCACCGCGTTGATGATCGTGCGGGGCACGCCCTGGATCGCCTGTGCCAGTCCGACCGAGAAGGTGCGGGCGAAGCGTTCGTCGCCGGTCAGCGTATCGGAGGCGATGTCCCAGACCCAGGTACCGAGCACCGCGCCGGTATTGAGCGCCAGCTGCAGCCGTTCGTTGGCCTGCTGCAGCGCGCTCTCGGCTTCCTGCCGCCAGCGCTCGGTGAGCACGCGCTCGGTGGTTTCGACCACCACTGCTAGCACGCCGGCGGGGGCGCCATCGTCGTTGGACACCGGGCTGTAGTACAGGTCCATCCAGACGTCCTCGGGACGTCCATTGCGCAGCAGCACCAGTTCCTTGTCGCGGAAGGACAGCGTGCCGCCGGCCAGGCAGGTCTGCATCACGTGCCGGTTGAAGTCGGCCACTTCGGGCCAGCCCAGTTCGACCGGACAGCCGAGCAGATAGGGATGCCGGCCGCCGGCGAACACGGCGTAGGCATCGTTGTAGATCATGTAGCCCGGTCGGCCCCACAACAACACCATTGGCACCGGCGAAGCCAGCAGCAGCCGAACCGCGGCGCCGAGGCTGGGCTGCCAGCGGTCGATCGGGCCCAGCTCGGTGGTGGACCAGTCGAACGCCCGGATGCGCTCGGCCATTTCGCCGTGCCAGCCGGAACAGTCGTGATGTTCTGCCAGGAATGGCATGGTGTGAAGCGAGAGTGGCGACAGGGAGATTGTGCTGGCGGCGAGGGCGTTTGCCAATGCCGGCGCCCGGGAGGGCGGTCCTTCGGCCCACCGCTATATATATAGGGAGAGGGGCGCGGAAGGCGGAATGTCGCAGCAGCGGATTGCGGCGCCCCGCCACGGACGGCCGGTCGCGGCGGGGGCGGAACGATGAAGCGCGGCGGCTGGAGCCGCCGCGCCGGTTTCAACGCGCGGCGTTCAACCGTGCGTCAGTCGCGTGTTTCCAGCGCGCGGTTGATGCGCAGGGCCAGCACCGTGCACGCGACGCCCGACAGCAGGTAGATGCTGACCGCGACCAGGCCGAACTTGACCGACAGGCCCAGCGCGACGAGCGGGGCGAAGGCCGCGCCGAACAGCCAGGCGAAGTCCGAGGTCAGCGCCGCGCCGGTATAGCGGAAGCGCCGCTCGAAGTTCGAGGTCACGGTGCCCGAAGCCTGGCCATACGACAGGCCGAGCAGCAGGAAGCCGATCAGGATGAACAGGTCCTGCCCCGCCTCCTCGCCGCCGAGCAGCATCGGCGTGAACAGGCTGAACACGCCGATCAGCGTCGCCAGCAGGCCGAGTGTGGTGCGCCGGCCGATGCGGTCGGCAATCCAGCCCGACAGGATGGTGCCGACGATGCCGACGAGCGCGCCGGCAATCTGCACTTTCAGCACGCTGTTGACGCTTTGGGTCGCCTGCAGCGCCAGCCAGGACAGCGGGAACACCGTCACCAGGTGGAACAGCGCGTAGCTCGCCAGCGCGGCAAAGGCGCCGATGAAGATGTTGTAGCCCTGGCCGCGCACCATCTCACGGGTGCTGATCGGCTCGAGCTCGCCTTCCTCCAGCAGCCGCGTGTATTCCTCGGTCACCACCAGGCGCAACCGGGCGAACAGCGCGACCACGTTGATGGCGAAGGCCACGTAGAACGGATAGCGCCAGCCCCAGGCCAGGAAGTCGTCGGCCGCCAGGTTGGCGTGCAGGTACAGGAACAGCCCGCTGGCGACCAGGAAGCCGATCGGCGCGCCGAGCTGGCCCAGCATCGCGTACCAGCCACGGCGGTCGGGCGGCGCGTTCAGCGCCAGCAGCGACGGCAGGCCGTCCCAGGAGCCGCCGAAGGCCACGCCCTGCAGGAAGCGGAACACCGCCAGCATCACGATCGCGTTCTCGCCGAGCGAGGCATAGCCCGGCAGGAAGGCGATGCCGACCGTCGAGCAGCCCAGCAGGAACAGCGCGGCGGTCAGTTTGACGCCGCGGCCCCAGCGCCGCTGGATCGCCATGAACAGCGCGGTACCGAGCGGCCGCCCGAAAAAGGCGATCGCGAAGATGGTAAAGGCGTACAGCGTCCCTTCCAGCCGCCCGACGAACGGGAAGAATACCGACGGGAAGACCAGCACCGAGGCGATGCCGTAGACAAAGAAGTCGAAGTACTCGGAGGCCCGTCCGATGACGACGCCGGTGGCGATTTCGCCCGGGGCGACCGGCGAATGCGGTCGATCGTCGCTGGAGCTGAGTGAAGGGAAAGGCGCTTGCGAATCGTGCGTGATACTCGACATGCTTCCTCGCTAAATCAGGATAGCGCTACGCCGGACGGACGCGCCCGCCAGGCGCCGCGACCATTGGGACAAAATGTCCAATTCTCCGCGCTTGCCGAATAGAGTACATTCCGCCTCGGTTGTAACAGCTGCGCCCGTCGCACCCGAAGCATTCGTAGTACCAGTCTCCCCCAAGACGGCTACGCTATTTCCTCTGCCGGCAATGCCCCTCATTAATACCATTCGCGGGTTGATTTTGCTGCCCGCCATTACCCTATTGACAGGTTGTAATGCTGTGTTGTTGTCTCCTTCGGGTGACATTGCGGTACAGCAACGTAACCTAATATACATCTCCACGGCGCTGATGCTGCTGATCATCGTCCCGGTGATCGCGCTGACGCTGTTCTTCGCCTGGAAGTATCGGGCCTCGAACAAGAACGCCACCTACTCGCCCGACTGGGACCATTCCACGGTGCTGGAACTGGTGATCTGGTCGGCGCCGCTGCTGATCATCATCGCGCTGGGCGCGATCACCTGGGTCAGCACCCATGCGCTGGACCCGTACCGGCCGCTGGAGCGGATCGACGCCAAGCGCTCGCTGCCGACCAACGTCAAGCCGTTGACGGTGGAAGTCGTGGCGCTGGACTGGAAGTGGCTGTTCTTCTATCCGGAGCATGGCATCGCCACCGTCAATGAAATGGCGGCGCCGGTCGACCGTCCGATCCAGTTCAAGATCACCGCTTCGACGGTCATGAACTCGTTCTTCGTGCCGGCACTGGCAGGGCAGATCTACGCGATGCCGGGCATGGAGACCAAGCTGCACGCGGTGATCAACCAGCCGGGCGAATACGAGGGCCTGTCGGCCAACTACAGCGGCGCCGGCTTCTCGGGCATGCGCTTCAAGTTCCATGGTCTGGACGAGCAGGGCTTCGAGCAGTGGATCGCCAAGGCCAAGGCCAGCGGCCAGACGCTGACCCGCGAGGACTACCTGAAGCTGGAGCAGCCGAGCGAACGCGAACCGGTGCGCTACTACGCCAGCGTCGACAAGGGTCTGTACGACAAGATCCTGAACCGCTGCGTCGAAGCGAACCGCATGTGCATGAACGAAATGATGGCGATCGACGAGCAGGGCGGCCAGGGCAAGCCTGGCGCCTTCAACGTCGCCACGCTCGACCCCGCGACGCGCGCGCGCCTCGGCCTGCAGGATGCGCCGGTGCGCAGCTATGTCGGCGGCATGTGCACGGTCGCCGATCCGGACGGTTCCGGTGCCTTTGGCCCGGCCGCGTCCACCTTTGCGCCGGCCGGCGAATCCGCCGCCGTGACGCTTCCCCAGCTTCCTCTTACACAACGCGCTGTAGCCGGCGTTGACCAGCATGCTTGACAGTTTCGACCTCACCAAGCTCATTTTCGGCCGTCTCTCGTGGGAGGCGATCCCGCTGCACGAGCCCATCCTGATCGCCACCTTCGCGGCGGTCGTGCTCGGCGGGCTGACGCTCGTCGGCGCGCTGACCTACTTCCGCGCCTGGGGCTACCTGTGGCATGAGTGGTTCACCAGCATCGACCACAAGAAGATCGGCATCATGTACATGGTGCTCGGCCTGGTGATGCTGCTGCGCGGCTTCGCCGACGCGATCATGATGCGTCTGCAGCAGGCGATCGCCTTCGGCGACAACATGGGCTATCTGCCGCCGCATCACTACGACCAGATCTTCACCGCCCACGGCGTGATCATGATCTTCTTCGTGGCGATGCCGCTGGTCACCGGCCTGATGAACTACGTGGTGCCGCTGCAGATCGGCGCGCGCGACGTGGCCTTCCCGTTCCTGAACAACTTCAGCTTCTGGATGACCACCGCCGGCGCCGTGCTGGTGATGGTGTCGCTGTTCGTCGGCGAATTCGCCAAGACCGGCTGGCTGGCCTATCCGCCGCTGTCGGGCATCCTGCAGAGTCCGGACGTGGGGGTGGATTACTACATCTGGGCCTTGCAGATAGCGGGGATCGGCACATTGCTCTCTGGCGTCAACCTGCTGGTGACCATCGTCAAGATGCGCGCCCCGGGCATGACGATGATGAAGATGCCGGTCTTCACCTGGACCTCGCTGTGCACCAACGTGCTGATCGTCGCCGCCTTCCCGGTGCTGACGGCCGTGCTCGCGCTGCTGTCGCTGGACCGCTACGTCGGCACCAACTTCTTCACGAACGACTTCGGCGGCAACCCGATGATGTACGTGAACCTGATCTGGATCTGGGGCCACCCCGAGGTGTACATCCTGATCCTGCCGGCGTTCGGTATCTTCTCGGAAGTGGTGTCGACCTTCTGCCGCAAGCGCCTGTTCGGCTATGCGTCGATGGTCTACGCGACGGTCGTGATCACGGTGCTGTCGTATCTGGTCTGGCTGCACCACTTCTTCACGATGGGTTCGGGTGCCAGCGTCAACTCGTTCTTCGGCATCACGACGATGATCATCTCGATCCCGACCGGGGCGAAGATCTTCAACTGGCTGTTCACGATGTACCGCGGCCGCATCCGCTTCGAAGTGCCGATGCTGTGGACCGTGGGCTTCATGGTCACCTTCGTGATCGGTGGCATGACCGGCGTGCTGCTCGCCGTGCCGCCCGCCGACTTCGTGCTGCATAACAGCCTGTTCCTGATCGCCCACTTCCACAACGTGATCATCGGTGGCGTGCTGTTCGGCCTGTTCGCCGGCATCAACTACTGGTTCCCGAAGGCGTTCGGCTTCAAGCTCGACGAGTTCTGGGGCAAGGTCTCGTTCTGGTTCTGGCTGATCGGTTTCTATGCCGCGTTCATGCCGCTGTACGTGCTGGGCCTGATGGGCGTGACCCGCCGCGTCAGCCACTTCACCGATCCGTCGCTGCAGATCTGGTTCCAGGTCGCCGCCGTCGGTGCGTTCCTGATCGCGATCGGCATCGCCGCCTTCGTGATCCAGCTGGCGGTCAGCTTCAAGCGCCGTGCCCAGCTGCGCGACGTGACCGGCGATCCGTGGGATGGCCGCACGCTGGAATGGTCGACCTCGTCGCCGCCGCCCGCGTACAACTTCGCGTTCACGCCGGTGGTGCACGACAACGACGCCTGGTGGCAGATGAAGGACCGCGGCTACGAGCGTCCGCAGAAGGGCTTCCTGCCGATCCACATGCCGAAGAACACCGGTGCGGGCATCATCCTCGCCGGCCTGTCGACGGTGCTGGGCTTCGCGCTGATCTGGCACATGTGGCTGCCGGCCGCCGTCGCGTTCGTCGCCCTGCTGGCGGTCGCGATCGGCCACACCTTCAACTATCAGCGTGACTACTACATCCCGGCGGATCATGTCGTCCGCACCGAGGAAGAACGCACCCGCCTGCTTGCACAACATGCTTGACACCATCGCAACCCAACCGGCCGGCGCCAGCGGCGCGCCGGTCCGTGGCGGCTCCAACGAGCTGCGCTTCTACCTGCCGACCGAGCATCATCCGCAGAACGGGACGATGCTGGGCTTCTGGCTGTACCTGATGAGCGACTGCCTCATCTTCGCCTGCCTGTTCGCCGTGCACGGCGTGCTCGGCCGCAGCTATGCGGCCGGCCCGTCGGGCGCCGACCTGTTCGACCTGCCGCTGGTCGCGCTGAACACGTCGATGCTGCTGCTGTCGTCGATCACCTACGGCTTCGCGATGCTGGAGATGCAGCGCAACAAGCTGAAGGGCACGATGGTGTGGCTGGCCATCACCGGCCTGCTGGGCGCGGCCTTCGTCGGCCTCGAGCTGTACGAGTTCTCGCACCTGATCCACGAAGGCGCGGTGCCGCAGCGCAGCGCGTTCCTGTCGTCGTTCTTCACGCTGGTGGGCACCCACGGCCTGCACGTGACCTTCGGCATCATCTGGCTGATCACGCTGATGTTCCAGCTGAACAAGCACGGCCTGATCGCGGCCAACAAGCGCCGGCTGATGTGCCTGTCGCTGTTCTGGCACTTTCTGGATGTGGTCTGGATCGGCGTGTTTACCTTCGTCTATCTGATGGGAGTGATGGTATGAGCGCCCAAGACTATTCGTTCTCGAATCTGGCCGACAAGGGCCACGGTCATCACGGCGATCATGGCCATGGCCACGACGATCACCACGATCACGACGATGGCGCCGCGCATGGCACCCTCAAGAGCTATGTGATTGGCTTCGTGCTGTCGGTGATCCTGACGGCGATCCCGTTCTGGCTGGTGATGGGCAAGGTCATCGAGAATCAGAGCACCACCGCGCTGGTGATCCTGGGCTTTGGCGCCGTGCAGATCGTGGTCCACATGATCTACTTCCTGCACATGAACACCAAGTCGGAAGGTGGCTGGAACATGCTGGCGCTGATCTTCACGATCATCCTGGTTGTCATCACGCTGGTCGGCTCGCTTTGGGTCATGTATCACATGAACACGAACATGATGCCGACGATGACGCACGACATGAAATCGATGCCTTGACCTCGCCTCGACCTGTAAAACACAGCCCGGATCGCAAGCCCGTTCCCCGCAGCCCGGCCACCCTCGCGGTGCTGGCGCTGCTGGCGGTACTGGCTTTCGCCGGGCTGTTTGCCTTGGGCACCTGGCAGGTCGAACGCCGCGCCTGGAAGCTCGACCTGATCGAACGCGTCGAGGCGCGCGTCCATGCGCCGCCGGTCGACGCGCCGGCGCCCGAGCGCTGGCCCCTGGTCAGCGCCGCGGCCGACGAATACCGGCATGTGCGCGTGACCGGCACCTTCCTGCACGACCGGGAGACGCTGGTGCAGGCCACCACCGCGCTGGGCGGCGGTTTCTGGGTGATGACGCCGATGCGGATGCGCGACGGCACTGTGGTGCTGATCAATCGCGGCTTCGTCCCGCAGGAATTCCGCACGCGCGAGAGCCGCGCCGACAACGAGCCGAGCGGGGAGACCACGGTCACCGGCCTGCTGCGTATCACCCAGACCGGCGGCGGCTTCCTGCGCAGCAACGATCCGGGCGCCGACCTCTGGTATTCCCGCGACGTGCAGGCGATTGCCGCCGCACGTGGACTGGAACGGGTCGCGCCTTATTTCATCGATGCCGATGGCGATGCGCAGCAGGCGCCCGGTGCGTCGGGCGCGCCGCGCCGCTGGCCGGTTGGCGGGCTGACCGTGGTGACCTTCCACAACAGCCATCTGGTCTATGCGCTGACCTGGTACGGGCTGGCGCTGATGGTGCTGGGCGCCGCCTGGTACGTCGGCCGCGACGAACTCCGGCTGCGCCGCGGCCATTGAGGGACAATGCGGGGCATGCCGGTTCGCCCGGCATGCGCTGACCCGCGCTGCGGTACGTTGCAACGCCGGCGCCATCCTGCTTCGACCCTGACGATGCCTCTTTCCACCGATTCCCCGCCGAAGCCCGCGGGCGCCACGCTGGCGCCCAATGGCCCGCCGGCCCCGGCGCGCCGCGGCGAGCGCGCGCTCGACGCCACCGCCCGCAAGAACATGGAGCAGCTGATCGAGCTGCGCTGGATCGCGGTGCTGGGGCAGGTTGCCACCATCAGCGTCGTGCATTTCGGCCTCGATGTGCCGCTGCCGGTCAACCAGATGCTGGCGGTGCTGCTCGGGCTGATCGCCTTCAACGCGCTGAGCCTGCTGCGGCTGCGCTTCGTCGTCGCCGAGGTGTCGCAGACGCAGCTGTTCGTCTCGCTGCTGGTCGATATCGGCACGCTGACCGCGCTGCTGTACCTGAGCGGCGGGGCCTCCAACCCCTTCGTCTTTCTCTATCTGCTGCAGGTGATCCTCGGCGCGGTGCTGCTGCAGGCGTGGTCGATCTGGGTCATCGTGGTGGTCACCGCCTCGTGCTTCGCCGGCCTGGCGCTGGTCGGCAAGCCGCTGGCGCTGCCGCCGGACCACGAGCAGGGGCTCGGCAGCCTCTATATCCAGGGCATGCTGATCTGCTTCGTGTTGAACGCGGCGCTGCTGGTGGTCTTCATCACGCGGATCATGCGCAATCTGCGCGCCCGCGACGAGCATCTGGCCGATCTGCGCCAGCGTGCCGCCGAGGAGGAGCACATCGTCCGCATGGGCCTGCTGGCCTCGGGTGCCGCGCATGAGCTGGGCACGCCGCTGGCCACGCTGGCGGTGATCCTGTCCGACTGGCGCCGCATGGAGCCGTTCTCGAAGGACCCGGAGCTGCTGCAGGAACTCGGCGAGATGCAGACGCAGGTGCAGCGCTGCAAGTCGATCGTCAGCGGCATCCTGCTGTCTGCGGGCGAGGCGCGCGGCGAAGCGCTGACCGAAACCACGGTACGACGCTTCGTCGACGATCTGGTCGCCGAATGGCGCGCGACCCGGCCGGTCGCCGAGTTTTCCTACGACTACCGCTTCGGCCAGGACCTGCCGATCCTGTCGGACTCGGCCATCAAGCAGATGGTCTGCAACGTGCTCGACAACGCGCTGGAGGCCTCGCCGCGCTGGGTCGGCTTCGACGTGCGGCGCGAGGATGATACGCTGGTGCTGTCCGTGCTCGACGAGGGCCCCGGTTTCGCGCCGCAGATGCTCGAGCGCCTGGGCAAGCCGTACCAGTCGAGCAAGGGCCGGCCGGGCGGCGGACTGGGGCTGTTCCTGGTCGTCAATGTCGCCCGCACGCTGGGCGGCAGCGTCGCCGCGCACAACCGTCCGCAGGGCGGCGCGATGGTGACGATGAAGCTGCCGCTGGCGGCAATCACGCTGGAAGAGGAGGCCGAAGATGCTGCCCAATGATCCCGAGCGCGACCCCGCGGCGGCCGACCCACAGCCCTTGGCCGAACCCGAAGCCGGCCGCGTGCTGATGATCGTCGAGGACGACGCCGCCTTCGCCCGCACGCTGCGCCGCTCGTTCGAGAGGCGCGGCTATCAGGTCCTGCATGCGACCAGCCTCGAAGGGATGAACGAACTGCTGAAGGAACATTCGCCGGGCTATGCGGTGGTGGACCTGAAGTTGAAGGGCGAGGCCTCGGGCCTGGCCTGCGTGCAGGCGCTGCACGCGCACGATGCCGACATGCTGATCGTCGTGCTGACCGGCTACGCGAGCATCGCCACCGCGGTCGAGGCGGTCAAGCTCGGCGCCTGCCACTATCTGGCCAAGCCTTCGACCACCGACGACATCGAGGCCGCCTTCGAGCGCGCCACCGGCGACGTGGACGTCGAGGTCACCGGCCGCCCCACCTCGATCAAGACGCTCGAGTGGGAGCACATCCACGAGACGCTGGCCGCGACCGGCTTCAATATCTCCGAAGCGGCGCGCCGGCTCGGCATGCATCGCCGCACGCTGGCGCGCAAGCTGGAGAAGCAGCGGATCAAGTAGTCCGGCCACCTTGCGAACGCGTCGCCTTGGCCGGCGTGCCGGCACGGCCGCGCGCGGTCGCTTTCGCCGCGGTGCCGACGGTGCGCGCCGTCGTGCGGGCCGTGGCGTCCGCGATGGCGCCTGCCTTGCCGCTGTCCAACGGCCGGAATTCCGGCAACGGCCGGGACGCCACTTCCCGGGCCTCGCCGATCTCCATTCCCAATCCGCACAGCACGGTCGCTGCCACGGCCCGATCGTGACCGGCCGGCGTGAGCCCATGCGCCACGCTGCGCATTGCCTGCGTGATCGTCCCGCTGATCATGTCCATCGCCGCCGCCTCGCTGGCGATGCGGAAACTGCCCTGCTTGACGCCTAGCCGCAGATCGGCCAGCGCGTCGCTGCTGATCTGCCGGATCAGCGCCGGGGAGGCCGACACCACGTCGAGCAGGACCAGCGCCCACTGCGGACTTTGCTGCGCCAGCCACAAGTAGCGGCGGTTGCCGATCGCCATCCGTTCCGCGCCCGCGGCGATATGCGCGTAGCTGTCGGATATCCGCTGGCACAGCGTCTGACCGACCCACAAGGCGATCGCCTCGATGATCTGGCTGCGCGATTCGAAGTGGTTGTAGACGGTGGCCGGCGTCATGCCCGCGACGCCGGCGATCTCCTGGATCGTCGCCGCGCCGATACCCCGCGTCGAGATCACCTGAATCGCGGCGGCGAGCAACTGCCGCCGCGTCCGTTCCCGCTTGGGAAGGGGCGTCGCCGATACCGTCAGCGTGTCGTGCAACTCGGCCGGCAATGGCGGCATTGACAATGCCATGCCGGCTGCTATATTTCGCATGCCATCCATTTTTAGATGGTCCATATAAATTTGAATTACCAATGTGATTCTACCGCGATTGGAGCGAGACGACGATGCAGGCCGCAATCAAGCTGGGATATCTGGTGTTCGAGGTGCGCAAGCTCAACCGGTGGGCGCAGTTTTGTGAAGGCATGCTGGGTTTGCCGGCGCCGCTGGCCAATACCGACGGCAGCCTCGGCTTTCAGCTGGACGAGGTGGCGCAGCGGCTGGTGGTGCGGCCGGGCGACGCGGACGATCTCGCCGCGCTGGGACTGGAGTGCGCCAGCGACGCGGTGCTCGACGCGCTGCTGCAGCGCCTGGAACGTGCCGGCCATGCGGTCGAGGGGGACCTGGCCGCGCTGGCGCGGGCGCGGCGCGTCCAGCGGCTGTGTCGCGTGATCGACCCGGCCGGCAATGCGGTGGAACTGCATACCGGCCCCCAATCCGCGGCCAGGCCCTTTGGTTCGAAGCTGGTATCCGGCGGCTTTTGCACCGGCGAGCTGGGCCTTGGCCATGCCGTGCTGGTGAGCCGCGATCCTGTCGCGATGGTGCGCTTCTATGTCGACGGGCTCGGTTTTGGCGTCAGCGAACGGCTGGCCACGCAAATCGGACCGATCACGTTGGGCGGCGTGTTCCTGCATTGCAATCGGCGGCACCATTCCGTGGCGATCTTCGACCTGCCGTGGAAAAAGCGTCTGCACCATTTCATGTTGCAGACACGGGAACTGGCCGATGTCGGCGCCGCCTTCGAACGCGCCGCGAGGCTGAAGGTCCCGCTGAGCCTCGGGCTGGGGCAGCATCCCGATCCCGACGGCACCTTCTCTTTCTATGGCCGCACGCCGTCCGGCTTCGATTTCGAGATCGGCGCCGGCAGCAAGGAGATCGAGCCGCGCGGCTGGCGGCCAGTGTCGGCGACGATGACCAGCAGCTGGGGGCACAAGCCGCGCCTGCAATTGCGGTTGCGGATGGCAGCCGCGATGATCCGGCGATCCAGGCCGGCAGCCTGAGGCGCGGCACCGCGGCGTGGCTCTCCGATTGAAACTTCCGGTATGACGAAGGCAGGGCTCCATCGGTACGTAAACGCCGATGCGGCATCGCGAATACAATGGCAGCGGTGATTTTAGAAAAATGAGTCGGCCGCGCGCACTGGTACGCGCCGCCGCACCAATCGCAAGGAGACATCCCGCCATGCAGATCGCGTCCCTGCTGGACCAGCCGCTCGGCAATCTTGCCGACTGCGTTCGCATTCACGCCAACACCCGTCCCGAGCATCCCGCCGTCATCGATGACTGCGCCAGCCTGTCGTATCGCGAGTTCGACGCGCTGGTCGACCGCGTCGCGGCGGCGTTGCAGCGCGATGGCTTGCAGCCGGGCGATGCGCTGGCGATCTGCGCCGCCGCGTCGAGCGAGTACGCCGCGGTGTTCCTCGGCGGGCTGCGCGCGGGCGTGGCCATCGCGCCGCTGGCGCCATCATCGACGCCGCAGGCGCTGGCCGGCATGATCGCCGACTCCGATGCGAAGCTGCTGTTCGTCGACGCCCCGGTGCTTGGCGCATTGCAGGGAGCAGGCATCGAGGCCACGGTGCCGCGGATCGGGCTGGGGGACGCGCAGACCGGCAGGGCCTTCGCCGACTGGCTGGCGCCGGCCGGCAGCCGGCCGCGCGAGACGCCGCTGCGAGACGGCCAGGTCTTCAACATCATCTATTCGTCCGGCACCACCGGCGCGCCCAAGGGCATCGTGCACGACTACGCGCTGCGCTGGAACCAGATCCGCCGCGTCAACGAGACTGGTGGCTACGGACCCGATGCGGTGACGCTGATCGCCACGCCGCTGTATTCGAACACCACGCTGGTCAGCTTCATCCCGACGCTGGCGCTCGGCGGCACCGTGGTGCTGATGCCGAAATTCGACGCGCAGCGCTATCTCGAACTGGCCGAGCGGCATCGCGTCACCCACGCGATGCTGGTGCCGGTGCAATACCAGCGGCTGCTGGCGCGCGACGATTTCGATCGCTACGACCTGTCGTCGTTCCGGATGAAGTTCTCGACCAGCGCGCCGCTGTCCGCCGCGCTGAAGGCGGATATCCTGCGCCGCTGGCCGGGCGGACTGGTCGAGTACTACGGCATGACCGAAGGCGGCGGCAGCTGCGTGCTGGCCGCGCACGAATTCCCGGACAAGCTGCATACGGTCGGCAAGCCGATGGAAGGGCACGACATCCGGCTGATCGACGACGAGGGCAACGAGGTGCCGGTGGGCCAGATCGGCGAGGTTGTGGGGCATTCGAACACCATCATGGCTGGCTATCACAAGCAGCCCGACAAAACGGCCGCCGCGGAGTGGTACGACGCGACCGGCAAGCGCTTCATCCGGACGGGCGACGTCGGCCGCTTCGACGAGGACGGTTTCCTGACGCTGATGGACCGCAAGAAGGACATGATCATCAGCGGCGGTTTCAATATCTATCCGAGCGACCTTGAAGCGGTACTGCAGCAGCATGCCGACGTGGTCGAATGCGCGGTGGTCGGCGTGCCGTCGCAAAGCTGGGGCGAGACGCCGGTGGCCTTCGTGGTGTTGCGCGAGGGTGCGGCCGTCGAAGCCGAGGCGCTGCGTGAATGGGTCAACGCGCAGGTCGGCAAGACGCAGCGTCTCGCCGCGCTGGAACTGTGCGCGCAGCTGCCGCGCAGCGCGATCGGCAAGGTGCTCAAGCGCGAACTGCGCGATGGGTTTCGTGGGGGCAGGGCGCTCGATTGAGCGCTGTCGTGTGGGGAGCGCGGTTGCCCTCTCCCCCGGCCCCTCTCCCGCAAGCGGGAGAGGGGAGAAAACCGACGGTCTCACACCCGCTCCCGAACGGTATTCTCCCT
>MTEU01002357.1_pt1 | contig 23823 bp, 16 predicted proteins | sample 1042701 | NCBI WGS metagenome assembly MTEU01 (sample SAMN06185813, study PRJNA358809) | soil metagenome | isolation source: naturally attenuated soil | place: India | collected 2015-05-23
CTGGCGGATGATGTGGAGTTAGGTAGGGTCAGGCGTGATTTCATGGGGGCCAGTTTAGCGCAGCGAACTGGCTATTACGATAAGAACACTTATCGTAATAGCATCGGCAAACACACAATGCTCGTGCTAGCGGTGCCGTCCTCGCCAGGAGATTACTTGATCGGCAGTCGCACACTGCGCTGCTCCAACAGTGGCCGAGTAGCCAAATTCGCTTGGCATTCTCCCCGGAGGAGATGGGGCACGGAAACAAGAACCTCTTATCCTTCCTGCGCGGGCGGTTGTGGAGCGCTACCCCTCTTCAGCGGGGCTCAATACCAAGGGACCGACAGCCGTTAACCGGCAGTGTGCCGCAAGGCGGCACTCCTGCGGCCAACTCATAAAACACGCGATAGGTCGGATCGCTCCAGGGGGATATCGTGCACGTGAAGAATCTGACGATCCAGACCAAGCTGCTGCTGAGCTTCGGCACGCTTGCGCTTATCGCGCTGTCCATTTCGGTCGTCTCCCTGCGCGCGCTTGGCGAGACGAGCGATGGTTTCAGGAACTACCTGCAAGGCATCAACGCACGCGCCGAGATGGCCGCGCTGGTGCGAACCGCGGTCGACAGGCGAGCGATTGCGGCGCGCAACATCGTCCTGGTCACTGAGCCAGCCGATGTCGAGCTGGAGAAAGCCGAGGTACTGCGAGCCCATGACGATGTGCAACAGCGCCTGAAAACGCTGAAGGACATGGTGGAGACCGCGGCACGCACCGGGGACACCAGCGAGGCTGCGCGGAAACTCGTGCTGGACATGGAGCGCATCGAATCCCAGTACGGGCCGGTGGCGAGCGACATTGTGAGCCTGGCGCTCGCGAAGCAGACCGAACAGGCGATCCAGAAGATGAATCGGGAATGCCGCCCGCTGCTGGCGCAACTGGTCAAGGCGACGGATGCCTACGCGGACTACACGCGCTCGCGCCAGCATGCCATCATCGCGTCCATCGAAAACGCCTACGCGATGCAGCGCAATCTGCTGGTGGTGGTTTCCCTCGCGGCAGTGATGCTGGCCGCTTTGGGCGGGCTTCTGATTACCCGCTCGATCACGCGCCCGATCCGGCGCGCGGTGGAAGTCGCCAGGCAGGTGGCAGCGGGCGACCTGACCGCCCGCATCGTCGCCACCACGCGCGACGAGACCGGCCAGTTGATCGAGGCCCTGGCTGACATGAATGCCCAGCTCAGCCGCATCGTCGCGCGCGTGCGCGACAGCAGCGGCAACGTTGCTAGCGCATCGACGCAGATCGCCACGGGCAATGCCAACCTGAGCCAGCGCACCGAGGAACAGGCCGCCTCGCTGGAGCAAACTGCCGCCAGCATGGAGCAGCTGACTACCACGGTAAAGCAAAGCAACGACAACGCGCGCCAAGCCGACGAACTGGCGCGCGAGGCGGCCGGCATCGCACAGACCGCCAGTGCCGCGGTCGGGCGCGTGGTGAACACGATGCAGGACATCAGCGGTAGCTCGGCGAAGATTGCTGAGATTACCGGCATGATCGAGGCCATCGCGTTTCAGACCAATATCCTTGCGCTGAACGCCGCCGTGGAGGCCGCGCGGGCCGGCGAGCAAGGTCGCGGCTTTGCCGTGGTGGCGAGCGAGGTCCGCAGCCTCGCGCAGCGATCCTCGGGCGCCGCCAAAGAGATCAAGGAGCTGATCTCTTCGTCCATGGAGAAGGTGCAGGCCGGCACGACGCTCGCCGCCGAAGCCGGCAACACCATGTCAGGCGTGACACAAGCGGTCTCGCGGGTGACCGCGATGGTCGGCGCGATCGCCAGCGCCTCGGCCGAACAGTCACACGGCATCGAGCAGGTCAATCAGGCAATCATGCAGATTGATCAAGTCACGCAGCACAATGCCACGCTCGTCGAGGAAGTCGCCGCTGCTTCGATGTCGATGCATGAGCAAGGGCGCCAGTTGCTCGACGCAGTGCGATTCTTCCGGCTTCCCCAGGGCGACCGTGCGATCCACGGGCGGCAGCCTTGCGGGCAGGCGTGTGCGATGCCCTGCAACGAAGCGACACCCGCGTAGCGCCTCTTGCCTTGCATCGACTGGGCCACGCCGGCTTCGCGCACGGATCAGCGCCACCTTGTTCGCCATAGCGATGCTCGGCCATCAGCTGCAAGGCAAACCGCATCGAGTAAACGCAGTCGCGAGACGCCAATGTTTGGGTTCGTGTTAGACACGCTCCCTTCCTCGGCGCAGGACCGGCGGGTGTGGGCATTTGGCGCAATCATTGCCGTGGCCGATCTGTTGATGATCGCGTTGGCAGCGATGCTGGCCCGGCAATGGCGCCGGCGCGAAGCCAGGGAACAATCTCCCTGAGGCGACAGGTCGGGACGCGCAAGTCTCCGCTAAGGACCGGACGCGTCATCGGGAGCGGACTGGCCGCAACGGATCTAAGCAGTACCCGCGGCTTTCTTGGCAAGTATGCGACGCCAGCGAGCTAGGCATCCGTAACCCTAGCGGTTCTGCATAACCAGGTACGACTGAAACTCAGCAACGGCATCGCGGCGTACCCACTTGTCAATCTTGTGCTCCTTGATCGGTCCATGGTGCGCAGTGGTGAAGCGCAGCAGCCGCGCACAATATTCAATCGCGAAGCGGTGATTCGCCTTCGTGACCGCGCGGAAGACGTCGCAGTCACGCGCTATACCAGACGCTTGCTCAAACAGGGCCACGAGCGAGGAGTCGAAACCCATAGAGTTTCCTGAGCACTGGAAGATTCCCGCTTCCTCCGTGCACGGTGTATTGACCTCCCCCTTTTCCTTATGCCGTCCCTCTTCCCATCGCCATGAGCTTTCATAGCCGCCCAGCACGCGTAGAACCTCAAGCATTACCGCCTTTCGATGCAATAGTCCGTCCCAAGGCCCCAAAACAGATTCCATATGGGAATAGATGTCCGCGCCTGGTCGCTCCGAAAAGATCTCATCTGGCGCTTCCAGAGCCCAATCCACGAGCTCGTCCAAAAACTGGACTGGGGCTCGCCGCGATTGGCTACCGTGGACAAACAAGCGCTGTAGGTTCTCGCCATGCTCGCCTCCCAATTTGTTAGTGCGGATGCGTACATAAGGATATGCGTCCGAATCCTACAATTGAAGGCAGTCCATCCCAATGGAGGGGCCGGCTATGCGTGTCGTTCTATGGGCTATGGTCCCGCTCATTTTGCTCTCCGCATGTGCTCCCCTCCAGGCGTACCGCACCGCGCACGCAGGCGTTCCTTACGATAGCAGAGGGCCCTGCGAGCCTTCTAAGGACGGGGCTCTCATACCAGCGGCCGAGAAGAAAACGGCGCCCGACGGCGCGGACAGGGGAGCGGACTGCAGCTTGCGAATTCGGGAAGATGCTTCGGCGTATCGCCTGTATTTCACGGAATTCGACGATCAAGGATGGAGCTTCGTTACGCCACAGGGAAACGGCGCCCGGGCCCACGAGCAACTTGCAATCCTGGAGAGCGAGCTTAGCGCTGCCATCGATCAGCCAGCACCCTTGAGTGTGGTGGTGTTCGTCCCGGGCTGGAAGCACACAGCTCGGTCCGATGACGGCAACGTTATGGATTTTCGTCTACTGCTTCGTGCTCTCCAACGGGTCGAAGAGAGCGGTTGCGGACGCCGAATCGTCGGTGTGTACGTGGGATGGCGAGGCGCGGGCACCGTAATCCCTCCGCTGGAAGGGGTCACCTTCTGGAGTCGGAAGAATGCTGCGAGCCGTGTTGGGCAAGGAGATGTGAGGCTGCTCTTCGCCAAGCTGCGCAATCTTCAAGAGCGAGCGAACGAACCGTACGCCAAGCGAATTAGAGAGGCAGTTGAGAAGCGTTCGTCGGCGCCGCTTGAAGCGTTTTCGAGCGATGCCCTCGACCCGTGTGGAAAGCGCATGCGACTGACAATTGCTGGGCATAGCATGGGCGGGTTGATCGTCCATACGGCGCTGGCACAGAGCTTGGTCAAGGATATTGTCGACCGGCGCGCCTTTGAAATCCGCTTTCCTTCACCTTCGCGAGGAGACCGTATCCCGGCTCCAAGAGAGGGCGACATGGTGATACTCATCAACCCTGCTGTGGAAGCGGCTCGCTTTGCACCGCTTTATCGAGCCGCGACCGAACAACGCTTCCCTGAGTACCGCTCGCCAATACTGATATCGCTGACCTCAAACGCGGACAAAGCAGTGGGGATGGCATTCCCAATTGGCCGGTTCTTCTCCACTCTCTTTCACTCATATCCCGACGGGAACCACGACGACCAATCAAATGCAGATATGGTCGGCCTGGGTATGGACAAGAACCGGATAAGCCACTGGCTCGCCCCAGCGAAAAATGTGGATGCGTCTAGACTGGCCGTTTGCGAAGGATGGGTCGGAGACGCGTCTAGCGACGAAGCGATGAGAAACAACGTGGAAATCTCGCGCGCCAACGCCGCCGGGCTGGTCGAGCGATTGAGGAAAGCGAAATGGGATGGTGACCAAGCGCAGATATTTCCGCTCGTCTTTTGCTCTAAACAGCCCCTTACCCTCAAGCTAAACCGCGACGCGCGGGAAGTCTCTGCGAATACGCCTGTCTGGAACGTCCAAACGGTTTCCGCAGTCATGGCAGGCCATAGCGACTTGGGCAACCCCGTGTTGAGGGAAGTACTGCGTCAGCTCTATGTTGAGGGCGATGAACGAGTTCTACAAATCGCCCCGCCCTTGCGCCCCCTCGAATAAAACAGTGTGTGGTGAGCCTGTCCTGGATCGGTTCTGCCGCGCTGCTGTACAGCCGGTCCCAATGCTCTCCTTCTTGTCCTCGCGGCGTTCGTCGGGCTGATCAAGTCGCTTGACCCGTTCGGCGATTGGCCGCCGCGTCCGGATGGCCAAGCTCGATGTGGGTGCATACCGGCGGGCATTGCCGTAGGATCGCTCGTGGGACATGGCCAGCGAAGCCATGCGGCCCGACTCAAGCAGTGGCGCACCAGGGAGAATGCAACCGACCGATTTCGTGTTCGACGGCGGAGCGTGCAAGCAGATCTTGCCGCTCGAGCCAGATGATCGCATTGCGTGTCCGCATGCGGCGCGACCGAGGGCAAAATAAGAATGCCGACTGGCCCTTTGGCGCACTTGTCGACTGGGTCTTTGGCCAAGCCCGTGGGCTCACGGACTGCAGCGCCCACCAGGATTGCTGACGGCTCCATTCGATGGCAGAATTCCCCCGCCCGCACCCCAATGCGGACATTGGCGCGACGCTCCCAGAAAGCTCGCGCTTTTTTTTGCGCCAGCTCAAGGCCGTCATGACGGGGCTTGGCGATCGGCCTGCTCCTGGTCGTCGCGTTCGTATGGCAATCCGTCAGGGGAAAAACTGGCGAACTTCTGCACGACACCAGCAAGCGAGCGCCGTGCAGGTCGGATCCGCAATTCGTCGCCGACACGCTCGATCTCCAGTTCGATATCCGTATCCTCGTATGCAAGCGCGGCCGGAATACAAACCGCGAACGCGTCGCCATACTGGAAGACTCTCGTGATGGCCATTTTTCCTCCGACGGTCGTCACGTTGCAAGCGACCGGGCTTAGCGCTGCGCACAATAACCGGCAGCTGCTTCGCCGGTGACGGCGGCCCGCGACGCACCTAAGGCGAAGAAGGTAACAGAGTCTCCGCGATCCAGCCAAGCCGTGCACGGCCGCGCCCTGTTCACTGCAGTGGGGTAGCCCGGCCCAAGGTGAACGTCATCAGCCCCTCATCGAGCGCCTTTTTGATACAGCCAATCAATTGGCCGGAGGCCTCCGGCGTCAAGCTCAACACGGTGCGCATCCCTTCCACCTGGCCGGAGATGCCCATGACGACATTGATCTCGACGCGGTTGCCCTTCAGCGTCACGCTCAACGGCCCGTCAACGGGAATGGTGAACGAGCGGTTTTGCACCGCGGCGTCGTCGGCTGGCTGCTGTGCGCTCGCGTCATTGTTATTTTCGGCCACTTGATGTCTTGGTTGATTTTAGGGAAACGCCGTAACGTCACGTCGTGCGCTGATCCGGCACTAAGCATAAAGCCAGGAACCCGGCGGTGCACGCCATTATGCCCGCCGACAGTTGACGAGGCCGGCAGCCTGGAGGCAAGTCGCCGAGGAACTGTGACTTATTTGTATCTAACAATCCGGTTGGCGGCCGCGGCAAAAAATGCCTGGAAAAAGACGCCCGCCGAAGCGGGCGCTACGCCGGGTTGGGAATCCGGCGAAATCGATCGTCCGGTGAACACGGCGCGCTAGCGCCGGTCCGAAAAGGGGCCTGAGTGTGCTGTCAGGCGCTGCAGCAGCACGGCGTCCTCCAACGGCGCCGGCGCTGGCTCCAGGTGCAACACCGGGGCGTCGGGAAACATCGCCGCGATCAGATCGGTCGGCATCGGTTCGGTCGGCAACGGTCCCAGTTGCATGACCCGGCTGCCTTGTACTTCCGCCACCATCCAGCCTTCTGGTACACGGTAGAGGGCGGCAATCAACGGGTCGTCGGCTCGGTCGGTCATCGCACACATGAAAGTGGGCACGGCAGCGATTGTAGAGTCCAGTCGCCATAAAGTGCCAGAGACGGTACATAATCGGCGTCGGGAAAACCACACTGTCCCGCGCGATGAATCTGGCCCGACTTGAGGCAACTCTGCTCCTGCTGCACACGCAGGCGGCCGCACAACGCCGTCGCCTATTCAGGCAACGCTGGCGCCCTGGCCGCATTTGTGTGGCGCATGCGAACAGCGTGCTGTGGTGCTTGCATGCCCGTATCGCCCTGCTCGAGCGCTACCTGACGAGCGCGAAGGCACAACGCCAATCCGACGAGCGAGCGTGGATTTGCCGCCCATGGCTAAGGTGTAGCGAATGGGCGACCCGCGCACGACAACGATGACCTCAGCTCCAGACACCGCCATTGCTCCCTTGCCGCCGCAGCCGATGACGGCTGCCCGCTTTTCGCCGGCCGCGTTGATGGTCCCGCTTGCCTTGATGCTGGTGGCCGCGATCACGGCGCTGACAGCCACCGCCCTGCTGCAGATGCGCCGGGACGCGCTGGCCAGCGCCCGGGAGGCATCGGCCAACCTCGCGCTGACTCTGGAGCGCGGCATCGCGCGCAACCTCCAGCTGCACGAGGCGTCGATGCGTCATGCCCTCGATGCCATGCGCAATCCCGCCGTCATGGCGTTGTCGCCACCGCTGCGCCAGCGTGTGCTGTTCGGAGCGTTCAACGAAACGGAGGACACTGGTGCATTACTGGTGGCCGACGCGCAGGGGCGCCTGATCCTCGATTCCCGGCACTGGCCGCCGCGCCCGGTGAACCTGGCCGATCGCGACTACTTCATCGCGCAACGAGACCTGGGGCAGTCCGCGGTCTACTTGAGCCGCCCGTTCCAGCCTCGCTTGGTACCCGACAACCCGACCTCGATCGCACTGAGTCTGCGCGTGCCCGGCCCCGACGGCCAATTCGCTGGCATCGTGGCCAGCACGCTGCGGCTGGAGTACTTCCGCAAGCTGTTCGCCGGCGTGGCCCTGGGCGAGGGCGGCGCACTGGCGTTGATGCGCCACGACGGCACCATCCTCATGCGCCGCCCCATGGATGCCAGTCTGATCGGCCGCACGGTGCCGACCACGCCCGCGTTTGCGCCCATACTTCGTGAACCGCATGGCGAACTGATTGCGGCGGGCACCGTCGACGGCATACGGCGCCTGTACAGTTTCCGCCGGGTCGATGGCTTTCCGCTGACAGTTGTGGTGGGGCGCGCCATGGACGACGTGCTGGCGGTCTGGCGCACGCGAGCCTGGTGGTTTGCTGGGCTGGTGATGGCGATGAACCTGGCCATCGTGACATTGGCCGTCTCGCTGGCCCGGCAATGGCGGCGACGCCTCGCGGTCGAAGCGCACCTGCGCTGGCTGGCGGACACCGACGGCTTGACCGGCTTGGGCAGCCGCCGCGCCCTGGATGAAATTGCCGACCGTGAATGGCGTCGCAGCCGGCGCGAGCTGCAGCCGCTGTCGCTGTTGATGATCGACGTGGACTATTTCAAGCAGTTCAACGACCGCTACGGCCATGTGGCTGGCGATGATGCGCTCGCCGCCGTGGGCAAATGCGTTCGCCAGCAGTTGCGCCGTGCGGGCGACTACGCGGGACGCTATGGCGGGGAGGAGTTTGCCGTGTTGCTGCCCGGCACCGACGCGGCGCGCGCTGCGGCCATCGCCGAAGCTGTGCGGGCGTCCGTCCTTGCGCTCGGCGTAGAGAACGCAGGAAGCCCCTTTGGCCGAATCAGCGTCAGCGTCGGCGTGGTGACCGAAGGCAATGGTGGCGCATCGCCCGTGTATCCCGACCTGCGGGCGTTCTTTCGTGCAGCGGACGAGGCGTTGTACCGGGCCAAGCGCGCCGGCCGCAACCGCGTACTGAGCCTGCGCGCGGTCGATTCACCAGCATGATGGCGGCCGCACCCAAGGATTCGCACCATTTCAACGGCGCCTGCAGCCGAGCGACAAATTTTGGCGCTGAGCCGGCGCCTGGTTTCGCCCAGATGGCAACTGGGTAGGTCTTCAACACGAACCCCGCATGCCGCATTGCGGCGCCCCGAGAGGCGCTGACCGCTTCTGCAGACGGGCACGGAGACCGACGCCAGGCACAGTGGCGTACCCCCTTGCCGAGTCCACTTCATGGCTCGTGCGCTATAGCGCGAGGCCGGGATCGCCGCTGACGGCCTCAGCGCCTGGCCCGGTTTCGCAACGGTGGCCACGGTATAGTATCGACGGGCTGGCAATGTCGGGAGCGCATCGGATGCGAACAAAAATACGAAAGTCGGGTAAGGGCACCTCGCTCCGGCGCCCGGCCGAGATCGCGGAAGCGGCCAAGGATGCGTATGACGTAGAGGCTCTGATCGCTGGCATCACACCTGAAAACCGCCACGGTGAAGTGGATTTCGGCCCGGCCGTGGGCCAGGAACGGCAGACCTCTGGCCATCAAACGGCGTCTGCCCAGCCCCGTTCACCGAGCAGACGCCGGCCATGATGGCTGCCGGCCACCGCGGGCACAGCGGCTCCGCTTCCAGGCTACGATACAATCGATGCATGAAACCCGTGGATGGCTCGCGCATACGCTATGGCGACCAAGTGCGCCTTGCGTTGATTGATGGCCATCACTATTCGATGGCTGAGGCGACGCGCGCTTGTGGTTTGTATGGTGGGCTGATTGAAACAGGGCGCCGCCTCGCCAGCCCGGCGTCACTTGTAGCGGTGCAGATCGCGCGCCGCGACCGCGCTGCCGCCAGTGCCCTGCAGCTGGAACGGCGCGGCAAGGCACCCCCGCGTCGACCGTTTTAGCCCGCCTGCCGTCACAGGCGGGCTTTTTGTCGCCTCACCGTATCGGCAGCCGATCGGTGCGCTTCATCCCTGGTCGCACCAGCCTACTGGCTACGGCCGACTGTCCCAGAACATCCGCAAAACGCGACCACGATGCCCAACGGATAGCTGCCGGCCCGGTCGGTGCCCTGATTTCGGGACCGTAGACGGTTGACGGCCGCCGGCGGTCCCTCGTGCGCCCGGCCCGCCAGCGCCGCCCCTCACCCTCGAGACTGGTGGTCGGCCGATCGCCAATGCAGAAGCGACGCTCCCTGTTCATCGCTGCGCAAGCGCACACAGTAGAGGGGATCCTGGCGGTGGGAAGGGTGGCTGCCGGCTTCAATATCGTCCAACCAGCGCGTGATGGCGCGATGCTCGCTATCGATCTCCCAGCGCGCGGCAGTCCGGAACAGGTCAAGCAAAGGGGAGTCCCGATTCCATTCGCAGCAGGGCCATACCCGTTGCATGAGGTAAAGATAACCGTCCGGGGACACCTGCGCTCCCTCCTTATAGGAGAGCACTCCAGCATCGCGCATCGCGTGCGATTCCTTCAGAAAGCGATACATCTCTTGCTGCGCGAGCCGCGACGGCAGCGCCCTGCCCTGGCTTCCCCAGTCCAGCTCCAGGTCCTGCACCGCCACTTCAAACGGGCATTGCAACGGCTCTTGCCCCAACTCATCAGGCTGGGTCTGGATCCAACAGAACGCGCCGAACCCGGCGTTGACGCGTTCCCACCGGCACGCGCAGGTGCCATGGCGCTGCCGGATCTGCTGCTGGACGGACTGGCAGTACCACGCTGGCGAGCCTTCGGACGTATCGCCGCTGTCCTTGTAGAACGCAAACAGGGCGTCAAACCGCAAGCCACGCTCGCCAAGGCGCGCCAGCTCGCGACTGACTGCGCGCGGAAAACGCGCCTGATGGACGACCCAAGCGTCACCGCGGTCGGCAAGCAGTGGCTCGAGCTCGGTGGGCAGGGGGGCAAGCGTGTGCAGCTGGCCAAGGGCCTGCGCCATCGTGACTGCGCCACGATGCGTCCCTGCCTCGGACCGCCACAGCTCGCCTGCCTGCATCCGCTTGGAAGCGTCGCACGCGTCGCGCACCCACGCTGCCAAGGTCAGCAGCGCCCCGGGCTCGCGCGTCGGAAATCCGTCCGGAGCGAAGTGCGGCCAAGCGGCGCAATGCCCCTGCATCAGGCGCTTGAACGCCCCCAGGCGGCGCTCGCCTATGTTCCCGCTCCGGTTGGCCGGCACGGTGGTCAGCGCCGTCAGGTGGACCGGGCACTTGGTTAGCCAGGGCACCTCATGCAGGTAACTGTGATAGCCCTGTTGCGCACAGGCTGCGCAATACCGGACGCTCGGCCCCTGACTGTAAGCCGGAGGGGGCGCATAGGTGCCGCACTGACGAAAATCGAGCGCGTGCTGGAGGACATCGGTCAACCGAGCCGGATCCTCGCCCAAGAGCGATGACACCCGCGCGACGTCATCATCAGAGACGAATCGCGGATGGCGTGGCTCGACTCCCAGGAACGCGGTGCCGGCACGCGCGGGGACGCCATTGAGCGCACAAAACCTGGCGACGAACGACAGCGCCGACTCGTAGGGGCGCAGATTGTGTGGCCACCAGTTGACCGAGGGATAGCCCGCCACTGCTAACTGCCCGCGACGATGATTCTCATGTGGTCAGAGAAGTTGGTCTTGGCCAATTCTCTGAGCCAGTTCTCGTAGCAGGTCGCCTCGTCCCAGTCCATGCCGCGGGCCAGTTGGAACAGCACGCTCTCGGTCGCCTTGGCAACGTGTTGCATCGGAAACTCATGCCGCCGTCGCGCCTGCTGCGGTGACAACTCGACCAGGGCGTTCCAGAGAAGCTTGGCGCTGCCGGCCAGCCGGCGCCCGCGGGCAAAGTCCTCTGGCGCAAAATACGCCAGAAACGGCACCCCGCTGTCGACCGGCCATTCGGAGTCGACGTCATAGCCGTTCAGCACATACTCGACCTCCTGCACCGAGCGCAGACCGTGAAAGCGCGCATGGGCTGCCATGAAGCGGGCGGCCACATGCGCGTTGCCGGTGCTGGCCATGTATTCATGGCGATAGTTCAACTGATGCGTGCCGACCGAGAAGACGCTGAGCAGGTAACCGTCGTAATCGAGATCGTTCTGCAGGCCCACCAGCCACTTCCACTCGCGCAGCGTCAAATCCTGCGCTTCGTCAATCAACAAGACGACATAGTTGCGACACGCATTGTTGGCGATGGCAATGAAGCGTTGCCGACAGAGATAGGCCGCCTCGACCCGCTTGGGCACCTTGGCCGGGTTGACGAACTCGAAGTGCGACGCCATCAGAATCTGATGCCAGAACGCCGCTTCGTTGGAATGACTGTCGGGGCGTCGGCTCCATACCACCAGAGGCACGACGGCGCTAAATCGCTCCTCCAGCACCTTGCCGACATACCACTGCACGCAACGCGACTTGCCGAGCCGCGACGCACCATAGATATAGCCGCCCGGGCGCTGCTGATCGATCCACTCGCCTATCTGCTCGATCATGGCATGCATCGGCGGCGTGTAGACCGCATACTGCTTGGTCACAATGCAGTGACGCGGATCGATGCGCTCAGGCAGCGAGAACGACACGTTCTACTCCGTTCGCGCCATGCGCCGCGGGGGAAGCTCACCCTTCCGATCCGTGCCCAGGTCACCGGTTGTGTGAGCCCGTGTCACGACCGGCGCGACCTCGGGCGCCTGCCCACCTCGGGATGACCCGCCGCGACCGCGCTCCAGCGCGGCATCAAGCATCACGGCACCAATGGAAAGCTGGGAGGCCGCCGCCAGGATGCGCCTGGCTTCCAGGTACGCCGGATGAACCGGGAGCTTCTTGTGCGGCTGCATCTCGACGTACTGGATGAAGGCTTCGATCGCATCGCCGCCGGGGGAAATCGCAAACTGGCCTCTGGCACAAGCGCGGCAGATGGCCGCGCGTACCGCCAGGCTATGCGGCGATAGGTGCCATGGCGGCGCCGCGCGCAGCACCCCCAGGGGCACTCCATCGAGCGTCGAGGCGAGGGCTACGCGGCAATCGTCCTCTTCATGGCAGATCACCCAGATCTCGGTGCCCACCAGATCCTGCCGGTTGTGCAGTACCTCGTTGCTGTAGCGGCCATAATGGAAGTTCACGTACGGTGCCCGCCCCACCGCCGCGCCGCCCCTGACCACACAACGCCTTCTCACGCTAAACAAGCCTTGCATGGCGGCGGCATCCACCCGGCGCCACGTCTCGCCGCCATGCCGATGCAGGAAGGCCGCATACTGCAAGGGCGTCCGGTTGCCAATGCCGCGGTGAGGGGTAGCGTTATAGTTGGCGATCAGCACGCCCAACAGCTCTTCGGCATATTCGTATTGGAAGCGGCTGGCCAGCGCCACGCCGTCTGGCTCACGGCCCTGCCGATCTTGCGGCTTCGCCCCGGTCGTGTTGGTCAAGCGCTGAAAGCCACGTCCGGCGAGGTTGCGGAAAAACGACTCAATGAACGGGCGATCGTCTTTGCTCCGTCGCGCGGCGAACGAATTGCGCGGCTCCAGCAGGGTCGAACCCACGGCCTGTTGGAGCGCAGCGCGAACGTGCTGACAGGTTTCCGCCAGTGCGCCGTCGACGCTGGTTTCATCCCAACACAGCCCCACAAACTCCTCGCCGAGCGAGCCAAGCAGCCCTGCGCCAGGCAAGTATGGGGTGTCGGAAAAGGTCACGGGACGCAGCTTCGGCCGGCTCAGTCCGGTCTTGATCGCCCGCAGCACATCGTCTTTGGAGACTTCTCGCCCGGTGCTGAAGTAATAGCCAACCACCGCGCGCGAAACCACTTCGAGGATCACAATCACCCAGAGCCGGTGCACGATCTTCTCCGTGAAGCCCCCGCCGGCGAGCGGCAGCGACACGCAGAAACGACCGTCCAGTTTGTGCGCGTCCATTTCGACCCGCTGCATGAACCGCAGGGCGGGCCGGCCGGACCCATCGCCGGCCTTGAGCTTGCGCACCAGATCGGCTCCCCCGATGCTGGCCGCGAGCGATTTCGGGTCCGAGGACAGCACCTGTTCAACGAAGCGACAGATCGTGAAGTAAGCGCGAGTCGATGTATTGAACGGCCAGTCGCCGCGCGCCTCATAGCCGCGCTCGCGCAGTTGGTCAAGAAACCACAGCCAATGCCGTCGGGGCGATCGCCTGGCCTCGGATAACCGTTTGGACGATGGGCTCGAGCGGATGCGAGATTCGAACGACAGGCGCAGTTCCGGGTGCGCATCCAGGGTGGCCTGCAGCGCTCCGGCTGCCCCGCCGCCGAACCGGTCGACACGGATTTTCGTGCGGCGGCGGTATGGCCGTACTCTTAGCCACGGCACCAACCCACGCCACCCATACGGCCGGCCATCTGGATGCGCCTGAAGACAACGCTCGGAAATCAGCCGATAGACTTGCTTGTCGCTGAACGAGGTCAGACGCTTGATGGTGTGGGCGTCGGCGCCGGAAAGATAAAGCTGGACCGCGTGTTTTCTGGAAAAATACAAAGCGCGCCGCGGATCGTCGAGCGCGCCCTCGTCTGGCGTTGGCCAATCCGACGTGTCGACGCGTTGGCCACGGAGGACTCGCCCGCCGCCGTAATGTTCATCGTTGCCTGGATCCACGAACCGGTCCTCGACTTGGCAGGACGGGCGACATTGCCTAGGAAAACGTTTGAACGATAGAAGGCTTACGCGAGAATGCAAGCAACGCGTTGGGTCAGGGCCCGAGGGTCGCGTCCGAGGCTGGCGAACTTCTTCAGGACACCCGCAACCAAGAGCCGCGCCGTCCACTGGACAACCCCGGCGTACACCAAAAGAACATATTTAGTTGAACCGTTCGACGGAGTAACAATTTTCTGCAAAATAGCTTCAACTGAATTTGTTACTACGCAACCGACACGCTGTGTCACGCCGTCAGTGCATGAGTAACAAAATTACGCAAAACAACGATGACCAATCCGGACGCTGCCAAAGGCAGCGTCCGTCCGACTTTAGGCAAATCTGGATGGTTGACCTGTCAGACAACGCTGGTTGCGTGGGACATCGGCAGGCCCCACGCGCAACTCACCAACTCACCACCGCACCCGCACCCCCACATTGGCCCGATAGTCGTGGCCGCTGCCTGATCCTTCCAGGCTGCTCCTGACCAGCAGCTCGCCATAGAGACCAAAACGATCATCCTTCCACGTCACGGCCCCGCCTACGCCGAGACCGGCCCACAGGCGGTCCTTTCTGGTGGAGAGCAACACGTCGCTGACGTTCACCGTCGTGCCGCCGCGGAAGTCGTAGTACAAGTTGGCGATCCCGTAGACGTTGGCGCGTGCGGCATGGCCGGCCGGATCCTGCCATTTGGTGGTGTAGTCGAGGGCGACACCAAGACGGCTCGTCAGACTATCGGCCTTGTCACGGTTGACACGTGCGCCGAACGGGTCGGTGAAGCCATCGAAGCTGATCGACGAATAGACGAGCTGGGCCTGCGGTGTCACGGACCATGCATCGCTGACGGCGAGGCGCTGGCCCGATTCGATGCTGAAGGCGCGGCCGAAGCCCTTGTTGTCGCTGCTCAGGCGTCGTCCCAGCGTGCCGGATGTCAGGTCGCTGTCGTACCAGGTTGCCTGGGCCTGACCGTCGACGTAGAAGCCGCTGGCGCCCGACCATGTTGCCGTTCCGCTCAGGCCATACCCGTCCACGCGAATCCTGCCGTTGCCGAAGAACGAGTTCACACCCGCGCTCCCGCGGCTGTATTGCGTGCCGATGCCCGCAAACAGACGGCCGGATGCGTTCTCGACAAGCAACGCGTCGAAACCGGCCTGCGCCTTGACCTGGTCAAGATCCCATTGCGTTCCAGTGCTCGAATGCCCGGAACCGACCGCAAGATGCCGGCCTTCTACGCGTGCCCAGCCTGCACCCTGGCGCCCCACCCCACCATCCGAACCGGTATGTGTCGACGCTGGCGCGGTGGACTGCCCGTCTGCCCAGTAGCGGCTACCGACGCGTTGATGCAGCGTGGGCAGCTCGTTCATCGCCAGCAGTACCTGGGAATAGGCCTCATAGACGGGGGCGCCCGGTTGATACAGCGGCGATGCTGGCGCGGCAGTCGGGTTCAACAGGCTCGAGCGCAGATACCAGTCGCCGTCGGCCGGCGTCGAAATCCCGTTCTTTTGAAGCGTGTAGGCGTAGGCGCCACCGATCACGGCCTGCTGGCCCTGCATGGTGTAGTCGCCTTGCAGCGCGAAATTGCCCGTGGATTGGCCGGCAACGTCGACGAGCTTGATCCCGTTGACGGTCTGCACGCCGGCTCCGCCGACGTTCGACACCTTGAGCGTGGTCGTGCCCGACGTATCGCCCTGCACGACGAGACGATCGGTCACGGAATTGTCCCCACCGAGGGCCGCGCGAAGCTGTACGGTACCGCCAGCACCGGTGTAGTTGCCGGCGACGGTCAAAGCCGAACCATTGCCGTCCAGGCTGACAGTACCGGCATTCGTCAGCGCCCCGACAGTCTGCTGGAATCCATTGATGGCCAGCGTCGCGCCGCTGCCGACGGTGTAAGCCGACGCAGCGCTCAAGACCTGTGCCGCGCCGGCGGCGAGTGTGCCACCGCTGATCTGGGTAGCACCGGTGTGAGTATCGGCGCCCCGCAGCAGCAACGTGCCCGCGCCGGCCTTGGTCAGACCGCCCGCGCCTGCCATCCCGCCCGTCAACGTCAAGGTAGTACCCGCATCGGTCAGCACGCTCCCCGCGCCGGTCAGTGCCACGCTGCGGTCGCTGGTCATGGTGGCGGTCGTTCGCAGCGTGCCATCGCCGATGCTCAGACCGCTGCCCGCCGCGCCCAGATTGGCTTCGCGCGAGATGCTCAGCGTCCCCGCCTGGATATGCGTGCCGCCGCCATACGTGTTGTCGCCAGACAGCACCAGCGTGCCAAGATCCGTTTTCTGCAAGGCGCCTGCGCCACCGAGTGCGGTACGGATCGTGGCCGTCATGCCCTGCCCTGCGGCCGTACCGTCCCCCACGCGAATGACGTTGGTGCCGCCGCTCAGCGTCAGCGCATCGCCGGTGATGGTGTATCCGCTGCTGGCGAACTGCATGCCCGACGTCGTGACATGGCCCAGGCTGTTGTCGACCGTGACCGTACCCGGGGCGGCCGCGAATACCGCAAAGGCGCCGCCCGCGTAAGGCCCACTGGAATTCCCCGTGCTGTCAGCCCAGTTGTCCTTGCCGGCCATGCCCTGCCAGGTGCCATCGCCGCCATGAATGGCGCCGCTGTTCGGCGAACCCGCGCCATTCCAGAAGTTCAGCGTGATTCCGGTGTTGTTGACCAGGTTCACCTGATTGGCGACGGAGGTCTGCACGTAGTAAGTACCGGCAGGGCCGGCACCGATGCTCAACCCGCTGTTGGCCAGCGTGCCGGCATAGTTGAAGATGCGATACACGCCCGGATCGAAGCTTCCGCCCGGCGAGACGCTGACGTTCAGTACGCCGTCGAGCGCGAGATTGCCGTTGACGACGGTCAGGTCGTTGAGCGGGCCGCCCGGTGTGTTGGCTTGGCCGAACTGGTAGTCGAGCGCCGCGCCGCTGGCCAGGCTCAGGTTGCCGTTGACGGTCAATGCGCCCACCGCTCCAGTTGCGCCTGGGCTCAAGGTGGCGCCGTTCGCCAGCGTGACGCTGCCACCCAGCGTGCCGGTGCCGCCGAGCGTGGCGCCACCTTGCACCGTGGTGGCACCGGTAGCGCCGGCTTGATTGCCATCGACCAGCAAGGTGCCGGCCTGTACCGTGGTGGTGCCGCCGTAGGAATTGGCGCCGGTCAGCACGGTAGTGCCAGCCCCGGCCTGCGTAACGCTGCCGCTGCCGGAAATTGCGCCGCCGAACGTGACGCTGTCGGAACGGTTGAACACCAGCGCGCCGTTGTTCGTCACGTTGCCGGTGATGGAACCGGAGGTGCTGCCATTGCCCAGCTGCAGCGTGCCAGCCGAAACGGTCGTGCCGCCGGCATAGGTGCTGTCGCCGGTAAGTACCAGCGTGCCAACGTCGGTCTTGCCGAGCGAACCGCTGCCCGCAATGACGCCGGTCAGCGTAAGATCCCCGGTCGTCTGGAAGGTCCCGCCGCCTGCATTCAGGGTGACGGTTCGTGCGGAAGTCAGGTTCGTCGTGTTCCGCAGCGTACCGCCATCCAAGGACAGGCTGCCGGCCGCATTGCCCAGGTTGATGTCGCTCGCGATCTGCAGCGTGCCGCCGCTGATCGACGTGCCACCCGTATAAGTGTTGTTGCCGGTCAGGACCGTCGTGCCGGTGCCGATCTGGCTGACCGCCCCGCTGCCGGAGATCGTGCCGCCATGGATGGCGGTATCCGAGCGGTTGAAGGCCAGCGTGCCGTTGTTCGTGACATCGCCCGCGATGCCGCCCGACGTACCGCCGTTGCCCAGTTGCAGCGTGCCAGCCGAAATCGTCGTTCCGCCCGTGTAGGTGTTGTTGTCAGTCAGCACCGCCGTGCCGGCACCCGTCTTGGTCAACGAGCCGGCGCCGCTGAACGGCGAAGCCACCGTGACATTGAAGCCGCCAGTGTCGAGCGTGAGTCCGCCTGCGGCGACGTTCAATTCGGTGCCGGTAAATCCGCTGACGAAGGCCCCGCTGTTGCCGGTTGCACGCAAGGTGGCGCGGTCGAAGTCCGCCTGTACCGCGCCCGGTCCCGCGGTCAGTGCCCCGGTAGCCAACGTGCCGCCGTTCGATATGGACAGCGTGCCCTGCGATGCTGCCATCGAGGTCATCGTCACCGTGCCGGCCGATGCCACGGCGTCGTCGGCGATGGTCAGCGCGCCCCGGCCGTACGAACCGATACTGAGCGTTCCGCCCGCATTCAATTGAGAACCTGTGCCGGAAACCGTCGCCGAACCGGGTCCCGTCCCGCTCAGGTTGTTTCCGCCGATCGAGATATTGCCCGTGGCCGTCACGACACCGCCGCTGTGAACGTTCAGCGTGCCGCTGCCCACACCGCCGCCCCCCTGGCTGCGGCCCACGATCAGGTTTCCACCCACATTCCAGCGGGACCCCGTGCCAGAAATGTTGGCGGTGCTGCTGCCTGTACCGATTGCGTACATGGTGGCGTTGTTCGAGCTCAACACACTGCCGCCGGTCACATTGAGCAGCGCGGTTCCCGCGACACCGCTCTGGCCAAGATTCAGACCCGCCAGACTGGCCGTGGCGCCATCCGCAATGTTCAGCGTGCCCGTACTATTGGTACCCGCACCGATGATGGTCACGATGGCGGTAGACCACTCCGATCCCGCACCAGTCACTGTCACGGTGGCATTGGAGCCCGCGACCTGGCCAAGGGAATTGCCGCCCACCGTCACGCTGGACGACAACCTGCTGCCGTTCTGGATGGTGAGCGCGCTCGTGCCGGCGGCCGTGCCCATCTGCAGCGTGCCGATCGTCGCGGCTGCCGGACCCCACACGCCGAGCACCGCGGAATTCGCTTGCTGGTTGATCGTGACATTACTACCGCTCGGTACCGCATTCGTAGACCAGTTGCTGCCGGTCATCCAGTCGTTGCTGGTTGCGCCCGTCCATACCTGTGCGCTGGCTGGCGAGGCCAAGCCCCATATGGTCAGGGCACCGGCACCGACGCGAGCGAGCCTTGTCCGGCATCGGCGCCGTTCGCCACCGCTTTTTCCACGCGGCGTGGCGACTTCCGATGCAACGACCCAGCTACCCAATCCCTGGGACCAGACAATGTGGAACACATGGTTCATTCGGATTTTCCTTTGGAATCCGTTGGACAGGACACGCCCGGCGAATGGTGGCGAAGACGCAGCAGGACCGGCGCGCTGCAATGTCGGCGCGATCCTGGACGGGTAATTAGAAAGAAGACGTTAGGGAAAGGCGAGAGCTGATCGATGAACCGGGGCTGTTTCAATCAGCAGGAGACGTTTGACCAAGAAGAGGGTTTTAGTTTGGCTGCAGAGTAATCCGTAGATTACTTTCACACAAGTGCGAAAACGCAACCAATGACACTACTTAACAATTGACGCCCTTGGCGCGCCATGATTGTTTGCCGGCCCTGGAAACTCCAGCATTCATTTGCCCAATTCCCCGTCCGTCATCAGTCCAGCCAGCGCTTCGCCAACCGCAACGACGCCCGCCGCGTCTGCCGTGTCATCACGCGTGACGAACACCGTGCGTCCGCCTGCGAACCAGCTTCCATGGCGGACCTGCCGCACCATGCCCAGCCTTGCGTAGTGCCGAACCGCGGTCTCGGGCGCGACCGTCAGCAGCCGGCTGCTGGCCACCATGCAGAGATTGGTGTGGAACGAGAATGACTCGACTTTTGGCTGCGGCGGCACGATTCCCGCGTCCAGGAAGGGCGCTTCGAACAGCATGCGCGTGCTGGCGCCGCGCGGCGTGGTAATCCAGTCGTACTCGCACAGGTGCGACAGCGCCACCGAGCGCTTTCGGGCTAGCGGATGGTCCAACGCGCAGGCGACCGTCAGACGTTCTTCCCAAAGCGGCATCACGCGCATCCCGCTCGTCGCCTCCCCTTCCCTGCGCGATCCGATGCGGCCGACCATGCAGTCGATTTCCCCGCGGTCCAGCATCCCGAGCAAACCACTGACCGTCGATTCGTGGATAACGAGATGAGGGAAGCCAGGCCGTGCGGCCAATCTTGCCAACAGCCTGGGCATGGCCACCACGCCAACCAACGGAAGGATGCCGACGTGGACGATCGGCACCGGTGCCGGCGTTGCATGGATGGCGTCCATCGCGGCGGAAAGGGCGTTCAACGCGATGCGCAGGCGTCCCAACGCGAGCTGTCCGGTCGGCGTCAGCGCGGCCCCGCGCGTCGTGCGCTCGACCAGCGCGGCACGGAACACCGACTCGATTTCCTGAAGCATCTTGGTCGCGGCCGGCTGGCTCAGCGAAAGTTGCCCTGCGGCGGCCGACAGCGAGCCATGAGTGTCGATCAGTTCGAGGAATCGCAGATGGCGGATGCGAAGGCGATCTAGGCGCGCGCCGATACCGGCCGAATTCTTCGCCATAACAAAACGTGATGACTGGATAGAAAATCAATAATTTACAGGCAAGTATGCCGCACACACAATCGGGCTCCATGGCGATACAAAGAAAGGAGACAACGCAGTGCGCACGACAGGAAAACTCGCGGTGAGGCTGGGCCTGGCGGTGGCCGTCGCCACCCTGCTCTCCGGCGCGGCCAGGGCCAGCGACGCTCCGTTTCCGAGTCGGCCGATCCGGCTGATCGTTCCCTACGCCGCAGGCGGCGGTCCGGATGTTCTGGCGCGCAAGACGGCCGAGGTCGTTTCACGTGAACTGGGGCAGCCCGTGGTCGTCGAGAACAAGGTCGGCGCGGGCGGCATCCTCGCTGCCGAAGTGCTTGCGCAACAGCCGGCCGATGGCTACACGCTGATGATCGGCGCATCGACACATGTCACGCAGAAGCTGATGCAGCCGTCCGTCAAGTTCGATCCCGCGACGTTCACGCATGTCATCCGCACAGGCTTCAGCCCGCAGGTAATGGTGGTGAAGGCAAGCACGCCCTATCGCACCGTGGCGGACGTGGCGCAGGCCGCAAGGAACGCGCCCGGTACGCTGAATTACGCATCGGGCGGGATCGGCAGCGCCGCGCATCTTGCCGGTGCCGCGTTCGCCAATGCGGTGCGCGTCGATATGGTTCACATTCCGTACAAGGGATCGGTCGAGATCGTTCCGTCGCTGATCCGAGGCGATACGACGTTCGGTTTTCCCGTTGCCTCGACTGCAATGCCGCCATTGGCGACGGGCACGGTGCGTGCGCTGGCCGTGACGTCGGCGCATCGGTTGCCGATCCTGCCGGGGGTGCCGACGCTGAACGAGGCGCTCGGCCGCCAGGACCTGGTGTTGGACTCGTGGAGCGGCATCTGGGCACCGGCCGGCGTACCGAAGCCGGTCGTCGCGCGCCTGCATGCCGCCTTCCGGAAAGCGCTGAGCGATCCGGCGGTGCGCGACTTCTACGAGAAGGCCGCTTCGGTCATCGACCCTACGCCGACGCCCGAGGCCTTTTCCCGCTTCATCGCGGAGGAGACGGCGAAGTACCGCCGCATCGTGGAGCTGAGCCGAATCGCGGTTCAATAATTGCCGTCCGACCACAAGCGGCCGACCCCAACCGACCGAACATGACTGCAACCTCACTACCCTTCGCCCCTCTGGCCGGTGTCCGCGTACTCGATTTCTCGCACGTGATCGCCGGCCCTCTGGCGACGTTCTATCTGTCGCAACTCGGCGCAACGGTGCTCAAGATGGAAAACGCCAATGGTGGCGACGTCATGCGCCGCACCGAGAAAGGCCGCCAGGGCTTTGCCGCATTGAATGCCGGCAAGGAAAGCCACACGGTCGACCTGCGCGATCCGGCCGACCGCAAGCGTGCGCTGGACCTGGCGTCGACCTGCGATGTCGTGGTCGACAACCTGCGTCCTGGCGTGTTGGCGCGCTTCGGGCTGGGTTTCGAGGCGATCCGCTCGCTCAATCCGACGGTCGTCTATTGCACGATCTCGGGGTATGGGCGCAGCAGCGCCGACGTGGCCGAGCGCCCTGCCTATGACCACATCATCCAGGCAGCAACCGGCATGGCGTTCATGGCCGGCACCGAGGACGATCCGCCGATCAAGACCGGCTTCCCGGTGGTCGACGCGGCCACCGGCATGCAGGCGGCGCTGGCGATTCTTGCGGGGCTACGCGAGCGCGATCGGCTTGCGTGCGCGGTGCAGCTGGACGTATCGATGACCGGCGCGGCGCTACAGCTGATGTACTCGTTCGCATGCGAAGCGCTGACAAACGGCGCGTCGCCTGCGAGGGTCGGCAATCAAGGCTATTCCGGCAGCCCGACTGCGGACTTCTTCGCCACGCGGGACGGCTGGATTGCGCTTGGCGCCAATACGCCGCGACAACTGATCCGGCTGCTGGATGTGCTCGGGCTCGCCGATATGGCAGGCGATCCGCGGTATTTCGCCGAGCCGCTGAATCCGGACTCGCCGGCATCGTTTGTGCGCTCCATCGATCCAGCTGGACTGAAGGCGATCATTGCCGAACGGTTGCACATGCTGAATGCGGAAGAACTGGAGCAGCGCTGCGCCTTATACGGCGTGCCCGCGGCCAAGGTCCGCAGGCTGGGTGAATTCGCCACCTGGGCGCAGCGGCATAATCAGGTGTCGACGGTTTCGCTGCATGCAGAGGGGGCTTCGGTGATTTCGCCGGGCCTTGGTTTCGGCGTGCAAACGTTCAAAGGTGGGGAGTCAGGAATCTAAGCCAAACAACAAACGTGGCGATCCAATCCCTGCGGATGCCGCAGAATACGGTTTTGCACGAAGCACTACCGATGAAGATCCGCCGCGGCCTCGAATGCGAGGCGCCCTTGCTGACTGAGATCGCCAACAAAGCCAAGGCGCATTGGCCATATACCCAGGCCCAGCTTCAAGCATGGCGCGAGGACCTGACAATCACGGGCTCCTATGTCGCGCAAGCGTTGACCTACGTTGCGGAAATCGACGGATCGATCGCCGGATTCCATTCGGTGTTGCCGACGGACGCCGTGACATGGGCGCTCGAGCATCTTTGGGTCGCACCGGATTACATGCGGCGTGGTGTTGGGCGAGCCCTGGTACGGCATGCGGCGGCGTTGGCTGCCGGTCACGGCGTCAAGCACCTGACCATCGATGCGGAGCCGTATGCCGAACCGTTCTATCTCGCCTGCGGGGCGCAACGGATTGGCACCGTCGCGGCTCCATTGGACGGAGAACCGTTGCGCCAGCGGCCCCAGATGCTGCTGGCGACGTCGTATGACCTGGCTCGCCAATAAAGACAATCAAGTCAAACCGTTACGTTCCCTGCCCTGCACGCCCGTCATGCATGCGGACGGATCGTCCCGATGCAGCCCCTTGAATACATGACGCCCATCATCTAATATGCTGTCCATCGACTCAGCATAGAGAAGCATCATGCCGCGATCCTCCCGCGAAAAAGCCGGCCAGAACCGTGAAGCGATCGAGCAGGCGTCGTCGCGCCTGTTCCGCGAGCGCGGTCTGACGGGCATCAGCGTGGCCGATGTGATGGGTGCCGCCGGCTTGACCCATGGCGGTTTCTACAGCCATTTCGCGTCCAAGGACGCGCTGGCGGCCACGGCTTGCGATCGCGCGTTTGCCGAGGCGCTGGAGCGATGGCGGCAACGCATCGACGCCCATCCCGGGGACGCCGATGCGGCGCGCGCCGCGGTGGTCGTGCCCTATCTATCGGAGCGGCATCGCGATGCGCCTGGGGCGGGATGCGCCGGCGTGGCGCTTGCGGCCGACGTCGCGCGCGAAAACGCGGACAAGCCGGTTCGCCAGTCCTATATCGAGGGCCTCGAAGGCCTGATCGCGCAGTGGGAGCGCACGCTGCCGGGCCCCGCCGAC
>MTEU01001057.1_pt1 | contig 23747 bp, 19 predicted proteins | sample 1042701 | NCBI WGS metagenome assembly MTEU01 (sample SAMN06185813, study PRJNA358809) | soil metagenome | isolation source: naturally attenuated soil | place: India | collected 2015-05-23
GGCAACGAGATTCACTACAACGCCGGCAGCAAGGTGGTGATCGACGCCGGCATGGAACTCACCGCCGCCGGCGGCGGCAGCTTCCTCAAGCTCGACCCCAGCGGCGTGACCCTGAGTGGGGCGACGATCAAGCTGAACACCGGTGGGGCGCCGGGGAGTGGGTCGGGGTTGAAGATTTTGGCTCCGGTGCTCCCCAATGCTGCAGACCGTGACCGTCCCGGTTCCCTGTTGGCACCGCCCAGACCACAGCCAATCCTGTCTTTCGGCCCGCTATGCGGCAAACAGAGCAACGGTGCCTGTAGCCGGGGAGATTGTCCATGCATGAAGGGTTGAACACATTCATTGCCAAGCTGGAGCAATCCATACCCGCGCTACCAGCTAATCAGCCGACATGGCACTTCGTCATTGATCAACAAACCGTACCGGATGCCCAAGCCAAGGTGTTCGCCGTCGATGAGCCTACGGAACAGATTCTCTTGTTCCAGAGGACCGATTTTCATCACCTGGCCGATCAGGGCCCGCTTTGGTTCAGTGCTGAGGCCGGCAGTGCCTTGCAACAGCTGGGGGAATCGCTCTGCCAGCAGCACTCAGCAGGTATTGCGCTCTGCGCAGAGGATCGCGACGCGGCCATCGCTCATGCGTGCTGGCTGCTGACGGTCAACGATGGTTCCGGTGGCCAGAGCCTAATCAACTATTACCGCCCCGACATATGGGCGGCGATGGCCTTGACCTCATCAGAGCAGCTATTCGCCCCCTGGTCCGCGGTGTATAGCCCGGCACCACGCCAGCTTGGCGCCAGGCCGCGACATTGGCTGGGCTGGCAGGCACCGCCTGACAATTCGCCGAACACCATACAAGGGCATTACAGCCTGGCAGCCTCTACCCAACCGACCCAGCGTACCCTGCGCTGGGTGTACTGGATCGACAGGCACTACACGAAATTCAACGCTCCCTCCGACCAACAACTGTCCGTGATCCTCGACAACCTGGAGTTGCTGGTGGACCACGGCATCAGCGAAGGGCGCTGGCTGGTGAGACTGGCTGATCTGGTCAGCCGAACACGGCTCGAGGTGCAGGAACCGGTCATGGCCATACTGCGCGGCAAGGCCGACCCCTTCATCAAGGTCGATCAAATACTGGCGCAGAATCTCTAGCGCAATTGGAATGGAAGCCCATGTTCCCCATCACGCCTTCCGCCCGACGTGGCGATACCCAACATACATCCCAACCGACATCGGAAGAAGCAGCCGCGCTACCGCGGCAAGTATTGCAACTGCCGGCAGAATCTGTGGCCCAAACGGCCGAGGCGGAGTGCTTCGACAAGACGCAGACGCCGGCCTGCTCCCCGCGCTTTGCCAATGTCATCTACGCCACAGAAGAAAAGGCCTTTTGGCTACTGCCGGAACGTGCAGCCAACGCCATCAAGGAAGCAGCTCAACGTCTGGAGCAAGATATATCTCCGGATAAAAGCGCCGAGGATCGCAAGAAGGGCCTCGACGCCAACGGCCTGCTGGAGCACTTTCTGGAGCCACGCCTGAGCTTCTTTCTAGAAGACGAAGAACAGGCCTGGATGCAACGTTTCGAGTCGGAGAATCGTTTTTCCAATGGTCGCTATATCAATGAGCGCCGGGATTTACTCACAGACCCACGCAACCTGGCCTTTCAGAGAAATAAAGAGCGCCTGGATACCCTGAATCAATGGCTTGGCCTCTACAACAGCGCCATCTCCGAAGCGCGTCGCCGGGGCTATGACTATCAGGATGGCCGGCTATTCAGCCCGCAGGCAGTAGCGGCCCGCAATGCCGTACAGGCCTACCTGGAGGCTCGCAACGCGCTACTCGAACAAGGTGAGCTACCAACCTATACGTTGCAAGAGATCGCCGAACTGATGCAGGAGGCCAAGCGTCGCTATGACGATGCCATCGACTGCACCGTCAACTGCAGAGCTCAGTTCAGAAGCTACCAAGTATGGAAGGAGCAACAGCAAAGCGCTTTCGATTATGCGCAGTACATTGATGCCATTCTCAAGGCTGCCGACTACGGCCTAGCCCTGCCCGAGTTCGCCCTGATCAGCGACGAGCACTCCGGTGTGGTCAGCGGCATCGAGAGCTTCAAGGAATACCTTGGCCTCATTGATGCTCAGCGTCGCCTGGAACAAAAGATGGAGGAGCGATATCAAGGCTGGATTCGGGCAAGCGGCGAGAACGTTCAGGCTCCCGCCGGATTGCTGAAAGCGGAAAAACAGGCCTGGAGCGCGCTGGAAGACCAAAAACTGCAGATTCGCTGGCGTGCGCAATGGGTCGTATCCAACACCCAACCACGCCGCCACCTGCTCTGGGAGCCGGAACAGTTCGAGCCCAAGCCAGTGGACCGGCTGGTCAAGGACGGTTTTCCCTTGCGCGAGGTCAGCCTGCCCGACACGCCCGGCCAACCGCTGCGTCACCTGAGCCTGAAGGTGCTAAAAAGCCTGCTGAAACCAGCAACAAAGCGCAGCGCGAGCTTCGCCGGCAACAGCAGCGGCCAGCAAGGCGAAGATCACGCCGCCAGCGACTTCAGTGACTGGCTCAAGGGCATGGGCAGCATCGAAATCAAAGACCAGGAAGGCCCTTGGTTCGACGCTGAAGGCTGGTTCGATGTCGAGCGCTTCTACCAATATGTCAGCCAGCGCAAAGGCTACCGGGTCGACGCCCTGCAGGATGCCGGCACTCGCCAGGAATGGGGCGAACGCCTGCGCCAGGTGCTGTTTCAAGACGATGCTGTCCGTCAGCTGCGCCTGTTCGACCCCACGCCCCAAGCGCAACTGGTGCGCTGCCTCACGCCACCGCAACCGAGCATTCATGGCGGCGCCTCGGTCGACGGGCCGTCCTTCGCCCTCCACGAAGGGGTAACGGCCGGCGCTCGGGCGCATTTCAATGTCGACTTGGCCAGGGGCGAAATCGAACTGGGGAAAATCGATCTGCCGGAACGCTCCGCCGCCACGTATGTACAGGCCACCTATATCAACTACCAGCAACAACTGGCCACGATGAACCTGGGGCGCTTCTCGGTGCACCTGGGCGCCCGCGCCTGGGGCTACACCGGCGTCGCCATGATGCTCGCCGCCGAACTGGAGCTGTCGCCCGGCAATACCGGCTACGGCGCCACCCTCGATCCCGTAGAGCCGGCCGAACGTGAGGCCAATAGCGCCAGCGCAGCCGGCAATGCCCGCAGTGGCCAGGTGGTAACGGGACAAGGCGCCAAAGCCCAAATCGAGGATGGAGTATCGGCCAGCTTCAACCTGTTCGCCGGCGTCCAGGTCGGTATCAAGCTCACTGGCGCCCTGAACTGGGCGCCCCCCAAGCACCTGGCGGACCTTCGTGCCCTGCCCGCCTATACCGACGGGCAAGCCCCCAACGACGGCTGGCTCAGCCTGGCCCGCCTTGAAGGCGAACTGGCGGCCGCGATCGGCGCCGGCGCCAAGGGAGAGGTGACCCTCTCTTTGGACAAGGGCTGCCTGATCCTACGCATGAAGGCGGCGCTGATCGCCGGCCCCGGCGTCTCCGGTACTCTGGCCTTTGCCGTGGGCTACGAAGCGATCATCGAACTGATCAACCTGATGCGCCGCGAACTGCGCGAAAACCAGTATCACAATCTGGAGTGGGTAGAAGGTTCCGCCTTCGACTTCATCAGCAAGCTCAACGTACTGGGAGCCGTGGGCGTCGACGTTGGCATGGTTTATATGCTGAGCCTGCGCAATGCCGACATTGTTATGAATCTCTACGAAGCCCTGACCAGTGGCGGCAAGGGCGGGCCAATCGCCCATGCGATCGTAGGCTACGAAGACCAGGCCGAACTGGAACGGTGGTTTGTCGATGCCACTCCGGAAGCCCTGGGGCCGATGCTGATGACGCTGCTGTTCAGGCCGGAGGCGTTTGAGGCCATCGATTTCGTCGAAACGCAGGAAGGCGTGCACGAGCGAGTAACGCGATATGACGAGGCCGAATGCCACCTCCTGCAGCAACGAGCCATCGAGAGAATTCTGGGCTGGCTTGTACGCAATGCTCAGCAAACGGGAACCCTCGACCATGCCCAACGTCAGTTCGATGAAGCCTGCTCACGGATGAATCGCTTTGGTACCAAAGAGCCGCAGCCAGGACAGGCCTACTGCACCAACCGGATGCGAATGGATAGGTTTATGGCTGAAGGAGTTATGCGCATCGGTTTTCAAACTCAAATCGGTGACAAAGTACGCGCTGATTATCTAAAGCATGTCGAAACACTTGGCCAATTACGCGATGGCTACTGCCAGCGAAGTGACTACTACGGACATACATTTGTCCCTGGCGGCCGTGCTACATATACAGGGCCCAACGAATAAGCCATTGGAACTATATAATGTTTTTCAGACACCTCATTACCAGTGCACTAACAACCCTGCTTTGCTTTTCAGCTTGGGCAGCCCCACTCACACCGGAGCAACACGCGGCCAAGGAAAAAGGCATTGTCCTATACAACCAATACAAAGCCATCTCTGCTGAACCGTATTTAGAAATAGCAGCACAGGCAGGTGATAAAGAAGCGCAATATTACTTAGGCGAAGCGCTCCGCCTTAATAATCGATTCATGACCGAAGAAGCCTATAAATGGTACGTGGCCGCTGCTGAACAAGGGGATTATTACGCCATGTACCGCCTCTCGGGCACCGGCAGCGACCTATGCTCTGCGATAGGAAACTGCCCACCTGACCATAGAACTCCGGGGGATTGGTTATTACTCGGCAGAAAGACTGCTCAAGCTTTCGCAGAAAAAGGCGACAGTGAAGCAATGTATGTTCTTTACTATCTAACCAACAATTTCGAATGGTTAGAGAAGTCCGCCGAAGCAGGATTCCCCATTGCTCAATATGATTTGGCGCGGCTCTATGAACAAGGCAAAGGCTTTTTTTTCCCCCCCTGGAAGCGTTCAGAGAGAGTTGAGGAGCTGGCAAAAAAATCCGCAGAAGGTGGCTGCATAAAAGGCATCATGCTATACCAAAACTTCTTAGAAGGTAAAAAAGATATCGAAATTTACTGGACAAAAAAAGCAGTTGCACTCGGATCGGCAGAAGCTGTCTACGCGTATGGCTCCGGCCTTGCCCATATACCAAAAGACTACGGCTACCCTTTAGACTTAGTAAAAGGTTACGGCTTTGTTTATATGCTACTAGAGCTAGATGGGGGAGGAGGCTTGAAAGAATATGCCGAAGACATACTCCCAGACATCGCCAGCCAAATGACTGCAGAACAAATCGAACAAGCCAAAGCCTTTGCCGAAGAATGGAAGGCTACCCATCCGCCGCTTTCCTTCTTCCCACCCAAGCTCGGCTTCTAGCACGCAAATGTTCCTAAGGAGCTCAATAGCACTACTGGCCACGCTACTATTTAGCTGCCCGTTACTGGCAGGCCAGTTAACGCCAGAGCAGCAAGCCGCCAAAGAAAAAGGCATTGTCTTATACAATCAACACAAGAACGCCGAGCCATATTTAATAATTGCTGCTAAAGCTGGCGATCGAGAGTCCCAATATTATCTTGGCGAGGAGCTACGCCATTCCAGTCGATTCATGACCGAAGAAGCCTATAAATGGTACGTAGCCGCTGCTGAACAAGGGGATTATTACGCCATGTACCGCCTCTCGGGCAACGGCAGCGACCTATGCTCTGCGATGGGAAACTGCCCATCTGACCATAGAACTCCGGGGGATTGGTTATTACTCGGCAGAAAGACTGCTCAAGCTCTCGCAGAAAAAGGTGATAGTGAAGCAATGTATGTTCTTTACTATCTGACCAACAATTTCGAATGGTTAGAGAAATCCGCCGAAGCTGGATTTCCTATTGCTCAATATGATTTGGCCAGACTCTATGATCAAGGTAAAGGTTTTTTCTTCCCCCCATGGAAACGCGGCGAAAAAATCGAGAACCTTCTCAAAAAGTCCGCAGAGGGCGGATATGCAAAGGGAATGGGCCACTACATGGGAATATTACACAAAAAAGGAGACTTGAAAGGCGCCCGCTATTGGCTTGAGATGGCAGCCAAAAAAGGAAGTCAGGCCGCAGTAGGATCTTATGGGGCATATCTAGCACACACACCCGACCAATTGGGTTATAAGCTTGACCTCGTAAAAGGATATGGCCTTGTTTCACTCCTGCAAGAGTTGGATGGCGGTGGCGGTGTTGAAGAATACGTGGCAGATAAGATGGAAGCAATTTCTGCCAAAATGACTTCAGAACAGATCGAAGAAGCCAAAGCCTTTGCCGAAGAATGGAAGGCTACTCATCCGCCACTTTCCTTCTTGGTAGATAAACTGGGTTTCTGATAGATAACTGGAACTGAACTGCTCGCCTCGTTATCAATGCAACCTCATCACCGGGTACAAACCCATGAACATCGGCCAAGCCGCCAAGCACACCGGCCTCAGCGCCAAGATGATCCGCTACTACGAGTCCATCGACCTGCTGCCGCGGGCCGGGCGTACGGAGAGCGGCTATCGGCAGTACAGCGCCAACGACCTGCACCGCCTGGCCTTTATCAAGCGGGCGCGGGATCTGGGGTTTTCCCTGGAGGAAGTGGGCCGGCTACTGGCGCTGTGGCAGGACAAGAGTCGCGCCAGTGCCGATGTGAAGGCGCTGGCCGAGGGGCATATCGCCACGCTTTCGCGCAAGATCGCCGAGATGAGCGCGCTGCGCGATACGCTGGTGGAGCTGGCGAACAGCTGCCAGGGCGATAGCCGGCCGGATTGTCCGATTCTGCAGGGGCTGGAAGAGGGCGTGGGTTGCGCCGCGCCGGGATGTTCGTCGCACCCTCAGCGCTAACGACGCGGCGTGGGGTACACAGCGACTAGGGTGTCGCGGGGCCGCCCAGGTCGTGCGCACCTGAGGCTCGCGCGCGGCAAACCCTACGGACGGCATATCCAGGCGTTGGGGGCATAGCCCCGCAATCCGGGAGATGCGAGCGTCAACCCCGGATTTCATGCAGTACCACAAGCGTCGGCGCGCATGGCGCACCCTGCGGGTTTAGGCGTCCGCCGAGTCAGCGCATCCAGGGTGGCGTCGGTTCGGCGTCCTTGGGCGCGTCTTCGGCATTGAGCAAGGCCTGGCGCCGTGCCTCTTCGGCCAGGGCGGCCTTGATCTCGCGCATCACCGCATCGATATCGGCGGCGTCTTCGGCTTCGGCGAATTCGCCGGTCAGCTGGCTGTGCGGCTGCAGTTTGCCCGCCTCGTAGAGCGCCCACATTTCCTTGGCGTACTTGGTGTATTTCAGCTCGGGGGCAAATTGGCCGAAGTACTCGGCCATGTTGCGCACGTCGCGTTCGAGCATGCTGAAGGCATGGTTGTTGGCGGCGGCGTCCACTGCCTGCGGCAGGTCGATGATCACCGGGCCGTCGGGACCAAGCAGCACGTTGAATTCCGACAGGTCGCCATGCACCAGGCCGGCGCAGAGCATCTTGACGATTTCCTGGATCATGAAGGCGTGGAACTCGCGGGCGTCGTCCGGGTGCAGCTCGACGTCGTTGAGCCGCGGCGCCACGTCGCCCTGGCCGTCGCTGACCAGCTCCATCAGCAGCACGCCGTCGAGAAAGTCGTAGGGCTTGGGCACCCGCACGCCGGCGCTGGCCAGGTGGAACAGGGCCGCCACCTCGGCGTTCTGCCAGGCCTGCTCCTGCTCCTTGCGCCCATACTTGCTGCCCTTGGCCATGGCCCGCGCCTGGCGGCTACCGCGCACCTTGCGGCCCTCCTGATACTCGGCGGCCTGGCGAAAACTGCGTTTGTTGGCTTCCTTGTAGACCTTGGCGCAGCGCAGCTCGTCGCCGCAGCGCACCACATAGACCGCTGCTTCCTTGCCGCTCATCAGCGGGCGCAGCACTTCGTCCACCAGGCCGTCTTCGACCAGGGGTTCAATACGTTTGGGCGTCTTCATCGGCGTGGATCACGGGTCCTTTTTGGCCTGGGGCGGGGCTTGCAGGGGCCATCCTCTCACAGCGCGAGGCAGATGCCGACTCCCGCCGCGCATGCGCTGACCAGTTGCCCGACCGGGCAGCGCGGCAAATGCCGGGACGGCGCCCTCAGAGGGCGTCCAGCTGTGCCCGCAGGCGTCGCAGCACGGCCAGCGACTCGGGATTGTCGCCGTGCACGCAGAGGCTGTCGGCGCGCAGGCGCAGCGGTTTGCCGTCGAGGTCGGGGAAGGCCTGGCCGCGGGCGATGGCCAGGGCCTGGGCGAGGATGCGTTCGGGGTCCTGGTGCACCGCGCCGCTGAGCCGGCGCGGTGCCAGCTGACCGTCGGCCAGGTAGGCGCGGTCGGCGAAGGCCTCGAACATCAGCGGTACGTCGGCCTCGTCGGCCAGACACAGCTCGCGCTGGTTGTCGGCCAGGGCCAGCACCATCAGCGGCAGGCCCTTGCGGTAGCTGGCGCAGGCGTCGAGCACCGCGGCGAGCAGGGCATCGTCGCGCACCAGGTCGTTGTACAGCGCGCCGTGCGGCTTGACGTAGGCCAGCTGGCCGCCGGCGGCGCGGCAGAAGGCGTCCAGCGCGCCGATCTGGTACAGCACCAGGGCGTGGACTTCCTCGGGCGAGCACTGCAGATGGCGGCGGCCGAAGCCCTGCAGGTCGGGGTAGGACGGATGGGCGCCGATGCGCACGCCGTGCTCGACCGCCAGCGCCACGCTGCGCGCCATGATCAGCGGGTCGCCGGCGTGGAAGCCGCAGGCCAGGTTGGCCTGGTCGATCAGCGGCATGGCCAGCGCGTCGTCGCCCATGCGCCAGGCGCCGAAGCCCTCGCCCATGTCGCAGTTGAGAAGGATGCGGTTCATGCCGGCAGCTTAAGGCGCGCCGGGCGATTCGCAAAGGCCGGCAGCTCAATCGAGAAACCGTCGCATTTACAAAATTTACAACCCACTCCCAGCCCAGTCGCCACGCGCCCTGCAGAAGTTGCTTCCGCTGTTGAAATTCATTCGCAATTGAACCTTATATGCAAATCACTATTATCGCGGCCGTCTCGCCTCCAATCCTTACACCGCCAGGAGTAGATCGATGTCCGCCCTCAGTTCCCGCAGCGCCTTGGCCAGCGCCATTGCCCTCGTCACCAGCCTCGGCGCCCAGGCCAGCGAGCCGGTCGCCCTCGGCGACGTGGTGGTCACCGCCGCCGGCTTCGAGCAGAAGATCACCGACGCGCCGGCCAGCATCAGCGTGATCGGCCGCGAGGAGCTGCAGCAGAAGCGCTACAGCAACCTGGCCGAGGCCCTGGAGGACGTCGAAGGCGTCGATATCGGCCAGGGCACCGGCAAGACCGGCGGGCTGAACATCAGCATCCGCGGCCTGCCGAGCGACTACAGCCTGATCCTGATCGACGGCCGCCGGCAGAACGCCGCCGGCAACGTCACCCCCAACGGCTTCAACGAGACCGCCACCAGCTTCATGCCGCCGCTGTCGGCCATCGAGCGCATCGAGGTGATCCGCGGGCCGATGTCGACCCTGTACGGTTCCGACGCCATGGGCGGGGTGATCAACATCATCACCCGCAAGGTGGGCAAGGCCTGGGGCGGCAGCCTGACCCTGGATCACACCTTCCAGGAAAACCGCGACTTCGGCGACACCAGCAACACCAGCTTCTATGCCAGCGGCCCATTGATCGACAACCTGCTCGGCCTGCAGGTACGCGGCAGCCTGTACGACCGCGGCGAGTCCGACCTCGAGTTCGACGACGACAGCACCGTCAGCAAGCGCGGCGCAGCGCCGGTGGAGGGCCGCAACTACAACCTCGGCGGCCGCCTGACCTTCACCCCACAGGACAACCACGATTTCGCCCTGGACTTCGAGCGCGGCCGCCAGGTCTACGACAACGACGACTGCCAGCTCGGCACCCTGGACGGCAAGAGCGGCGGCAACGCCATCGGCGGCTGCAGCGTCGACCAGCCGACCCTCGCCAACGGCTATCGGGACGAACTGCGTTTCCAGCGCGACCAGTTCGCCCTGTCGCACACCGGCCGTTTCGGTATCGGCACCCTCGACAGCAGCCTGACCCACAACACCACCGAGACCCTGGGGCGCACCATTCCCGGCACCGTGGGCGTGCCCTACACGGGCTACCCGGCCATCGTCGGCGGCGACGACCGCCTGCTGAAGTCCACCGACCTGGTGTTCGACAGCAAGCTGGTGGCGCCAGTGGGCGAGTCGCACATCGTCACCCTCGGCGGCCAGTACTGGGACGCCAAGGTCGAGGACGGCATCGCCGACGAAGACTTCCAGCAGACCTCCTGGGCGCTGTTCGTCGAGGACGAGTGGCGCCTGCGCCACGACCTGGCCCTGACCCTGGGCGGCCGTTACGAGGATCACGAAGCCTTCGGCGGCCACTTCAGCCCGCGCGCCTACCTGGTGTGGAACACCAACGACAACTGGACGCTCAAGGGCGGCGTGAGCAAGGGCTACAAGACGCCGAGCCTCAACCAGCTGCACGACGGCATCAACGGCGTCACCGCCCAGGGCCGCACCATCACCATCGGCAGCCCGGACCTCGACCCGGAAACCACCACCAACACCGAGTTCGGCGCCTACTACGACAACCTCGCCGGCTTCAGCGCCAATGCCACGCTGTTCCACACCAAGTTCAAGGACAAGATCGACGACGGCGCGCCGATCGCCAACTGCAACTTCCCCGGCGCCCCGAACCAGCCGGGCTGCATCAGCCTGGGCAGCAGCTTCCTGCAGGAAAGCTTCGCACAGAGCGTCAACATCGGCGAAGCCAAGACCCGGGGCGTGGAACTGGCCAGCCGCTGGCAGTTCGCCCCGGGCTGGACCCTGGCCGGCAACTACACCTACACCGACAGCGAGCAGAGCAGCGGCGCCGACAAGGGTGCACCGCTGACCAACACGCCGCAGCACATGCTCAACGCCAGCCTCAACTGGCATGCAACCGAGCGCCTGAGCCTGTGGTTCAAGGGCGAGTACCGCGGCGAGCGGGCGCGCTTCAACCAGCGCTACGCCAACCTGACGGCCGCCAACCAGGCGCTGCAGGATCAGGTCGGCGACCTCAAGGCCTACGAGCTGTTCCACCTCGGCGGCTCGTTCAAGGCGTCGCAGAACCTCACCCTCAACGCCACCCTCTACAACCTGTTCGACAAGGACTTCCTCGACGGCGAGAGCTACACCACCAATACCGGCGCCAGCGGCTGGGCCTCCTACTACACGCAGATCGCCCAATCCACCACCGGCACCCTCGAAGAGGGTCGTCGCCTGTGGCTGTCGGCCGTGCTCGAGTTCTGACCCGGCACCGTCCCAACCCCGGCCGCACGGCCGGGGTTATCGAATCGGCACCCTGCGCCAACGGCACTGGATCGGCTCGGCTCGGCCGCGAGCAGGTGCAGGCCCTGCGCGAGGCCGGGCGTTATCGGCGGGATCTGTAGCGAGGGCGGCCATGGGGCGTGCTGGGGACAGCGCCGCACAGCCTTGGTGCAAACCCCGGATTCGCGGCATTTCCCGCCACTTTTCCGCGACTTGCGCTTGTCACCCGGGCGACGCTGGGGTATCTGTGCACTCGCTGTGCTCCCAGATCAGTTCGGAATCGCCCATGACCTTCGAAGTCCCCGCCCATAGCGCCAGCGGCAAGCCCGCCGGGCGCATTCGCCAGAAGAACGAAGAAGCCATCATCCAAGCCGCCGAAGAGGAGTTCGCCCGCCACGGCTTCAAGGGCACCAGCATGAACACCATCGCGCAGAACGTCGGCCTGCCCAAGGCCAACCTGCACTACTACTTCAACAACAAGCTGGGCCTGTACCTGGCGGTGCTCGGCAACATCCTCGAACTGTGGGACAGCACCTTCAACACCCTGAGCGTCGACGACGACCCGGCCGAGGCGCTGGCGCGCTACATCCGCGCCAAGATGGAGTTCTCCCGCCGTCAGCCGAAGGCTTCGCGCATCTTCGCCATGGAAGTGATCAGCGGCGGCGACTGCCTGTCGCAGTACTTCAACCAGAACTACCTGGACTGGTTCCGCGGCCGCGCCGCGGTGTTCGAGGCCTGGATCGCCGCCGGCAAGATGGACCCGGTCGACCCGGTGCACCTGATCTTCCTGCTGTGGAGCAGCACCCAGCACTACGCCGACTTCGCCTCGCAGATCTGCCGGGTCAGCGGCCGCTCGCGCCTGACCAAGCAGGACTTCGAAGCCGCCACAGGCAACCTGATCCAGATCATCCTCAAGGGCTGCGGCCTGACGCCGCCCGCCAAGCCCTGATGGCCTTCACCCTCAGCGCGCCCTGCGAGTACCGCGAGGAGATCCGCAAGAGCCGCTTTCACGCCCTCGCCGCGCCGGTCGCCAGCGCGGCCGAGGCGCAGGCCTTTATCGCTGCCCACAGCGACCCCGGTGCCTCGCACAACTGCTGGGCCTGGAAGGTCGGCGCGCAGTACCGCTTCAGCGACGACGGCGAACCCGGCGGCACCGCCGGCCGGCCGATTCTCGCCGCCATCGAAGGCCAGGCGTGCGACCAGGTGGCGGTGCTGGTGATCCGCTGGTACGGCGGCATCCAGCTCGGCACCGGCGGCCTGGCGCGTGCCTACGGCGGCAGCGCGGCCAAGTGCCTGCAGGGCGGCGAACGCCGCGAGCTGGTGCCGCGCCAGGCCTGCCACTGCCACCTGCAGTTCGCCGAACTGGCGCCGTTCAAGGCGCGCCTGGGCGAGTTCGACGCCCTGCTGGAAAACGAGGCCTTCGACGCCAGCGGCGCCCGCCTCGAGCTGGCCGTGCCCGCCGCCCAGCTGGACGCGCTGGATCGACTGCTGGCCGACCTCAGCCGCGGCCGCGAACGGCTGCGCCGGTCATGAAGCGCGCCCTGCTGCCGCTGCTGCTGGCCGCGCCGCTGCACGCCGAGGTGCGCGAGCAGCTCGACTACCGCCACTACGACGCCCGCCTCGAAACGCACGCCAGCCTGCGCCAGGCGCTGAACAGCGCCTCGCCGATCCGCCTGGACGGCCAGACCTACCACGGCTTCACCCGCTGGCAGGTGGAATGGCGCTTCTGGTGGCGGGAGGCGCGCGATGGCCGCTGCCGTATCGAACGCAGCAGCACCCAGCTGCAGGCCAGCATCACCCTGCCGCGCCTGCACGGCGGCGACGCCCAGCAGCAACAGCGCTTCGCCCGCTACCTGGCGGCGCTCGAGGAACACGAACTGGGCCACTACCGCATCGGCCAGGCGGCGGCGCAGGCCATCGACGCGGCGCTGCTGGCGCTGCCGGAGCAAGCCGACTGCAAGACCCTGGAACAGCAGGCCAATGCTCGCGCCCGCGCCACCTTGCAACGCCATATCGAGCGCGAACACCGCTACGACCGCGACACCGGCCACGGCGAAACCCAGGGCGCCTGGCTGGACGATTGAGCCGGCACGACCCGGTACCGACGCGGCAAGAAAAGTTGAACCGCCATTAACCCGAACAGTCACTCTGCTTCGTCTACCCTCGCGTAACGGCCCATCGGCCATCGACAAGGAACCGCCCATGCGCACCATGACCCGTATCGCCACCGCCCTCGCCCTGACCGCCGCCAGCCTGGCCAGCACCGCCCTGCTGGCCGAGGAGGCGCGCTACAACCAGATCGCCCTGCGCGCCGAGGTGAATCAGGAGGTCGCCCACGACCTGATGCACGTCACCCTCTATACCGAAGCGCAGCACGCCGACCCGGCCAAGCTGGCCGCCGAGATCACCAACACCCTCAACCAGACGCTGGAGCAAGTGCGCCAGGTGCGCGGCGTCTCGGTCAAGCTCGGCAGCCGTCACAGCTACCCGGTGTATGACGACAAGGGCCAGAAGATCACCGCCTGGCGCGAGCGCGCCGAAGTACGCCTGGAAAGCGCCGACTTCGCCCGCCTGTCGGCACTGACCGGCGAGTTGCTGCAACAGATGAAGATGGCCGGCATGGACTTCAGCATCGCCACCGACACCCGCAAGACCCGCGAGGACGCCATGCTCAAGGACGCGGTGAATGCCTTCAAGGCCCGCGCCCAGCTGGCCACCGAGGCGCTCGGCGGCAAAGGCTACAAGCTGGTCAGCCTCAACCTCAACACCGGCGGTTTCCAGCCGCCGATGCCGCGCCACTACGCGGCCAAGGGCATGGCGATGATGGAAGCGGCGCCCACCCCGGAAATCGAGGCCGGCACCAGCCAGGTCACGGTCAGCGCCGACGGCGTCATCGAAGTGCAGATGCCCTGACCACGCCCCGCAACAAGGCCACGCCGTTATCGTCAGATAACGGCGTTTCGCCATCTTTTCCCTGCAAAATTTTCATAAATGCGACAGCAAGTTACAGCGCTGTAGCGCTAACCATTTCCTGTGCGACATCGCGCTTGCCTCGGGCACAAGGGCTGCATAGTTTCGGCGGTGGCCTCCACAAGAGGCTCCTCAAGGATCACAACCACAACAACGATGAGGTCATGATGCGCAAGAACGCCGTTATCCAGGCTTTGCTTACCGCTGGGCTGATCGCCAGCGCCCCCCTCGCCAGCGCCGCCAACCTGGTGTTCTGCTCCGAAGGCAGCCCCGCCGGTTTCGACCCGGGCCTGTACACCACCGGCACCGATTTCGACGCCGCGGCGGAAACCATCTTCAACCGCCTGACCCAGTTCGAGCGCGGCGGCACCCAGGTCGAGCCCGGCCTGGCCGAAAGCTGGGAGGTGTCCGAGGACGGTCTGGTCTACACCTTCAAGCTGCGCCCCGGGGTGAAGTTCCACAGCACCGAGTACTTCAAGCCCAGCCGCGCATTCAACGCCGACGACGTGCTCTTCACCTTCGGCCGCATGCTCGACAAGGATCATCCCTTCCGCAAGGCCTACCCCACCGAGTTCCCCTACTTCACCGACATGGGCATGGACGCCAATATCGCCAAGCTGGAAAAGCTGGACGATCAGACGGTGCGCTTCACCCTCAACGAAGTGGACGCCGCCTTCGTGCAGAACCTGGCGATGAGCTTCGCCTCGATCCAGTCCGCCGAGTACGCCGACCAGTTGCTCAAGGCCGGCAAGGCCGCCGACATCAACCAGAAGCCGATCGGCACCGGCCCCTTCGTGTTCAGCCGCTACCAGAAGGACGCGGTGATCCGCTACAAGGGCAACCAGGACTACTGGAAGCCCGAGGACGTGAAGATCGACAACCTGATCTTCGCCATCAACACCGACGCCTCGGTGCGCATGCAGAAGCTCAAGGCCGGCGAATGCCACGTCACCCTGTTCCCGCGCCCGGCCGACATCGCCTCGCTGCAGCAGGACGCCAAGCTGCAGATGCCCGAACAGGCCGGTTTCAACGTCGGCTATATCGCCTACAACGTCACCCACCCGCCGTTCGACAAGCTGGAGGTGCGCCAGGCGCTGGACATGGCGGTGAACAAGCAGGCGATCCTCGACGCGGTGTACCAGAACGCCGGCCAGCTGGCGGTGGGCGGCATGCCGCCGACCCAGTGGTCCTATAACGAGACCATCAAGGACCCGGCCTTCGACCCGGAAAAGGCCAAGGCGCTGCTCAAGGCCGCCGGCGTCGAGGAAGGCACCGAGATCACCCTGTGGGCCATGCCGGTGCAGCGCCCGTACAACCCCAACGCCAAGCAGATCGCCGAGATGCTGCAGGCCGACTGGGCCAAGATCGGCATCCAGGCGCGCATCGTCAGCTACGAGTGGGGCGAGTACCTCAAGCGCGCCAAGGCCGGCGAACACGACGCCATGCTGATCGGCTGGAGCGGCGACAACGGCGACCCGGACAACTGGCTCGGTACCCTCTACGGCTGCGACGCGGTCGACGGCAACAACTTCTCCAAGTGGTGCTTCGAGGACTACGACAAGCTGGTCAAGGCCGCCAAGCGCACCACCGACCAGGCCGAGCGTACCGAGCTGTACCGGCAGGCGCAGGTGATCCTCAAGCGTGAGGTGCCGATCACCCCGCTGGCGCACTCCACCGTGTACCAGCCGATGCGCAAGGAGGTGCAGGACTTCCGCATCAGCCCCTTCGCGCTCAACTCCTTCTATGGTGTAGGTATCGCCCAGTGACGGCAGGCGGCGCGCCTGCGGGTGCGCCGCTTCTACCCGGATCAGGAGTTCACATGTCTTCCATGCCCTTTAAGCGCGGCGGCCTGCTGCTGGCCGCTTTGCTGTGCGCACAGGTCCAGGCGGCGAATAATCTGGTGGTGTGCAGCGAAGCCAGCCCGGAAGGTTTCGATATCGTCCAGTACACCGCCGCGACCACCGCCGATGCCACGGCCGAGACCCTGTTCGAACGCCTGGTGGCCTTCGCCCCCGGCAGCACCGAGCTGGTGCCGGCGCTGGCAGAAAGCTGGGAAATCTCCGCCGACGGCCTGAGCTACAGCTTCACCCTGCGCCAGGGGGTGAAATTTCACGCCAACAACGACTTCACGCCCACGCGCGCGTTCAATGCCGACGACGTGCTGTGGAGCTTCCAGCGCCAGCTCGATCCGACACATCCCTGGCACAAGCTGTCGCTGCGCGGCTTCCCCTATGCCGAGGCCATGGGCCTGGCAAAGCTGATCGAACGTGTGGAGAAACTCGACGAACATCGGGTGCGCTTCGTCCTCAGGCATCCGGAGGCGCCCTTCCTGGCCAACCTGGCCATGGGCTTCGCCTCGATCTATTCGGCCGAATACGCCGAGCATCTGCTCGCCGCGAACAAGCCCGAACGGCTCAACAGTCAGCCGATTGGCACCGGCCCCTTCGTCTTCGAGCGCTATGCCAAGGACGCCCAGGTGCGCTTTCGCGGCAACCCGGAGTACTGGGACGGCGCACCAGCGATCGAGCGCCTGGTGCTGGCCATCACCCCCGAACCCAACGTGCGCCAGCAGCGGCTCAAGGCCGGCGACTGCCAGATCGCCCTCTACCCGCGCCCAGTGGACATCCCGGCGCTCAGGGCCGACGCCAGACTGCAGGTGCTGGAGCTGGACTCGCTGCTGACTGCCTATATCGGCATCAACACCCGTCACCCGCCGCTGGACGACGTGCGCGTGCGCCAGGCGATCAACCTGGCGTTTGACAAGGCCGCCTACATCCGCGCGCAGTACGGCGAGGGCAATGCCACGCCGGCCGTGGCGCCCTACCCGGCGACGCTCTGGGGCCATGACCCCGAGCTCGCGGACTGGCCGCATGACGTTGAACGGGCCAAGGCCCTGCTGGCCGCGGCCGGTCATGGCGATGGCTTTTCCCTGTCTATCTGGACCCGCCCCGGCGGCGGGCCGACCAACCCCAACCCGGGCATCGGCGCGCAGATGCTGCAGGCCGATCTGGCCAAGCTGGGCATCGTCGCCGAGATCCGCGTATTCGAGTGGGGCGAGCTGATCAAGCGCGCCAAGAACGGCGAGCACGACCTGGTATTCATGGGCTGGGCCGGCGACAACGGCGACCCGGACAACTTCCTCACCCCCAACCTGTCCTGCGCCGCGGCCGAGAGCGGCGAAAACCAGGCCGGCTGGTGCCACGAGCCATTCGACGAGTTGATCCGCCAGGCGCGCCGCGAGCCCGAGCAGGACAAACGCGCGGCGCTGTATCGCCAGGCCCTGGCGATCTTCCATGAGCAGGCACCCTGGATCGCCCTGGCCCATCCCAAGCAGTTCGTCGCCCTGCGCAAGGGCGTCGAAGGCTTCGTGCTCAGCCCGATGGGCTCGAACAATTTCGCCAGGGTGAAGCTGCAATGAACCACAACCGTCCGGCTTTTGTGGGAGGGGCTTCAGCCGCGAGCTTGTCGCCGCTAAAGCGCCTCCCACAAGGTCCGTGCCACCGCGCAACTACGCAGTTACCACAACAGCGCCGGACCACGCAGTCCGCCGCCCGCATCCCGCCACGGAGTAGAACCGCCTGATGCTGTCCTTTATCGCCAGACGCCTGGGGCTGCTGATCCCCACCTTCTTCGGCGTCACCCTGCTGACCTTCGCCCTGATCCGCCTGATCCCCGGCGACCCGGTGGAAGTGATGATGGGCGAACGCCGCGTCGACCCGGAGATGCATGCCCAGGCCATGGAACGCCTGGGGCTGAACAAGCCGCTGCATGAGCAGTACTTCGACTACATAAGCCAGCTGGCCCGCGGCGATCTGGGCGAGTCGCTGCGCTCGCGGGAAAGCGTGTGGAGCGAGTTCCTCACCCTGTTCCCCGCCACCGTCGAGCTGGCCCTGGCGGCCTTGCTGTTCGCCGGCACCCTGGGTCTGATTGCCGGGGTGATCGCCGCGCTCAAGCGCGGCTCGCTGTTCGACCACGGGGTGATGGGTATCTCGCTGACCGGCTACTCGATGCCGATCTTCTGGTGGGGCCTGCTGCTGATCATGTTCTTCTCGGTCGGCCTGGGCTGGACACCGGTGTCCGGGCGTATCGACCTGCTCTACGACATCCCGCCTGTCACAGGCTTCATGCTGATCGACACCCTGCTCAGCGACGAGCAAGGCGCCTTCGTCGACGCCCTGCGCCACCTGATCCTGCCGGCCATCGTGCTCGGCACCATCCCGCTGGCGGTGATAGCGCGGATGACCCGCTCGGCCATGCTCGAGGTGCTGCGCGAGGACTATATCCGCACCGCGCGGGCCAAGGGCCTGTCGCCGGCGCGGGTGGTCTTCGTGCATGGCCTGCGCAACGCGCTGATCCCGGTGCTGACCGTGTTCGGCCTGCAGGTCGGCAGCCTGCTGGCCGGCGCGGTGCTGACCGAAACCATCTTCTCCTGGCCGGGTATCGGCAAATGGCTGATCGAGGCCATCGGCGCCCGCGACTACCCGGTGGTGCAGAACGGCATCCTGCTGATCGCCTGCCTGGTGATCCTGGTCAATTTCACCGTGGACATCTTCTATGGCCTGGCCAACCCCCGTATTCGCCATCAGAAATAAGGACGGCGCCATGCACAGCCATATCGATTGCGCAGGGTGGAGGACGCTGCCCCCATCCACCATCAGGGCACCCAAGCGGTGGATGAAAACAACGTCATCCACCCTACGGGAGGTACGTCCATGACCACCTCCACCGCCCTCAACCAGAGCCTGCTCTACCCTTCGCCGCTGAAGGAATTCTGGCAGGCCTTCAGCCACAACAAGGGCGCCGTCTGCGGCCTCGGTTTCATGCTGCTGATGGCGTTCTGCGCCCTGTTCGCCCCCTGGATCGCGCCGCATAACCCCAGCGAGCAATACCGCGACTTCCTGCTCACCCCGCCGGTGTGGCTGGACGGTGGCCAGTGGCGCTTCGTGCTGGGTACCGACGAACTGGGCCGCGACCTGCTCTCGCGGCTGATCCATGGCGCGCGCCTGTCGCTGCTGATCGGCCTGGCCTCGGTGGTGCTGTCGCTGATTCCCGGCATCCTGCTGGGCCTGGCCGCCGGCTTTTTCCCGCGTCTGCTCGGCCCTTCGATCATGCGCCTGATGGACATCATGCTTGCGCTGCCTTCGCTGCTGCTGGCGGTGGCCATCGTCGCCATCCTCGGCCCGGGGCTGATCAACACCATCTTCGCCATCGCCATCGTCTCGCTGCCGTCCTACGTGCGCCTGACCCGCGCCGCGGTGATGGGCGAGCTGGGCCGCGACTACGTCACCGCCGCGCAGCTGGCCGGCGCCAGCCTGCCGCGGCTGATGTTCGTCACCGTGCTGCCCAACTGCATGGCGCCGCTGATCGTGCAGGCCACCCTGAGCTTTTCCTCGGCGATTCTCGACGCCGCCGCGCTGGGCTTTCTCGGCCTCGGCGTGCAACCGCCGACGCCCGAGTGGGGCACCATGCTGGCCTCGGCGCGCGACTACATCGAGCGCGCCTGGTGGGTGGTGACCCTGCCCGGCCTGGCCATCCTGCTCAGCGTGCTGGCGATCAACCTGATGGGCGACGGCCTGCGCGACGCCCTCGACCCGAAACTGAAGAACGCCATCTGAGGAGGCCCATATGCACAAGATGATCCCGCTGCGCATGGCGCTCCCTACCCCGATCCACACGGGGGCCCATGCATGAGCCTGCTGGATATCCGCAACCTCTCGGTGCGCTTCGGCGCCGCCGATGCCGTGCCGGTGGTCGACGGCCTCGACCTCTGCGTGGAAAAGGGCGAGGTGCTGGCCATAGTCGGCGAGTCAGGCTCCGGCAAGTCGGTGACCATGCTGGCGCTGATGGGCCTGATCGACGCGCCTGGCATCGTCCATGCCGACTGCCTGCAGTTCGACGGCACCGACATGCTGCGCCTGAAGGGCCGCCAGCGCCGGCATATCGTCGGCAAGGACCTGGCGATGGTGTTCCAGGACCCGATGACCGCGCTCAACCCCAGCTACAGCGTGGGCTTCCAGATCGAGGAAGTGCTGCGCCAGCATATGGGCCTGAAAGGCAAGGCGGCGCGCGCCCGTGCCCTCGAGCTGCTGGAACGGGTGGAGATACCCGCCGCCGCCAGCCGCCTGGATGCCTACCCGCACCAGCTCTCCGGCGGCATGAGCCAGCGCGTGGCGATCGCCATGGCGATTGCTGCCGAACCCAAGCTGCTGATCGCCGACGAGCCGACCACGGCGCTGGACGTGACCATCCAGGCGCAGATCATGGAACTGCTGCTGAACCTGCAGCGCGACCAGGGCATGGCCCTGGTGCTGATCACCCACGACCTGGCGGTGGTCGCCGAGACCGCCCAGCGCGTCTGCGTGATGTACGCAGGGCAAGCGGTGGAGCTGGGCCGGGTGCCGACCCTGTTCGACGCGCCCAGCCACCCCTACACCGAGGCGCTGCTCAAGGCCATCCCCGAACACAGCGCCGGCGCCCGCCGCCTGGCGACGCTGCCCGGCATAGTGCCCGGCCGCTACGACCGTCCGCAGGGCTGCCTGCTGTCACCGCGCTGCCCCTACGTGCAGCCGCGTTGCCGCGAGGAGCGCCCAGCGCTGGACGCACACGAGCGTGGCGCCGCGCGCTGCTTCTTTCCCCTGGAGGTGGCCCGATGAACAGCGTTCTCCAAGCCCATGAACTGACTCGTCACTACAGCGTCTCGCGCGGCCTGTTCAAGCCGGCGGCCTTGGTCCAGGCGCTCAACGGCGTGTCCTTCAGCCTCGAGGCCGGCAAGACCCTGGCGGTGGTCGGCGAGTCCGGCTGCGGCAAGTCCACCCTGGCCCGCGCCCTGACCCTGATCGAAGAGCCCAGCGCCGGCAGCCTGCAGATCGCCGGGCGCGAGGTTGCCGGCGCCAGCCGGGCCGAGCGCAAACAGCTGCGCCGCGACGTGCAGATGGTGTTCCAGAACCCCTATGCCTCGCTCAACCCGCGGCAGAAGATCGGCGATCAGCTGGCCGAGCCGCTGTTGATCAACACCGATCTGTCCCGCGCCGAACGCCGCGAGCGGGTGCAGGCGATGATGCAGCAGGTGGGCCTGCGCCCCGAGCATTACCAGCGCTACCCGCACATGTTCTCCGGCGGCCAGCGCCAGCGCATCGCCCTGGCCCGCGCCATGATGCTGCAACCCAAGGTGCTGGTGGCGGACGAGCCGACCTCGGCGCTGGACGTGTCGATCCAGGCCCAGGTGCTCAACCTGTTCATGGACCTGCAGGAGCAGTACCGCACCGGCTACGTCTTCATCTCGCACAACCTGGCCGTGGTGCGCCACGTCGCCGACGAGGTGCTGGTGATGTACCTCGGCCGCCCGGTGGAGATGGGCGCCAGCGCCGCCATCTACCATCGCCCGCTGCACCCCTACACCCAGGCCCTGCTGTCGGCCACCCCGACCCTCCATCCCGATCCGCACAAGCCCAGGATCAAGATAGTCGGCGAGCTGCCCAACCCGCTCGACCCGCCCTCCGGCTGCGCCTTCCACCAGCGCTGCCCGCATGCCGACGCGCGCTGCCGCGGCGAGCGCCCGGAGCTGCGCCTGATCGAAGCGCGCCAGGTGGCCTGCCATCATGTGGAGCGGATCAACGGCTAGCAGGCTCGCCCCGTAGGCTGGCGCTGAGCGCAGCGAAGCCCAACGAGCAGCCCGCGAGCAGCGCTCATGGGGGGCGTTGGGCTTCGTCGCCGGCGCCTCAACCCCACCGACGAGCCGAGGGGAAAACCTCCTCGCCATCTCAAGGCGCCGGCGGCAGGGTCAGCTCGATGCTTTCCGCCAGCGAATCCTCCAGCCGCTGCAGCTCGAGGCCCACGGCAGCGGCGTCGTCGGCCAGGGATTCGGCGATGCGGATGAACTGCGGCGTCGCTTCGACGAAGGCCAGCACCACCATGGGGTCGAAGCGCGTGCCGCTGGCCGCGCCGATCTGCGTCACCGCCTGCGCCGGGCTGATGCGCGGCAGGTAGGGATGCTGGCAGGTCAGCTCCTCGAAATGGCCGATCAGCGCCATCAGCCGCGCCGACAGCGGGATCTGCTCGCCGTGCAGGCCCTGCGGGTAGCCCTTGCCGTCCCAGCGCTCGTGCTGGCCGTAGACGATGTCCTTGGCATCGCAGAGAAAACCGGCGCTGCCGCCCAGCTTGCGCTCGGCGCGCTCCAGGGCGTCGCGCCCGGCCGTCACGCCCTCCTGCAACAGGCGCAGATCGGCCTCGTTCGGCTCGCCGTGGCTGAGCAGCACGCGATCGGGCAGGGTCAGACGACCCAGTACATGGAGCATGGCCGAACGCCCCAGCTGGGCGATGCGCTCGGCGTCCAGCTCGCCGCTTAGCGCCGGCTGCTGACGGGCCAGGGCCTTGGCCAGGCAAGTCATGTAGCGCTCGATACGCTGCAGGTGCCGGCTGCGCGGGTTGTCGCGCATCAGCGCCAGGCTGGCCATGGCCTCGATGGTCACGTCCTGCAGCTTCTGGATGTCGCGGGTGCGGCGCTTGACCTCCAGCTCCAGGTACTCGCTCTTGTCGCGCAGGTAGTCGGTGGCGGCCTTGAGCTGCAGCTGCGCCTTGACCCGGGCGAGGACGATGGGCGGGCTGATCGGCTTGGTGATGTAGTCGGCGGCGCCGAGGTCGAAACCCAGCTGTTCGTCGGCCACCTCGCTCTTGGCGGTGAGGAAGATCAGCGGAATGTCGCGGGTCTGCGGGTCGGCCTTGAGCCGCCGACAGACTTCGTAACCGTCCATCTCCGGCATCATGATGTCGAGCAGGATCAGGTCCGGTGCCGGGCTGCCCTGGGCGATGCGCAGGGCCTTGGCGCCGTTGTTGGCGACCTTGACCCGGTAACGGTCGATCAGCAGTTCGCTGATCAGCTGCAGGTTGTCCGGGGTGTCGTCCACCACCAGGATCATCTCCTGCTCGGGCCTGTCGAGCATCTCGACCATCGCATCCCCCCCTGTTTCAGAACGTATTTACGATCTTGCGAGCTAGAGCCATGCAAGGCGAGAACAGGCGAGGAAGCGGAGTGTACTGTTGTACATGAGCATTCCGAGCCTGTTTTCAACGCAGCAGGGCCGACGCGCAGCAGACCGTAAACACGTTCTCAGCACTCTATGCCCTGCTCGGCCGCCGCCTCGCGCAAGGCCAGCAGCCCCTGTTCGAAATCGTAGCCGTGCACCGCGCGGGCGATGGCGGCATATCCCTCATTAAAGGCGCTCTGCAGCATTTCGCGCTGTTCCTCCAGCAGTTTTCCGCTGCGCGGGTCGTCCTCGTCGAGCAGCCGCGCCAGCTGCTGGCAGACCCGCTGCAATTCGCCGGGCTCGACGGCTACCTCGCGCGGCAACGGCGGCGCCGGCAGCTGCGCGGCGATGGCGGCGAGCAGCGCTTGCAGCGGGGGCTCCAGCTCGCCGAGCAGCGCCTCGATCCGCGCCGCGGCGGCGCCCCGCCTGAGGGCCTCCTCCAGCGCCGCGGCCTGCGCCTGCAAGG
>MTEU01002277.1_pt1 | contig 23520 bp, 28 predicted proteins | sample 1042701 | NCBI WGS metagenome assembly MTEU01 (sample SAMN06185813, study PRJNA358809) | soil metagenome | isolation source: naturally attenuated soil | place: India | collected 2015-05-23
GGGTGAACCCGCTCCCACGGTTACAGCGCAGGTTCCAGCCTTGTGATGGAACTGTGGGAGCGGGTTCACCCGCGAAGAGGCCGATACGGCAAACGGCTATTTCTCCTGCAATCGCCACCCCTGGCTGGTCAGCACCATCGCCCGGGTTTCCTTGAGCGGCGTGTCATTGCTGGCCACCGCCTTGCCCAGTTCGGCAATGCTGGCCTTGACCCCCTCGTCCCCGGCCCAAGCCGGTAACCCGGTGATCTTGTAGGCATAGGTCACGTTCGAAATCTTCTGCCCGGTCACCTCGCTCGGCTTGCTGAACTGCTCGATGGCGGTGACCTGCGCCTTGCCGAAGCACAGCCCGTTATCTGCCTTGTAATACCTGCGCCCTTCGTCGGTGAGCTCATAGGCGTAATAGATGTCCGTGCGTGCCGCTTGCCACAGGCGGGCAGGCACCTCGGTCCGCGAGATCTCCTTCTCGCTGACCACACCTACCCGGGCCAAGGCATGCAACGCCTTGTTGGTGCCATGCAGGTCGAAGTCCTGGGTCTTGGCAGGGAATGAACTGATGACGAAGCAGCGGGGGTACTGGGTATCGAGGTAGGCCTGGGCGGCCTTCTGGAAACTGGCCTCGCTGGTGTCCTCGCTGTTCGAGCAACCGGCCAGAGTTGCAAACAGCGCCAGCGGCACGATCTTCCTGTACATGGTGACACTTCCTTGAGTGACAAAGGCAAACGGGTCGTGCGCGATTAGAACCTACGGGCTAGAGCGGCGCAATCATGGCAAGACGGCATCTCCGTGTGGGCTGCTACGGCCCAATCGCCACTGGCGCCAGTTCCAGACATTTCGCTTTACCGTCGCTGCCTGCATACCCCGGAGGTAACTCATGGCTTCTGCACCTGAGGGCCGTGCGACCAGGTGATCTGTTGCGAGTGTCCACAACCATGAGGGCAGACGCGTAAAGCCCCGCTGCAGCGCACATCTCATTTCTTGCCCGGCAATACCGAACCGAGAACTTGCCTGGCCGTCTGCACGATGACCCCAGCCTGGTCCGGGTCGCCCTTGAGCAGGCTGCTGGCGAAGTTCTTCGCCTGCTCAAGCTTGATGTGCGGCGGCAAGGGCGGTACGTCCGGATCGGTCTTGAACTCGATCAACACCGGGCGGTCAGCCGCCAGGGCCCGCTCCCAGGCGTCGGCAATGTCCTCTTCGCGCTCTACATAGATGCCTTGCAAGCCGATGGAGATGGCGAACAGGTGGTAGGGCACATCAGGAATCGCCTGTGAGGCCTCGAATTTGGGGTCGCCCTTCATTACCCGTTGTTCCCAGGTCACCTGGTTGAGGTCTTCGTTGTTGAACACCGCGCAGATCCACTGGGGGTTCTCCCACAGCCGCCAATACTTGGCGACGGTGATCAGCTCGGCCAGATTGTTCATCTGCATCGCCCCGTCACCTACCAGTGCCACCACGCTGCGCTGCGGATGGGCGAACTTGGCGGCGATGGCATAGGGTACCGCCGCGCCCATGCTGGCCAAGCCGCCGGACAACGAGCATTGCATGCCCTGGCGTATCTGCAGGTCGCGGGCAAACCAGTTGGCGCAGGACCCTGAGTCACTGGTGACGATCGCGTGGTCGGGCAGGCGAGGGGATAGCTCGTGCACCACGCGCTGGGGGTTGATCGGGTCGGCCTTGGCCAGTGCGCGTTTCTGCAGCGTCTTGTCCCAGTGCGCGCGCCAGCCTTCGACCTTGTCGCGCCAACGGCGCTCGGTCTTGTGCTCGAGCAATGGCAGCAGTGCCCGCAGCGTTTCGCTGGCGTCGCCGACCAGGTTGACCTCCATGGGGTAGCGCAGGCTGAGCATGTCTGGCTGCAAATCGATCTGCACGCCACGGGCCTGGCCTTCCTGAGGCAGGAACTCGGCGTAGGGGAAACCGGAGCCGATCATCAGCAAGGTGTCGCATTCGCTCATCAACTGATAGCTCGGTTCGGTACCGAGAAGCCCGATGGCGCCGGTGACCCAGGGCAGGTCGTCTGGCACCACGGCCTTGCCCAACAGCGCCTTGGCCACGCCTGCACCAAGCGTTTCAGCTACCGCGATCACCTGTTCGGTGGCTTGCAATGCACCGGCACCGACCAGGATCGCCACTTTTCGTCCAGCGTTGAGTACCTCGGCGGCACGTTGCAGGTCCTGCTCGAAAGGTACCACCCTGGGCCTGCTGTAGCCGATGCCGGAATGCACCGTGCCATGGGCTTTTGGTGGTTCGTGGTAGGGCAGGTCCTGCAGGTCGTTGGGCAGGATGATGGCGGTGACCCGGCGTTCGCCGATGGCAGTACGTACTGCGCGGTCGAGCAAGTGGCGCACCTGCTCCGGGGTCGAAGCCTGCTGGACGAAGGCGCCTGCTACGTCCTTGAACATCGACAGCAAGTCCAGCTCCTGCTGGTAATGCCCGCCAAGCGCTGCTCGCGCCTGCTGGCCGACGATGGCCAGTACTGGCTGGTGATCCATGCGCGCGTCATACAGGCCGGTAAGCAGATGTGAAGCGCCGGGGCCGGAGGTGGCAATGCACACGCCCAATTCGCCGGTGAACTTGGCATGGGCGCTGGCCATGAAGGCCGCCATTTCTTCGTGGCGTGCCTGGATGAACTGGATCTTGCCCTCGGCCCGGCTCAACGCCCCGAATACGCCGTTTATGCCGTCGCCGGGGTAGCCGAAGATGCGCCGAACCCCCCATTGATACAAACGCTCCACCAGAAAGTCGCCTACCGTGCTGGTCATTGCCTTCTCCCATCCCGTGACCGATAGGGGTCTGGACTTGGCTCGGGTCGTGAAAGTTTCAAGCATGTGCGTATCGGTCTACCGACCGGAACCTTTGCAACAGCACAGCCCAAAAAGGCTGGGCAATCACCTATGGAGGTGCCATGTACCGGGCGCAGGCAGGCACGACCTGTTCTTGTTTCGTCTGAATGTATGGCGCCCATTTCCTTAAAGCATTTCGTCAGAGCGTGGGAAAACTTTTTCACTGCGCAACCTCTGCCGCAGGTCATCAATGAACACAGACCATCCTGTGTAAACGACCTGAGGTAAAAGATCATGGCCAATAACCAAGACCAGAACCGCGGCAACCAGGGCGGCAACGCCAACACCAATCCAGGCAACTTCGCCAACGACCGCGAGAAAGCGTCGGAAGCCGGCCACAAGGGAGGCCAGGCATCTGGTGGCAACTTCAAGAACGATCCGGAACGGGCCTCCGAAGCCGGGCAAAAAGGCGGCCAGGCATCCGGTGGCAACTTCGCCAACGACCGTGAAAAAGCCTCCGAGGCTGGTCGCAAGGGCGGCGAAAACAGCCATGGCGGCGGCCGCAAGAGCGATGACAACCGCTGATCAACGTTGAACCGACCGGGGCGGCTAACCGCCCCGGTTCGCTGATGAGGATTTGCCAATGTTCATGCACAACAAGCGATTGCAATATACCGTCCGTGTTGCAGAGCCTGACCCTGGGCTTGCAAACCTGCTGTTGGAGCAATTCGGTGGCCCGCAGGGCGAACTGGCTGCAGCGATGCGCTATTTCACCCAGGCCGTCACCGAGGATGATCCGGGGCGCAAGGACATGCTGTTCGACATTGCCACCGAAGAACTCAGCCACCTGGAAATCATCGGCTCGATCGTGGTCATGCTCAACAAAGGCGCCAGGGGGCGGCTTGCCGAAGGTGTCGAGGCTGAAGGCGAGCTGTATCGCTCGCTGACTGGCGCTGGCAACGATTCGCATATCACCAGCCTGTTGTATGGCGGCGGCGCGGCACTGGTAAATTCCGCAGGCATCCCCTGGACCGCAGCCTACATCGACACCATCGGCGAACCCACCGCTGACCTGCGCTCGAACATTGCCGCCGAAGCCAGGGCCAAGATCGTCTACGAGCGCCTGATCAACGTGACCGACGACCCGGGTATCAAGGATGCGTTGGGGTTCTTGATGAGCCGTGAAATCGCCCACCAGATGTCCTTCGAAAAAGCCCTGCATTCCATTCAGCCGAACTTCCCTCAAGGCAAGCTACCCGGCGACCCGGAACTCAACCGGACCTATTTCAACATGTCTCATGGCGGGGAAATGCGCGGGTCGTGGAACGAAGGACAGGACTGGATCTACGTCGATAAGCCTGAACCCGCCGTGGATGGTGGCGATGGCCTGGCGACTGTAGAGCTGGATAAAGCATCGGCCGCTGCTGCAGAGGCGATGAAGCTGAGAACCGAGTCCAACCCGCAGGCGCAGCCATTGACCGGCGCCGAACTGGGCAAGGTCAACGGTGACCAGCCGGCCTAGCAGAAGAGCCACAGCGGATCGGCGATCCGCTGTGGGGGCTGCAACTAATGTCGAAGTACCGCCGCCCAGCCGTTCGGTCATTCGAAGCGGACGTATGGCAGCTTCTCTCCTGCGCCAAGCCGGTCGTCGTCGCTGCTGAACGGCTGCAGGCAACCCAGGATCAATCGAGCTGAGTCGCCCGATTTCATTCAGCCAGCAGGAGTTACAGCGATGGCCAAGTACCTGTACCTGATCAGTTACATCCTCGACAACCAACCCGGAACCTGCGAATTACGCAGCGACCAGGAAGACCTCAGCCGCGAAGCGGCGCGTGATTACCTGCAAGGCCTGCACCGCAACGAGGCGTCATCGTTCACCGATGTACAGGTGCAGCGCCTGGAACATGATCATGAACCAGGCACATCGCCGGGGCATTATCAGCAGCCATGAAAGGGGGAGGGCTGGCAGATGAAAAGAAGAGGTGAAACCTACAGGCAGTGGTGCGACCCGATTCTGCACCATCAAACCCATGAGGAAACGCTCGACAGCGGTACCTGCATCGATGTGCAGACGCGCCTGTCACGTACGGGGGCGACCCAGTTGTTCATCGGTGTCTATCGCAGCGACGGTTCAGTGGTGTGCGAACAAGCCTACGACCAGCGCGCCGGCGAAACCATGAGCCGGGCGCTGGTATGGGGGGTGAGGCATGCCAGGCGCGTGGCATGCGAGGATGAGGACGAGGCGTGCTGTGGCGAATCGGCCGGTAGCTGAACCGGGCGACGCAGACACTTGGTGAATACAGCTGCGACGGTTTGCGACGGGGGCGGTGATGATTTATCTGGGATGCGCTGGCTGGAGCCTGTCCAGTCATCATGCCGAGGCATTTGCGCAGCCCGGCAGCCACCTGCAACGCTACGCCAGCCGCTTCAATGCGGTGGAAATCAACAGTTCTTTCTACCGGCCCCATCGCCCCGAAACCTATGCCCGTTGGGCTGCGTCCGTGCCTAAGCATTTCCGCTTTGCGGTGAAGCTGCCCAAGGCCATCAGCCATGAGCAGCGGCTCATCGGGTGCGAGGACGCTCTGGACAGGTTTCTTGCTCAATGCGGGCAGTTGGGCGATCGCCTGGGTTGCCTGCTGCTACAACTGCCGCCATCGCTTGGCCATGAAACCGAGCACGCACGACGTTTTTTTGAAAGCCTGCGGCAACGGTATGAGGGGCCGGTAGCGCTGGAGCCCAGGCACGCCAGCTGGCAATCGGCGCAGCCGATGCTGGTCGATTTGCGCATCGCCCAGGTCGCGGCAAGCCCTGCGCGTTTCGTTACCGATGCGCACCCGGGTGGTTGGCCTGGGCTGGTCTACTGGCGTCTGCATGGCGAACCGAGGATCTACCACAGCGAGTATTCCGACGAGTATTTGCAGCGTCTGGCTGAACGCTTGCAGCACAGCCGTGCTTCTGGAGTGCCCACCTGGTGCATTTTCGACAACACCGCCTCCGGTGCTGCGATGGCCAACGCACTGGCTCTGCAGCGGCTTTTGCGCTGAGACGGGTGCGGAAACAAAGCGATGGAAGAGAGCGATGACCAACCGGTCAAAATAAATGAATCTTTTCCAAGTCGCCGGCTCCATTGGTCTGAATCGCTGAAGGAGATAGCAATGGCGGGACAGCAGTTGTATGTGATCGAGTACGAGCTTCACGGGGAATTTCGCACCTTCATCATCCGGCTCGAGCGTATGGACAACGCCGAAGCCTGGCACTGGGCAAGTTGCGATGCGGGGGTGGGCATCATTCCACGGTTCGGCCAGCACAAGATCAAGAAGGTCAGCCGGCCGATGGCTGAGCGCTACGGTATCAACAATGTGCGCTGGCGGGCATCGGGCGATGGGCCGGAGTTCGTGGCACCGACCATTGATGTAAAGAAATTCTCCAATAGCGGTACCGGCAATACGTGACGCATGTTGTGCGCAAGGCCTGCGTGAAATCTTCAGGCAGGCCTTCGCTCTTGGGTTCGCTTCTCAAGTTTCGAGACACGATCATCCTCACTTTCGGGAGCCAGCACGTGCCGCGAATCATCACTCCAGCCACCCCTGAGCACGAAATCAATGCGCAGAACGCCCGCATGTTCGGCTCGCCAAAGGAGCGCCTGGATTTCTACCGCCGTGAAATCCAGTACGAGACCAGCATCCTTGCCAACCGCACTGATGCCTATCTGGCTGCCCAGTCGTTTCTGGTGATCGCCTTCGTGTCGTCGATGGGTAACCTCAACCAGAGCTGGGGCGAGATGTTCACGCTGGTGGTTCCGCCGTTTCTCGCCTTGCTGGGCGTTTTGAGTTCGCTCAATGCCTGGCCGGGCATTCGCGCGGCCTACAAGATCATCGAGCACTGGCAATTGAAACAGAGCCACCTTCTGCGCAGCGAGCCACTGATGGGGCTGGCGTATGATGAATCGCCACTGTTCAGCGAGGCGGAAACCTCACTGGCCGGGCACCGCAAATCGTTGTTGTTCTCGCTGCGTACACCGTGGATCTTCCTGGTGTTCTGGATGATCCTTGGCATCTACGCGGTCTTCATCCAGCTGGCGTGAGCCGCACAGGTGCACCCATTCAAGAACAGGGTGCTCCAATGATTGTCGACGCTGATTACCGTCCCCGCCAAAGCCTTTGCTCCGGTACCAATAACCAGGGTTGATTGCGTTATTTCCATTGGCGCGCCAGGCAAATGTCATAGATCACATATGCTGAACTCCTGCCACTTCAGCTGCGTCCCTCGAATGAATGCCCCAATAAAGGCGGCACTCACCCAGCAATCAGCTTCGAGGGCGAAACGATGGACAAGACCAATCAAAGTTCGACGTCTCCACCCGGTAGCACCCAGGAACATGCCTTGATCGATGACGCCGGTGCGCTGCTTGGCGAGGCCAGGCACAAAGGCACTGAGCAGTTCGAGCATTACCGCGATAACGCAGCCGATCAGCTTGACTCGCTCGAGGAAAGTGCCCGCTCTGCGGCGGCTGCGCTGCAAGGCAACGATAGCCTCGGGCTGTCGCATTACCTGAACCAGGCAGCAGAGTGCGTCGGCGAGTTTGCCGAGCAGGTACGCCATGAAAGCGCCGAGAGCCTGCTGCAGCGGGGCGCTCAGTTGGCCAGGAGCAACCCGGCGCTGTTCCTGGCCGGTAGCGTTGCCATCGGGTTCGCCGTGTCGCGTTTCATGCGTGCCAGCACCAGCCACGAATCCACCACCCCGACGTCTTCCGCTGATTGGAGCCAGCCGCAACCCGCGCCGCCCGTGCCTGATCGTGGTAGCGACGTTTCCACCCGCGAACCTTACACCCCCATCGACCCGGTCGGGCCTGGTGCAGGCTCGCCGGTCAGTGGCAGCCCGTTCGAGCGCGACCCGCTCAAAGGAGGTGAATGATGAACAAAGACCCTTTGCATACCACCCCGGGCTTGCATACGGCAGAAGACGACGCCGTCGGTGTTGGCGGTTTGTTGCGCCAGCTTATGCGGGAAGTACCGGACCTGTTCACCAAGGAGCTGGCGCTGGCCAAGGCAGAGCTGCAGCAAAACCTCGCTACCCTCAAGGCCGGTACGGCTGCGGTTGCCGCGGGGGCGATCGTGATGCTGGCGGGCTTCGTCATCCTCCTGCTGGCGGCAGTCTACGCCTTGGCGATGGTGGTCGAGCCTTGGCTGGCAGCCTTGATCGTGGGCGCCGTCACCTTGGTGATCGGGTTCATCATGTTGCAGTCGGGCAAGAAACAGTTCGAACCCACGCACCTGGCCCCTGACCGCACCTTGCACGCCATGCAGCAGGACAAGGACACGCTGAAGAGGAAACTGCCATGACCACTTCCTTCGAACACGAAGCGCACAAAGACCCTGACTTGCTAGAGCAGGAAATCAACGCCAAGCGCGAGCACATCAGCGATCTGGTGGATGCCCTCGAACAGCGCCTGAGCCCGGGCCAGATGGTCGACCGGGTCCTGGCCTACGCCAAGGGCAATGGCGGCGAGTTCTTCCAGAACCTGGGCACCACCCTCAAGAACAACCCCGTACCCGCTACCCTGACGGTACTGGGCCTGGCCTGGCTGGGCCTGAACCAGAACCGCCCCTTCAACCCCGGGCCTGCGCACCAGGGGCCGGGGTTGGGCGAAAAGCTTGGTGACGCGGTGGACACTGTGAAGGGCGCTTTCGCGCAGGCGGGGGAGGCAGTGCACGACGCCAGCCAGAAAGCACGCATGAAGGCCCATGACATGCGCGACCGGGCCAGCGAACTGGGTAGCGGGGCCTGCGACTCCATGGGGGCTTCCGCGGATACCCTGCGCCATTCGGCACACAAGGCCGCAGATCAGGCCACGGCACTGAAGGGCCAGTTTGACCACCTGCTTCAGGAGCAACCTCTGGTATTGGCCGCTTTGGGGATAGCACTGGGTGCGGCATTGGGGGCGTCATTACCCATTACCCGCAAGGAAGACCAATTGATGGGCGCCAGCAGTGATCGTTTGACCGACACCCTCAAGGCCAAGGGTCGCGAGGTGAAGGCGTCGGTCGAAGAGTCGCTCGATAAGGCGGGTGGCAAAGTGTCGACACAGGCTGAGCGCAGGCCTGGAGACTCCGACCTTTCCTCAGGGTTGGGCTTCAATTCCTGACCTGTGGCACGTGCGTCGTCGGCCCCATCCGCCCCGGCGGAGGGCCGGCGGCTGTGCGCGTGACCCTCTGGCATCCCGTTGATACTGAACGCGCGGCCTGTGTGCCGGTTAACCGCTCGCAGCTTGAACCAGGAGGGCTCTGTTTTGAAGATCGACGCATTGTTGAGTGAACTCCTCTATGCCCGTGGGCCTGGGGGACAAGAGGATGAGGTGCGGGATATTTGCCTGCGAGAGCTCGGCAGTTATTGCGATGACACGCACACCGATGCCGCCGGCAACGTGGTAGGGGTCATTCGTGCCGGGCTTGCATGCGATCCGCAGACAGCCATACGTGTAATGGCCCATCTCGATGAGATCGCAATGATCGTCAAGAATGTCCAAGACAACGGCACCCTCGAGGTGCTTGCCCTCGGGGGAGCGCAACCGATCAGCTTTGGTGTCTGCCCCGTGGATATCCTGGGCGATAAGCAGATAGTGCCTGGCGTGCTGTCCTATGGCTCGATGCACAGTAGCGGTCGTACTGCCAACGGAAAAGACGTGCTGGCGGGAAATGTTCAATGGAACGACGTGCATGTCGTCACACGCAAGACCAAACAGGAACTCCAGAAGTCGGGAATCCGACCGGGTACCCGAGCCGTGCTAAGCCAGCACTGGCGTCAGCCCTTCAAAGTGCAGGACTGCGTTGCTGCACACTTTCTCGATGACCGTGCTCCCATCAGTGCTGTCATCCTCTGTGCAAAGCTGCTGGGTGAAAGGCGAGAGGCATTGAAGCAGGATGTCTGGTTCGTGCTCACCACACTGGAGGAGGAATCGAATGCCGGCGCCATGTACGCCGCGTCCCGGTTGCCCGGTGATACCACCATTGCCGTCGAGGTCGGCCCGGTGCTCGATGAATACGGTACGGAGCTATCGGTCAACCCGATCGTCAATACCGGTGACCAGAAGGGCTACTACAGCCGCACCGTGGTTCAAGGCCTTATCGCCGCTGGGCGCAGGGCAGGTTATGAGCCGCAGGCGGCATTGCTCGTCGACTTTGCGTCAGATGCGAGTGCGGTATTGAGCGCCGGGATCGATGCCCGGGCGGGCTGCATTGCGATCCCGACAGAGAATACCCATGGCTTTGAGATGGTGCTCCTGGATGGTATTTCGGCCTGTGCTGAGACCCTGGCTGAATTTCTGCTGGGATGCCAGGACGAACAGCCCGAAGCAAACGACCATGATTGACCTCTAGCGCTGCAGGTTGTCCCGAGCGGCATCGTCTGCCTGCTGTTCGCGAGGCGACTGTGGAGCCGGTTCGCAGTTTCGGCCCATCGCCTGGTACTCCTTGCGAAGTTTATGGATCTCCCGATTGTCGAGAGATTCGAGCCCTAGTACCGATTGCTCTGCAGACTTTGTAGCGCGGATCAGCTCGTCGAGCTTCACGTGGATGACGTCATTGTCACGGTTCTGGGTGTTCTGAATCAGAAAGACCATCAGGAAAGTGATGATGGTCGTCGATGTGTTGACGATCAGTTGCCAGGTATCGTTGTAGTGAAACCAGGGCCCGGAGGCAGCCCACAGGGTAATGAGCACCACGGCAATGATGAACGTGCTTGGTTTACCGGCGCGCTTGGCGAGCCATTGGCAGAACAGCGCGAATTTCATGATGTTATCTCCACTGCTATCTATGATTCTGACCGCAGCAGGGCGCTGAAATCTTTTTTACTTTTTCGCCTGGATGACGCGGCACACCTGGCACGCTCCCATTTTCTGCAAGCCAACGCTGTGCACGTCTGGGCATTGCCGCTACGCTTTGAGCCTCGCGCCCAGGTCAAGAAATTTCCACAGTGAAGAAAACAGTTCGGTTTGATGACCTTCAGGTCTTCGTCACCACAGCCTCCGCCGGCAGCTTCTCGGCAGCAGCCAGGTTGTTGGATATTTCACCGGCCTTGGCCAGCGGGGCAGTCCAGCGCCTGGAAAGCAGCCTGGGGGCCAGGTTGTTCGTGCGTTCCACAAGGCGTTTGCGGCTTTCGGATGATGGCGAGCGATATCTGCCCCATGCCCGTCAGGCCTTGGAGGCACTGGGCAACGGCGAGGTGGCGCTGACCGAGGGGCGAGATGAGATCGCGGGTACACTTCGCCTGTCCATGCCTTCGGATATTGGCAGGAACCTGTTGCTGCCCTGGCTGGACGACTTCCAGCAATCGCACCCCAAGGTGAAGCTGCAACTGCGGGTCAGCGATCAGGTAGCCGACCTTGTCGGCCAACAATTGGATGCGAGTATCCGATATGGGCAGCTGGCAGATTCCGGCCTTGTTTCACTGATGCTTGCCCCTGGCAATCGCAGAACAGTCTGTGCCTCACCACATTACCTGGCACGGCATGGGGTACCAGACGCCTTGGAGGATCTGGTCAGGCACAATTGCCTGCGTTATGTGATGGGCGAGCAAACCTACGAGCGATGGAGCTTTCATTTGCCCGATGGCGTCAGGACCGTGCAAGTCACAGGTGACCGTGTGAGCGATGACGCCGATATCGTTCGGCGCTGGGGCGTCGAAGGGTTGGGGATCGTTTACAAATCCAGGCTGGATGTGCTGGCGGACATACGCGCCGGTCGGCTGATCGAGTTGTTTCCCGGGGATTACGGCCAACCTGCGCCATTGCAACTGGTGTGCGCTCATCGAACATCGCTCACACCGGCTGTGCAGGTGCTCAGAGCGTTTCTGGCGGAGCGTTTCGAGCAGCTCGTCGCTGCTGCTGAATAAGCTGACGGGGCGCATGGCCCCGCCTTCGTTGCCTTGGCTGGATCAGTGATTAGAAGCCTTCCAGGACAATCTTGCCTTTTGCCTTGCCACTTTCGATCAGGGCATGGGCGCGTTTGAGGTTGCTGGCACTGATGCTGCCGAAGTGCTCGCCAACGGTGGTCTTGATGACCCCCTCGTCGACCAGCGCCGATACCTTTTCCAGCAGATGGTGCTGCTTGATCATGTCCTCGGTCTGGTACAGCGAGCGGGTGAACATGAGCTCCCAGTGCACCGACAGCGATTTGCGCTTGAACGGCACGATATCGAGATGCTGAGGGTCATCGATCAGCGCGAGCTTGCCCTGTGGCCGCAGCACTTCGACGATCTGCGCGAGGTACGCATCGGTGTGGGTCAGGCTGATGACGTAATCCACCGGGTTGAGCTGAAGTTGTTCCAGTTGCAGGGCAAAGGAAGCCGAATGGTCGATGACATGATGTGCCCCGAGTTCGCTGACCCAGGCTTGGGTTTCAGGCCGTGACGCGGTGCCGATCACCTTGAGCTGGGTACGCTTGCGTGCAAGCTGCACCAGGATCGAACCAACACCGCCGCCAGCGCCGATGACCAGCAGGCTCTTGCCAATGCCGCCATTTTCCTCCACACCCAGGCGGTCGAACAGCAGTTCCCAGGCGGTGATGGAGGTCAGCGGCAAGGCTGCGGCACTGGCATTGTCCAGAGTGCGGGGCTTGTGCCCGACGATGCGCTCGTCGACCAGGTGAAATTCGCTGTAACTGCCCGGGCGGTCGATTGCACCGGCGTAGAACACTTCGTCGCCAGGCTGGAACAACGACACCTCGGCGCCGACCTCGCGGACGATCCCGACGGCATCCCATCCCAACACTTGAGGGTGGTCACCGCTGCGGCTGGCTCTGACCTTGGTATCGACCGGGTTTACCGCGATGGCTTTGACTTCCACCAACAGGTCCCTGGCACCAGGTGTGGGCTTGGGCAGTTCATGCTCATACAAGGACCGGGGATCCTGTATCGGGAGGCCGGGCGTGTCGTAGACGATTGCTTTCATGTGGATGTGAACCTTCTGGTGAGCAGTGGCGACAGGTTAAGCACCCCGGGCTTCCTGAAAAACCCGGCTATTGCCGGAACACTTTCCGCGTTTCGCTGATAATCGGGTGGCTGTCGCCCTGGCCGACAGGCCGACAGCTACACCCGGTACTGGCGCTGGCAACCGTGATCAATTGGCGTTGTAACGTGGGGCCAGCCGATTGCTGGACAGTTGGCCGAACAGGGCTTGCCGGCTTGCCTCGTAACGTTCGAAGGACTGCAGGTCGTGCATTGAAGGGATGGAGATCAGTACCTCGTCGTCAAAGTCCTGCAGGGCCCCGTCCACCAGGTCCTGGGCCGACATCACGATGCCTGGGTCCAGGTTTTCGACCGGCAAGCCGCCGATCTGCCAGAAGTCGGTAGCGGTTGCCCCTGGCAGCACAGCCTGGATCCTAATGCCTTTTTCCGCAAGCTCCCTGTGCAGTGACTGGGTAAAGGCGGTGACATACGCCTTGCTGCCACCATACACACCGTTGAGCAACTCCGGCACCAGGCTGACAATGGACGAGATGTTGATCACGGCGCCTTGCTTGCGGGCGACAAATCCAGGGATGGCGGCATAGCTAAGGCGGGTGAGGGCGGTGACGTTGAGGGTGATCATTTCAGCCATGCGCTCGACATCACTCTCCAGCAGGCTGGTGTGCGTGCCTATGCCCGCGTTGTTCACCAGCAGGCTGATGCTGGCGTCCTCGCGCAATTTGCGTTCTACCTTGGCCAGATCATCCGGGTTTGCCAGGTCTGCCGGAAATACCTCCACGTTCTGCCGGGTTTCTGTAGTCAGCCGGCTGGCCAGGGTGTTCAGGCGCTCCCGGTTGCGGGCCACCAGCACCAGGTCGTAACCCCGACGCGCCAGGCGGTCTGCGTAGATCGAACCGATGCCGGTGGAGGCGCCTGTGATGAGTGCAGTACCTTTGAATTGCTGTTTCATGGTCGTGCTCCGTTGTTGGGTGTGGAGCCCATGATGCAGAAGGTCGTCTTTGTCTCAAACGACACATATGGTACGTTTTCAGGACATTGAACTGTGGAGCGTCAACCATGCACCGGGTCGGCTATCTCATCACCGAAGGTTTCCAGATCATGTCGCTGGCGACGCAGGCCGTGTTCGAATTCGCGAACATCGTCGCGGGCGAAACGGTTTACAAGATCCAGAATTTTTCCGTCGGGGGCGGAACGGTGCGGTCTTCCCTGGGCATGTACATGGACACACTGCCATTGGGCGCTCCTGGTTTGGCTGATACCTGGATGATCACGGGCACTCTGACCCCGCTGACCCCGCCAGGCGATGACGTGCTGGCCAGCGTTCGCGGCTTTGTCGACGGCGCCCGCCGCATCGCCGGCCTGTGTACCGGCTGTTTCGTGCTGGCCCAGGCCGGAGTGTTGGATAACCGGCGCGCCACGACACACTGGGCCTATGCGAAAAAGCTGCGTGAACTGCACCCGAAAATCGAAGTGGAAGAAGACCGAATCTTCATTGTGGATGGGCCGATCTGGACATCCGCCGGGATGACCGCCGCCCTGGACATGGCGCTGGGCATGGTGGAAAAGGATCTGGGAACCGAGATGGCCAGGTCGGTGGCACGAAAGCTGGTGATGCATCAGCGCCGCTCCGGTGGGCAATCGCAACATTCCGAACTGCTCACGCTTTCGCCGAAATCTGATCGGATTCAGAACGCCCTGGATTACGCCCGCAAGCATTTGAATCGTCCATTGAGTGTGGAGGAGCTCGCAGAATCCGTACATCTGAGCCCTCGGCAATTTACCCGCGTATTCACTGCAGAGACAGGCCAGTCACCCGCAAAGGCTGTGGAGAGCCTGCGTCTTGAGGCTGCCCGCTTGATGATCGAGCAGAGCCGTCACAGCCTGGATGTGGTGGCGAAGGAGACAGGGTTCAGGGACCGTCGGCATATGCGGGAGGTGTTCATTCGTGGTTTCGGTGTCCCGCCCCAAGCTGTGCGAAGAGATGCCCGGCGGGTGGTATCGGCCGAATGACTAGCGCTGAATCGTGTCAATGCACATAACCAGATCCATATGCGCTGTGCTGCCGATGAAGCACTACACAGGGAGCAGATGCTCTCGTTCAAGCAGCTCGATATTGGACGGTTTGACGTGCACTTTGTGAATTTCGGGCGCTGTGAACCAGCGGCACTCCACGATTTCGTGATTTGCAGCGGGTTGCGCGCCAGGTTCGACAGGCAGCTGATAGAGGTAGTGCTCCTCGCCTGCGAGCATGTAGTGATTGAGGAACCTGGCCCCGTCGAAGGATAGGCAAGTCTCATCCATCAGCTCGCGCTGCGCAGCATCCAGGTGATGCTCGCCTGGGTCGATTTTCCCACCTGGCAACGACCATTCAGCGCTTTGCTTGCGCACGAAAAGGATACGTCCTGCTTGCAGGCAAATGACTGTCGAATGCCGCTCTCTGGAGTTGTTCATCAGGAGCCTCCCATACGATGGAGGTGGCATCAGGGCAGAACTCACCCTGATGCCCGCTGCGGATGGTCAGCGATCTTTATCCCACTGCTGTTCATCTGCCTGGTTTTGCTGACCGCCCATGCGGTCCTTGTCTGTCACGTTCTGGTTCTGGTTCTGCTTGTCAGTAGTACGCTGGCCGCCTTGGCTGCCTGTGTCACGGGAACGTTCCCAGTCCTTGTTCATCTTGTCCTCAGGTTTCTGGCCGGACTGGTTGCCACCTTGCTGCTGGCCGGGCATCCGACCGCCCGAACCCTGGCCGCCTTGCTGGCCGGTGCCGGCAGTGTTGTTACCCATGCCAGTGTCAGCATTGCCTTGGTTGCCACCCTTGTCTTGATTGTTTGCCATGATCGCTTACCTCAGGTCAGACACAGGAAGGTCTGTGTGTACTGTTATGACCCGGGCCCGTTCCCGCGGTGTGCAAGGAATGTCTGGGAAGCTGACTAAACGCATTAACTTCAGGGGTACGAAATTTTGGTGTGTGGCCAGGAACGTACCTGGGACCGCCAGGGGTGGACATTGGTCGATGTCCAGCGTCAGCGACAGAGCACAAATGTGCTCCCTGACTGAGCAGAGGCTCAGTTCGAATGGACGCTTGTCGCTGCCAGGCCTGCGGCGACATCCCCTCGGCCTTCACGAATGTGCGACAGAAGTGGGACTGATCGCAGAAACCGCACTCCAGTGCGATCTCGGCAAGCATCATTCCCGAGCCCCCCAGTAGTTCCTTGCTTTTGCGCAACCGTTGTTCACGCATCCACTGCTGAGGGGGCACGTGCATGGTATCTCTGAACATTCGTGTGAAATGGCTACGCGACAGCGAGCAGGCTTGGGCGAGTTCCGTAACAGTTATGCCAGTGTCCAGGTTCTCCAGCATCAACTTCTTGGCAGTCGTGACCTGCCAGGGCTTGAGGAGCCCGGTTGTTTTCAGTGCGACAGTCGCCAGCACAGTGCAGTGATCGCTGTTCATACCAATCCATTAATCAATGAAGTGGGCACGCACGTTTCGAGGGGGCAGAGCAGGCACTGCAGCCTTGGGCGGGCTACAGACGATAACGCTCGATTCGGTGGCCTGTCAGATAGCCGGCGTACCCATCAGCGGGTCAATGAACAGCCCCTGGATGCAGGGGCTGGCAATGGTCAGACAGCGGCAGCAACCGGGACCAGGGTTGGGCCGTGCTGAACGCGCTCTGGTGCTTTGTGCACCATGGTGTAGGCATAGTCGACACCCATGCCGTACGCGCCGGAGTGTTCTTTCACCAGTTCCATGACGGCATCGTAGGTATCGCGGTTTTTCCAGTCGCGTTGCCACTCCAGCAGCACTTGTTGCCAGGTCACCGGAATCACGCCTGCCTGAATCATGCGCTGCATGGCGTAGTCGTGGGCTTCTTTGGTGGTGCCACCGGAGGCGTCGGCAACCATGTAGATTTCATAGCCGGCATCGTTCATTGCAGACAGCGCGAACGTGGTGTTGCACACCTCCGTCCACAGGCCGGAAACGATGATCTTGTTGCGCCCGTTTTTCTTGAGCGCGTCACGCACCTTCTGGTCATCCCAGGAGTTCATGGAGGTTCGCTCCAGCAGCGGAGCGTCGGGGAAGACGGCGAGCAGCTCGGGGTAGGTGTGCCCAGAGAAGCTTTCAGTCTCGACCGTCGTGATGGTGGTGGGCACATTGAAGATCCTGGCTGCCTTGGCCAAGCCTACGGTGTTGTTTTTCAGCGTCTGGCGATCGATGCTCTGAACGCCAAAGGCCATCTGCGGCTGCTGATCGATGAAGATCAGTTGGCTGTTGAATGGGGTCAGGACTTCAGTTTTTGGATTGTTCATTGTTGTTCCCTGTCAGTTGGATGGTAGTCATCGCACAAGTCACGGCGCCTGCCTTCGGCAGACTGTGCTGAGGCACTGGATGACGTCCTCAGTGATGGCCGTTGCTTGAGTCCGAGCACAAGATAGCGAATCGCTGAGCGATGCGGTGGCGCACTTTTGCGCTCTCAGGAGCGCATTAACGCACCATCCGCTTGTTCATCCTGCTGCTAGGATTCGCCCGCAAACGCGGATCTACCTGATCCGGTTTACGCCAGGAGAAAGCGATGGCAGCTTCACAACCACTCAACAGACAAACCGCCTATTGGGGCGTGCCGTGGGAGAGTTCCTATGGGTATCCGCAGGCTCGGCGGGTAGGGAACGAGATCTACGTATCGGGCCAGTTCAATCATGACGAAGAAGGCAACCTGGTCGCGCCGGCACCGCTGGATCGTGACGGCAGGCCCTGTGATTTCTCTTCGATGGGGGATCAGATGCGTGCCGCCTACGACAATATCGCCAAGCTGCTCGCGCTGTATGGAGCGACGCTTGAAGATGTCGTGGAAGAGACGCTTTACGTACTGGACATGGACGCGGCCTTTGCCGTGGTCGGCAAGGTACGCAAGGCCGCCTACGGCACGGAGCGGCCTCAATGCGCCAGCAACATCATCGGCGTTTCGAGGCTTGCCCAGCGCCCACAACTGATCGAAATCGCCTGCAAAGCGGTACTTGGCCCACGCGCTGAGTGACCCGCACTCCCGGTTTCGCTCTACGTGACCGGGAGTACCAACTGGCCCTCGATCAACGGCTTCTGATTGGCAACGGCAGCGGCACAGAATGTCATGAAGGCTTTGACCCGCCACGATTTGCGGATGTCCTGGTGCGTCAGCAGCCACAGCTCATCCTGCAGCTCCGGCACCACCGGGCCGACGCGTTCAAGCCCTGGTGTGATATCACCCAGCATGCAGGGCAGAAAACCCACCCCCAGGCCTGCCGCGATTGCAGCACTTGCCGCCGCAACCGAATCGGTGCGGTACGAGATGCACTCGGCAGCGACCCTGTTTTCGACATAGCTCGTTGCCTTGAGCCCGCGTAGCGCCGCGGAATAGGAAACCCATGCCTGGCCTTCTGTGAACAGAGGAGCAGGCGATGTGTGGTTGCTGCTGCCGTAGGGCGCCCAGGCGATTGTGGCCAGTTTGCGACCCACCAGGCTTTCGGCGGGTTTCCTGGTGGCTCGAACCGCAATATCCGATTCGTCTCGCGCAAGGCTCAGTGATTCGTTGCCCACCAGCACCTCGATCGTGATGCCTTCATTGAGGGCCTTGAAATCCGCGATGATGGGGGTGAGGAAGTAAAGCAGCAGTGAGTCGCTGGTGGTGATACGAAGCTTTCCGAGTGGCCCTTGGCCGGCACGTGAGACACGCCGCGTCACGCTGACAATGTCCAGCTCCACGCGTTCGGCGAGAGCACGCAACTCCGCGCCCTCGATGGTGAGCAGATAGCCTGATTTGCGGTGGTCGAACAAGGCTACGCCCAGTGTTTTTTCAACCTGGGAGACCCTGCGGGAGACGGTGGACACGTTGATGCCGAGCTTCTTGGCCGTGGCAGCGCGATTGCCACACTCACTGAGCGTTTTGATGATCCGCAGGTCGTCCCATGAGAGATGGTTGGCAGCCTCGCCCACGTTCCATTTCGCGACCTTGGGGGCGGCAGGGGCAGTTGGGGCATTTTCAGGTAACGACTTCACGAAATCCGTTCCAGATCAGATTTGCGACGATCATACGAGAAGGGGCTGCGTGAACCAAGGCAAAGAGATGTCGTACATGAGCACGTCAACACTTGTCGGGGTTATCCTGAACAGTAAGCCCGGGGCCTTTGGGGAACTACCATGCGCAAGCTGACACTCGCGACGGTCGCTTCTTCGAAGTCAGCCCGACTGGCATGATTGCCTGGCGAACCTGGATAATGGAGGGACTCACAAGGGCCATGCCATGCTGACCATCTCTGACAAGGTGCATCTGCCAGATGCCGACATCGAACTGACATACATCCGCGCGCAGGGCGCAGGTGGTCAGAATGTCAACAAAGTGTCCAGCGCCGTGCACCTGCGCTTCGACATTCCCGCCTCGTCGCTGCCTGAGTTCTACAAGGAGCGGCTGTTGGCGCTGCGTGACAGCCGCATCACCGGCGACGGTGTGTTGATCATCAAGGCACAGCAATACCGCACACAGGAACAGAACCGTGCTGACGCACTGGCGCGTCTTGCCGAGTTGATCATCACTGCCGGCAAGACCGAGAAGAAACGCCGCCCCACCAAGCCGACCCTCGGCTCGAAGACCCGTCGCCTCGAAGGAAAAGCCCGGCGCAGCACTGTCAAGGCGGGCCGGGGCAAGGTGGAATTCTAGGCTCCGTACGAAAAGAGATATCGCAGACACCGCATGGAACAAGCCAGTGGGTGCATGGCGGCGTATTATCCCGCGGTCAGCTGCGCTGTTCGCTGATATCGGCCTGCACATGCATCGAGGTGCGCAGTAATAGCAGCACCGCCCCGAGTACCGGAAGGCTCATCAACAACAGCGCGTAGCGCAGCGACTGCACGCCGAACAAGGGTTGCAGCAGGTCGCTGAGCAGGCCCGTCAACAGCGGGCCGGCCCCCACGCCCAGCAGAGTGCTGACGACGGTCTGCAGGGCCATGGCCGTGCCGCGTTGTTGTGGCGTCACCAGTTGCGTGACCAGGTTGTAGGACGGCGCCACCCACCACACAGCAAAGAAGCTGTACAACGCGCACCACAGCATGGCCACCGGTATCGGCAAAGCGCCCAGGTACATCAAGCGCTCGCTGGGCCACAGCAGGTAGCTGGCCAGTGCCGACAGCGCCGCCAGGTGCCCCAGCACCGGCAGTGACAGTTGCCAGTGTACGCCTCGGCGCGCCAGGCGGTCGCTCAGCCAGCCGCTGAACAGCCCGCCGATGCCGGCAGCGCTGCCGCAGACCACGCCGGCGAGCATGCCGGCTTCACGCAGCGACAGGCCGTGGGAGCGCACCAGGAAGCTGGTGTTCCACATGGCCACGGCATACGAGCCCAGGGTGGTCAGCCCACCCGCGAGAATCAGCCATCGGTACGGCGCCAGCGTCCACAGTGCACGGGCCTCGGCGCCAAGGCCGAGGCGCGGTGCCGGATGCGCATTCAGGTCCCAGCGGCCACGCACCGGCTCGCGCACCAGCAGCCCAAGGATGACGGCAAAGGCCAGGGCCGGCAGCCCCAGGGCGATGAACGCGGTCCGCCAGCCGTACTGCTCGACCACCCAGGCCCCGATGCTCAGGCCGATGATCGACGAGAAGGTTGGCGCGGCGGTGAAGCAGCTGATGGCGAACGAGCGCCGCTGCGGCGGATACAGGTCGGCGATCAGCGACAGCGACGCCGACGTGGTCGGCGCCTCGCTCACCGCCACCAGCATGCGCGCCAGGGCCAGCACCACGAAACTGCCCGCCAGCCCGCAGCTCATGGTGGCAAGCGCCCACAGCAGGCAGGCCAGCGCCAGCAGGCGCAGGCGCGGCACGCGGTCGACCAGGCGCCCGGCCGGCAAGCCGAGCAGCGCATACACCGCCGCGAAGGCCAGGCCCGAGATCAGGCCCAGCGAGCTGTCACCAACCTGGAACTCGGCCTTGATCGGCTCGAACATCACCGCCAGGATCTGCCTGCCGACAAAGTTGTCGGCGAACACCGCAGCCAGCAACAGCAGCAGGCCATGGCTGCGCCAGCCGACCGTGGTCGACGGCAGGGTAGGGGTGGCGCTACTCATCGCGGTGCCCAGAGGTCCGGCAGGCCGGGGTCGCTGACCACGATCAGGCGCTTGAGCAACACCTTCAGCGCCTGTGCATCGGCCTCGCCGAGCTTGCCGATAAGGTCTTCCTCGACCACCTTGGCCAGCGCTACCTGCTGCAACGACAGCTCGCGGCCGTTGGCGGTCAGCACGAAACGCAACTGTGCGGCATTGCCTTCTATGGCAACCAGGCCTTGGCGTTCGAGGAAGCGCATGCCGGCCAAGGTAACCACATGGCCGGTATAGCTGACGAAGGTGTTGAGCTCGTCCAGGCTCAGGTTGTCGCGGATCGACAGCACCGCCAGCACGAAGAACGCCTGTTCATCCAGTTGCTGGTTGCTGAGCAGCTGGCGCAACAGGTTGAGCACCTGGTAGTGACTGCGACCCAGCAGGTAGCCCAGCAGGTCTTCGGTGTAGCTGCACTCCGGTGGAGGCGGCGTGGTGGCCAGGCGCAGCTCGCTGCGCGGCTTGCGCGTGGCAAGGGCGTACTGGCCACTCTGGAAGGCCAGCGGTGCGCGGTCGCTGTGATCGAACGCCAGCACCTCGCCGACGAAGATCACATGGTCGCCGCCTTCGTACTGGAAGGCGGTGCGGCACTGGAAGCGTGCGGTGCAATCTTGCAGCAGCGGGGCATCGCTGATGCCGTTGTCGAGCTCGACTTCTGCGAACTTGTCCTCGCCCTGAGTGGCGAAGCGGCTCGACAGCTTCTCTTGCTCGATCGAAAGCACGTGCACGTTCCAGTGCTTGCCGTTGCTGAACACCGGCAGGCTGCGCGCCTGCTTGGACAGGCTCCATAGCACCAGCGGCGGGTTCAGCGACACCGAGTTGAAACTGTTGGCGGTAATGCCCACCGGCGCGCCATCTTCGCCCTGGGATGTGATGATGGTGACACCGGTGGTGAAGGTGCCGAGTGCGGCACGGAAGGCCTGGGGGTCGAAACCGATCTGTTGGGTTGCCATGGCTGGCCTCATGCGGGGTGGCTTTTGTGCCGCCAGTATTGGCTTGCAGGCCTTGCCGAGCATCGTCTCAACGGACTAACGCAGTGGCTCGATCCTGGTCCGATCGGACGAGGCGCAGCCCCCGCGCCATGGCTAGTGTGGCGCCATGCGCATCGGGCGCAGTCAACAGCCAGAGGAGACACCCATGCCACCCGTTCCGTCATCGGTCCAGGCGCTCAGCGGCCTGTTATCGCGGCAGCAAAGCGCCTTCGTCGGCGAGGGCGCCGTCACGGCCGAGCGCCGTCGTCAGCGCCTGCAGCGGGTGATCGACCTGCTGGTGCGTCACCATCAGGGCCTGACCCAGGCCATTGACGAGGATTTCGGCGGCCGGCCCGCCGGTTTCACCCTGATGAACGATGTGCTCGGTGCCCTGGCCAGCCTCAAGCACGCCAGGGACCACCTGCAGCAGTGGATGGCCGATGACCCCAGGGCGCCATTCGCGCCGTACGACCAGCTCGGCGCCAAGGCCTGGGTGCGTTACCAGCCCAAGGGCACGGTGGGCATCATCGGCACCTGGAATGCCCCGCTGTACACCCTGTTCAGCCCGCTGGCGTCGGCCCTCGCCGCTGGCAACCGGGCCATTCTCAAGCCTTCAGAGGTGCTGCCGCGCACGGCGGCACTGGTCGCCGAACTGTGCGCAGCGCACCTCGACCCGCTAGAGGTGGCGGTGGTGACCGGTGGCCCGGACCTGGCCGATGCCTTTACCGCACAGCCGTTCGACCACCTGGTGTTCACCGGCAGCACGGCGGTGGGCCGGCGGGTAATGGCCAACGCCGCGCAGAACCTGGTGCCGGTGACCCTGGAGCTGGGCGGCAAGTCGCCGGTGATCGTGTCTGCCAGCGCCGACCTGGCCAAGGCCGCGCACAGTATTGCCGTGGCCAAGGCCACCAATGCCGGGCAGATCTGCATCAACCCGGACCTGGTCTACGTACCGCGGGCAGCGCTGGAGCGCTTCATCGCCGCGCTGCGCAGCGCCTACAGTGCGCTCAATCCAACCGTGGCCGGCAACCCGGATGTGGTGGCCGTGGTCAATGCCCGGCACCTGGCGCGTGTCGAGGCGTTGGTGCAGGATGCGCAGCAGCTTGGCGTGCGCGTCGAAACGATGCCCGAGGTGGCCCCGGGCGCCGCGGATGAACGCCGTCGGCCCTTGAGCGTGGTGGTCAACCCACCCGAGCAGGCGCAGATCCTGCACGAAGAAATCTTCGGCCCGGCGCTGGTGGTGCTGGCCTATGACGCACTGGACGAGGTCATTGCCCAGATCAACAGCCGGCCACGGCCGCTGGCGCTGTACCACTTTGGCGACGACCCGCAAGAACAGCAGCAGGTGCTCGACCACACGCTGTCTGGCGGGGTGACGCTCAACGACGTGATGATGCATGCCGCCCTGCACGATGCGCCGTTTGGTGGTGTCGGTGCCTCGGGCATGGGGCACTATCACGGCCGCGAGGGGTTCCTCCAGTTCAGCCACCTGCGCACGGTGTTCCAGGCCCCGGCACACGACCCGCGCCGCGAGTGGGGGCTGCTGCCACCCTATGGCGAGCACTACCTTGCCGCCATGCTGGCGCAGGTCACTGCAGACTGATGCGTACTCACAACAATGAAGAACAGGACGCCATGAGTAACCAGATCCAAGATCCACACCCAACCCCTGGCACCAGCTGGTCGCGCCGTAG
>MTEU01003243.1_pt2 | contig 23485 bp, 21 predicted proteins | sample 1042701 | NCBI WGS metagenome assembly MTEU01 (sample SAMN06185813, study PRJNA358809) | soil metagenome | isolation source: naturally attenuated soil | place: India | collected 2015-05-23
CCGGCATATCTGAAAGACCCGATCCCATGCAGTTGTTGTTCGAGGAAGGCGGCGAGATCCGCGCCGGTACCGTGCTGAACCAGCAAGGCGAGGCCTATCAGGTCGAATTGCCCGCGGGCAAGCGCACCAAGGTCAAGTCGCGCGACGTGCTGCTGCAGTTCGCGCAGCCGAGCGCGGCCGAGCTGCTGTCGCAGACCGCGGCGCTGACCGGCGACATCGACCTCGATTTCCTGTGGGAATGCGCCCCCGAGCAGGAGTTCGGCTTCACCGAACTGGCCGCCGAGTACTACGGCGCGACGGCCAGCCCCGCGCAGCAGGCGGCGCTGGCGATGGCGCTGCACGGCAATCCGGTCTACTTCCGCCGCAAGGGCCGGGGCCGCTACCAGCGCGCGCCCGAGGACCAGCTGAAGGCGGCGCTGGCCGGGCTCGAGCGCAAGCGCCAGCAGGCGCTGGTGCAGGCCGAATACGAACAGCAGCTGAAGGCAGGCACGCTGCCCGAGGCGTTCCGCGGCAAGGTGCTGACGCTGCTGTTCAAGCCCGACAAGAACAGCCTCGAATACAAGGCGCTCGATGCCGCCTGCACCGCGCTTGGCAAGTCGCCGATGCGGCTGATGATCGAGGTCGGCGGCGTGCCGAACGCGCGCGCGCTGCACGAGGCCCGCTTCCTGTCGGAATGCTTCCCCAAGGGCACCGGCTTCCCGGAGGTCACGGTGCCCGAGCCTGCTGGCGACCTGCCGCTGGCGCCGGTCCAGGCGTTCTCGATCGACGATGTCACCACCACCGAGATCGACGACGCGCTGTCGGTGATGCCGCTGGACGAGGGGCGCCTGCGCATCGGCATCCATATCGCGGCGCCGGGGCTGGGCATCCGCCGGGGCGATCCGCTCGATGCGATCGCGCGGCAGCGGCTGTCGACGGTCTACTTCCCCGGCGACAAGATCACGATGCTGCCCGATGCGGTGGTCGAGCGCTACACGTTGCAGGAAGGGCGGCAGTGCCCGGCGCTGTCGCTGTACGTGATCTACGACCCGGCGGCGCAGCAGATCCTTGCCAGCGAGACGCGCGCCGAGATGGTCCAGATCGCCGCCAATCTGCGCCACAACCTGCTCGACGAGGTGGTGACCGAGGCCGCGCTGACCGAAGGCAGCGGCGACTATCCGTTCCGCGACGCGCTGACCGCGCTGTGGGGCTTTGCCAATTTCCTCTACGACGAGCGCCAGCGCGCGCGCGTCGCCAGCGGCCTGCGGCCCGAATCGCACAGCCGCGCCGACTACAGCTTCTATCTGGACGAGCAGGACGACGGCAGCCAGCGCGTGCGCATCGAGCAGCGCAAGCGCGGCTCGCCGCTGGACAAGATCGTCGCCGAGCTGATGATCCTGGCCAACAGCACCTGGGGCAAGCTGCTGGCCGACCACGGCGTGCCGGGCATCTACCGCACGCAGAAGGCCTGGGGCATGCACCGGACCCGCATGCAGACCTATCCGGCACCGCATGAAGGCCTGGGCGTCGCGCAGTATGCGTGGAGCACGTCGCCGCTGCGCCGCTATGTCGATCTGGTCAATCAATGGCAGATCATCGCGGCGGCCCAGCACGGGATCACCGCCAAGCTGGTGGCGCCGTTCAAGCCCAAGGACGCTGACCTGCTGGCCGCGGTCGCCGATTTCGAAGGCACCTATGCCGCCTATGCCGAGCACCAGTCGACGATGGAGCGTTACTGGTGCCTGCGCTGGCTCGCGCAGGAGAAGCGTGAGCGCATGATGGCGACCGTGCTGAAGGACGGCGCGGTGCGCTTTGCCGAGATCCCGCTGGTCACGCGCGTGCCCGAACTCGCGCAGGCCGCGCGCGGCACGCAGGTGCTGCTCGAGATCGCCGGCACCGACGAGCTGACGCTGGAAGTCAGCTGCCGGGTGCTGGAAGTGTTTGCCGGCGAGGGCGAGCTGCCCGCCGAAGAACTCGAAGGCGACGAGGAATCGGCCGAGGTCTCCGCCGAAGCCGCCGCCGAGGTCGCGGCCGAGCAGATCGCGCAGGAGGCCGCCGAGCAGGGCGCCGAGACGGTGCCGGAGACGGTGGACGGTGCCGGTGCCGAACCGCCGGCCGAAGCCATCCCCGACGACAGCGCCGACGACAGCGCCGATGGACGCGACGGCGCTGCCAATAGCGCCGGCAACAGCGGCCCCGCTGGCTCCTGATCCCGGCCCGCCGTGAACCTCCGTCACGCTTTCCGCCAGTGGTGGCAAGGCAGCAGCACGATGGCCAGGGCCGTCGCGATCTCGCTGGCCGTCCATGCGCTGCTGCTGGCGGTGCGATTCGGCGCGCCGGAGGCCTTCGAGATCAAGCGCAGCGATACCGCGCTCGACGTGGTGCTGGTCAATGCCAAGTCGGGCCAGCAGCCGCTCAAGCCGGCCGCGCTGGCCCAGGCCGATCTCGACGGCGGCGGCGACCATCAGCAGCAGCGCGCCACGACCCCGCTGCCGTCGCAGCCGGTGCCGCGTGAGGGCGATCTGGTGCGCCAGGTGCAGCGCCGCGTCGATCTGCTCGAAGCGCGCCAGCAGCGGCTGATGACGCAGCTGCGCGAGAGCGCGCCGCCGGTCCACAGCCAGCCGCTGCGTCCGGGCGAGCGCCGTCTCGATACGCCGGCGCGCGGGCAGGACGAGCACGATTCGCTCGACGAGATGGCGCGGCTGGAGGCCGAAATCGGCCGCAATCTGGAACACTACGCGCGCCGGCCCAAGCGTCACCAGATCACCGCGACCAGCGCGCAGCAGGTCGTCTACGCCCGCTACTACGACCGCCTGCGCAAGACGATCGAGGCGCGCGGCACCGCCGACTTTCCGCGCCGTGGCGGCCAGCCGCTGTATGGCGAGCTGATCGTGGCGATCAACGTCGACCGCCATGGCCGGCTCGGCTACGAGCGCGGCGGCTATCGCGTCGACGGCGTCGAGCTGGTCAAGAGCTCGGGCAACGCGGCGCTGGACCGCCAGGCCATCGCGATCGTGCGCGCAGCGGCGCCGTTCGGCGAGTTCTCGCCGGAGATGCGGGCCCGCTACGATATTCTCGAAGTGATTTCGACGTTCAAGTTCTCGCGCAGCGGGCTGGAAACCCGGCTGCAATCCCGCTAAATGGCCGCTAAATGACTCTGATCGCGGACCGCAAGCCCGATCGGGCCTTGTCAGCAGACTGAAATGACTACGCCTACCCAGATGCCCAACGCAGACCTCGCCGTGGACCGCTATGCCGTGGTCGGCAACCCGATCGCGCACAGCCGCTCGCCACAGATCCACGCCGCCTTCGCGCGCCAGACCGCGCAGGCGCTCAGCTATGAACGGCTGCTGGCGCCGCTGGACGGGTTTGCCGGCACCGTGCGCCAGTTCTTCGCCGAGGGCGGCCAGGGCCTGAACGTGACGACGCCGTTCAAGGTGCAGGCCTTCGAACTGGCCGACCGGCTGACGCCCGGCGCCGAGGCCGCCGGCGCGGTCAACACGCTGTGGATGGAGGACGGCCTGCTGCACGGGGACAACACCGACGGCGTCGGCCTGGTGCGCGATATCGTCGATCGCCTCGGCGTCGAGCTCGAAGGCCGCCGCATCCTGCTGCTGGGCGCCGGCGGCGCGGCGATGGGCGCGATGCTGCCGCTGATCGATTGCCGGCCCGACCGCATCGTGGTGGCCAACCGCACGGCCGATCGCGCCAGCGAGATGCTGGAGAACTTTGCCGAGGCGGCCGGCGAGGCCGGCGTCGAACTGTGGGGCGGTGGCTTCGATGCGCTGGCCGGGCTGTCGGAGGAGGACGGCTGCGAGGTGGTGATCAACGCGACCGCCGGCAGCCTGCAGGGCGAGGTGCCGCCGGTACCCGAGGCGCTGCTCGGCGACGGCGTGCTCGCCTACGACATGATGTACGGCGCCGAGCCGACCGTGTTCCTGCGCTATGCGGCCGCTCAGGGCGCGCGTACCGCCGACGGTCTCGGCATGCTGGTCGAGCAGGCGGCGCAGGCCTTCTATCTCTGGCGCGGCGTGCATCCGGACACCGCGCCGGTGCTCGACGAACTGCGGGCGCTGCTGCAGCAGGAAGCGCAGGCCGGACGCTGATTGCCGCGCCTGTCGCCTGCCGTCATTTCGTCTTTTGCTTGTTCGGCTTTTTCGCCCGATTTCGCCCGATTTCGCCCGATTCCGCCCACTTTCGCCGACCGACCGACGCGAGTTCCGCCTTGGCCCAACGCAAACGCGCCATCCGTTCCCGTGCCGCCGCCGCGTCCGCGCGCGCGGGCGCTTCCTCCCCGCTGCGCTGGCTCGCCTGGCTGGCGGGCAGCGTGCTGGCCGGCGTGGTCGCGATGCAGGTCTACTTCTTCCTGCAGATCGCGGCGTGGCAGGTCGTCGATCCCGGCCCGACGTCATTCATGCGCGCCGAGCGTTGGCGCCTGTGCGGCTGGAACGTCTGGAGCTGCGGCATCGAGCGGCAGTGGGTGCCGTATGCCGACATTTCGCGCAATCTGAAGCGGGCCGTGATCGCCAGCGAGGACGCCGACTTCGTCAATCACCCGGGCTACGACTTCGACGCGATGCTCGAGGCCTGGGAGCGCAACAAGAAGCGCGGCCATATCGTGCGAGGCGGGTCGACCATCACGCAGCAGCTGGCCAAGAACCTGTTCCTGTCGCCGGAGCAGCATTACCTGCGCAAGGGGCAGGAGCTCTTGATCACCTGGATGCTGGAGTTCTGGCTCGACAAGCAGCGCATCTACGAGATCTATCTGAACTCGGTCGAGTGGGGCGAGGGCGTGTTCGGCGCCGAGGCGGCCGCGCGCCACTACTTCAAGACCAGCGCCGCTCGCCTGAGCGTGGGCCAGGCGGCGCGGCTGGCGGCGGCGCTGCCGGCGCCAAAATGCTTCGACAAGAAGCAGTACTGCGCGCATGTGCGCGTCAACTTCCGCGCCAAGGCCGGCATCATCGCGCGCCGGATGGGGTCGGCCACGCTGCCGGACTGATGCGGTCCGGCCCGTGGCGCCCCGCTCGCGTCAGCTGAGCCGCGTCAGCTGAGCCAGCCCTTGCGGCGGAAGTAGATCAGCGGAATCGCCGCCGATACCGCCATCAGCGCGATCGCCCACGGATAGCCGGCGGCCCAGTCGAGCTCGGGCATCACCTTGAAGTTCATGCCGTAGACGCTGGCGATCAGGGTCGGCGGCATCAGCGCCACCGACACCACCGAGAACAGCTTGATGATCTTGTTCTGGTTGATGTTGATGAAACCGACCGTCGCGTCCATCAGGAAGTTGATCTTGTCGAACAGGAACGCGGTGTGGTTCTCGATCGAGTCGATGTCGCGCAGGATCTGGCGCGCCTCGTCCTGCTGCTCGGCGGACAGCAGCTGGCTGCGCATCAGGAAGGACAGCGCGCGCCGGGTGTCCATCACGTTGCGGCGGATGCGGCCGTTGCGGTCTTCCTCGCGGGCGATGGTCTCGAGCACGTCGGCCGCGGCGGCATCGGTCACGTTCTCGGCCAGCACGCGCTTGCTGGCGTCCTCCAGCCGTTCGTAGATCTCCTCGATCGAGTCCGCCGAGTATTCGGCGTCGGTCGCGTACAGATCCATCAGCACGTCCTTGGCGTTGCGCACCGAGCCCGGGCGCATGCGCGCGCGCAGCCGCACCAGCCGGAACACCGGCAGGTCCTCGTCGTGGATGGAGAACAGCACGTCGCGCGTCAGCACGAAGGCCACGCGCACGTTGCGCGAGACCTCGTCCTCGTCCAGCAGGAAGTCGGTGCGGATATGGATGTTTTCATCCTCGCCCTCGAAATAACGGGCCGAGGCTTCGAGGTCGCCGAGGTCCTCGAGCTCGGGCAGGGCCACGCCGTAGGCTTCCTTGATCCAGTCCAGTTCCTCGTCGTCGGGGCTGACGACATCGATCCAGATGGGCTTGTGCTGCAGCAACTCGTTGCGGTCGTCGACCTGCTCCTGGGCGAGCCGGCCTTTCTGCAGGACGAACAGATTGATCATCCCCGGTATTCCTTATGCCGTGCGATGAAGAAAAGCGGCAGGCAGGCTTGCGGCACGGCCGGGCCGCACCCTTCGCGGCGGCGAACGGCGGGCTCGAAGGCAAGCGTGATCGCGCTGCGCGGACGGGCCGCGCAAGGCGATGGCGTTTGCCGTTGATGGCTGGCAAGCCGGGTGAGGGAAGTCCGCAACAACGCGGCGGGCCTGTTGAAACGATGGCCGCCGGTGGCAGTACGGAAAAAACACTCGCCCGCAGTGTGCTGCGGGCGGGTTCGGCGAGCGTCCGACCAGCATGGTCCGGACGGGTTCGTCGTTACGCAGCCCGCAGTGACATGGCATTCGTAGAGGTCGCGGCTTTGCCGCGGCAACTCGAACACCCGATGCTACTGCCCACGTAATTTCTCCGGGATTATGGATGGCCGCGAGTGTAGCCCAACGCGACCGCGTTTGTTAAGTGAAATCTGGATGAAGCGTCACCGCGTCCCGGGATCAGGCGGGCGTTGCCTCAGGCGCGCCGGCGCAGCCGCGGCAGCAGCAACGGCACCAGCAGCACCGAGGCCAGCGCGGCGAACATCAGCACGATGGCGGCGTAGTCCTGCCAGTGCGGCTGCTCGCCCAGCAGCCACATGCCCGAGAACACGCCGACCACCGGGATGAACATGATCGACAGGCTCGACACCACCGGCGGCAGCGAACGGGCCAGCGCGAACCAGACCAGATGGCAGAAGGCGAACACGACCACCGCGTTGTACAGGATCGCCGCCCATTCGATCGCGTTCGGCATGCGCCAGCCGTCCTCGAACAGCATCGTGCCGATCAGCAGGAAGGGCAGCGCGACGGCCAGCATCCAGAAGGTCAGCGTGCCGAGCGGGATATCGACGGGGGTGCGCTTCATCAGCTGGGTACCGTAGCCCCAGCCGGCGGCGGCCGCCAGCATCATCACGGTGCCGGTCGGGCTGCCGGTCAGCGCGCCGAACTCGCTCGACATCAGCAGCAGCGTGCCGGCCAGCGCGCAGCCGATGCCGACCCAGGCCCAGCCGGAAATCCGCTCGCGAAACAGCAGCAGCCCCCAGACCACCGCCCAGATCGGCATCGTGTAGCCCAGGATCGCGGCGCGGCCGGACGACAGCATCTTGACCGCGCCGATCGCCAGCAGGTGCCAGATCACCATATTGGGCAGCGCCAGCTTGAAGACCGTGCCCCAGGCCTCGCGCGGCACCGTCAGCGGGATGCCCTTGGCACGCAGCGCCAGCCCCAGCGCGACCAGGCCGCCGGCCATGCACAGCAGGCGGAAACCGAGCGGCGGGAAATGGGCCACGCCGATCTTCATCACGGGCCAGTTGACGCCCCAGGCGAGCGTCAGGGCGACGAGCAGGGCAATGTTGCGGCGATCGAGAGTCATGGAGGGCAGGCGGCTACGGGTGCGTTACCGCTCTTTCTATTGGTTTCGTCTGTCGGAAAAGCGCAAGGAAGATAGCATGCAACGGGTAAAATTGCCGGCAACGACCCGCCCGTCGACGGCCACCGCGATTGCCTGCGCGTGCCGGCACGATGGCCAACGGTCCGCCGCGGCCCATCCCGGGCCCCGACGCCACGCATTCGAGCGATCCATGACCCGTCCTTCCGTTCCTCCCGTCCCGTTCACCGAGCAGCTGACCCAGGCCTGGCGGCGCAACGATTCGCTGCTGTGCGTCGGGCTCGATCCGGACCCGGGCAAGCTGCCGCTGTCGCTGACCGGCGCCGGCGGCGCGATCTTTTCCTTCTGCCGCGAGATCGTCGACGCCACCGCCGACCTGGTCTGCGCCTTCAAGCCGCAGATCGCCTACTTTGCCTCGCAGCGCGCCGAGGACCAGCTCGAGCAGCTGATCCACTATATCCACGACGCGCACCCCGGCATCCCGGTGATCCTCGACGCCAAGCGCGGCGACATCGGCTCGACCGCGCAGCACTACGCGATCGAGGCGTTCGAGCGCTACCAGGCCGATGCGGTCACGGTCAGTCCGTACATGGGATTCGATTCGGTCGAGCCGTATCTGGCCTATCCGGAGCGCGGCGTCATCGTGCTGTGCCGGACGTCGAATCCCGGCGGCTCCGACGTGCAGTTCCTGCAGGTCGAGGGCAAGCCGATCTATCAGCTGGTCGCCGAGCAGGCCGCGGCGCGGTGGAATACCACCGGGCAGATGGGGCTGGTGGTCGGCGCGACGTTCCCCAACGAGATCGCCAAGGTGCGCGAGCTGGTCGGCGACATGCCGCTGCTGATTCCGGGCATCGGCGCCCAGGGTGGCGACATCGAGGCCACCGTCAAGGCCGGCCGCAGCGCCGACGGCACCGGCATGATGATCAATTCGTCGCGGGCGATCCTGTACGCCAGCCGCGAGAAGGACTTCGCCGCCGCGGCCCGCCGCGCCGCGCTGCAGACGCGCGATACGATCAACCGCTTCCGCCAGGGCTGAACGGACGGCCTGGCGCCAAGGCGCTCAGGCCTCGTTGCGGACCAGATCGAGCAGGCCGCGCATTGCATGCTCGGCGGCCTGGCGGCGGATCTGCTGGCGGTCGCCCTTGAAGCGCTGGGTCTCGACCCGGGTCACGATGCGGTTGCTCCAGCCGAAGCAGACCATGCCGACCGGCTTCTCCGGGGTGCCGCCGGTCGGACCGGCGACGCCGGTGATCGACAGCGCCACCTGGGCGCGGCTGTTGAGCAGCGCGCCCTCGGCCATCGCGTGGGCGACTTCCTCGCTGACCGCGCCGTAATCGCGGATCAGCTTGGCCGGCACGCCGAGCATGGTGCTCTTGGCCTCGTTCGAGTAGGTCACGAAGCCGCGTTCGAACCAGCCGGACGAACCCGCGACGTCGGTGATCGCGGCCGCCACCAGGCCGCCGGTACAGGACTCGGCGGTGGCGACCATCAGCGATTTTTCCTTGAGGGCAATGCCGGCCTGGACGGCAAGCTGGTCGAGCAAGCGGCTGATGGACATGATGACGGCTCTCGTGCTGGCGGGGAATCGATGCGGTGCGGATGCGGCGGCGCGGATGCGCTCAGAACGAGCGCCACAGCGCGAACACCAGCAGCGTGTAGAACGCCGCGACCAGATCGTCGAACATCACGCCGAAGCCGCCGCGCAGTCCCGGGCCCTTCAGCGTGCGGTCGTAATAGGCGATCGGCGCGGGTTTGGCCATGTCGAACAGCCGGAACCACAGGAAGGCGGCGAACTGGCCCCAGAAACCGGTCGGCATCACGAAGGCCAGCACCAGCCAGAACGCCACGATCTCGTCCCACACCATGCTGCCGTGATCGTGCACGCCCATCGCGCGCGCGGTCCGTGCGCAGGCCCACAGGCCCAGCAGGAAGCCGCCGCCGATGATCCACAGCCAGGCGGACGGCTGCACCCACAGCGAAATGACGACGAAGGACAGCCACCCGTACAGGGTGCCGACCGTGCCGGGCATCACCGGCGACAGGCCGGAACCGAAGCCCAGCGCAATGAAATGCGCCGGATGGGACAGCATGAAGCGCGCCGTCGGGCGCAGGATCTTGGCGGTCTGACCGGCCTCCAGCGTCATCGCGGGATCGGTCGACGCCGAACCGGGAGGGTAGGCGGACATCAAGGTATCTGGCTCGTTTGTTATCGCGGTCGGAGCGGGCCGGGGCTCGGCTGCTGCTGGCGCGGCTGGCTGCCGCCGGGCGCGGCGCTCCGCCGCATGGCGGCATCATGACATGCCGCCGTCCCGCTGTCAGGGGTTGGCGAAATGATCGAAGCTTCTGGCCTGGAAGGAGACGGGTTCGCCACCGGCATCGACGAGGCGCAGCCCCGGCTCGGCCGTGATCGTGCCGACCCGGGTCAGCGGCAGCGCCAGCCGCTCGGCCAGGGCCGCCAGCGCCTCGCGCGCGCCGGCCGGGGCGGTGAAGCACAGCTCGTAGTCGTCGCCGCCGGCCAGCACGCATTCGAGCTGGCAGTCGCGCGGCTGGCCGGCCAATACCTCCGAGCGCGGCAGCGCGTCGACGTCGAGCAGTGCGCCGGCCTGCGACCGTTCCAGGATGTGGCCGAGATCGCCGATCAGGCCGTCCGAGATGTCGAGCGCCGCATGGGCCAGCCCGCGCAGCGCCATGCCCAGCGCCACGCGCGGCGTCGGCGTGTCCATGCGCGGACGCACCAGCGTGAAGTCGGGCTCGGGCAGCAGCCATTCGCCGCGGCAGTCGCCGAGCGCCAGCCGCGCGTCGCCGAGCGTGCCGGAGATCCAGATATCGTCTCCCGGCCGGGCCGCGTCGCGGCGCAGCGCGCTGGCGCGCGGCACGTCGCCGAACACGGTCAGCGACAGCGTCAGCGGGCCGCGCGTGGTGTCGCCGCCGACCAGTTCGCAGCCATGCGCGTCGGCCAGTTCCAGCATGCCGGCGGCAAGCTCGGCCAGCCACGCCGGCTCGGCCTCGGGCAACGCCAGCGCCAGCGTGAAGGCGCGCGGCTCGGCGCCCATCGCGGCGAGATCGGACAGATTGACGGCAAGCGCCTTGTGGCCCAGCGCGCGCGGCGGCACGTCGGGGAAGAAATGGCGGCCGCTGACCAGCATGTCGGTGCTGACCGCCAGCAGATGTCCCGGGCGCGGGTCCAGCAGCGCGCAGTCGTCGCCGACGCCGAGCACCGCCTTGCGGGCAGGCCGGGTGAAATAGCGGCGGATCAGTTCAAATTCGGAAAGCTGCGCGGATGGATGCGTGGAAGGTTGCGCGGCGGGGTCGCGGTCGGTCGGAGGCATGCTGGAGTCGGCTCGGCAACCCGCCCGGCGGGCGCGGCAAGAAGGCGGGAGAGTCCTGGGTGTCTTGTGACGGGGCCGCCGGACGACGCCTCGGACGGCATGCGCGGCTGGTCAGTGCCCTCCGCATCCGGCATATTGTACCGAAACGCAAAGGTGCCTCTCGCAAAACGCTTATTGTGAAATAAAATTTCACAATATAAAATGCGGGGCTCGATCAGGAGACAGCGGGCAGGTGGAGCCGGCCCGCGAGGGTGTGTTCCCACCGCTTTCCGCTTCGTCAAACACGGCTCCACAGACCGGAAGATGCGCCGATGACCAGTCCTTCGCAGCCCGATTCACAGCCGAACTCGCAGGCAATCTCGCAAGACGAGCTGAAACAGCAGCAGCGCGAGGCGCTGCGCAAAGCCGCCCTCGAATATCACGAGTTTCCGACCCCGGGCAAGATCTCGGTCACGCCGACCAAGCCGCTGTCGAACCAGCGCGACCTGGCGCTGGCCTATTCGCCGGGCGTCGCGGCCGCTTGCGAGGAGATCGTCGCCGATCCGGCCAATTCCTTCCGCTACACCGCGCGCGGCAATCTGGTCGGCGTGGTCACCAACGGCACCGCGGTGCTCGGCCTGGGCGACATCGGTCCGGCGGCCTCGAAGCCGGTGATGGAAGGCAAGGCAGGCCTGTTCAAGAAGTTTGCCGGCATCGACGTGTTCGATATCGAGATCGACGAGAAGGACCCGGAAAAGCTGGTCGAGATCATCGCCTCGCTGGAGCCGACCTTCGGCGGCATCAACCTCGAGGACATCAAGGCGCCGGAATGCTTCTACGTCGAGCGCAAGCTGCGCGAGCGGATGAAGATTCCCGTCTTCCACGACGACCAGCACGGCACCGCGATCGTGGTCGGCGCGGCGGTCATCAACGGCCTGCGCGTGGTCGGCAAGGACATCAAGGACGTCAAGCTGGTCGCCTCGGGCGCGGGCGCGGCAGCGCTGGCCTGCCTGGATCTGCTCGTTGATCTCGGCCTGCCGCTGTCCAACATCTGGGTCACGGACCTGGCGGGCGTGGTCTACGAGGGCCGCACCGAGCTGATGGATCCGGAGAAGGCGCGCTTCGCGCAGAAGACCGACAAGCGCAAGCTGGCCGAGGTCATCGACGGCGCCGACATCTTCCTGGGCCTGTCGGCCGCCGGCGTGCTCAAGCAGGACATGGTGCAGCGGATGGCCGACCGCCCGCTGGTGCTGGCGCTGGCCAACCCGAATCCGGAAATCATGCCGGAGCAGGTCAAGGAAGTGCGGCCCGACGCGGTGATCGCCACCGGCCGCACCGACTATCCGAACCAGGTCAACAACGTCCTTTGCTTCCCGTTCATCTTCCGCGGCGCGCTGGACGTGGGCGCGACGACCATCACCAAGCAGATGGAAATCGCCGCCGCGCACGCCGTCGCCGAGCTGGCGCGGCAGGAGCAGAGCGATATCGTGGCGACGGCCTACGGCATCCAAGATCTGTCGTTCGGCCCCGAATACCTGATTCCGAAGCCCTTCGATCCGCGCCTGATCGTCAAGGTCGCGCCGGCGGTGGCGCAGGCGGCGATGGACTCCGGCGTGGCGACCCGCCCGATCGAGGACATGGACGCATACAAGCTGCAGCTGCAGCAGTTCGTCTACCACTCGGGCACGCTGATGAAGCCGATCTACGCCGCCGCCCGCAAGGTCGCGATGGAGAAGAAGCGCATCGTGTTCGCCGAGGGCGAGGAAGAGCGCGTGCTGCGCGCGGTGCAGGTGATCGTCGACGAGAAGCTGGCCAACCCGATCCTGATCGGCCGGCCGGCCGTGCTGACGCACCGCATCGAACGCTTCGGCCTGCGCCTGCGCATGGGCGTCGACTTCACCGTGGTCAACCCCGAGCACGACGAGCGCTTCCGCGACTACTCCGACACCTATTACCGGATGATGGCCCGCCAGGGCGTGACGCCGCAGTACGCCAAGCTCGAGATGCGCCGCCGCACCACGCTGATCGGCGCGATGCTGGTGCACAAGGGCGAGGCCGACGGCATGATCTGCGGCACGGTGAGCAATACCGCCGCGCATCTGCGCTATATCGACCAGGTGCTGGGCGGCACCAACGAGGTCTATGCGGCGATGAACGGCCTGGTGCTGCCGGGCCGCCAGATCTTCCTGGTGGACACCCACGTCAACGTCGATCCGAGCGCGCCGCAACTGGCCGAGATCACGATCATGGCCGCCGAGGAGCTCAAGCGCTTCGGCATCGAGCCCAAGATCGCGCTGCTGTCGCATTCGAACTTCGGCTCGTCCGAAGCGCCGTCCGCGCAGAAGATGCGCGAAACGCTGGCGATCCTGCGCGAGCGCGCGCCGGAGCTGGAGGTCGACGGCGAGATGCACGGCGACTGCGCGCTGGACCAGAAGCTGCGCGACCAGCTGGTGCCGGACGGCACGCTGAAGGGCGAAGCGAACCTGCTGGTGTGCCCGAACATCGATGCCGCCAATATCGCCTACAACCTGCTGAAGACGGCCGCCGGCAACAACGTCGCGATCGGCCCGATCCTGCTGGGCGTCAACGCGCCGGTGCATATCCTGACGCCGTCGGCTACCGTCCGCCGCATCGTCAACATGACGTCGCTGGTGGTGGTGGACGCGGCGGCGAAGCGGTAAGACCTCGCCAGGCGAGTGCAGGAGCCGGGGCATGCCCCGGCTTTTTTATTGGCCTTCAGCGACGGTTAGTGTGCGCATACATTCCATTAACGCCTTGAAACAATTAAGGTTTTCGGCGTCGCCGCCGCGCGGGGATTGATTATTTAACCGCTTGCGCGTAACCTAGCGCCTTCGATGCAGGCGATCCGTCGACCGCGCTTGGCGTTGGATTGCTGCGCCACCAGACCAGACAACGTGGGTTCCCCGACTTCTTTGCCGCAACGCGCATCGCGCTCCGACAAGATCCTGCTACGGGTCCAGCCTTCGCTCCAACGGGTTGCGCGCGGCGCCCTGCATACGCTCGCGGCGCTGGCCATGGCGGCCACGCTGGCGCAGCCGGCCCAGGCGAAGCAGTCCGCGCAGGTGCTGCCGGATACGCTGGGAACCATTGCAGTGCAGCAGCTGCCCAACGAGGCACAGCAGACGCTGCAGCGCATCGAGGCCGGAGGGCCGTATCCGTACGCGAAGGATGGCTCGCGGTTCGGCAACTACGAGCGGATCCTGCCTCGGCGGCCGCGCGGCTATTACCGTGAATACACGGTTGCCCGTCCAGGCAGCCGCAATCGGGGGGCGAAGCGAATCGTCTGTGGCGGCGAACAACGGGCCGCCAACGACTGCTATTACACGGAAGACCACTACAACAGCTTCAAACGGATAATCAGATGATGACTGACATTTTCGGACTGGGCGACGCCCTTGCCGCCCGCGAAGAGCGCGGCGCCGGAGATGGCTGGCAGCGGGCTCAACAACATGCCCAGAACCTTTATGACAGTGTGCTGATGATGCCCCGCTACGAGGTCGCGCACAATAAACTGCCGCCGGCGTCGCCGCAGGACGGCAATGCCGAAGTGGCCTGCGGCAGAGAGGCCGCGCTGAACCTGTTCAAGACCGTGCGACCCAATATCGTCCAGTCGATCCGCGCCTTCCGCGTGCCCGAGCTGGCACAGGCGGCAGCCGACCTTGGCCAGCATTTTCTCTACGCCAATTGCGCCCATTGCACGACCAAGGGCGAGGTGCTGGAAACGATCGCCACCGCCTTCCTGTTCCCGAAGCATTTCGGCAAGAACTTCGATGCGCTGGCCGATTGCCTGACCGACATGATCCACAAGGCCGGCGTGCAGCCCGGTTTCGTCATCGTGCTCGAGGGCCTGCCCTGCGCGCAGAAGTTCGACAAGGAAGCGCGCGAGACGCTGCTCGACGTGTTCCGCGACGCCGCCGAATTCTGGGCCGAGCGCCGCGTGCAGTTCCGCGTGTTCTACTCGTTCGCCTGAGCGCACTGATCCCGCCGCACAAGGAAAAGGCCCGCCAATCGGCGGGCCTTTTTGCGTGGACAGCGGCGCGGCCGCCGTCCCGGCACTTCGCAAGGCCGATCAGGCCGCCGGCGGCACCTGGCCCTGCGGCGTCAGCTGGTCGATCAGCTCCGGCAGGCCGGCGCTGAGCTGCGCCGCGACATCGTCGCGCGACAGGCCGGTGCTCGACGACAGCGTGTCGAGCGCACCCGTGCCCTGCAGCGCGTCGGCCAGCGACGACGGCGATACCGGCTGATTGGGGCCGGTGCCGATCCACGAGGACACCTGCTCGCCCAGGCCCGCCTGCGCCAGGATCTGCTGCAGCGCGCCGATGCCGCCGGCCGCCGCGCCGATCGTCTGCGCTTCGCCGGCCGCGCCGCCCTGGCCGCCGATCAAGCCGCCCAGCAGCGAGCCGAGATCGAGTCCGCCACCGCCACCGGCCAGTCCGCCGAGGATGCCGCCCAGGCCGCCGGCCATGCCACCCGGATCCTGCGTCGCTTCCGCGCCGCCTTGACGGCCGCGCATCGCCAGCATCGCCAGCAGGCCGAGCGCCAGCATCATCTTCGGATTCATGCCGGACTGGCCGGATTCGCCGGCCTGCGCCGGGTTGGTTTGGCCGAGCACGCCGCCAAGCACACTATCGAGCAGTCCCATCTTCAGCTCCTTGTTGTTGATTCATTTATCGGACCGGCCGGTGCCATGCTGCGGACCGGCTCGGTCGATAGCGGTCGACGGCGCGGTGCCGTCAGAATCCGCCCAGCAGCGCATTGAGCGCGGCCAGGCAGGCCAGACCGGCGGTCTCGGTGCGCAGGATGCGCGGTCCGAGCGACACCGCCGTGAAACCTTGCGCCAGCGCGGCGCGTTCTTCCTCGGGCGACAGTCCGCCTTCGGGGCCGATCAGCAACGTGACGCCGCCGGCAATCCATTCATCACGGTGCGCCTGGGCCAGCGCCACCAGCGCCGATTCGGCGCGCGGCGATACCAGCAGCCGCTGTCCCGCATCGGCCGGGATCGCCGCCAGCCACGACTCCAAGTTAGCCACCGGCGATACCGCCGGCAAGCGGTTGCGCCCGCATTGTTCGCAGGCCGCGGTGACCAGCGCCTGCCAGTGTGCGTGGCGCTTCTGCGCACGTTCGCCGCTGAGCCGCACCACCGCGCGCGCGGTCTGCAGCGGCTGGATCGCGCCGACGCCGAGCTCGACTGCCTTCTCGATCAGCCAGTCCATCTTGTCGCCGCCGGCAATGCCCTGGGCCAGCGTGACGCGGAACGGCGGCTCGCATTCGGCGGCGTCGCGCGCGCCGACCTGCGCGGTCGCGCTGCGCTTGCCGATGTCGACCAGCGTCGCGGCATGGCTGCCGCCGCGTCCGTCGAACAGCGTGATCGGTTCGCCAGGATGCAGGCGCAGTACCTGAACATGGCGGACCACCGCCTCGGGCAGCGGCAGCAGGGTATCGGGGGCGAGCGGTTGGTCGACGTAAAAGCGCGGTGGCATCGAATCCAGGGGAAATCGGTCAGGCGGGGAGGGCCCGCCGCGGCGGGCGCGACATGGGTGTCATGCGCGCCGTCGCGGCAGCGGGCCCGGCATCGGACGGTCAGGCGGCCTGCGAGCCGGTGGCGGCGGCGACAGCCTGGTCCAGCGGCCGTGCGAAGCCCCAACGGTAGCCGTCGAGGTCCTCGACCATGCAATAGCGGTCGCCCCAGAACTGGTCGCCCGGGGCCATCAGGCTGATCGCGCCGGCCGCCACCGCGCGCGCATGCATCGTGTCGACATCGTCGCAGTACAGGTAGAAGGTCTGCGGGCACTCGAAGCCGGTCGAGCGCGGCGTGCGGGCGGTGCTGCCCCAGGCGCCCTCGGGGGCGAACATCACGACCAGCTCGCCGTGGTAGTGCATCTCGGCATGGGTCGGCACGCCGTTCTCGTCGACCACATTGCCGGGCACGAAGCCGAAGGCGCGGCTGTAGAAGTCGAGCGCGCGGCGTGAGTCGCCGACCGTCAGGTAGGGAATCAGCCAGGGCGTGTTGGCAGGTTTGGTCATGATCGTGTCCTCCCGGATTCCGTGCGGCGTGGCCGCCGGGCTCCACGGTGGCGGGTATCGCGCGCGAAGCGAACGCCGGACGAGCGCCGCGCCTGCCTTGCCGCAAGTCCCCCGGTGGAGCGGTCAGCCGAGCATATCACGTCGATGTGGCGCCGCCGTCGAACAGCGATTGCAGGTGGCGCGGCAGCGCGAACAGCGCCGCATGCAGGCCGGCGTGATAGCAGCGCAGCGCGCCGTCGAGCCGCCAGTCGGCGAGCCGGGCGGCCAGCATGGCAGGGTCGGCGGCCCGCACGTCGAGCGTGTCGCTGGCCACCGCGATCGCCCACAGCGCGCCATAGACGGGAATCGCCACCGTCATCGACTGTACCAGCCGGAAATGGTCGCGCAGCCGCCGCCACAGCAGCTGCGCCGTGTCCGGGCGGTGGAAGGGCGGCCCCAGATGCAGCGACATCGCCCCGCCCGGTGCCAGGCAGTCGCGCGCCGCCTGCAGGCCGCGCGCGCTGAACAACGACGTGGCGGGGCTGCCATCGTCGGCGTCGGTCAGGTCGAATACCACCAAGTCGAAGCGGCGGCCAGCATCGCGCAGCGCCTCCATCACGGCGAGTCCGTCGCCGATCTCCAGCGTCACGCGCGGATCGTCGAAGGCGCCGTGGTGGATGCCCGGCAGCCAGCGCCGCGCCAGCTGCACGACCTCGGCATCGAGCTCGGCGACCACGACCTCGCGCATTCCCGGCAGCCGCAGCAGTTCGCGCGCCGAGCCGCCGTCGCCGCCGCCGATCACCAGCGCGCTGGCGGCGGCGCCATGGGCTACGGCCATCGGGTGGACCATTACCTCATGCTGGATGAACGCGTCGGCTTCCGCGCTCATGATGCGGCCATCGAGCCGGAACACGCCGCCGAACAGCGGATGCTCGCCTATCTCGATGTGCTGATGGGGCGAGCGCACCGAGGCGCGCGGGATGACGTCGGCCAGTGTGGAGCCGACGCCTCTGGATAGCCATTCACGCCATTCGAGGCCGGCCTCGGAAGGCGCCGTCGGGGTCGCCGCCGTACCGGAAACGTCGCCTCCTTCTGGTAAAATCGCGCTTTTCCCGCCGCCAATTTCCCGCCGCATGTCTCACCTCGCACACCCAGCCACCAGCCCCTATGCCAGCCAGCCCGCGTCGCTGATGGCCAATGCGATCCGCGTCCTGGCGATGGACGCCGTCCAGCAGGCCAATTCGGGCCATCCGGGCATGCCGATGGGCATGGCCGATATCGCCGTCGCGTTGTGGAGCCGTCATCTGAAGCATAACCCGGTCAATCCGAAGTGGGCCGACCGCGACCGCTTCGTGCTGTCCAATGGCCACGGCTCGATGCTGCTGTACGCGCTGCTGCATCTGACCGGCTACGAGCTGCCGATCGAGGAGCTGAAGAACTTCCGCCAGCTGCACAGCAAGACCGCGGGGCATCCGGAATACGGCATCACGCCGGGCGTCGAGACCACCACCGGCCCGCTGGGCCAGGGCATCACCAACGCGGTCGGCATGGCGCTGGCCGAGCGGCTGCTGGGCGAGGAGTTCAACCGTCCCGGCTTTGACATCGTCAATCACTACACCTATGTCTTCCTCGGCGACGGCTGCCTGATGGAGGGCATCAGCCACGAGGCCTGCTCGCTGGCCGGCACGCTGCAGCTGAACAAGCTGATCGCGCTGTGGGACGACAACGGCATCTCGATCGACGGCGACGTCGAGCACTGGTTCTCCGACGACACCCCGAAGCGCTTCGAGGCCTATGGCTGGAACGTGATCCGCGCGGTGGACGGCCATGACGTCAACGCCATTGACGCGGCCATCGCTCAGGCCAAGGCCAGCGACAAGCCGACGCTGATCTGCTGCCGCACCGTGATCGGCAAGGGTTCGCCGAACAAGCAGGGCGGCCACGACGTGCACGGCGCCCCGCTGGGCGGCGCCGAGATCCTGGCGACGCGCGAGGCGCTGGGCTGGAGCCACGCCCCGTTCGAACTGCCGGAAGAGGTCTATGCGGCGTGGGACGCCAAGGCCAATGGCGCGGCGCTGGAGAAGGCCTGGGCCGCGCTGTTCGAGGGCTATTCGGAGCGTTATCCGTACGAAGCCGGCGAGTTCGAGCGCCGCATGCGCGGCGAGTTGCCCGGCGCGTTCGACGCCGCGGTGCAGGCCTATCTGGCCAAGTGCGAGGAAAAGGCCGAGACCATCGCCACCCGCAAGGCCAGCCAGAACGCGATCGAGGCGCTCGCGCCGGTGCTGCCCGAACTGCTCGGCGGCTCGGCCGACCTGACCGGCTCGAACCTGACCAACTGGTCGGGCAGCAAGGCGGTACGCGTCGATGCCTGGGGCAACCACATCAACTATGGTGTGCGCGAGTTCGGCATGAGCGCGATCATGAACGGCATCACGCTGCATGGCGGCTACATCCCCTACGGCGGCACCTTCCTGACGTTCTCCGACTACAGCCGCAATGCGCTGCGCATGGCGGCGCTGATGAAGATCCGCACGCTGTTCGTGTTTACGCACGATTCGATCGGCCTGGGCGAGGACGGCCCGACCCACCAGTCGATCGAGCACGTCGCCAGCCTGCGCCTGATCCCGAACATGGACGTCTGGCGCACCGCCGATACCACCGAAACCGCGGTGGCGTGGGCCGAGGCGATCCGCCGCGAGAACGGTCCCAGCTGCCTGATCTTCAGCCGCCAGAACCTGCCGTTCCAGAAGCGTGACGATGCCACCCGCGCCAACATCGCGCGCGGCGGCTACGTGCTGCGCGACAACGTCAACCCGCGCACCGGCCTGCCCGATGCGGTGATCGTCGCGACCGGCTCGGAAGTGGGCCTGGCGGTCGGCGCGGCCGACCAGCTGGCCGCCGAAGGGATCCGTGTGCGTGTCGTGTCTGTGCCCTCGACGACTGTGTTCGACAAGCAGGATGCGGCATACAAGTCGACGGTGCTGCCCGCGGGCGTACCCCGCGTGGCGGTCGAGGCCGGCGTCACCGACTTCTGGTGGAAGTACCAGGTGCAGGCGGTGGTGGGCATCGACACCTTCGGCGAATCGGCGCCGGCTGGCGTATTGTTCAAGCACTTCGGGTTCACCGTCGAGAACGTGGCGAACACCGTCAAGAGCGTGATCTGACTTTCCGGGACGTGCGGGCGCGGCGACGCTGCCGTCGCCGGCCCGGGCGCCCGCAGCTTTTTCTACTTCCCGTTCAGGAGACGTACCATGACTATCAAGGTTGCCATCAACGGCTATGGCCGTATCGGCCGCAACGTGCTGCGCGCCCACTACGAAGGCGGCAAGAAGCATGACATCGAGATCGTCGCGATCAACGACCTCGGCGATGCCAAGACCAACGCCCACCTGACGCAGTACGACACCGCCCATGGCAAGTTCCCGGGCACCGTGTCGGTCGAGGGCGACTACATGGTCGTCAACGGCGACAAGATCCGGGTGCTGGCCAACCGCAATCCGGCCGAACTGCCGTGGGGCGAGCTGGGCGTCGACGTGGTGATGGAGTGCACCGGCTTCTTCACCTCCAAGGAAAAGGCCTCGGCTCACCTGGCCGGCGGCGCGAAGAAGGTCATCATCTCGGCGCCGGGCGGCAAGGACGTCGACGCGACCATCGTCTACGGCGTCAACCACAACGTGCTGAAGGCCTCGGACACCGTGATCTCGAACGCCTCGTGCACCACCAATTGCCTGGCCCCGCTGGTCAAGCCGCTGCACGAGAAGCTGGGCGTGGTGACCGGCCTGATGACCACGGTGCACGCCTATACCAACGACCAGGTGCTGACCGACGTCTATCACGAGGACCTGCGCCGCGCGCGTTCGGCCACCCAGTCGATGATCCCGACCAAGACCGGCGCGGCCGCCGCGGTCGGCCTGGTGATGCCGGAACTGAACGGCAAGCTGGACGGCTTCGCGATCCGCGTGCCGACCATCAACGTGTCGCTGGTCGACCTGTCGTTCGTCGCCGCGCGCGAGACCACCGTCGATGAAGTCAACGCGATCCTGAAGGCCGCGTCGGAAGGCGAGCTCAAGGGCATCCTCGACTACAACACCGCACCGCTGGTGTCGGTCGACTTCAACCACAATCCGGCCTCGTCGACCTTCGACGCGACGCTGACCAAGGTGTCCGGCAATCTGGTCAAGGTGTCGAGCTGGTACGACAACGAGTGGGGCTTCTCCAACCGGATGCTCGATACCACCGTGGCACTGATGAACGCCAAGTAAATCGGCCTGTGGTCAATGGCCGACGTCACCGCCTTGGCGGGGACTCGGAAGCGGCGCCCATGTGGCGCCGTTTTTTATGGCTTGTGTGCGCCAGCCCACGCACGGACTGTAAAATATGGTAAATACGACACAAGAACCCCGCTACAGAGGGGTTCCCGGGCGAGTAAAAATGACGTTTTCGCTTCCCCGAAGTGGCGATTTGATCTTACACTAGCCTTAGTGTCCTCGCGTGCGCTCGCCTGGCCACGCGTATCAAACCTGAACTGGGCGTGATCATGGTGAACGTTGACACCAAGCTGCTCGTGATCTTCACCGAGTTGCTCAGCAAGCGGAACGCGACCTATGTCGCCGAGAAGATGCACATGACGGCGCCAGCGGTATCGCACTCGCTGGGCCGGCTGCGCGAGATCTTCGACGACCCGCTGTTCATCCGCGTCCCGCATGGCCTGACGCCGACGCCGCGCGCGCTCGAACTCGGTCCGAAGATCCGCGAGATGCTGGACCTGTGGTCCTCGATCAACGAGGGCGACGTCGATAACTTCGATCCCGCGGTCGCGTCCGGCACGCTGCATATCGGCTTTGCCGCCGAACTCGGCGATACGGTGTTCAACCGCTTCGTGTTGCGCCTGGCGCAGCTGGCTCCCGAACTGCATATCCGTCTGGTCGAATCCCATTCGTGGGAGGCCGATGTGGCCTCGATGCGCGCCAACGAGCTGGATTTGGCGTTCAGCGCGCTGCCGACCGGCCACCCGGAGATCGTCGAGGAAACCGTCGCCGCGCTGAACCTGTGGGTTTGCGCGCGCAAGGGGCACCCGTTGCTGCAGACAGCCTGCACGCTGGACCACTATCTCGAGTGCGGCCATATCTTCATGGCCTCGGCGGGCGGCACCGGGCGCCCGGCACCTTCGCTGATTCCGCTGGACTACGCGCTGCAGCAGCGCGGCCTGAAGCGCAATGCGGCGCTGACCGTGCACTCGTGGCGCGCCCAGGCCGAACTGGCCGCGCAGACCGACATGATCTTCACCGTCAACGCGCTGACCAAGGACGTCGCCTGCGAAAGCTACGGCCTGAACGCGTTCCCGCTGCCGGCCGAAATCCAGACCACGCTCGGCCTGAACATGTTCTGGCACCGCAGCCGCAACACCCATCCGATGCTGGTCTGGGCGCGCGGACTGTTCCGCCAGGTCGTGGCCGAATTTGTCGGTGTGCCGGTGCCCGGGCTGCCCCAGCGCATGGCCGAGATCGAGCGCGAGCAGGTCTAGGCAGATCTGGTGCGCGGCACCGCTGCACAACAAAAAACCGGCGCCTGGCGCCGGTTTTTTTGTTGCCGCCGCGTGCCTCCTCGCACGCGGTACCGTGCATCAGCGCTTGGGCCGATGCGGGCAAGCGGTCTTGGTGCAATTGCCGTACAGCGACAGCGCATGCTCCTGCAGCGCGAAGCCACGCTCGCGCGCGATGCTTTGCTGGCGTTGTTCGATCTCGCCGTCGAAGAATTCCTCGACGCGGCCGCAATCGAGACAGACCAGGTGATCGTGGTGCTTGCCTTCGTTCAGTTCGAAGATGGCCTTGCCGGATTCGAAGTTGTTGCGCGACAGCAGGCCGGCTTGTTCGAACTGGGTCAGCACGCGATAGACGGTGGCCAGCCCGATATCCATATGCTCGTTGAGCAGGATGCGATAGACGTCTTCCGCGCTCAGATGGCGCTGCTCGCTGGTCTGGAAGATTTCGAGGATCTTCAGCCGCGGCACGGTTGCTTTCAGGCCGATATTTTTGAGTTCCGCCGGACTCGGCATGGGCGTGACTCCCTAGAGTACAATGTCTGGATTGTTGAATCATAAGGGTTTTGCCGGCAAAAGTCGCCCGGCGCCGCCGGTGCTGGCAATGCGCTGATCCCTTCACGCGGCGGCGAGCGCGTGTCCGCGCGGACACGCGGCCCATGCCCACCGACCGGCACTTTCCCTTCCTTCGGTAGCGAGAACTGCGAGTTACATGGATTCCATTCGAACATCCGCCCTGCGCCCGGCGCTGCTGACCACGCTTCTGGCAGCCATCACGCTGGCCTCCGCCGCCTGCTCGACCTACGACAGCACTTCCCGCAAGATCGCCAACGCGATCACGCCGTACCGGATCAATATCGTCCAGGGCAACTTCGTCTCGCGCGAAGCCGCCGCGCAGTTGCGCGAGGGCATGACCCGCGACCAGGTGCAGTTCCTGCTCGGCACGCCGCTGCTGACCGACGTGTTCCACGCCAATCGCTGGGACTATGTGTTCTCCTTCAAGCGCGGCAATACGCAGGTGGTGCAGCAGCGCCGCTTCACCGTGTTCTTCGACAACGATCGTCTGGTCCGCTTCGGCGGCGATGAACTGCCGTCGGAATACGAACTGATCGCCGAGATCGACGGCATGAAGCGCGCGCCGGACGCGAAGGGCGCCAAGCCGGCGCCGCAGCAGGCCGCCGCGCCGGCCGAGCCGCCGGCTCAGCAGGGCGGCCA
>MTEU01002533.1_pt3 | contig 23382 bp, 18 predicted proteins | sample 1042701 | NCBI WGS metagenome assembly MTEU01 (sample SAMN06185813, study PRJNA358809) | soil metagenome | isolation source: naturally attenuated soil | place: India | collected 2015-05-23
GAAATGATCCACGGGCTGCGAATCAGCTTCCATTCCCACAGCCTGCTGGAGCGCGGCCTGCTTGACCTGTACCTGGTCTATGCGGCCATTCGCAAAGCGGTGGCCTACCGCCGTCCGGCCTTCGTCAAGGCCTTGTTTACCCAGGTGAGGGCCGTGAAATGATGCATGCCTTGCTCGAAAAACTGGTGCTGCTGGTTAAAAAGCGTCCATTGGTTGTCGATCGGCGCATTTCGTCGGGCTACCTGCTGGGGCTGTTCGTGACCAAGCTGCTTATGGCCTGCCGCGGCGTGATCCGCCTGCGCCGGCGGCGCCTGGCGTTCATTGGCTCGGGGGTAACCCTGAAGGAAGTGGGCAAGATCGAGTACGGCCCGGGGCTTGTCATCGACCAGGGTTGTTTCGTCGATGCCTTGTCAAATGACGGCATCCGCTTCGGCACCGCCGTGTCGCTCAACAAGCACATCATCATCGAATGCACCGGCAGCCTGGCCAACATCGGCAAGGGCCTGGTGATTGGCGACAACGTCGGCCTGGGTGCTGGCTGCTTCCTGGGCTGCGCCGGTGGCATCGAAATTGGCAGCGACACCATCATCGGCAACTTCGTCAGCTTCCATTCGGAAAACCACAACTTCGAAGACCCGCTGCAACCCATCCGCCTGCAGGGTGTGACCCGCCAAGGCATCAAGGTAGGCCGCAACTGCTGGATCGGTGCCAAGGTGACCGTACTCGATGGCGCTGTGATCGAAGACGGCTGCGTGTTCGCCGCAGGGGCGGTAGTGGCCGCGGGCGTGTACCGCAAGAATTCGATCTATGGCGGTGTGCCGGCCAAGTTCATCAAGGCGCGCGTAGCGGAAGAAGGGGTGGCATGAAAACGTTGCACTTTGTCCATCTGCTGAATGACTACAGCGGCAGCCCCCGGGTGTTGAACCAGACCATCACCGCGCTACAGCGACATGGTGCCGAATGCACCTTGCATGTGGGCCGCAGCGGCCACGGTGTACTCGATGAGCTGCAGGTACGCACCTGCAGGTTTGCCTACAAGCGCTTCGACAACCGCTGGCTCACCTTGCTGGCGTATGCAGGCTCGCAGGTGGCGCTGTTCTTCAGCCTGTTGCACCAGGTGCGGCCGGGGTCGATCGTGCTGGTTAACACCATGCTGCCCTTTGGTGCCGCCCTGGCCGCCCGTTTGCGCGGTGCCAAGGTGGTCTACCACGTGCACGAAACCTCCATCCGGCCTGCGCTGCTCAAGGCGTTCCTGCGCCGGGTGATTGCCGGCTGTGCCAGCAAGGTGGTCTACGTGTCGAAGTACCTGCAGGTACAAGAGGGCGTGGCCGGCGTGCCAGCGGTGACCGTTTACAATGGCCTGGCCGAGGGCTTCCAGCAACAGGCGATGGCCACGCCGTACCAGCACTTGCACGACGGCCGCTTCAACGTACTGATGCTGGCGTCGTTGAAGGGCTACAAGGGGGTGGACGAGTTCGTCGCTCTGGCCACGGCACTGGCTGCGGACTCTGTGCTGAAGTTCACCTTGGTGCTCAATGCCAGCCCGCAGGAAGTGGACGCCTACTTCGCCGGCAAGGCACTGCCGCAAAACCTCATGCTCAGCCCGGCCAGTTCCGAGGTGGCGAAGTTCTACCGCAAAGCCAGCCTGGTGCTGAACCTGTCCCACGTGGACGGCTGGGTCGAAACCTTTGGCCTGACCATTCTCGAGGCGATGGCTTTCGGCATCCCGACCATCGTGCCCCCGGTAGGCGGCCCGGTCGAACTGGTCAGCGATGGGGTAGAAGGCTACCAGATCGATTCGAGGAACCATGAACAACTGGTGCGTACCGTTACGCGCCTGTCGCAGGACCCACAGGTGTGCCAGGCATTGTCCGAGCGCGCACGCAGGAAAGCGAGTGAGTTTTCCACTGCCAACTTCCAGAAAAATATCGTGATGGTGTTTGATGACCTATAAGATTGCAGTGATTGGTACGGTAGGTTTGCCCGCTCAATACGGTGGTTGGGAAACACTGACCGAACAATTGGTGCGCAACCTGCCGGGTGACTGCGAACTCACCGTATATTGCAGTGCGCCCCATTACCCCCAGCGCCCGAAGTTTTTCGAACGTGCCCGCCTGGTCTACCTGAACCTCAAGGCCAATGGCGTGCAAAGCATTCCGTACGATGTGCTGAGCATGCTGCACGCCTACCGCAAACATGACCTGATGCTGATTCTGGGTGTTTCCGGCTGCATTGCCCTGCCATTCATGCGCCTGCTGACCCGCAAGCCGATCGTTGTAAACATCGACGGCTATGAATGGAAGCGTGCCAAGTGGTCCAACTTCGCCCGCTGGTTCCTGAAGTTGTCCGAAGCGGTGGCCGTGCGTTTTGCCCACGCGGTCATCACAGACAACAAGGTGTTGCAGGAATACGTGACCTCCGAATACAACAAACCCAGCGAACTGATTGCCTACGGTGGCGACCAGGCCCGGGCCGGTGAGCCAGGCGAGCAAGCCCGCCAGGCTTACTCTTTCCTGAATGCGTCCTATGCCTTTACGGTGTGCCGCATCGAGCCGGAGAACAACATTCATGTCATTCTCGAAGCCTTCGCCGGCTCTGGCATGCCGCTGGCAATCATCGGCAACTGGAACCACAGCGAATACGGCGTGCAACTGCGCAAGCAATACGAAGGGGTGAGCAACATTCACCTGCTGGATCCGATCTACGACGTGGAGCAACTGAGCCCGCTGCGCAGCAATGCCACGGTGTACCTGCATGGCCACAGCGCCGGCGGCACCAACCCGTCGCTTGTCGAAGCCATGTGGCTCGGCCTGCCGGTGGTGGCCTTCGATGTGTCGTTCAACCGCGCCACCACCGAAGATCAGGCGCTGTACTTTGCCGATAGCAGCTCGCTGCGCAACCACGCCCAAGCCCTGTTTGCCGATGAGGACGCCCGTGCGCAGCTATCGGCGCGCCTGCATGAAATTGCCAACCGCCGATACCGATGGTCGGTGGTGGCAGAGCAGTACCGTAGCGTGTTCACCCGCCTGCTGGGCCGGGCGGGGAGAGGCTGATGGCCGAGCAAGGTAACGGGCAACGGCCAGGTATCCTGGCCACTGGCGGTAGCGGTTTTGTCGGCAAGGTGTTGCTGCAGCGGCTTGCTGCAGAGACTCGCTGGGCGCCGCGCGCGCTGGTACGGCAGGCGCCCGGCCAGCGGCTGGCGGGCGTCGACTACCGGCCATTCAGCGAACTGGCAGCGGTGGATGTTGCGTCCGGGCATTTCGATCAGGTCGACACCATAATCCACCTGGCCTCCCGTGTGCACGTAATGCAGGAAACCGCCGCCGATCCGCTGGCCGAGTTCCGCCGGGTAAACGTGGAGGGTACCCTGAGCCTGGCCCGAGCCGCCGCCCAGGCCGGTGTGCGGCGCTTCATTTTTGTAAGTTCGGTGAAGGTGAACGGCGAAACCACCAACGGCCGCCAGCCGTTCACCGCCGACGAACCCCCCGCCCCGTCGGACCCGTACGGCATCTCCAAGCGCGAAGCCGAAGACGGCCTGCGCCAACTGGCGGCTGAAACCGGGCTGGAGGTGGTGATCGTGCGCCCGGTGCTGGTGTATGGTCCAGGCGTGAAAGCCAACTTCCGCAGCATGATGAACTGGCTGAGCAAAGGCGTGCCGCTGCCGTTTGGCGCCATCCACAACAAACGCAGCCTGGTGGCGCTGGACAACCTGGTGGACCTGCTGGTGACCTGCATCGACCACCCGGCCGCCGCCAACCAGACTTTTCTGGCCAGCGACGGCCACGACCTGTCCACCACCGAACTGCTGCAACTGCTGGGCAAGGCGCTGGGCAAGCCAGCCAGGTTGTTGCCCGTGCCCGCTGCCTGGTTGAAAGGCGCGGCCACCTTGGCCGGCAAGGCCGGGCTGGCCCAGCGTCTGTGCGGCTCGCTGCAGGTAGACATTGGCAAAACACGTGAATTGCTGGGCTGGCAACCCCCGCTGGATGTCGACCAGGCACTGCGGGCCACGGCACTAAACTTTCTGAAAGAGCAAGACAAATGATGGCATGGTGGCTTATCCCCCTGGTCGCAGGGATATCCCTGCTTTTGACCGCATTGCTGCGGCGCTACGCCCTGAACAAGCAGATCATCGACGTGCCCAACGCGCGCAGTTCGCACACCGTGCCCACCCCACGGGGTGGCGGTGTGGCTATTGTGCTGAGCTTTCTTGGCTGCCTGCCGCTACTGGGCCTGGCGGGCGCAGTGCCGCTGCCGGCACTGGTTGCCATCGGCGGGGCAGGGGCACTGATCGCGGTAATCGGCTTCATGGACGACCACGGCCACATCGCTGCCCGCTGGCGCCTGCTTGGCCACTTCGCCGCGGCCGCCTGGATGCTGTACTGGCTGGGTGGCCTGGCGCCGCTGCAAGTGTTCGGCTTTACCCTGGACCTGCAGTGGTTCGGCTACATCCTGGCCGCGTTCTACAGCGTGTGGATGCTCAACCTGTATAACTTCATGGATGGTATCGACGGCATCGCCAGCGTCGAAGCGGTGACCGCCTGCCTGGGCATGGTGCTGCTCTCGGCCCTGGCCGGTATGCCACAGTTGATGGCGCTGCCACTGTTGCTGGCCGCGGCCACGCTGGGCTTCCTGTTCTGGAACTTCCCGCCGGCCAGGATCTTCATGGGTGACGCCGGCAGTGGCTTCCTTGGTATCGTGCTGGCAGGCTTGTCGCTGCAGGCGGCCTGGGCCGCGCCGCAGCTTTTTTGGTGCTGGCTGATCCTGTTGGGCGTGTTCGTGGTCGACGCTACCTTCACCCTGATCCGCCGCCTGCTGCGCGGCGACAAGGTCTACGAAGCGCACCGCAGCCATGCCTACCAGTTCGCCTCGCGTCACTACGGCAAGCACTTGCCGGTGACGCTGGCAGTGGCCGGGCTCAACCTGTTCTGGCTCCTGCCGGTGGCCCTGTGTGTGCTGTTGCTGGGCCTGGACGGCGTGTTGGGCGTGATCATCGCCTACCTGCCATTGGCGTTTCTGGCCGTGCGCTGGCGCGCCGGTGAACTCGAACACTAGCTAGAGTGATAGAAAGAAGACGCTAGACATGTCACTTTGCAACACTCTCAGAGGTTCTATGGATAAGCTGCGCTCAAGACTGCTTGGACTACCTCGACGCCACAAACGGCTGATCCAGGTAGCGACCGATGTAATTCTGGTCTGGTTCGCGCTGTGGCTGGCGTTTGTCGTGCGCCTGGGCATCGATGACCTGGCCAACCCTGTCCGTGATCACACCTGGCTGTTCATAACGGCGCCGATCATCTCGATCCCGTTGTTCATCCGCTTTGGTCTTTACCGGGCGGTGATGCGCTATTTCGGCAATGACGCACTGATCGCCATCATCAAGGCGGTGACCCTGTCGGCGCTGATCCTCGGTTTCATCATCTACTGGGCCAGCAACCACCAGAACGTGGTACCGCGCTCGATCACCTTCAACTACTGGTGGCTGAGCCTGATCATGGTCGGCGGCCTGCGCCTGGCCATGCGCCAGTACTTCCTCGGCGACTGGTTTGCCACAGCCGTACAGCACGTGCCCTTCGCCAACCGCGACGACGGCCTGCCACGGGTGGCCGTCTACGGCGCCGGCTCGGCCGGTAACCAGCTGGTGGCGGCGCTGCGCATGGGCAAGGCCATGCGCCCGGTCGCGTTCATCGACGACGATGTCAGCATCACCGACCGTGTGATCGCCGGCCTTCAGGTGTACCAGCCGGAACAGCTGCAACGCATGATCGACGATACCGGCGCCGAAGAAATCCTGCTGGCGCTGCCCTCGGTCAGCCGCAGCCGTCGTCGCGAAATCCTCAACCTGCTGGAAGGTTACCCACTGCACGTGCGCAGTGTGCCCGGCTTCATGGACCTGGCCAGCGGCCGGGTCAAGGTGGACGACATCCAGGAGGTGGACATTGCCGACCTGCTTGGCCGCGACGCGGTGCCTGCCCAAGGCGACCTGCTACAGCACTGCATCATCGACCAGACGGTCATGGTGACCGGGGCCGGCGGCTCGATCGGCTCCGAGCTGTGCCGCCAGATCCTCGGGCAGACACCGCGCACCCTGCTGTTGTTCGATCACAGCGAATTCAACCTGTACACCATTGCCGGCGAATTGGAGCAGCGCATCATTCGCGAAGGCCTGGCCGTGCAGCTGATCCCCATCCTCGGCTCGGTGCGCGATCAGGCCAAGATGCTCGATGTGATGCGCGCCTGGCAAGTGGACACCGTGTACCACGCCGCGGCCTACAAGCACGTACCGATCGTCGAGCACAACATTGCCGAAGGCCTGTCGAACAACGTGTTCGGCACCCTGTACACCGCTCAGGCCGCGCTGCAGGCCGGCGTTGCCAACTTTGTGCTGATTTCCACCGACAAGGCCGTGCGCCCCACCAACGTGATGGGCAGTACCAAGCGCCTGGCCGAAATGGTGCTGCAGGCCCTTAGCCGCGAGCTGGCGCCAGTACTGATGGGCGACACCGGCAACGTCTCGCAGGTGAACAAGACCCGCTTCACCATGGTGCGTTTCGGCAACGTGCTGGGTTCGTCGGGCTCGGTCATTCCGCTGTTCCACAAGCAGATCAAGGCGGGTGGGCCGTTGACCGTGACCCACCCGAAAATCACCCGCTACTTCATGACCATCCCCGAGGCCGCGCAACTGGTGATCCAGGCCGGTTCCATGGGGCAAGGCGGTGACGTGTTCGTGCTGGACATGGGCGAACCAGTGAAGATCGTGGAACTGGCGGAAAAGATGATTCACCTGTCCGGCTTCAGCATCCGCTCCGAGCGCAACCCGCTGGGTGACATTGCCATCAACTTCACCGGCCTGCGCCCGGGCGAGAAGTTGTACGAAGAGCTGCTGATCGGCGACAACGTGATTGCCACCCGCCACCCCATGATCATGAGCGCAAACGAGGACTACCTGCCATGGGATGTGCTGAAGCAGCGCCTTGACGCCCTGCGCGCGGCGACTGCGGAAGATGACTTTGCCACCGTGCGACAGCTGCTGCGTGACACCGTAAGCGGCTACGTGCCTGGCGGCGACATTGTGGATTGGTTGTACCAGCGCCGACGCATGGAGCCCTGAACGCTGTACTTACAAAATGAACGGCGGTGCCGATACAGGAACGCCTACATGAACTTCAAACGCTGTGAAGTTTGAACGCGGGAATTGGGAAGAACTGAACGATGACTATTCTGGTAACTGGTGGTGCGGGCTTCATTGGCGCGAACTTCGTGCTGGACTGGCTGGCCGGCAATGATGAGCCCGTGGTCAACCTCGACAAACTCACCTACGCAGGCAACCTGCAGACACTGAGCAGCCTGCAGGGTGACGCGCGGCATATTTTCGTGCATGGCGACATTGGTGATTCCGCGCTGGTGGAACAGTTGCTGAAAACCCATCAGCCACGCGCCATCGTCAACTTTGCCGCCGAGTCCCACGTCGACCGTTCGATCCACGGCCCGGAAGACTTCATCGAAACCAACATCGTCGGCACCTTCCGCCTGCTGGAAGCAGTACGCGCCTACTGGGGCGGCCTGGATGAACAGGCGCGCCAGGCGTTCCGTTTCCTGCATGTGTCCACCGATGAAGTTTACGGTTCGCTGGCCGCCGACGAACCTGCCTTCACCGAAACCCACCAGTACCAGCCCAACAGCCCGTACTCGGCCAGCAAGGCCGCCAGCGACCACCTGGTGCGCTCGTACCACCACACCTACGGCCTGCCGGTGCTAACCACCAATTGCTCGAACAACTACGGCCCTTATCACTTCCCGGAAAAGCTCATCCCGCTGATGATCGTCAACGCCCTGGCCGGCAAACCGCTGCCGGTATACGGCGACGGCCAGCAGATTCGCGATTGGCTGTACGTCAAGGACCACTGCAGCGCCATCCGCCGTGTGCTGGAAGCTGGCAAGACCGGCGAGGTGTACAACGTTGGCGGCTGGAACGAAAAGCCCAACCTGGAGATCGTCAACCGCGTGTGCGCTCTGCTTGACGAACTGCGCCCCCGCGCCGACGGCAAGCCCTACGCCGAGCAGATCACTTACGTGACCGACCGCCCAGGCCATGACCGTCGATACGCCATCGACGCCCGCAAGCTTGAGCGCGAACTGGGTTGGAAGCCTGCCGAAACCTTCGAAACCGGCATTCGCAAGACCGTGGCCTGGTACCTCGACAACCAGGAGTGGGTGCAGAACGTACAGTCTGGAAGCTACCGCGACTGGGTCGAAAAAAACTACGCAGGGCGCTCGGCATGAAGATTCTGCTACTGGGCAAGGACGGCCAGGTAGGTTGGGAGCTGCAACGCAGCCTGGCCCCGCTGGGCCAGGTGCTGGCGCTCAATTCCCGCAGCAAGGCACACTGCGGCGACCTGGCCAATCTGCCGGGTCTGGCTGAAACCGTGCGCGCCTACGCCCCCGATGTAATCGTCAACGCCGCCGCCTACACCGCCGTTGACAAGGCGGAGAGCGACCGCGAGCAAGTCTTCAAGGTTAACGCCGAAGCCGTCGGCGTGCTGGCCCGCGCCGCTGCCGACTGCGGAGCACTGCTGGTGCATTACTCTACCGATTACGTGTTCCCGGGGCAGGGCACTCAAGCCTGGCGCGAAGACGACAGCGTCGGCCCACTGAATGCCTATGGCGAAAGCAAGCTGGCCGGCGAACAGGCCATCCAGGCTGCCGGTTGCCAGCACCTGATCTTCCGCACCTGCTGGGTGTATGCCGCTCGCGGCAACAATTTCGCCAAGACCATGCTGCGCCTGGCTGCGGAACGCGACAGCCTGGGCGTTATCGACGACCAGCATGGCGCCCCGACCGGTGCCGAACTGATCGCCGACATCACCGCCCACGCCATCACCGCCACCCGCCGCGACCCGGCCCTGGCCGGCCTGTACCACCTGGCGGCGGCCGGCGAAACCACCTGGTGCGGCTACGCTCGTTATGTGCTGGAGCAGGCAGTGGCCCTGGGTGTGCCATTGAAAGCCCACGCCGAACAGGTCAACCCATTGACCACCGACGCCTACCCGACCCCGGCCAAGCGGCCGGCCAATTCGCGTCTGGACACCCATAAACTGCAGCAAGCTTTTGCCCTGACCTTGCCAGACTGGCGCCTGGGTGTGGCTCGCATGCTTTCGGAAATACACGAGAAATGACCACTATGAAGCGTAAAGGCATCATTCTGGCGGGCGGGTCGGGTACCCGTCTGCACCCCGCGACCCTGGCTATTTCCAAGCAGCTGCTGCCGGTGTACGACAAGCCGATGATCTACTACCCGCTGACCACCCTGATGCTGGCGGGTATTCAGGACATCCTGATCATCTCCACCCCGCAGGACACCCCGCGTTTCGAGCAACTGCTGGGCGACGGCCACCAGTGGGGCATCAACATCAGCTACGCCGTGCAGGCCTCGCCAGACGGCCTGGCACAGGCCTTCCTGATTGGTGAGGACTTCATCGGCAACGACCTGTCGGCGCTGGTGCTGGGCGACAACATCTATTACGGCCACGACTTCCAGCAACTGCTGCGCAACGCCATGGATCGCGACGAAGGCGCCAGTGTGTTCGCCTACCACGTGCACGACCCCGAGCGTTACGGCGTGGTCGAGTTCGATGAGAAGGGCAAGGCGATCAGCCTGGAGGAAAAGCCGACCAAGCCGAAGTCCAGTTATGCCGTGACCGGGTTGTACTTCTACGACAAGGACGTGGTCGAGATTGCCAAAGGGATCAAGCCGTCTGCGCGGGGTGAACTGGAGATTACCGATTTGAACCGGGTGTACCTGGAGCAGAACCGGTTGTCGGTGGAGATCATGGGGCGCGGGTATGCCTGGCTGGATACCGGGACGCATGATTCTTTGCTCGAGGCTAGTGGGTATATCGCGACCATTGAGCGGCGGCAGGGGTTGAAGGTGGCTTGTCCGGAAGAGGTTGCGTACAGGCAGGGGTGGATTGGGGCGGAACAGTTGCTGAAGTTGGCGGAGCCGTTGGCTAAGAATGGGTATGGGCAGTATTTGAAGAGGTTGGTGGGGGATAGGGTTTATTGATAGGTTTTTTGGCCTTTACCCTTGAGGTGGAAGGCTTTTGGAACTTCAGATTTTGCGAAAATCAAGAATCCCTAAATCAAATTTTCTTGATAAACGAAGCTTGTCAGCAAGTCGGAGGTTCTTACTTCCGACCCGCCGCCAGTATTTGGGTGGGTCGGAAGCTCTGGGGTGATAAAAACAGAATGTTTAGAATTATTGAGTGCTATTCCTGCCTAGCTGTTGTGCTTTTGAGGCCAGGGCGGCAATAGGCTGCGGCAAGGTTCCGGTCTTAATAACCTCTCGGCCAATGAGTTCCGATCCAATCATGCTCAGGTGGCCACGATCATAGTAAAGCAGCGCGCCATCCTTATAGGCAGAGCAAACTCCGCTTTTGCAAACTTGATCCCTGACGCCAAAAGTGCTGACATTCGGATATCGGTCCGCCAATTCTACGAGAAAGGCATTTGTTTTGCTATCCGATGTCGAAGCGAAGATGGCTTTTGAAACGCAATCCATACCAGGGAAGCGGATAGCTTTGGCACTGCACATGCGATCGAGCTCTTCAAACACAGGAACGTTCAAGGCGATGAGCACTTGGTTACCGTTGCTGGCCAATTCGGCAATAGTCTTCTCGAACTGTGCCTGCCCATTCGCTTTTGCGTAATTATCCCAAGCTGCACCAATGATCACAGTGCGATAGTTTTTTGACTCGGCAAACGCTTTGTTATTGAATTCTTGGCACGATTGCTGTTGAGCCGGAGGTACCAAGCCTTTTAGCTCGCGGACCGGCGGGCAGGAGGAGTGTGAGATATTACGGACAGCGAAGTGAGAGTTTTCTGCTACAACCTTTAAGTAGCCCACATAGTGGGCTGCATTGGAGTCGCCCCACAGCAGCGTCTCTGCCGGCGTCGACTTATCACCGATCAGGCATCGATCTTGAGTCCATAACTCTGGATTATTCTTGAACATTTGGCAATTGAACGGGAACTTACTTGCTGCTTTCGTGTTGAAATCATGCTGATTCAGTTGCGCGAGATACACTTTGCCAGAAGCTGTGGGCCATAGCCCTTTATTTTGGACCAGAACATAGCTCACGGCAATAACTGCAAGGCTTGTTGCAAAGATCGGAGTTGCTTTAGTGATTAGCCATCGCGGCGAATGCGATCGGAAGGGGGTTTCGATCAGACGGTAGGTGAGTTCGGTCAGTCCCCACATTAGCAGAGCACAGGTGATGCCCCCGGCCAGAGTGGGCTCTCCGTAGGCATAACGATAGAAAGCCAGCACCGGCCAGTGCCAGAGGTAGAGGGAGAACGAACGGAAGCCAATTTTCCGAGCAATAGGGTTTGCGAGAATTTTAGGAAGCAGGCCAGCCTGATTGGATCCCCCAAGAATCAAAAGGGCCGCACCAACCGATGGGATGATAGAGCGAATGCCAGGGAATCCTCCTTTCTCATCGAGCAAGACTAGTGACACAGCGATGAGCGCTAGGCCCACGAAGCTGGCAACATTCGCCACAGCAGTGCTAACACGGCGAGAATCCTGCCACAGGAAAAGCAATGCGCCGATCAGCAATTCGCCTGCACGAGAAGGCAGCATGTAGTAGGCAAATGATGGTTCTCGAGTTACGTAGTATTCGCTTACCGCGAACGAGGCGATCGCGATAATCACAGCGCTGGCCGCAAGCAAGCGCTTACCACCCAATTTCATGGCAATGATCATCAGGGCTGGCCACACTAGGTAAAACTGCTCTTCAACACCCAAAGACCACATGTGCAGTAGGGGCACGGTTTCAGAGGATGGCGCGAAATAGCTGGTGTCCAGGAATAGCCAGAAGTAGATGTTCGCGGCTGAAAGTGCCGCAGCGATGGAGGAACCCGATAGATCTTTAACATCGGCCGGCATCATCAGCAGAGATCCAGTGATTAGCGTAATAGCTGTGACGAAGATCGCCGCCGGTAAGATTCGACGCACCCGGCGACCATAGAAGTCAGCGAATGAGAAACTCGGGCCGTTGCCATAGATGATTCCAGTGATCAGGAACCCGGAAATGACGAAGAACGCGTCTACACCGACAAAACCGCCGGGTAGCCATTGCTTGTTGAAGTGGAAGAGTGTTACAGCCAAGACGGCCAGTGCCCTCAGTCCATCAATGTCTGGGCGATAGGCTAATTGCTTACTATGCATTTACTGAATCCCTTGGAGCTTTCAAAGGTTACGATGATACCGTTTTGCTTTGCTCTTGGCCTAGGATTTCTCACAAGGACATGTTGGTTTGATGTATTGCCGCCAAATAGTGCAAAGGCGGCGAAGATTGAAAAAGATCCTATTAGTTTTATCTGAATGGTCCAGAGTACATAGTTATAGCGACTATCTCCCAGAGCTAGTGCGCCAAAAATTGCGTCTCGGATCGCTCCGCCCCATGTAGCGTTGAATAGATAGAGTGTGGAAAGTACCGGGGTAGGAGTCACATTCGGAGCTCCATAAGCGCCGAGCTTCATGAGAGTACATCCGATCAGAACAGATACGGCGACGGGTACACCTAAGCGGACATAGCGTTTGACAGTGGCTTTGCGAATAGCATTCAGGACATTTGTGTGCCTTGAAACGCTATAGGTGAGAACTAGCCCGCTCAAAATAAAAAAACATTGAGACGGAGAAACCGCCACGGTAAAAAAAGAGAATGGGCTATCAGACCACTCTATTCCGTCTAACGGGCGACCTTTGGTGCGTTGGTCTAGATGCATGGCTGGATAGTACCAGAATAACGCATGGGTAAATATCACGATCACGGCAGCAATGCCGTGAATCCATCCAGCTTGGACAGACTCATTTTTGAGGTCCCCTTATCATTATTTATTCAATCCTATAGTTGTGCTTAGATGGTTATCTGCTTCAATTTCCGGATGGAAAAACCAAAGGCGATTTTTTTGTTTAGCTGCTTGATTAGTAGTACTCGGTTGCGCTCAGGTGAGCTGTTCGGGTTCATTGCATGATGAGCGGGCGAGATACTTAGGGGAAATTTGCAATACATCTTGAGCCATTTTTTTCTTGATCTCGCGGCGGGAGAACTGTTGCACAAAATCATGGCGTGACGTTTTCTGTATCTTCAGACGGTGTAATGCATCAATAGCACTGTCGATATTGCAGGGAGGGAATAGTGCTGCGTTTTTGATTCGTTTCTGTGCGAACCTTCCAGCGTAGCCCGACAAGCCGCCCCAGATTGGTTTGTCTGTCGCGGCGTACTCGAAAAGTTTGGAGGGCAGTACGCGACGGAAGGCCTTTAAATTATTGAGATGTAGAAACAAAACATCAGCTTGCTGATAAATACGCAGCAATTGCTCGCGCTTCATCGGTGGCGAAATTCGTACGTTCTTGACTTCAGCGCGATCAAGAGCCTTTCTCAAGGTTTCCAGAGCACCGCCGGCTCCTATTAGATGAAAATCGACCTTGTCAGCCAAACGCTTAGCCAATTCGGGAAGGATTTGATGTAGCCCTTGCCCAGTTCCAATATTGCCGGCATATACAACCTGCAACTTTTCAGAGCGGTCTTGGGGAGCAGGCAGTTGAGGGGTTGGAAACTGCTCGATGAATAGATCATCTACACCATTGGTGTAAAGCGTGAACTCCCGTCCAGGGTAGCGGGTGGTAAAATAAGGCAAGAAACCTGGAGAGATAAGATTCACCCTCGTTGCTTGGCTGACTGTCCACCGCTCTATGGGGGAGAAGATTGATGCAGCTAATTGGCCCCAGCGAAGTGGGAGTAATTCTCGTAAGGTATCTACGAAGATGTCGCGAATGTCGAGATATAGGCCGCATCCGTTGCGTTTTGAGATCAGGGCACCTAGAGATGCCGTCATCAGTCGTGATGATGTAGCAAAAACCAGATCATACTTTTTCTTACGAGTGATCTTTATGGCATTGAAAGCGAAGCTGGCAAATGCTCTCGCTTGATCCCTAATACCGCTCCGATGCGCAGGAACGTCAATCCGCCTGATTGTCAGTAGCGGCAAGCGCTCAATATTCACCGCGGTGGCCCTGAAGGAGTGGTATCGGTTCGGTTGAGTGGTAACAACTTCAATCTCAACGTGATCTCCCAGTTCGGCACGAAGTGCATTGACAAGTGCTTCCGCACGGAATGAACCAGCAGAAAGGTCTGGTGGATAGTAGAAGCTCAGCAGGAGGATCCGCGTGGTCATGATCTTGCCTGCGGTGAGTTTGATGCCGGAGAAAGGACCTGTTGGTACAAATCAACCAGACGCGACTCCTGCTCCTCCCAGTTCAAGGTGCTAGAAGTAATGCGTGCATTCTGCGAATAGACGTTACGCAAGCTGGCATCGGAAACCAGTTTGCTGAGGGCTTTTGCAAGAGCCGTTGCATCATTGGCTGGAACGAGCAGTCCAACATCATGGCTACGCACGATGCGGCGGATCTCCGGGAAATCCGTCGCGACAACTGGTAATCCGGCATTCAAGTACTCAAACAATTTATTCGAGTCGGTGGTGTAGTGATTAAGGCAAGTGTTCTCAATCGGTTGTACACCAATGTCCGCAGAGGCCGTATAGCTGGGTAGTTCTGCAAGCGCCACCGTTGGTATGAAGCGCACTCGCTCTTGCAACTCCAGCTCTTCACTAAGCCGCATCAGGCTGTGAGTTAGGCGTCCTCCACCGATGAACACGAAATAGGCATCTGGTACATTTGCCGCGGTATAAATGAGTTTCTCGAGGCCACGGCCTTGTTGCAGGCCACCTTGATAAACAATGATTGGCCAATGCTCAGTCAGACCAAGCTCCTCACGAATTCGGTTTGTGGGGCTGCAATGCGTCAACCGTGGACGGTTCTGGAGCACTGTCGGTCGTGTGATGTGATATGCCCGGGCAAAATACTTTGCGCGAGCATCCGTGGTCGTGATCGTGCCATCTGCTGTCGGCATAAGTCGTTTCTCAACCATGCCCACCAGTCGGCGGAAGCTGTCGTAACCTTCACGACTGGTACTGATTTCATGGGCGTCGTAAACCAGGCGTGCACGGCTCAACCGAGAAGCCAGCCAAGCTGTCGGCAGTGTGTTTACATCGTGTGAGTGGACCACGCTTGCGCCATAGCGGACCATATGAACGAGAAGGCCTATGTGGGTCCAGGCGCGGGCGATGAGGCGCAATATCTGATGTTTAAAACTTAGTTTACCAATGGGGCCCTGACTTGTGCTGGTCTGAGAGGACTTTGCGGAAGCGGTTCTTCCTTTACGCCAACGCCACAGCGGGCTACGTGCTACGCGGAAGACTTCGATTCCGCCTTCCAAGCGCTCTTGCTGCTGTGTAATGCCGGGAGTGTGTAAGGCGAATACTCGGACTTGATAACCCGCCCCTTGCAATGTCTGGGCTTCCTTGAGTACTCGGGCATCATTAAGAAACTCATTCCAGACGATCATAGCGATTTTTTTCATTTAATCGACTCCTGCCCAACTTTTTGGGTTTTTTCTGCCTCAGTTGCAGCAAGAATGTCATCCAGCAACCTTAATGCAGCTGGATAGTCCTTCCTTAGCAGGAATTTTTCAAAACTATACATGAATGCCGACAGCACAATATCATCGGTAGTCGTGTTTACGAGGCTTGCGCGGTGGCTGCGAGCAGCTTCGATCGCCTTGCAAAGGCGCTCCTTTTCACCGACGGGCCAGTTGCTTCCAACAGCTTCAATCCGCCAACTACTCCAGTGGCTAAGTTGATACTGATTTGAGGCGGAAACAAGTAGTGCCTCTGAAGTGATGTCCAGTGATACGATCTGTCGCGGTAGATCGTTGAGTCTTCCGACAATCAACTCAAAAGAGTCTAGAAGGCGTTCTACCTTATCTGCCTCTTCAGGGGTGGAGCAGACAAAACGCAGCGGTTCTATGATGTTCCTGTCCAGGCGTTGCTCCAGATAAGGGCGGGTACGGCTGAAACGCAATATTAATTCTCTGGCTGGTTCGCAACGAAGAAGCTGCTCGTTAATTGCTACGACGCCATCGCCAATTTGACGACGGATCAGTTTCTTATGGCCATTTAGGCGGAAAAGGTGGCAATCGACTCCATGTAGCAAGTAATGTCCAAGCCACTTGAGTGATGGCAGATCTGGTTGATACTTGAGTAGCAAACGTTCCTGCTCAGCCAGAGTGGCAATGTTGTTGCCGAACAGCTTGGCTAAGTACTCTTGAGGGTTTTCGTTATTCAGTACGGTGATGTGAAATGCATAGACATCTACAGCATCAATCTGGTGCCAGCTGATTTGCAGCCCATTGCTAGTATCGACACCCGCTTGGCCCATGAGTGTTTCTGCCCAGGCTTCACGACTGGAAGGACTAAGCAGGCATTCGAGTTGCTGGTTGTTCTGCCGTTGTTCGAGTAATGGCTGGGACTGGAAGAACATGGCGTTGATCTGACGATGCTGCATGCGCAAGCTGACAACGTCCTGCACCATGCTGGTCAAGCGCTGCAAGGCTTGGCGCATAACCAGTACCGCAATGACTGCGTGAAATATGCGCTGGTGTGGGAAGTACAAGAAGTCGGCAACCAAGCAAAAAAAACTAAGCAGGAACCCAGTGGCTGAAAGCGCATTGAGAATGTTGCTGTGGTTTTGCTGGAAATGGACCTGAGCTTTCGGGCTGAAATTGTACGCCGTGATGCACAATAGTGTGGCAAGCACGGTGTAGCCGAATACGACGACTAGTAGCTTTGGATAGATTATCAGGAGGGCCATGGTGCTAATGACAAAGAAAAGCGCCGCAGCCATGGCTCGAGTGAATCTCGAGTATGCATAGACCGCAATTTTTTCCTGATTTTCAAACATATTTAGTTTGGCGCTGCGTAATAGCAAAGCTCGCGCACCTTGACGGCAGCGGTAAGCGATCAACAGCTCACTGAGCAGATAGAGCACATAGCACACTGCCGCGGCCGCACTAAGAGATACGATCAAGTGGTTTTTCTTCAGTACTTGGAAAGCGCTGGGGAAGTAATTCGGTATTTTTTCCGAGCCCAGTAAGATAATTACCTTTAAGGGAAGGAAAAAGGCGAGCAGCAGGAAAATCTGGCTCGCCAGGGTTGTGATCTGCACAGTAATGGTCGTGAAGGGCACAACCCGCAGAAGCTTGATGCCTATCGACAGACACCAGCCTAGCGTCGATCTAATATGATGCTGAAGCTTCATCTGGAGATGATATTTTCAATAGTGTGGTTCGACGCTGGTTTGATCATTTTTCTTGCCAGTAAAGAGTTGCAATGGTCATAGTCTTTGCGTCGTTGTTGACAGTGGTATAAATGCCGCCGATCACTGGCAGGTCTTTCTTGTAGTACTGGACTTTGAATTGGCTGCTGTCACTGCTGATAATCTTGCGAGTAAAGCCTGCGTTCTGCAAGTGCATGTATACATCGTTCTCGGCCAGTTTGTCTGCGGTCGAATAGCTGTATTCGTGCAAGCTCATTTTCCCGGCGGTGTTCGGCTTTTCATAAGACTTCATGTGCTTGGCGTTCAGCTGTAAGATCGAACCGTCGGTCAGAGTAAGTTTCGCTTTAGACTGCGCACTTTCTGCGGCTTGGGAGTCAGTTTTTGCAGGGTCGATGTCTTGTTGATCGCAGCCGGAAATGGCGAATGCAAACAGGGAAAGTAGAGCGGCGGTTTTGATTTTCATGTTCCGGTTATTCCTTTGGATCAAATCATGACTCGTGCGAGTAGCTGTTTGGCAACAGTTTTGTAGTAGGTGCTGTCGTAGTGGTAGGGACAGAATGCCCACTTATGATCACCACCCGCAACCAGCCCAGCTTCCAAACCACCTATTTGCTCAACGGCGGTGGAGGAGTCTTCAAGGCTGGCAAGCATGGGATCGATAACCGAATTATTAAGTTCGATCAAACGTTCAAATTCACCGCCTTTGAAACTTTCAACTGTATTGTCAGACCTATAATTCTGCGCCCAAGTCGCCTTGTGAACAAAAATATTCGGACAGATAGTCGCAACTCTATCAATGAATGCGGGAAGGGCCCACTCCCGAAGCTGCTGGACCTCAGGGCTCCAAGGTCGCTTAATTTCATGGGCGATGCCTTTGCGTTCAAGTGCTTTCAATAGCGGACCGCTAGCAGACATGAGCGAGTTTTGGTGCTGAATTATACCGATTCGCTCGTCAATGAAATCTATAATTACGATGTCAGGTCTTGACTGCTCAAGCAACTGCCAATGAGATTTCATTTTGTCCAATAGGGAGCAGGACCCCTCAAAAGAACTGGAATCAATTGTGATCCTGGGGTCAGTGCACGGAGGAGACATCCACGAGATTACAGAAGTTCGTGCCATGTAGAAGCAAACTTCAAAATTGCTTAACGCGCCCTTCTGAAAGTCGAACAAATCTCGCGTGGCTGGTGATCCGAGAATTGCAACGCGGATTTTATCCTTGAGTGGGCCAGCAGGATTAGGGCGTACTGCGGTACGTTCAAGCCTTGCTTTTCTGGCCATTAGAGCATCAAGGGCGGTATTTGGTTGCTCTGTGCCTTTATTCAGCTCTACCTTAATTTGGTTGCGCACGTTACCAAGTTTTTCAAGATACTTGTGCGGCATGCCAATAGGTGATTGCTTCAGAAGCGCCGAAAGGAAATCGAGGCGTTGTTGGCTCAGGCCGAAAGCACGCAGCTGTGACTCTTCTAGCCCCGTAGTTTTGTTTGTGTCACCAAGAATGCGTGCTCGGGCACCGAAAAAGTAGGAGTCACTCAAAGGGTGCTTAGTATAGGTGTAAAGCGGCTGCTTTGACTTAAGCAGAATGTGCTTTGCATTGACCTCCTGCTTTTTCAGGGTTTCAACCACCATATGGTGGGCATACTGAGTGATGCTCCGAGTCTTTTTGCCGCTAGTCTTGTCCACCAGTGTCAGAGCAAGTGCCAATGTGTCGTAGGTCACGGCACGGTAGCAGTCATCGGATGGAAGGAACTCAAGTCCATTGTGCAGCGAAATCAATAGCATGCCTTCGGAATGTTCTTCCGACCGCGCATGCTGCTGGATGGTATCTATCACATCCTGATGAATGCAGTCATCGTCATCTATTCGCGATGTGAGCACAATATCATCACGCGTCTGATCCAAGATTTTAGTCACTTCCCTGTTGGTCAGTGAGTAATCACTGACCTTAAGCGTCTTGGCATTTAAGCCCGACGAAATAATTGCCGCCTCAAGGCGCGCTAGGTGTAGGACTGGGAGAGCTTCGTCTATGAAGATCGTCCACTCAAAGTCTCTGTTGCGTTGGTTGGCGAGGGACGGGAAGACCGTATTGGTGAAAATCTCCAGCCGATACGACAACCACAGCTCATCCTTGATTCCGATGCCAAAGTTGGTGAAAACGTAATGTTTCAAAGACTTGCTCATATCTACTTCAAACGTCTCGGAATATATTTAGTTCAAGGGTGGCCATCTTCTTCCAATCGCTTTGGCTTCGCACGCGCTCTGCAGCTTGGCGCGACAGGGTGGAGAACAGCGTTTGATCCAGATAGATGCGTTCAAGGGCTTCGGCCAGTTGTACGGCGCTTTCCGGTTCAACGACAAAGCCACTTTCCTCATCCACGAACTCCGGAATTGCTGCCACACAGGTTGTGACAGGGACCAGACCGGAAGCCATGGCTTCGTCCCGCGATACGCCTTGGGTGTCCATTCGGCTAGGGCACAGGAATACCCCGTGTTCCTTGTGCAGTGCGGCAATCTCCCCATGGTTGAGGAAGCCACGCTCGATGTGCACGTTCGAGTAAGAACGCAGCGGTGCTAGAGTCTCTTCGAACAATGGTCCATCGCCCATGAGTCGGAACGACATGTCCTTGAACCAAGGTTTTTCTGCCAGAAGCTCAATGGCCTTGACGGTCAAGTCGTTAGCGTACGTCCGCGAAGTGTACGGGCGGATAGATAATACCTTTTTACGCTGCTCTGGTGCTTTCTGAACAAAATTGAAGTTTTCGGTATTGATTGGATTGTGGATGATTTCGTACTGATCTTCTGGCAGACGGAAGCCAAGGTCTTCCATGACTTCTTCTGCAAAGTAGCGGGAAACGAACACCAGCTTCAGGTTCTTGTGCATCGGCTGCAGGATGTCGCGCCAGAAGCGCATGCGTTTGTCGCTGGCAAGCTTGCCCAAGTGCAGCTGTTCGTCGGTGCTGAAATTATACTCGCGACGCCACCACGGCTGGATTTCAGAGCCATGGACCCAGACGATGATTGGGGTTGTGTTCAAATACGGGCGCAACGCATTCCACATAGTCTCGTCTAGGAAATGAACGAGAATCGACTTATAGTGGTTCTTCTCCAGCATTTTTGCCAAGGTAGAGCGGCAGCCGGTAACCACGTCGATGTTCTGGAATTCCTGATAGCTGACAGTCTCATTGTCGCGCAGGCGGAAGACATCTACCTCGACGCCTTTTTGCTGATACGCCGAAATTCGGCTATGCACAAACTTATTGCGATATAGGTCTGCGTAAGCTGGGTAGTGGTTGGTCAGCAGCAAATGCTCACCGCGGCCCATCATTTCAGAGGGTTGCAAGTTACGATGGCCAAGCACCAGGGCTTTCAACTCTGTGCTTCCTGCTGCATAGGCGCGAAGGCCAAAGCGAATATAGACCGTTTCTGGCGGCAACTCGGCTGTCTGATTACGATTGGCATACTGCATGACATGGCTGATCCGCTGCTTGTCTGCATCGAGGAACAGCACTACGAGTTGCAAATTGAGGCCTGGGGTGCAATCTAGGAACAGTTTGAGTTTACCGTCTACGCAACCTAGTTCTTCTACGCTGGCTTCGTGCTTTGCATAGATGTATTCGTGCTTGCCGTCTGCCAGCTTGGAATGTATATGCCAGCTATCGCCGTCAACCGAGAGATCAAGGAACTTGTTGCGAGAGACACCAAACATTTCGTCCAAGCCGCGACCACTGATTTCAGGTGCATCACGGCTGACTTTCAGTGGCGCAATGGACTGCGCACGTGCCTGCAATTGGTCAATGGCCATGCCGAGGTTCAGCTCAAGGTCGTTGACCTTGGCGCCGATACCTTCATGGTGTACAGCGCCGTTCTCGCAGTAGTTGAACGGGTCGATGGCCACGCTTTGGGCATGGGTGTACTGCAATGATGGCAGGTTCTTCAACCAGCTGAGTATCGGCTGGGCCTCAACGATTTCGGTCGCAACCAACGATCGGCGGGCACTTAGCTTGTGGGTCGGGCGATAGGCTTGTTCGTTCGACAGCAGTTCGGCATTCTGGCTCTTGCAGGTGAAGTGTGCCGCTTTACCGACTACCTGGGCACGGCTGTAGCGGGTTGCCAGTGCCAGGTCGAGCAGGTAGTTCGGTCCGTAATAGTCGCTAGGCTCAAAAGCTGCGACCCAAGGTGTATTGCCAACCAGTTCTCCAAGCGAGGTCTTCTTCAGATTAGCCGGTTTAAGCACCTGTATGCGTGGATCATCGCCGACGATGCTGCTCTGGTAGGTATCGCTGATGACGATCATTCGTACTTGGCTATAAGTCTGGCGATCCAGGTTGGCACGCAACAAATCGAACTGCTCGCGGTTTTGCGCTTCGCCGATGACCACAATCTCCGGCAGGCGCTGGGCCTTTGCTGTACCGGTGACCTTGCTCATCACGTAATCCAGTCGCTGAGTGTAGGTATGCTCCTGCATTACTTTGCGCAGGGCAGCCAGCCGCAGTTTGTCAGCGTTCAGCGGGTCTTCCGCCAGCAGTTGCAGACGGCGGAGCATTTCTTCGCCGTTGTCGGTGGTAACAACCAGGTCGCCGAACAGCAGGCGTACGCCGCGAGAGAAGTTGCTGACGGTAAGGGTGTTGCAGCCGAGTAATTCGAAGACGCGACGGGCAAACATCGATTGAGATTGCTTGATCGAGTTCAGGTTGATCGCGTAGCGATAGCCCTTGTAAGCCGTGTCGATTTTCTCGAAGGGCAGGGTACCGACGATGTACGGTTGGTATTCCGCGGGGAACTGGTAGTTGACGTCGTTCTTGCCGAAGTTGCGATCGAAGATTTCCAGCGGACGGAACTTCGGCAACTCGCAGACGAAATTACCCAGGTCGCGGGTACGCTCCGGGTAACGCGCGTAGTAGGCGCCAGCGAAGCAGAAGGCGTCTTTGCGCTCGTACAACTCGATCGGGTTATGCAGCGCTGGCTGGCAGGCGAACGGCAACAGGTAGACGCGGTCGTGACCGAGTGCACCTTTATAGCGGTGAATGCAGTCGATATCGGTGGTGAATACGTGGTCGAACTGCTTGGCAGTGGTCAGGAAGGTTTCGAAGTGAACCGGGTCTTCCTTGTTCCAGAACACGGTCGGTACCTTGTTCTGACGGCACCAGGCCAGAATGTCCTGCAGTTCCTGGCCGTTATGGCCAACTTTGCTGCCCCACAGGTCATCCTTGCCGCGCCAGGCGGACTCGATGAACAGCAGTTCTGGACCAAACCCTTCGATTTCTGCTTTCCAGTTGGCTGGCGTTAGCGGCATCAGGTCGCATTCATAGCGGTAGGAACCGAAAGTGAACTCATCCATCACGCACGCCACTTTCAGGCGACTGACAGGCTGATCAGCCTGGCGCAACAGAGTAGTGCGGCTGTGCTCGCTGGTCGGCAGGGCCGCCGGCAGTTTCAAGTAGTTCTCGTCCTGTACCACAGGTGCCGGCGGCAGCAGTGCCTTGCGTGGTTCGTTGGCCAGCAGCTTCTGCTCGTTTTGCTGGCGTTGCTGGCTGGCTTTGCGGTATAGGCGCAGCAGGCGTACGGGCAGCTTGACCAGGCCGCCCAGTGAGGTGGCGCTGTTCTTGATCTGGTAGCCAAGCTGATAGGTCATGCTTGCGCGGGTTTTCACCAGGCGCTGCTCTGCCAGATTGCGCTGGGCGTTAGCGCGACCGAGGTTTTCATTGAGTTCGTCGATCTTACGTTGCTGAGCGGCGCTGCGTTCCAGCAATTGACTGATGCTGGCCTTCAACTGCGGTATTTGTTCGCCTGTCAGGGCGCGATACTTCATGTTTGCCGCGCCAAGGCCTGCCTTGGACGAGTTGATCTCAGATTCAAGTTGTTGGCGCAGACTCTGCCATTGTTCGTTGGTGGCAGCGAGGCTGGCCTCGGCTGCCTGGCGGCTGGTGCTTTCAAGCACCAGCTGCTCTTCAAGCATGTCTTTGGCCTGGCCAAGCGACTCAACGGTCTCTGCCAGAGCCGCTCGCGCTACTTCAGATTCATTTTTGGCGAGTGTCAGCTTATGCAACTGGTCTTCCAACTGGGAACGTTGTTCAACCAAGGCATTGATTGAGCTTGCCTGAGCGCTATGCTCACGCTGGCTTTGTGCTTGAGCGTCGTTCATTAACTGC
>MTEU01005128.1_pt1 | contig 23366 bp, 18 predicted proteins | sample 1042701 | NCBI WGS metagenome assembly MTEU01 (sample SAMN06185813, study PRJNA358809) | soil metagenome | isolation source: naturally attenuated soil | place: India | collected 2015-05-23
TCCAGCAGCCACCCGGCATCGCCCTCGTCCAGCCCCCCCCCGTGATCCGTCCTGTCACCTTTACGCGCCACGGCCGCGCCTTCGATCAGGAAATGCTCAGCCCCACTTTCGATCACGGCGCCGCACGTGGTCCGATCCCCCACCCTGGCAACCGCCCTGCCATTGAAGGTGTACGTGGCACTGCCGCTTTCTACCTGGTTGGTGCCATGTAGCGGGCAGACATGTCGATGACCTACAAGTACGACAGGGTTCATTGAGCTTCTCCTTCTGATGGCCCAGTACGCGATTCACGGTCCATTTCCTGAGGCCAATCAACCTTCGGCGCCAGGCAGTGCATGTGGCTGAGGCCATCGTCATCGTTCCAGTCGCGGGGTGGGTGCACGAATTTCGGCAGGGCTTCGGGGCCTTGCTGCATGAATAGCCGGGCGATAGCCCAGTAGGCTTCTCCGTGGTAGAGGTCGTGGGTGAATAACACGCGGTCGATGACTTCGTCGGTGTCCGGGTTGCGAACCGACAGCATGACGTTTTCGATCAGCCCACCGTAGCCGGGGGCGTAGACTCGGTAGACTTCGGCGGTTACGTCGTCCCAATTGTAGGCGACAGGTTTGACGCCCCAGTGTTTGCGGCTGAACAGGAAGAGGTAGCTGCATCTGAATTGATAAACATAGATCTTTCGACGCAAGCGATTAAAACGTATTGGTTCGTCTCGTGGAAGTGCCAAGTCTAGCCGGACAAATGAAAAGACGACCCATACGCAGATTAGAGGCCCGAGTATCAAGATTAGCTTCATAATCCAATCGAAGGCCTGACTGTAATCAATGAGCCCCCAATACACTTGTCCAGCTACAAAAAACAAGAACAGCAGCGTCGGAATGCCAAGCAAGGCCAATACACCTCGTAGACGGACTGTAGATCGAGGCAACTCCATGTATACATCATCAGCATGGTTTGGCGGCGGATTAATATCGTTCAAATTCAAGAGAGATGTGGGTGCTTCGTGGGCGCTCGGTAGATCGTAGCGCCAGGCTGGCGCACGTCTCATTAGCACTCTTGGCTCATGCGTCGTCATTTGCCCTCCGGTTACATGTACATCACCAGCAATGTTGCTGCGACAATGGAGTGCGCTCCAATTGTCGGCATGAGTTCTATAAGGCCTGAGATAGCCAATTGGGACCGGTCATTACCGTCCGAGGCGGCTCGTAAGGGTTGAAGCGGCGCAGGTGGCCCTGCTCGCTGACGGCATAGGCATGCCAGACCTGCTGGTCGAGCAGGACATACAGGTAGCCCATACGCAAGGTGCGCAAGCCGATCATTGTCGAGATATGCCGGTTATCCGCGACGGTGAAAACACACTCGGGGCGGGTATCCGGCACCAGGGCGCGGCGCAGCGGCAGGATCGGCAGGCCCTGGCGCTCGCAGGACATGCACTGGTCGTGCGGGAGCCCGGCTTCGGCGATCGCGAGGGCGATACGTTGACTGATGGTCATGAGCGACTCTCGGATTTCGGCAGGCATTCGATCAGGTGGCGCCATTGCGCCTCGGAGTAGCGGGCAAGCAACGCGGCGAGAGGCGCCTGGCCTCTGGCCGCTGCGTCGATCATTTCGCCGACCACAGGTACGGTATGCAGCCTTGGGTGAATGCACAGGTGATGGAGAGCGAAAGCCACGATGTCCTCCGTCTCGCTCAAGCCCAACCGGCGTGCATCATCGATATGGTTCGAAGCGCGCACCGCTGCAAAAGGTGGGATCTGGCACTGATTGACGCGGCGCGAACCCGCCCGCAACACTCGCCAGATAGCCAGCACACGCTCGATCAGCCCGACGTCATCCTGTATTCGCCGCGCAGGCGCCGGCAAAGGGTGACGCTGCCCGCCCTGCCCTTTCAGGCTTGCCAACCGCCCCCCGCTACTCAGGAACAACCAGTCACTGATCGGCCACCATGGGCCTTGTTCGAGCCGCTCGAACACCGCTGCGAGCAACTCCAGACGGACGGGTTCGTAGACCGGGTAGCAGCCAAACTCCCGATGGGAATCGGGTAGCCGACACAAGGCCGTGAGATGGGACGCGACAGCGACCGAAGGCGCCTCACTGAACAGCCAGCCACACAGGTAACGCCGTTGCTGAAACAACGCCTTTTGCGCTGCTCGGGCCGTGAGTTCCAGCAGGCAGCGACTGGGGACCGTGCCGGGCGAAGCCAGGCAGGCCAGTACGGGATGCAGTTGAGGGGCATGGGCCAGGTCGTCCCGGTGCACACGGGTCAATGCATGCTCACCCAGGGCATTGCGCAACTGGGCAAGCACGGCGTGGTCGCCATTGTGAGCAGTCGCAAGCGGGTCTATCAGCACATGGCAGTACAGGTGCGCCCCATGATGGCTTTCGATGAGCCTGGCCAGGTTGTCAGTGCGCATCAGACCTTGGCCTCGCACTTTTTGCTGGTATCAGGCACAAGCGAGAGTGGCTGGCTGTTTCCAGCCCCGGACGCAGCCGCACTGGTTTGCCCCAGCAGGTCGAGCTTGAGCCCGTTGATGGTGATGCCCTGCTCATCCAGCACAATGCTGCCGCCCGCAGTTCTGAACTCGATGCGCTCACTGGCGTGCAGCTGATAGATCGTCGTATGTTGCTCAATGCCCTGCCCGACGGTGACCTTTTGCGCACCTTTGACGACAAGCTCGGCGTCCTTTCCGACAACGGCCTGGTGATTGGCCCCTGTTGATTCGCTACGGTCGTTGCCTACTTTCTCGATAAAGTCATGCTTGATGTCTACGTTGCAGGTTTGCCCAATGAGCTGGGTATGGTCACCCCCGGTTTCCTGGCGGAAGTCATGGCCGATGTTCAAGTGCTCATCATTGCCGACCTGCTCGACACGATTACGTCCCACCCGCGTGGTCTCATCATTGCCGACTACATTGTTCTGGTCCCGCTGGGCATGGATGAACACTTCTTCCTTGCCAAGCTCGTCCTCGAAACGCAACTCGTTGAAACCATCGCCCTTGTGGGTCTGGCTCTTGATGGTCATACGGGTCTTGTGTTCGGGCAGGTCGTAGGGCGGCAGCTGGTCGCCGCAATAGGTACGCCCGGTGATCATCGGCTGGTCGGGGTCGGCGTTGACGTACTGGATGATCACATCCTGGCCGATGCGCGGGATGGCCATCGCCCCCCAGCTGCCGCCTGCCCAACCTTGCGACACGCGCACCCAGCAGGAGCTGAACTCGTTGTTTTCGCTCTCCCGGTCCCAGGGGAAGCTCACCTTGACCCGGCCCCACTCGTCGCAGTAGATCTCTTCCCCGGGTGGCCCGACGACCGTGGCCATGTGCGGGCCGTCGATGCGTGGCTTGGGCAATGGTGCCGGACGCCATTCGATCCGGCCAGGCACCAGCACGGCTTCCTGCGAATAGCGCGTTCCTTGTGCAGCTTCGGCAGCTTCTTCTTGCAGGCTGGTGAACTGGCTGCCCTGGTGATGCACGCGCATCACGCGCCAATGGGCGTTGAGGTCGTTGCGCGGGTGTTCGACAAGGGTGAAGCTCAGGCCTGGTTGCAGCCGTAAATCGTCACCCTCGACTTCGGCAATACGGGCGTCATGGCGCAGGCCCGTCAGGCGGGTGGCGGTGAAGGGCACTCCGACCGCATCGCGCTTGTAGCGGCCGGGGTAGTCGAAGCGCTCATAGTCCCGGGACTGATGGGTGATGCTACTGTCACCTGCGCGATGTTCCTGCCGGTACTGCGGGTTGGTGAAGGTGTAGTCCCGCTGCACCTGGCGTGCGGTGCGCACCTGCTCGCTGTAGCGCAGGCGGCGCAGGCAAGGCCTGGCCTGGTCGCCACCGCTGTTGGCGCGGTACAGCACCTGATCGGGGCCGATGTCGTCTTCGTCGAAGAAGTCTTCATCTGCGTCGTCGGCCTTGAGCGCGCTTCGGCTGATCTGCCCCAGTGCCAGAAGTCGGTCGGTGATGACCAGCTGGTGGTGTTTCGGCGTGTGTTCGAAGCGATAGACAAAACCCTCTTCACCCGCCAGGCGGGCGATGAAGTCGAGGTCCGTTTCACCGGCCTGTACGCAGAACTCGCGCACCTGATGCTCGCCCATGCTCTTGATTTCGAAACGGGCAATGCCCTGGCGCTTGAGCATCAATTCAAGGATCTGCGGCACGGTCTTGTGCTGGAAGATGCGCCAGTTCGAACGCAAGCCGGCACGGGCCAGCACGGGCTCGACCAAGGCGCGGTAACGGGTGCGACAGAACCCTGTCTCACCCTGGCTGAAGCTGCTGACCAGGCCGTGCACATAGCGCAGGGGGCGCTCACCGCGCCAGATCGTGAACAGCACCGGTTTGTCGAGCAACTGGCCGAAGTCGACCTCGTCTTCAAAACTGATCAATTCCAGTTTCAGCTGAAACGGTGAGCTGATCATTTCGTCGAGTTCGAACGAAACCACCTCGAAGTCAATCTGGCCAGCCAGCGGCTGGAAGGTGAAGCGCAAGTCGGATTGGCTAGGCATGCGTATCCCTCCCGCTACTGCTGCAAGATGCCGTTGAGCGATTCCAGCACCTCGGCGGTGATCAAGCTCAGGCGGTAGCTGTAGAAGCAGTAGGCGCAGACCATGGCGATGGCGGAGATCACCAACGGGCTCCACCAGGGCCATTCCCGGCGCCGCATGCGGTAGGGACGGTGGACCACGTTGGTATAGGGATCGCCCGGGAATTCCGGCGTGGGGCCGCGCAGTTCACGAATGACCTTGTGCATGCGCGAAATCAGGGCATTGATGATTTCATCGCACTTCGGGTCCAGGGCGTACTTGCCCTTCAGGCCCAGACAGAAGCAGAAGTACAGGAACTCCAGCACATCCTGGAACTCCTCGGGCGACTGCATCAACCGCTCCAGCAACACGAAGATCTTCTCGCCGCCCTGGGTTTCGTCGTGGAAGATGCTGAGCAGCGGTTCGTGGCTCCAGCACGAATTGTTCCCCCAGGGGCGGCTCATCACGGCCTCGTCCAGATAAAGGCACAAGGCATAGGAATAGACTTCCAGGTGCACGGCGGAATAACCGTGCTGCTGTATTTCCTCGCGGATGGCGCTGACCTGGGTCTGCAGGGCCTTGTGCACCTGTTCGATGTTGGGCAGGTCATCCAGCGTACGCAGGCGAATGACCAGGCCGAACAGCGGGTTGGCCGCGTCGAGCATCAGGTTGGCGAAGCCGCCGCGTAGCTGGAAGCCCGGGTCGGCCGGATAACCCTCGTGATCTGCGCGCCTGCCTTGACCGGGCAGATAGGGTGAATCGGAGCCCGCCGGGACAGCGAGCATGGCATGCAGGCTGCTTTCGGTTACGTCATGGGCAGCGTTGGCGGCCTGGAATTTTCCAGGACGAACAGCAGATGGGCCGGGCATGAAGAGGTCCTTGTCTTCCAGTAGGCTGAAGACATGAACACTATCGGGGAATCAATTCTTCGAGGAGCGTGGGGCGTCCCAAAACGCTGTAGGAACTTTCTCCTTTTGGCTTGTCTGGACGCTGTGATGCCGGTATCTGGGGCCCTTTCGCGATACAAGGCCGCCCGCGCAACGACCGCGCCAGCCTTTGCGTGGGTGGCGCAGCGCTGCAAAAGATCAATCAGCCAAACAACCTGGCCAGAAAGCCCAGCTTCTTCTTGTAGGAGCGCCGGGCTTCCAGTGCGTCCTCCAGACTGACTTCCAGGAACCGCGCCTGCTGGTTGGGCTGCATCTGCCCGATCAGGTCCAGGTCGGCACTGATCACCGTGCCGATCATGGCGTAGCCGCCACCCGACACCGCGTCACGGTGCAGGATGATCGGCTCCAACCCCGCGGGTACCTGGATCGAACCGATCGGGTAGCAGCTGTCGACGATGTTCGACGGGTCCGAGCCGGCCCCGAACGGCTGCTCACGTGGCTGGAAGCTCAGGGCACTGCCGCCCTTGTAGCGATAGCCGATACGGTCGGCCTCGGAGCCTACAGTCCAGGCTTCGGTGAAAAAGCTTTGCGCGGCAGCCTTGGTCAGGCGGTGAAAATACAGCCCCGGCACCACTCGTAGCACCACCTCGCCGCCCAAGGCCTGGCGCAGGGCCATGGGCAGGCTCGCGCCGGCGCGGGTCTTGCCGCTGGGTACGCCGACCGGCAACAGGTCACCCGCCATCAGCTTGCGCCCATGCAAGCCACCCAATGCACCCAACGCATAGGTGGAGCGGCTGCCGAGCACCTCGGGTACATCGATACCGCCGGCCACCGCCAGGTAGGCCCGGGCACCTGCGGTAGGGAAGCCGAAACGCAACACCTGCCCGGCACGTACGGCAAACGCCGTATCCGGGCGTTGCTCACGGCCATCGAGCAAGGCCGGCATCTGCGCACCGCAAACCGCCACCAGCGTATCCTGCTGGAACTCCAGCTCCGGCCCCACCAGGGCACACTCGAGGCCGGCGGCGCCGGCCGGGTTGCCCACCAGGTGGTTGGCCGCCCTCAGGGCGTACTGGTCGAGGGCGCCGGACGGCGGGATGCCCAGGTGGTAGTAGCCTTCACGGCCCAGGTCCTGCACCGAAGTAGCCAGGCCGGGTTTGAGTACCTTGATCATGCCAGCACCTCCTGCAGGGTCCGTGGATAGCCGACCGGGTCGGCGAGGAACGCATCCAGGGAGAATTCCACCGGGCGAATGCGCAGGTCGAAGCGGCCTTCCTCGACATCAGCCACCGCCTGGTCGTAGGTGCGGCGGTCGATTGGCTTGAACTGCACGATGTCTCCCGGGCGGAAGAACACCATGTGCTCCTTCAGGTAGTTCAGTGTCTGCTGCGGGTCGTAGATCGGTGCCGGGGTGACGCCGAACATCTGGTAGCCGCCTGCCCCGCGCACCGAATAGATGCAACCGAAACAGCCACCATGGCCAAGGGTGAGCTTGGGGGTGTCCGTACGTGGGCGCAGGTACTTGGGCACCTGCAGTTGCCGCTCGCGCTCGACCATCTGGAACATGAACGGCAGGCCGGCAACGAACCCGACCATCGACACGAACCACGGCGCGCCGCTGTGCGCGGCAATGAACGCCTCGACATCGGCCAGGCCGTTGATCCGCGCGGCGTACTCCAGGTCGGTGCTGCCCGGGTCCTGGTGGCGGTCACGAAAACGCATCAGCGTTTCATGGGTCCAGGGGTCGTTGTACAGCACTGGAATCTCGATGATCCGCGTCTGCAACGAGCGCTCGGCCACCGCCTGCGCTTCGGCACCGCGCACCGCCTCCAGCAGCGCCTGCGGCGCGATACGGTCCGGGTCGAAGCGGATCTGGAACGAGGCGTTGGCCAGGCACACATCCAGCACCCCGTCCAGGGCCAGCCGCTCCACCGCGCGGGTGACGGCCATGCCCTTGAAAAAGGCCTGCAGCGACATGCTCTCGCTGACTTCGGCAAACAGGTGCTCGTCGGCGCCAAAGCTATAGCGGATAGGGGTTGTAGCGAGCGGTTCGGCCATGACTGTTCCTTTTCTTGGAATCTTTATAGAAAGGCAGGCGAAAGCAAATTGCACGGGCTCCGGCGTATACCTGCCGGATGCCCCACGGATTCAGCGTGGCGCACGCACCACGATACCGGCAGCGTCCAGCGCCTGGCGCGTGGCCTCGACCAGGTCGAGCGCCCCCGGGGTGTCACTGTGCAAGCAGATGGAATCGAATTCGATGGCCATGTCCTGCCCCTCGACCGTGCGCACCACGCCCTGCTGACAAGCCCGCAACACCCGATCGGCGACCGCCCCGGGCTCATGGCCCCGCACATTGCGGGTGAACACGATCGACCCGCTCAGGTCGTACTCGCGGTCGGCGTAGAACTCTCGAATTACCGGCTGGCCAAGCTCCTGGGCAATCCGGCAGATCACCGAACCGGGCATGCAGTACAGCAGCAGCTCCGGCTCGATCACCCGCAGGTTTTCCACCAGCAGCCGCGCAGCTTCCTCGTCACGTGCCAGATGCATGTACAGCGCACCGTGCGGCTTGATGTGCTGCAGCTGCACACCTTGGGCGCGGGCAATTTCCCGCAGGGCACCGAGCTGGTAGAGCATGTCGTCGACCAGTTCCTGGGCCGGGGCATTGATGTGCCGGCGACCGAAGCCGACCAGGTCGCGGAACCCAGGGTGTGCACCCACTGCGACGCCCAGGGCCTTGGCCCGCTCGACGGTACGGCGCATGGTGCCGGGGTCACCGGCATGGAAGCCGGTGGCGATGTTGGCCGTGCTGATGTAGCCCATCAGCTCGTTGTCGACGCCATCGCCAATGGTCCACGGGCCAAAGCCCTCACCCATGTCCGAGTTGAAATCCACCACCTGCATGATTGTCTCTCCTGGAGCTTGTGACCGCATGCAAGCCACGTTAGATTCTCCGCACCCCCTTGGGAAGATCTATAAACAGATATGGTGTCTTCTGAAAATCAGATACACCAGGAGCCTACCGTGTCACTGACCCTGCGCCAGGTCCGCTACTTCGTCGCCACCGCCGAGATCGGCCAGATTTCCCAGGCGGCAATCCACCTGAACATTTCGCAGTCTGCGGTCACCACGGCGATCAAGGAGCTGGAGGCGATGCTCGGTGTGCTGCTGTTCCAGCGCTCGGCCCAGGGCATGAGCCTGACCGAGGCCGGCCGCCACTTCCTGAACCGCGCCTACGTGATTCTGCGCAGCGTGGACGATGCGCTGAACAGCCCGCTGCCGGATGTTCGCGCCAGTGGCCTGCTGCGCCTGGCGGCCAGTTATACGGTGATCGGCTACTTCCTGCCGCATCACCTGCAACGGCTGGAACACTGGCACCCGGACGTGACCCTGGAGCTGTACGAGCAGGAGCGCAGCGCCATCGAGCAAGGCTTGCTGGAGGGGCGTTTCGACATGGCAGTGGTGCTCACCGCCAACCTCACCCACCCGGACATCGTCTCGGAAACCCTGTTCAACTCCGAACGCCGACTGTGGCTGCCTGGCCATCATCCGCTCTGCGAGCGCTCGGCGGTAAGCCTGGCCGACGTGGCCTGCGAGCCGTTCATCCTGCTGACCGTGGATGAGGCCGAGCAAAGCGCCATGCGCTATTGGGAACAGGCCGGTCAGCGGCCGCAAGTACGGGTGCGGACCAGTTCGGTGGAGGCCGTGCGCAGCATGGTCGCCAATGGCAGCGGTGTGGCGATCCTGTCGGACCTGGTGCACCGGCCCTGGTCGCTGGAGGGCAAGCGTATCGAGACAGTGACCATCAGCGACCCGGTGACACCGATGAGCGTTGGGTTGGCCTGGCACCGGGAACGAGCGTTCAGCCCGGCGATGCAGGCTGTGCGCAATTACTTCCATGGTGCATTCCTGGCGCCGCAGCAATTGTCGGCACGGCGCTGATCGCCCCGCAGGCCTGGGCCTTCACGGGCAAACCCACATACAGCGCCTGTATTCGAAATCAACGCCACTCGCTATAGGGCTCCAGCGGTGTCACCGGCAGCGCCAGGTTGCCCCGCCACGGCTCGAACAGGTAGCGCAGATAGAGCATGCCATGGCTAGGCGCATAGTCATCACTGTGCTGCCAGTCGAAGCCGGCGCCCAACACCCAATGGTCGCTCAGGCGCCGTTCGAACAGCCCACGCAGGCGGTAGCCCAGGCCGCTGCTGTCGCTGGCGTCGTTCATGGCATCAATATTGGAGCCAACGTCATACTGGGCCAGCACCTTGCGGTTGACGTGCGCATCCGGGTATAGGCGGCTACGGCCGCTGTGGGCCTGGGACCAGCTGACAGAGCCTTCCAGCAACACCGACCAGTCGTAGTTGCGCCAAGCATAGCTGACCGGCACGCCAACCGATGTGTAGCGCTGCGGGCTGTAATAGCCGCCCTGCCCCAGGCTGTAGCCGCCCAGGTCCTTGTCGTGACGCCAGTGCATCAGCGTAAGGCCCACGCGCACACGCTCATCGGCTTTTTCCACCACGCGGTGGTACCAGCCGGCCATGGCTCGGGTGCGCTGGTTGTCGGCGACGTTCTTGCCATACAGCCAGTGGTGCCCGAGGCTGGCCCAGACGCCATTGTCACCGCCCTGGTCCCAGCTCAGGCCGAGCGTGGCGCCATTGGCCGTGACCCCGCCCCAGCGCACGCCCGTACCCGGGTCACGTGCCCCGGCAAAGGACAACAGCGAGTTGCTCATCGGCCGCCGCGAAGCGGTCAGCGACCAGCCGACCTGACCGAGGTCGCCATTGACCGTCGCGCCACCCAACCAGTTGTTGATGGCGTAACCCTGAGTGGCTCCCAGATCAAAGGCCCAGCGGCTGCCCTGCCAACCCAGCGCCAGCACGCTGCCGTCCGCCGTCTGCGAACCGCCATCGCAGGCGGGGAGCGACTTCCCGTCGGCGGTGCGGCCAACAAACTGGCAGCTACCGAAATCCGGGGTATAACCCCTTTGGTCGTTCTGCTCGAACGAGCCCGCATCCATGCCGATGCGCTCCACCCGCGCAAAGGCGGTGCCGTCCTGCCAAGGGGTATCGACGTGCAGCAACGTCGACTGGGTACTCAATTCGGACGTGCCCGGCGTACCGTCGTCCTCGCGCCAACCGTAGTCGTGCATCAGCGTCACATGGGTATTGCGCTGGCGATACAGCGCATCGACGTCGCTGCGCAGGCTGCGTGCCAGCCAGTCGTCGTCATCCTGCTCCCGGCTGGCCAGCGTCAGTGCACGGTCGTCTCGTGGCGACACGGCAGTACGCTGGAGCAACTGCGCATCGGCCATCGCTGCAGCGTAAAGGTCCAGCGCCCGTTGCGGGTCATCCTGCGCCACCAGGCGGGCAGCGTCGCGCCGCAACAAGGGATCGGGGCGAGCCTGCTGCGCTGCGATCTGGTCGAGCATTCTGGCCGCCTGGTCGTGTTCGCCCAAGGCCACCCAGACAGCCGCCAGGCGCCGCTGGGCGTTGCTGTCATCGGCAGCCAGTTGCGGCACCTGCACCGCCAGCATGTGCCGGGCCTGTGCCAGGTTGCCTTCGGCCACCGCGCTTTCGATCACGCCCAGGCGCGCCTGGGGTTGCCCAGGCTGTACGGCGAGCACGCGCTGGTAATAACCGCGCGCCTTGCCAGGCTCACCATTGGCCGCCGCCCAGTCAGCCAGCAGCATCAGGTCATCGGTGCTGCCTTCGCCGCGCGCCAGGCCGGCCTCGAGCAGGCGGGTCGCTTCAGCCGTACGGCCTTGTGCCTGCAGCTGCTGCGCCGAAGCCAGGGTCATGCGGCGGCGGATACGCTGCTCCAGCGCATGCATGTCAGCGTTCCAGGCCCCCTGCGGCACCGCGCCCAGGCTGTCCAAAGCCAGCGCATCGCGGTCACTGGACTCCAGGAACAGGCCATGGGCATAACGGGTAGATGGATCGCCCGGCTGGCGCTGTACGATCCTGGCGAATGCCGCATCGGCTTCGGCAGTGCGCCCCAGGTGACGCAAGCTGTTGGCCAGCTGATAGACCAGCCATGGCTCATCGGGTGCCAAGGCCGTGGCCTGGCCCAGCATCTGGCTGGCTGCCGCCCAGTCCTCACGCTGCATGGCCTGGTCACCTTGTTGGCGCAGGCGTGCGAGTTCCAGGCTGCGGCGCAGGCTGGCGAACTGTGCCTGCTGCCGAAGCGGCAGGCTGTCGAGGTACGCCCGCGCCTTGTCGGGCGATTGCGCCTGGTACACACGCACCAGGCCGCGCACGGCACTTTCGTTATCCGGTGCCATGCGCCGAACCTGCAGGAACTGCCGCTCGGCGGCAGCGGTATCGCCCTCGGCCAGCGAGACATCCGCCAGGCCCAGCAGGGCGTATTCCTCTTTCGGGCGCTGCTGGCGAGCCTGCTGGTAGAAGGCGCGGGCCGCGCGCAGGTCTTTCGCCTGCAGTGCCCGCTCCCCTTTGCCGAGCAGGGCCCAATACTGGCTGGACGACTCCAGGTCCTTCCACTGGCTGATCCAGTAAGTGTCCTGTTCCTTGGCACTTGCCGCCCGGAACGCCGCATTGGCGTCTTCGTAGCGGCTCTGGCGCATCAACGCATAGCCCAGTGCCCCCTGCAGGCTGGCATCATCCGGATACTGGCGCAGCGCCCGACGCAGTTGTGCTTCGGCTTCAGCGTTGCGGCCCTTGTCGAGCAATGCCAAGCCCCGTCGGCCAGCCTGCCAGGACGGGTCGGCCAGCAGTTTGCGCTGCTGTTGCAGAGTCTCGCTGGCCTGCGCCTGCAACGGTGAGGCCGGGTAACGCTGGAGAAACGCTTGCCAGGCCGCCGCGCTGGCGGCGCTCACCGCTTGCCCGGACAGGTAGTCGAACTCACGCTGGGCAGCGGCATCCCGTGCGCCGGGGTCGCGCGACAGCTGGTCGAGCAAGGCCAAGGCTTCACGGTCGCGATTTTCGGCGAACAGCCAGCCGGCGAGGGTCTGGCGCAAGCCGGCACTGCCGGGGTACTGCCGGTCCAGCTGCTGCAACTGCCTGATCGCCTCGGGGCGCTGGCCCGGGAGGTTGCCGCGCACGCGCCAGTAGTCCAGGGCCAATTCCAGGCTTGGCGGTTCACCAGCGAACAACTGTTCATAGGCCGCCAGCGCCTCTTCATTGCGCCCGGTGACCGCCAGCAGGCGAGCCTGCTGCAATTGTCGCACGCGCTCAGGCTGCTGCAGCTCGAGCAGGCGCCTGGCCTGGCGAGCCTGCAGACTGCCAGGCGCGATAGCGCTGATCCGGGCGCTCAACTGCTCGGCATCGGTACTGTTCTTTTCGCGCAATGCCAGGCTCAGGGCCGCCAGCAACACATCCGGGTTGCGCGGCTCGAGCAATTGCAGCCGCCCCAGTGCATCGCGCACCAGGTCATCACGATGCAGCGCCTCGCCACGACGCACCTGGTCCAGCAGCCATTGGCGCTGTTCATCGGCATCCTTGGGTTGCGCGGTGGCCTGGCAGGTCACTGCCGCCAGCATCAGCACACCGATCATTCGCTGCATGGCGCGCTCCAGGCCGGCAACAGTCGGCCATGCGAGTCGAAACGGTAACGGCCTTGGTCCCAGCCTTGGCCAAACAGCGCCAGCACCTGGCTGTAATAGGCCTTGGCTTCGACTGGCTGATCGCGCAGGCGCTGACGCTGGGCCGCCAGGCCCGCGACGTGCTCCGGCGATGCTGCCAGCAACGGCAGCAGCGCCGCGGAGAAACCTGCCGGGCCATGGCCACTGGCAACACCGCTGTGCGCATCCACATGCTCTGGCGGCAGCCCCTGGCGCGTGGTCAATGCCGCCATCGGGGCATAATGGGCCACCAGTTCGGCGCGCTGCGCCGCGTCCTTGGCCAGCATGCCGACCCACAGGTAGACGCGGATGGCGTCGTAGTCACCTTCACTGCCATGTTGCGGGTCCGCAGCCAGTTCACCGGCGGGCGTCCACAGCAGCCAGTCCGGGGCAAAGCCCTTTGGCGACGAAGCCAGCCACAGACGCCGCGTGTTGGCCGCCAGCTCGCCCCACAACGGGTCGACCAGGCTGAAGCGATCGAACAACTGCAGCGGCAAATAGCTGGGATTCAAGCGGGCACCGCGGGCATCCTCGAAGCCGTAGTCCCCCGGCAGCAGCATCACCCCCAGGCCCGGCAGCTTGCGCACGGTCTGCGCGGCGATACGCCACAGCAGGCGCTGACCCAGTTGCGTGTAGGCCGGCTCGTCCCACAGGCGCCCGGCTTCAAGCAGGCTGTAGGCAATCCACAGGTCGGCATCGCTGGCGTTGTTGGCATCCAGCACCTGCCACTGCTGCTGGCCGTTGCGGCCCCACAGCCAGGCGGGCAGATGCCGGGCCAGGTCGCCCTCCGCCAGGTTGTTGCCGGTCCAGCGCAGCAACTGCGCGAAGGCTTGCCGGTCATTGCCCACCAGGGCGAAGAACAGCGCATAGCTCTGCCCTTCCGAGGTGGTGATCAGGCGCTCGTCGCTCCGGTCGATGACCCGACCGTCGACACTCACCAGCTCGGCCTTGAAGCGGTCCCATGCCGGCCATGGGCAAGCCGGTGCGGCACTCGTGACAACGGGCAGGCCCAAGGCGACCAGCCCTACCAGCAACTGACGCATCATCACCCCGCCTCACCCAGGCGGCGCTTGCCTGCCCAGCGCAGTGCCCGCCACAACAGGAAGGCGAACAGCACCACGCAAATGGCCGCGATCGCCGCCAGCAGCACCGGGTGCTCGGACAGGTGGAACCACAGCAGCAGCCACCACGGCAGCGCGCCTACGAAGTAGTGCTCGCCGACGAACTGGCTGGTGACGCCACTGCTGCGCACCAGCGTCACCGAACCGGCCACCGCATCGAGCTTGCCCACATCGCCGAGCACGTCGCGCAGCAACGCTTGGTCGCTATCGCTGTTGGCCAACAGGGCGACCACACTGCGCTGCTCGTGGAATGGTGACTTCAGCCCGGTGATGGCGGCAATCGGCGCCTGCGCGCTGACGGCCACACGGCTGCTCGCTGCGACCGCTGCGGTATCGAAGCGCTGGCTGCCCGGCAGCCCGGTACTGCGGCCCTGCAGCAGCCAGTCCCGCTGGGCGCTGAGCAGCAGACCAAGATTTGGCGAATCCCCCAGGGCCTCGGGCAGGCTGCCGAGCAGCAGCAAGTCGGCATCGACCGCTGCGGCCTGCGCCCAGTCATCGACCAGCCGCAGGCCAAGCGCCGGGTAGCCGATCTGCCCGGCCAGCCCGCCGACCGCATCGAGCAAGGTGCCCACCTGCATCGCCGTGGGCTTGGCCGGCATGACGACCAGCGTTTCGGAAAGGTCGGCCATGCGGCTGAACGGGAAACCGCTGCGGGCGAATGCGCGCAGGTCGGGCATGGCGATGTAGTGGTGGTAACCGGACAGGTCGATGGTCGAGTTCTCGTCGATCGCCGCGCGCACATCCACCGGCAACGAGGTCTGGCAGCGGTCGCGCTGGGCGCTGCCCAGGGTGCTGGCAAAGCTGAAATCGAAGCGCAGGCGGTTGCGGTCGCCGATCTTCAACGCCGGTACCAGCGACTTCTCGGTCAATGCGCTGTTGTCACCCGGTAGCACCGCCAGGCGCATTTCCTCGAGCGTACCGCCGCGCCGGTCATTGCCCACCAGCGGCATGCTGGTGATGTACTGGTCATTGACACTGATGCTCAGGCGCGATTCGTCGCTCACTGCCGGGGCCGTGTAGCGGTACAGCGTACGCAGCGGAATGCCCTGGTTGCGCCACACGAACAGGTCCGGCGGCAGGTTCAACTCCAGCGTCACCGGCCGCGGTTGCAGGCCGCTGACCTGCAACTGCTCGGGGTAATCGAGCAGCTCGGCGAAGCGTACCGGGCGGTCGGTGCGTGTCCAGTTCGGTGCATCATAGGGCTGGCGCGGCTGCAGTGCCGTCATCTGCTCGACCTTCACCCGGGCACCGCGGAACAGGTTGTTGCCAACCGCCAGCGCCGAAGCGGCCTTGACCAGGTCATCGTCGTTGCGGCCCAGCACCAGCAGCACCTTGCTGAAGCGATCGTCCGGGTGGTCGATCATCTGCAGTACCGGGCCGTCCACCGGTGGGAACTGCTGCAAGTCGGCGAGGAAGGCCGGGCGACGGTCGTTGCTGGCAAACACGATGCTCGGCGTGGGTCTGTCGCCACGGGCCGGCAGGCTGTCGTACAGCACCGGGAAGGTCGCCTTGCGCCACCCGGCCTGGCTGCCGAAGTAGGACGCCAGGATCGCCGCCGCACGCTGCTCGCCCAGGCTCGGCACGCCGCTGAACACCACCGGCAGGGTTACCTTGCCAGTGTCGCGCACATCGAAGAACGGCAGCGGGAAGTACGCCAGGTCGTTGTCCAGGGCCAGGGCCTGTTCGTGCAGTTGTACCTGGCTCTTGCGGTTCAGGTTCAGCCAGAGGCCGCTGTGCGCAGGGTCTTCGCAGATGTCGGTGTAATGCCCGACGAACTCCAGGCGTACCCGGTTGAAATCGCTGAGCAGCTTCGGGTCCAGTGGCAGTTGCCGGCGCACGCGCTGGCCAAGCTGGTCCTTTTCCACCGGCACCACGCCCATCAGTTCATCGTTGAGGTACACGCGCAGGTGCGACAGGTTCGGCAACAGCGCGGGCGATGGCGTGTAGTCCAGCTGCAGGCTGGCGTCGGTGGCCAGGCGGTCGCGCCGCAGGCCGAATTCGATATGCTCGCTGTTGCGCACCCCCAGCAACAGGCTGTCGGACGCATGCCCGAGCTGCTCGAAGGTTTTCGCAACCGGCCAGTTCGGTACCGTGGGTACGGCTGGCTCGGCAAGCGGGGCTACGGAGGCGGCAGCGGCGCTCTGCGACAAGGCAGCAAGCAGCGCCATCGCCAGGCCCCAGGTACGCGCGGGATAACCAGTCATCATGCGTCTCGATCAACAGGGTTCAAGGAAGGGACAGGCCGCGGTGTGCGCGGCCTGTAGCTGGCCAGCCAGTTCGCCAGCGCGTGCAGTGGGCGCAGCCACGCCCGCACCCATGGCGGCAAGTGCTCGACCAGCCGCAGGTAACCGACACCGCCCAGCTTCAGCACGTCGACCAGGCTGCGCAGCGGGCGGTCGACTTCGTGCTGCTCGCTCCAGCCCAGCCAGGCATCGGCGCGGGCGAAGGTGCAGTGGACCAGGTCGATACGCTGTTGCTGGCCGAGGTCGTGAAACACCAGGCCAACGTGTTGCCCGACGGTACGGGTGACACAGGCCTGGAAGGCGAACTCGCGCTGGCCGCGGTTGAGCAGCAGGCGTACCCGCTCCCCGGCTTGCAACTCAAGGCCCCGGTGCAGTTGAAGGCCGACACCACCGTCGGAGTAGTCGACCAAGGTACAGGGGTAGGCGTGACCGCTGGCCAGCACCAGCCCGGCCGGCAAGCGCATCTGCACCCGGTGGGCGCGGCGCACCTGGCGCACTTCGGCAGCCACGGCGACGGCGGCGCCGATGATCAGCAGGTTGTAGATCACCCATAGCGAGCTGACGATCACCGTGCCGATCTCCGCCGCCGGGCCGGTGAACAGGCGCCACACGGCGAAACCCAGGCCCGCCACGTTGAGCGCCGCCAGCCACAGGTAGGGTTGGGCGATGCGCCAGTCGAACTGCTCCTGCTCCATCAGGCCGCCCTTGGCGGTGACGTTGAACTTGCCCTTCTTCGGCGCGAACAGCGCGACCGTGGTCGGGCGGGCGATGTACCAGGCCAGCACGGTCTCGTAGACCTCGCCCCAGAAGGTCTGCCGGTACTTGCCCTGCATGCGCGAGTTGGTCAGGCTGGCGTGGATCATGTGCGGCAGCACGTACAGCAGGATCATCAGCGCCGGTGCGTAGATGATGTAGGCATGCAGCAACAGGAACGCCAGCGGCGCGGTCAGGAACACCAGCCTTGGCAGGCCGGCCAGGAAGTGCAGCATCGCGTTGGCATAGCACACCCGCTGGAACAGGCTCAGCCCACGGCCGAACAGCGGGTTGTCGGTGCGGAAGATCTGCACCATGCCCCGGGCCCAACGAATGCGCTGGCCGATGTGCGCCGACAGGCTCTCGGTGGCCAGGCCGGCCGCCTGCGGAATGCTGAGATAGGCCGATGACCAACCCTGGCGGTGCATGCGCAAGGCGGTATGGGCATCTTCGGTCACGGTTTCGACGGCGAAGCCGCCGATGCTCTCCAGCGCGGTACGGCGCAGCACGGCACACGAGCCGCAGAAGAACGCCGCGTTCCACATGTCATTGCCATCCTGGATCAGGCCGTAGAACAGCTCGCCTTCATTGGGGCGCCGGCGGAACGAGCCCAGGTTGCGCTCGAACGGGTCGGGCGAGAAGAAATGGTGCGGCGTCTGCACCAGCGCCAGCTTCGGGTCCTTGAGGAACCAGCCCACGGTCATTTGCAGGAAGGAACGCACCGGCACGTGGTCGCAGTCGAAAATGGCGATCAGCTCGCTGTCGGTCACGCCCAGCGCATGGTTGAGGTTGCCGGCCTTGGCGTGGTTGTTGTCCGGCCGCACGATGTAGCCCACCCCCACTTCGTCGGCGAACGCACGAAACGCCTCGCGCCGGCCGTCGTCGAGGATATAGATGCGCAGGCACTCGCGCGGCCAGTCCAGGCCCAGGGCAGCGAGCACCGTGGTGCGTACCACCGACAAGTCTTCGTTGTAGGTGGGGATCATCAGGTCGACGGTCGGCCAGTGCGCCGGATTAGCCGGCAGGTTCGCCGGCTTGCGCTGCAACGGCCAGCTGGTCTGGATGTAGCCCAGGATCAGCACGAACCACGAATAGGTTTCTGCCGCCAGCAGGATCACCCCGCACACAAGGTCCGTGGTGTCGTTCCAGTTCAAGGTCGACGTATAGCGCCACCACAGGTAGCGGCAGGAGATGAGGGTCGACAGCACGATCAGCATCAAGGTCGGGAAACGACCCGGCATGTGCCGCACCAGCAGGGCGATGCCCAGCAACAGGCAGATGAACACCAGCTGCGCCAGGTAGCCGAACGGTTCGGTCACGCACAACACGGCCAGGCCGATGGCGCCCAGGGTCAGCACACCGTAGAAAACCCACCGGGCGAACACGCTCAAGCCGCGCAGGCGTGCCGAGGCTCGCTGCCTGAAAGCGCTGGCGCGGTAGCGCGCAGGCAGCTGCTGCAGGCGGTCGATCAGCAGGCCATGGTGGCGGCGCAGCACCTGGCGCATACCGCGCAGCTGCGCCTGCACTGCCCCCCAGGCACGGCGGGAAAACCCTGGTTGGCGAGGCAGCGGTTGGCGCCGGACCAGCAGCCACAGGCTCTGAATCAGCAGGCGCAGCGGGTCGCCCAGGCTGGGGCGCTTGCCCGCCAGTTGCGGGTACAGCCGCTGCCGCTCGGCCAGCAGGGCTTGCCAGGCAGGTGACTCCAGGCGCAGGAACAGGAAAGCCAGCCACACGCCAAGGGTAAACAGCCACGCGACCGGCTGCCGCGCGCCACGTGTGCGGAACCAGGCGTAGGCCGACAGAGGGGTCAGGGTCACGACTGGCGCCTCGTCAGGCAGCGCACCGCCAGGCTCTGCACGTCCCGGCAAGCCAGGCTCTGCGGCGCGTAGTGGCCAAGCGGTGCCTTGTGCGCCAGGGCTTCGAGAAACGCCTCGTCGCGGTGCACCACCTGGATCGGCAGGCGATCACGGAACAGGTCGCGCCACACCATCAGCAGGTCGCTCTGCAAGCGGCTGGCGGGGTCGTAGCGGTTGACCAGCAACAGGTCGTAGTGCTCGACCTGCCGGCGCCCGAGCAGCAGGTGGCTGGCCATTTCGGCCTCGGCCACCAACACACGCACGTCAGTCTCGACACTTTGGCCAGCGGCATCGGTCGGCAGTTGCGGCAGGTCGAACAGCAACCAGTCGAAGTGTTCGGCCAGCTCGGCCTGGCGCGCGCGCCAGGCCTCAGCGTCGGGCAAAGGCGGCCGCGTGCCGGCAGGCAGACTGCCGAACGGCATCAGGCACAGGCCATCGAGCACCTCATACATGGCATCGATGTATGGCCGCCCTTCCCGCTCGGCAAGCGCCCAGCCCTCGCGCGTGTCGAGGGGCAGGTTGAAGTGCAGGCCGAGCAGGTTGCTTGGGCACAGGTCGACCAGCAGCACCCGCTCACCTACGCCCTGCAACGCATGCCCCAGTGCCGCCAGCAAGGCACTGCGCCCCAGGCCACCGCGAACGCCGTGCAACGCCAGGCTGGTCATGGCGACAGTACCTGGCGCCGCGGCGCCGCCGTGTACAAGGTGCCCTGGGCGCTGCTCCGGCAGCTTTCACCCAGCAGCGGCCAGCGCTGCAAAGCCTGCTGGACACCCACCAGCAACGAAATGTCCTGGTAGTTCAGGTCCGGCATGTCCAGATGCTGGCGCAACTGGGCGATATCGTCGCTGCGGTCGGCAGGGTCTGCCTTGCCAGTGATCATTGGCGCTCCTTCGGAACAGGTTGCCAGTCGGGCTGGCCTTGCAGGCGCATGTAGGCACGCCCCTGGTAGTTCATTACCTGCGCACCTGCGGTTTCCGCGACCTGTTCGGTGGTCGGCAGGTCGCTCAGCAGGCTGGGCACATCCAGCACCTGCTGCTGGCCCAGGCCCGCATACACGCGCGAGATCAGTTCGGACAGCGCCAGGTAGCTGGTGGGTGCCGAGACGTGCAGCGGCTCGTTGCGGGCAGGCTGGCCCATGCCGATGAACTTCAGGCCGACCGGCACATGGGTAATCGATGGGGTGGGGATTTCACGCATGCCCGACAGCTGCATGCGGTCGCCATGCAGCGCGGCGCCATGTTCCGGGACAATGGCCACGACCACGCGGCGGCCGCTGCGCTCCAGTTCATCGAGGAAACTGCCAAGCTCACCGAACAGCCGGGTGGCGCGCGTTGCGTAATCAGCCACGCGGGTACCGCCGTCGGCGGTGACGATCCGGTTGCCGTCATGCAAGCTGATGCTGTTGTAGAACAGCGACACATGCTCGGCCGGCGCGCCTTTGCGCTGGCCCCACCAGCGGCGCAGCACCTCCAGGTCGCTGGCGATCGGCGAACCGTCGAAGCCGACCAGTGCCCGCGGGAAATCGGTGTTGCGCAGGCCGGGTTGAGGCATGTGCTGCTGGGTGATGTCGCCGATGAAATTGTCGAAGCGGCCGCTGTGGTTGAGCAAGGTGTTGCTCTGGAAGCCGAGCCTGGCCAGGTTCTGGAACAACAGGCACTGCTCCGGGGCAGGCTGGTACAGGCCGGCGTGGGACGACTGCCCGCAGCTGGCACGCAGCACGCGGATGGCCGCCGGCCCGCTGTAGGACGTAGCCGAGTTGAACTGGTCGAAGATCACGTCCAGGCGCGAAAACAACGGGTTGTCACGCAGCCCCACCGCAGACAGGTCATCCCAGGCCAGCGAGCAGATGTTGATCACCAGCAGATCGAACGGCTGCTCATCGGCCTTCACGGCCGGGAATGCTGTCACCCGTTCACGCTCACTGGCAAAGAACCGCTCGAGCCAGCTGTCGAGCGTGGCATTGTCGGCAACCACGGTGGCCTGCGCCTGCTCGGTGGGGCTGGCAGCCGCGGTGCCAGGCGCCTGGCCCAGGTGGAACCCCAGCGCTGGCAGGCCGCCGATCGCCAGCCACGCCAGCCCCAGCAGGCTCAGGGTACTCAGCCGCAGCCAATGGCGCAGGTACAGGTAACCCACCAGCAACAGTGCCAGCGCGCCCAGCAGGTTCCAGTTGATGAAGCGGCCGAGCAGTTCAAGCAGATAGTCCCACGAGAAATCGAACACCCCCGGCTGCGCCAGCAGGCGGCTGAAGGGCGGCAGCCAGGTGTCCTGGTAGAACAATGCGATGCCAACCGGTACGGCCACCAGTTGCCGCGCGATTCGCAGCCACCTGCCTGGCAGCGGCACCAGCAGAAACGCGGCGAACAACAGGTTCGGCAGCGCCTGAAAGTCGAGCATGCCAAGGGCGACCAACAGGAACTTGGCCAGGAAATAGAGGTTCCACCCGCCCAGTCCAGGCCAGCGGGCCGGTACCGGGAGGGTGGCGGATAAATTAGTCATTACGGGGTTCCTGGCGTGCCGCGCGGTGGCGTACGCCCAGCGGTTTCAGGTAACGGGGTGGACTGCGGCGGCGCAACCAGCCGCGCAGCGTGGCGCGCAGGCGTAACAGCAGCAGGGCCAGCGCCAAGGTGACCAGCGCCGTGATGCCGACCACTTGCAGCAGTTGCGCGAAGTTCATGCTGTACCCCGCTTGCCCAGGGCCACCCGGCGCGGCGCCAGGGCCGGCCTGGCCTGGGCGGTCAACTGTGCCGCCGCGTCAAGCCGGGGTGGCTGTGGCACGCGGTCGTCGAGGAAGGCCGGGGTGGCCAGGCTGTCGACACCGGCAAGCACCTCCTGGCTGATGAACAACTCTTTCCACGACAACTGGAAGATGTGGTCAAGGGCTTGCTCGACGCCTTCGGAGCGGCAGGCGAAAAGGAACAGGAACAGCACATCGCCCACCACGCAGGCGATGTCGCCGTCACGGCGGAACACCGTGCGCGAGCAGGCTTGCAGCGGGGTCAGGCCAGGGGCCGGGCGCAATACCAGCAACTGGTGGGCGATTTCGCCGTTGCGCACCCCGTGCCACATGGTCTGCACGGCTTCGGCGAACGCGCGCGGCGCCACCAGACCACAAATGGCCAGCGGCCGCAGGCGTGCGAGCAAGGCATCGAAATCGCTTGGCAGGCGCCGGCGCCAGAGGTAACCCTGGATGCTCTCGACCATGGTCAGGAAGCGCGACAGGCTGGCACCGAACGGCACGATCTGGCTGGCCCCGCAGGCCAGCAGCAGTTGTTCATCCTGGTAGCGCAGGGTCGGTGCCATCTCGCGCACCACCAGCTTCAGGGCATTGCCACGCAATTGGCGCAAGTGGTGCAACTGGCGCGCCAGGCTATCCAGGCGCTGCCCGCCGTCCATGGCGAAGATGACCGTGGCGGAAACCGCCCTGCCAGCTTTGGCCCCCAGTTCCTCGAGGCTCTCGCAGACCTGCCAGTGCTCGGAGAAGGCTGGCGCACCTTCCAGTACCGGACGCTGTGCCAGGTACAACAGCTCGTCGCCACCGGTGTCGCTGGGGGCCTGCGGCGCCCCGGCGGCGGCGAAGCCTGTTTCAAGCCGCGCCAGTTCCACGTCGCGCGTACCGGTTTTGCCGAGCGGGTTGCTCCAGAAATGCTGCAGGTAGCGCACCCCGCCTTTGCCGCGATACACCTGGGCCAGGCCATCGACGCCCTGGTTGAACGCACGCAGGCGTTCTACCAGCCCGGCACTCTGGCCGCTGCTGATGACCAGCAACAGCGATGCCTCGGCCAACAGGACCGGGCGCAGCGCGTTGCACCAGCCTTCGACGTTGCCAGCACCCCAGACCTCGGCAGGCGCCAGCAGCACCAGCACACGCCCGGCGGCGTCGATACGCGGCAGGTCATCGACCAGGTGCCGGGCGGCTTGCGGGTTGGCTTCGTACAGCGCCAGTTCGCCGGGGCCCTGCGCGGCATCGAGCGCACCCAGCACATCACCGATCGCTTGCGCATCGGCGATCAGGGCTGCGCGCGCGTGCTCCGGCAGCCCCTCGACCACTTGGCGGCATAGCAAGGTGGCGTCTTCTGCGTTATCACAGGCCAACCAATACAGTCCTTGTACATGAAGCTGGTTGCTTTCGGCGTCTAAGCCGGAGATAGCCAACCACGGCGTTCCGTTCGTCAAAACACTGGCTCTGCAAAAGTAAATTGAGGCGGGTTGAAGGGAAACTTTGACTTGCCTGCCGCTGAGCGCACATGACGAACGTCAAAAAAACGGCAAACAAGACATCTATCTTTAAAAGCCGTCAATTCTACAGCAGTAAGGCAAAATGAAATCAAGCGGAAATGTAATAATTTGCAAACTTTTGTTAACAACAAGCGTTGGGCCAGTGTCAGTCAGTTAAGGTCTGTCGGCTTGCCGGGGCTGCCCTGCAG
>MTEU01004217.1_pt1 | contig 23253 bp, 18 predicted proteins | sample 1042701 | NCBI WGS metagenome assembly MTEU01 (sample SAMN06185813, study PRJNA358809) | soil metagenome | isolation source: naturally attenuated soil | place: India | collected 2015-05-23
CCACGGCGATCCGTGGCCGCCGCTCCATGCCCCGCCGCCACGTCCGCGTGGCGGCGCGACGCTGCCCTTTCTTTCTTGTCGGAACCTGAAAACATGTTCAATCAAGCTTCGCCGCTGTTCTCCCACCGCATCGCCCATACCCTGCTGGCCAGCGCCGCCGTGCTCCCGCTCGCCAGCGCACCGCTGACGGTGCGCGCGCAGGCCGTGCCGATGCCGCAGGTGGCAGCCAAGGCGTGGATGCTCTACGACGTCACCAGCGGGCACGCGCTCGGCTCGCAGAATGCCGACGCCCGCATCGAGCCGGCTTCGCTGACCAAGATCATGACCGCCTACCTGGCCTTCCAGGCGCTGAAGGAAAAGCGGCTGACGCTGGACCAGGCCGTGGTGCCGACCAATGTCGTGCTGAAGGTCAAGAGCGACGAGTCGCGCATGTTCATCGAGCCGAACAAGCCGGTCACGGTGCAGGACCTGCTGATGGGCCTGATCGTGCAGTCGGGCAACGACGCCGCGCTGGCACTGGCCGAGGCCGTTGGCGGCTCCGAGGAAGGCTTCGTCGCGATGATGAACCGCGAGGCCCAGCGCATGGGCATGAAGAGCACGCACTTCACGAATACCGACGGCATTCCCGACCCGAACCACTACACCACCGCGGCCGATCTGGCGATCCTGACGACGCGCCTGATCCAGGACTTCCCCGAGTACTACGGCATGTACTCGCAAAAGGAGTTCACCTATAACAAGATCAAGCAGCCCAACCGCAACCGCCTGCTGTACATCGATTCGACCGTGGACGGCGTCAAGACCGGCCACACCCGCTCGGCGGGCTACTGCCTGATTTCCTCGGCCAAGCGCCCGCTGGCCAACGTGCCGAACGGCTCGCGCCGCCTGATCTCGATCGTGATCGGCACCACCAGCGAACAGGTCCGCACGCAGGAAAGCCTGAAGGTGCTGAACTACGGCTTCCAGTTCTTCGACACGCTGCGCCTCTACGACAAGGGCCAGGTGCTGGCCACGCCGGACATCTACAAGGGCCGCAACGACACCATCAAGATCGGCGTCCGCGACGAGACCTACGTCACCGTGCCCAAGGGCACCGCGGGCCGTCTGAAGCCGGTGCTGGAGCGTCAGGAGCTGCTGGTGGCGCCGATCTCGGCCGGCCAGCAGGTCGGCACCGTCAAGCTGATGGACGGCACCACCAAGGTGGCGGAATTCCCGGTGGTCGCGCTGGAGGAGGTGCCGGAGGCCGGCTTCTTCGGCCGCATCTGGGACACCATCCGCCTGTGGTTCAAGCGCAAGTAACAAGCAACAAGGAGGCCGCCGTCATGAGCGCCGACAACACCGACAACGGGTCCGACCGGCCTTCGCTGATCGAGTACCCGAGCGATTTCCCCATCAAGGTGATGGGCGCGATGCAGGATGGCTTCGCCGAGGCCATCGTCACGCTGGTGCAGGAATTCGACCCGGGCTTCCACGCCGGCAAGATGGAGATGCGCCCGTCGCGCAACGGCAACTATCTGGGCCTGACCGTGACGGTCTGGGTCACCAGCCGCGAGCAGCTCGACGACCTGTATCGCGCGCTGACCGCGCATCCGATGGTCAAGGTGGTGCTGTAACGCCTTCGGCCTTGGCCACTGCTGCCGCCCTCTCCCCCGGCCCCTCTCCCGCAGGCGGGAGAGGGGAGCCACCCGCGCGGTGAATCTCGAGGCCGCCGAGGCGCGGTCCCTCTTCCCTGAATCATGAATACCCTGACCCTGAAGCCCGGCAAGGAGAAGTCCCTGCTGCGCCGCCATCCCTGGATCTATGCGACCGGCGTCGACCGCGTCGAGGGCCGCGCCGAGCCAGGCGCCACCATCACCGTACGCGCCGCCGACGGCCGCTTTCTCGCCAAGGCCGCCTACAGTCCGCACTCGCAGATCCGCGCACGCGTCTGGACCTTCGACGAGAACGAGCCGGTCGACCATGCGCTGATCAAGCGCCGCGTCGCCGCGGCGGTCGCGCATCGCCGCCAGTGGGTCAGCGACAGCGACGCGGTGCGGCTGGTGTTCGGCGAGGCCGACCGTCTGCCCGGCCTGGTGGTCGACTACTACGGCGCCGGGCGCGGCGCCGAGCAGGCGCAACTGGTCTGCCAGTTCAATGCCGCCGGCGTCGAGCAGTGGAAGGACGCGATCGTGCAGGCGCTGGTCAGGGAGACCGGTTGCCCCAACGTCTACGAGCGCTCCGACGCCGCGGTGCGCGAGCGCGAAGGGCTGGAGCTGGTGACCGGCGTGCTGGCCGGTGCCGACCCCGACCCGGAGCTGTCGGTCACCGAGCATGGCGTGCGCTACTACGTCGATGTCCGCAACGGCCACAAGACCGGCTTCTATGTCGACCAGCGCGACAACCGCAAGCTGGTCGGCGACCTCGCCGAAGGGCGCGAGGTGCTGAACTGCTTCTGCTACACCGGCGGCTTCTCGCTGGCCGCGCTGCGCGGCGGCGCGGCGTCGGTGGTGTCGATCGATTCGTCGGGCGAGGCGCTGAAGATCGCCGAGGGCAATGTCGCGCTGAACGGCTTCGATGCGGGCCGCGCGACGTGGCTCGACGCGGACGTGTTCAAGTCGCTGCGGCAGTTCCGCGCCGAGGGCCGGCAGTTCGACCTGATCGTGCTGGACCCGCCGAAGTTCGCGCCGTCGGCCCAGCATATCGACCGCGCCGCGCGCGCCTACAAGGAGATCAACCTGGTCGGCATGCAGCTGCTGCGCCCGGGCGGGCTGCTGTTCACCTACTCGTGCTCGGGCGCGATCGGCATGGAGCTGTTCCACAAGATCGTGGCCGGCGCCGCCACCGACGCGCGCGTCGACGCGCGCATCCTGCGGCGGCTGTCGGCCGGCACCGACCATCCGATGCTGGCGGCCTTCCCCGAGGGCGAATATCTGAAGGGGCTGCTGCTGCAGCGCGTGTAGCCGCGGATCGGCGCACCGCGTTGCATCGACGGCTTGCCGCTTCATCGAGACGTCACCGGGTCGTCCCCGGATCGTCATATTGCCGCTCTACCATGCCGTTGACGGTTCCGGCATTGGCAGGTGCCCGCCGTCGATGTATCAGTCTTCGTGGTAATTGCCCCGCCCCGGACGCGGGGCTTTTTTTTGGTTCGTCGCCGATTACCGGGCGCTAGACTGGGGCCTCTACCGTTGCGCTACCGTCGCCTCGCGCAGCTTTCCTATAATCGAACGATCGTTCAAAAAAAGCCGATGCCACGCATCGCTTCCGAGGTCCAGGAGACACCATGCCCGCCGCCAAACAGATTCCCGCCGCCCTGCAGAACCTGACGCTGCCCGTGATCGCGTCGCCGATGTTCATCGTCAGCTATCCGGAACTGGTGCTGGCGCAATGCAAGGCCGGCATCGTCGGTTCGTTTCCGGCGCTGAACGCGCGCCCGGCCGAACTGCTCGACGAATGGCTGACGCAGATGCAGCAGGACCTGGCGGCGCACCGCGCGGCCAATCCTGATGCCACGATCGGGCCGATCGCGGTCAACCAGATCGTGCACGCGTCGAATGCGCGGCTGGAGCAGGACGTGCGCGTCTGCGTCGAGCACAAGGTGCCGATCTTCATCACCTCGCTGCGCGCGCCGGTCAAGGAGATGATCGACGCGGTGCACAGCTATGGCGGCATCGTGCTGCACGACGTGATCAACCTGCGCCATGCCGAGAAGGCGATCGAGGCCGGCGTCGACGGCCTGATCCTGGTCGCGGCCGGTGCCGGCGGGCATGCCGGCACGCTGTCGCCGTTCGCGCTGGTCGGCGAGGTGCGGCGCATCTTCGACGGCCCGATCGCGCTGTCGGGCTCGATCGCCACCGGGGACGCGGTGCTGGCGGCGCAGGCGATGGGCGCCGACTTCGCCTATGTCGGCACGCGCTTCATCGCTTCGCAGGAAGCCCATGCCAGCGAGGCCTACAAGCGCTCGATCACCGATGCGGCCGCCGCCGACATCGTCTACACCAACCTGTTCACCGGCGTGCACGGCAACTACATCCGCGAGAGCATCCTCAATTCGGGGCTCGATCCGGAAAACCTGCCGCAGGCCGACAAGAGCAAGATGGACTTCTCCAGCGGCAGCTCGAAGGCCAAGGCGTGGAAGGACATCTGGGGCGCGGGCCAGGGCGTCGGGCAGATCGACGCGATCCAGTCGGCCGGCGAGATTGTCGCGCGGATGAAGGCCGAGTACGATGCGGCCAAGGCACGCCTGTGCGCCGCCTGCTGACCGCCTCCGCCACCGCGGACGCGATCGTCCCCGCAGACCGCTGGAGATTCCCCGCTGGATAAACCCCCTGTCGTCATTGCCGAGGTCCGGCGCAGCCGCCGCGAACGCATCATCCGCGCGGCCTGGGCCACGCTCGGCATCGTCTGCATGGTGCTGGCGGTGCTCGGCATCTTCCTGCCGGTGCTGCCCGCCACGCCGTTTGTGCTGCTGGCCGCGGCCTGCTTCGCGCGCGGCTCAGAACGCTTCCACGACTGGCTGATGAGCCATCCCCGGCTCGGGCCGATCGTGCACGACTGGCAGCGCCACCGCAGCATCCCGCTGCGCGCCAAGATCCTGGCGATCGGAATGATGTGGATCTCGCTGCCAACCACGGCCTGGCTGCTGCGCGCCAGGCCGGCATTCTCGATCGCGCTGCTGGCGATCGGCGTCGTGGCGACGGCCTATCTGCTGTACCTGCCGACCCGGCCGCGCGGCGGCTATGGGCCCGCATCGGCCGCGCCGCCGGCCGAGCCGGAACCGCCGCGGCGCCGCTGAACGCGCGCCCCGTTGGACGCGCTCAGTCGTAGCTGCGCGCGTCCTCGATGACCTTGCCGTCCTGCGGCAGCGAACCGGCCGGCACGAACTTCACCTCGCCCTTGAGCCGCATCACGTCGCGCATCGACACGGCGATCGCATCGGCCAGCCCTTGATCGTCCCGCGTGGCGTCGCAATGCAGCGTCATCACGTCCGCGCCCGGCGCGCCGGTCACCACCAGCCGCACGGCGCGCAGCTCGGGATGGCGGCGCATCACCTCCCCGATCTGGCCCGGATGGACGAACATCCCCTTGACCTTGGTGGTCTGGTCTGCGCGGCCCAGCCAGCCGCGCAGCCGGATATTGGTGCGCCCGCAGGGGCTCGGCGTCATCGACGAGCCCGGCACGACGGCGGACAGGTCGCCGGTGCCGAAGCGGATCAGCGGATAGTCCTCGTTGCCCAGCACCGTGACCACCACCTCGCCGACCTCGCCCTCCGGCATCGGCCGCGTGCCACCCGGTTCGACGATCTCGACCAGCACGCCCTCGTCGACCACCCAGCCGTCGGCGCCCTCGCTTTCATAGGCGATCAGCCCGACATCGGCGGTGCCATACATCTGGTGCACCTTGATGCCGCGCTCGACGAACCAGGCGCGCAGCGAAGGCGGCAGCGCCTCGCCCGACACCAGCGCCTTGGCCAGGCTGCACGGCTGGCCGAGCTCGTCGCCGCGTTCGAGCAGGATCTTCAGGAAGGACGGCGTGCCGGCGTAGGCCGCGGGCCGCAGCATCGACAGCGCCTGCACCTGCGATTCGGTCTGGCCGACGCCGGCCGGAAACACGCAGCAGCCCAGCCGGTGCGCACCGGTTTCCATCATCATGCCGGCCGGCGTGAAGTGATACGAGAAGGTGTTGTAGACCAGCTCGCCGCGGCGAAATCCTGCGGCAAACATCGCACGCGCGGTGCGCCACCAGTCGGGCCCGTGGCCGTCGGGTTCGTGCAGCGGCCCGGGCGATTGGTAGATATGGCGCAGCGCGCCCAGCGGCGTCGCGTTGAGCCCGCCCAGCGGACCGCTGGCCTGCTGCAGCGCGCCGAGCTGCGCCTTGCGCGTGACCGGCAGCGCGGCCAGCGCCTCGCGAGAGGTCAGCGCCCGCGGATCGACATCGCGCAGCGCCTCGGCGAAGTACGGCGCGTGCGTCCTGGCATGCGCGACCTGGCGCGACAGCGCGGCCAGCAGGGACTGTTCGCGCGCGGCGGGGTCGCGCGTCTCGAGAGCGTCGAAGTGTTCTGACATGGGTGACGGATGTCGGTAAGGATGGTTGCCGCTCAGGCGAGCCAGCGCTTGCGCCGGCGGTAGCTCTTGACGTCGCGGAACGACTTGCGGCCGCCGCCGTCGGCATCGTTGGCGGCCACGCCGAGGTAGAACTCCTTGACGTCCTCGTTGGTGCGCAGCGCCTCGGCGGCGCCATCCATCACCACGCGGCCGTTCTCGAGGATGTAGCCGTAGTCGGCATAGCGCAGCGCGACCATCGTGTTCTGCTCGGCCAGCAGGAAGCTGACGCGCTCGCGCTGGTTCAGGTCGCGCACGATCTCGAAGATCTCCTCGACGATCTGCGGCGCCAGCCCCATCGACGGCTCGTCGAGCAGCACCATGTTGGGCTTGGCCATCATGGCCCGGCCGATCGCGCACATCTGCTGCTCGCCGCCCGAGGTATAGCCGGCCTGCGACTTGCGCCGGGTCTTCAGGCGGGGGAAGTAGGTGTAGATCTTGTCGAGCTCGTCGCGCGTCTCGCCGCGGGAGAGCCCGCGCGTATAGGCGCCGGTCAGCAGGTTTTCCTCGATGGTCAGGTGAGCGAAGCAGTGCCGGCCTTCCATCACCTGGATCACGCCGCGCTTGACCAGATCGTTCGGCGTCAGCTGGTCGACGCGCGCGCCGCGGTATTCGATCGACCCCTTGGTCACGTCGCCGCGCTCGGCGCGCAACAGGTTCGAGATCGCCTTCAGCGTGGTGGTCTTGCCCGCCCCGTTGGCCCCCAGCAGCGCGACGATGCTGCCCTCCGGCACGTCGAGCGACACGCCCTTGAGCACCAGGATCACGTGGTCGTAGATCACTTCGATGTTGTTGATGGACAGCAGGGTCATGGTGACCTCGGTAGTGAAAGCGGGCCGTTGAATCGAGGCGTTGGCATGTAACTCGGGGGTTCTCCCTCTCCCCCTCAGGGGGAGAGGGTTGGGGAGAGGGAGGTGGTGTCCAGCCGCGGTGGTCCATCCACCGCCGCTTGCCCTCTCCCCCGCCCCTCTCCCGCAAGCGGGAGAGGGGAGACCACTCTCGCAATTTCAGGCCATTGCAGGCATCACGACTTCGCGCACGCCGGCGTGATGCCCTTCTCCTTCGCGTACTGCGCCGCGTTGGCCTTGAACAGCGGGTGGATCAGGCTCTTGTTGCCCTCGATCCAGTCCGACACCACGGTCCACTTGGCGCCGTCCCATTGCTGGATCTTGACCTTGCCCGAACCCTCGTGGTTCTCGCAGCTGGTCTTGATCTCCGGCAGCAGGCCGGTGGCGCCGAGCTGCTGCAGCCGCGCGTTGGTCAGGTTCAGGTTCTCGAAGGCCCAGCGCATCTGCTCGCCGCTCATCGGCTTGCCCTTGCCGAACTTGTTCTGCGCGACGCGAATGGCCTCGACCGTGACCACCGCCGCCGACACGCCGCGGTTGTACAGCACCGAGCCGATCTTGTTGCGGTCCTGCATATTGCCCTTGCCGCCGCCGTAGACCACCTTCTCGATATCGGCGATCAGCGGCACGCCCTTGCCGGCCACGTTCCAGGTCGCGCTCATGTAGCCCTTGGCGGCGTCGCCCGCGGGCACGGTGTCTTCCTCGGAGCCGGCCCACCACGAGCCGATCATCTTGTCGCGCGGATAGCCGACCTTCTGCGCGGCCTTCAGCGCGGTCTGGTTCATCACGCCCCAGCCCCAGAAGATCACGTAGTCGGGCCGCTCCTGGCGGATGCGCAGCCATTGCGCGCCCTGCTCGTTGCCCGGATGCGCGACCGGGATCTCGATCAGGTCGAACTTGCCGAGCTTGGCCTCGGCCTGCAGCGCGACGATCGGCTCCTTGCCATAGGCCGAGTCGTGGTACAGGTAGACGATCTTCTTGCCGGCCAGCGAACCGCCGCTCTTGCCGGCCAGGTACTTGACGATCGCCGAAACCTGCATCTGGTAGGTCGTCACCAGCGGGAAGGCGTAGGGGAACACCGAGCCGTCCACCGCGTCGGTGCGGCCATAGCCCATCATCACCAGCGGCACCTTGTCGGCCGCCGTCTTGTCGACCAGCGCGTACGAGATGCCGGTCGACATCGAATGGTAGGCGGTGCCCTTGGTGGTCGGGTTCTTGCCCTTCAGGCGCTCATAGCATTCGACGCCCTTGGCATTGTTGTACTCGGTCTCGCACTCTTCCCAGCTGAGCTTGACGCCGTTGACGCCGCCTTCCTTCAGGTTGACGTAGTTCAGGTAATCGATAAAGCCGCCGTACCAGGACTGCCCGTTGGCGCCATACGGACCGACCCGGTAGCTCGGCAGCGCGATGAACTGCTCGCCGCTCTGGGCCTGCGCCGGCAGCGCCGGCACCAGCAGCGCGGCGGCCGCGCCGACTGCCAGCGCGACGCGCTGGGCATTGCGAATCAGGTTGCTCATCACTGTCTCCTTCACCTTGGCAGGTGCATTGTTATGGCGTTGTTGTCCAACGACCCGTTTGCATGACACCGACGCGTGCCCCGTCGACACGGCGTCAATGCGGGAACGGCCACAGCCGCAGCTTCTCCTTGCCGATCTGCCACAGCCGAGCCAGGCCGTGCGGCTCGACGATCAGGAAGAAGATGATCAGGCCGCCGAACACCATCATCTGGATGTGCGACACCGTCGCATTGGTGAACGGCAGGTGCAGCAGCGCGGCCAGCGGCGGCAGCATGTTGTCGAGCAGGATCGGCAGCAGCAGGATGAACGCGGCGCCGAGGAAGGAACCGAGGATGCTGCCGACGCCGCCGATGATGATCATGAACAGCACGCGGAACGACAGGTCCAGCGAGAAGCCGTCCGGCTCGACCGAGCCCAGGTAGCAGAACGCGTACAGCGCGCCGGCCACGCCGCAGTAGAACGAGCTGACGGCGAAGGCCAGCAGCTTGGTGCGCATCAGCGGAATGCCGATGACCTCGGCCGCCACGTCCATGTCGCGCACCGACATCCATGCGCGTCCGGTCGACGAGCGCACCAGGTTCTTGGCGATCAGCGCCAGCACCGTGACGATCGCCAGCACGAACAGGTACTTGCGCATCGGCGTGTCGATCGGCAGGCCGAACAGGTCCAGCTGCTGCGCGGTGATCACGCCCGACGAGCTGTTGTTCGAGAACCAGGGGAACTTGGTCAGCGCCCACACCACGAAGAACTGCGCGGCCAGCGTCGCCACCGCCAGATAGAAGCCCTTGATCCGCAGCGAGGGCAGGCCGAAGGCCACGCCGACCAGCGCGGCCGACAGCCCGGCCAGCACGAACGTCAGCAGCACCGGCAGTCCCTCGATGCGCAGCTGGAAGTTGTAGGCCGCGTAGGCGCCGACCGCCATGAAGGCCGCGGTGCCCAGCGACAGCTGGCCCGCGTAGCCGGTCAGGATGTTCAGCCCCAGCGCGGCCAGCGAGAAGATCAGGAAGGGGATCAGGATCGCCGAGAACCAGTACTCGCTGCCGATCAGCGGCACGCCGACGAAGGCGAGCGCGAGCAGCACGGCGAAGCCGATGCGGTCCTGCCGGATCGGAAAGATCTGGCTGTCGGCGACATAGTCGGTCTTGAACTGGCCGGCTTCACGATAGAACATGGGCGACTCCCTGGCGTCGTGCCGCTGGATTGTTGGGGACCGTCACACGCGGTCGATATGCTTTTCGCCGAACAGCCCCTCGGGCCGCACCAGCAGGAACAGCAGCGCGAACACATAGGGGAACCAGCCCTCGATGCCGCCGAAGTTGCCGCCGAACATCGACTGGAACACCGGCGGGATATAGATCTCGGCCAGCTTCTCCGAGGCGCCGATGATCAGCCCGCCGACGATCGCGCCCGGCACCGAGGTGAAGCCGCCGAGGATCAGCACCGGCAGCGCCTTCAGCGCGGTCAGCGTCAGCGCGAACTGCACGCCATTGCGCGAGCCCCACAGCATGCCGGCCACCAGCGCCACGAACCCGGCCACGCCCCAGACGATGGCCCAGATGTTCTGCAGCGGAATGCCCAGCGACAGCGCGGCCTGGTGGTCGTCCGCCACCGCGCGCAGCGCGCGGCCGACCTTGGTGTACTGGAAGAACAGCGCCAGCGTGGCGACCAGCACGCCGGCGATCGCCGCCGCGGCCAGGTCGAACTTCGAGATCACGATATTGAAGCGGGTCAGGATCGCCTCGATCGGCTCGTCGACGATGCCCAGCTGGATCGGCCGCACCTCGTTGCCGAACAGCAGCGGCCCCAGCCCCTCGAGGAAGAACGACAGGCCGATGGTCGCCATGAACAGCGTGATCGGCGGCTGGTTGACCAGCTTGCGCAGCACGAAGCGTTCGGTGCCGATGCCGACCAGCGTCATCACGAAGAAGGCGCCGATCACGGCCGCCCACATTGGCATGCCCTTGTCCATCAGCCCGACCACGGCCAGCGCGGCGAAGTAGACCATCGCGCCCTGCGCGAAATTGAACACGCCGGAGGCCTTGTAGATCAGCACGAAGCCGAGCGCCACCAGCGAGTACATCAGCCCGGACAGCAGTCCGCCGAGCAGGATTTCGAAGAAGAAGGTCATCGGCGTGGCCTCGGTGAAGGACGGGAGTCAGCGTTGCGCAAGTGGGCGATGCCGTTCAGTGCGACGCGCCCAGGTAGGCGCGGATCACCTCGGGGTTGGACTTGACCTGCTCGGGCGTGCCGTCGCCGATCTTCTTGCCGTAGTCGAGCACCACCACGCGGTCGGAGATGTCCATCACCACGCCCATGTCGTGCTCGATCAGCACGATGGTGGTGCCGAACTGCTGGTTGACGTCCAGGATGAAGCGGCACATGTCCTGCTTCTCCTCGACGTTCATGCCCGCCATCGGTTCGTCCAGCAGCAGCAGCGAGGGCTCCGCCGCCAGCGCGCGCGCCAGTTCGACGCGCTTCTGCAGGCCGTAGGGCAGGCGCCCCACTGGCGTCTTGCGGATCGACTGGATCTCGAGGAAGTCGATCACCTCCTCGACCTTGCGCCGGTGCGCGATCTCCTCGTTGCGGGCCGGTCCCCACCACAGCGCGTTGGCCAGCAGCCCGGAGCGAAAGCGCGTGTTGCGCCCGGTCATGATGTTGTCGAGCACGGTCATGCCCTTGAACAGCGCGATGTTCTGGAAGGTGCGGGCGATGCCCTGGCGCGCGGCGGCGGTCGGATGCATCTTGCGCCGCTCCTCGCCGCGGAACACGATGCGTCCCTGCTGCGGGTGATAGACGCCGTTGATCACGTTCAGCATCGAACTCTTGCCGGCGCCGTTCGGGCCGATGATCGCGCGGATCTCGTGCTCCCGGACGTCGAACGAGATGTCGGTCAGCGCCTTGACGCCACCGAACGACAGCGAGATATGCTGCAGATCGAGGATCACCTCGCCATGCCGCGTCGCTGTCGCCCCTGTCGCACGCTGGTTCGACTTCGACTCCGCCTCGATCGCCACGCCGCCTTCGGCCAGCGGCTCGCCGGCTTGCTGTGTCCCGGGCCCTGCCCCTGCGCCGGACCATTCAGGCGAGCCGTCGGCCCGCCGCTCCACGCCTTGCCACGCCATCTGCGTCATCCTCCTGCCCCTGCTATGCCGCTTGCTCGGCGGGCGTCGCGGCGCCGGCCTGCGTTGCCGTCGCGGCCTGCGCCGCTGCCGCCGGCGGGAAGCGCCGGGCATCCACCAGCTTCAGCGTCGCGCTGACGCTGCCTTCGCGCCCGTCCTCGAACTTGACGCGCGTCTCGATGAACTGCTCCGCGCGGCCGGCATACAGCGCGTCGATCAGCACCGCGTACTTCTCCGCGATGAAGCCGCGGCGCACCTTGCGCGTGCGGGTCAGTTCGTCGTCGTCCGGATCGAGCTCCTTGTGCAGGATCAGGAAGCGCGCGATCTGCGAGCCGGACAGCGCCGGATCCTTGGCCAGGTCCGCATTGACCTGCTCCACGCATTCGGTGATCAGCTCGATCACCTGCGGCTGCGCGGCCAGGTCGATATAGCCCGCGTACGGCAGATGGCGCCGTTCGGCCCAGTTGCCGACCGCCTCGAAGTCGATGTTGACGAAGGCGCAGACGCGGTCGCGGCCGGTGCCGAACGCCACCGCCTCCTTGATGTAGGGGAAGAACTTGAGCTTGTTCTCGATGTACTTGGGCGCGAACATCGAACCGTCGGCCAGCTTGCCGACGTCCTTGGCGCGATCGATGATCTTCAGATGGCCGTCGGCGTCGATCACGCCGGCGTCGCCGGTCATGAAGTAGCCGTCGTCGTTGATCGCCTCGCGCGTCGCATCGTCGCGCTTGTAGTACGCCTTGAGCAGGCCCACGCCGCGCACCAGCACCTCGCCGTTGTCGGCGATGCGGATCTCCATGCCGGGCGCGGCCGGGCCGACCGAGTCGAACTTGACCTGGCCGTCGGGCTGCAGGCAGACATAGGCGCAGGTCTCGGTCTGGCCGTAGAACTGCTTCAGGTTGATGCCGATCGAGCGATAGAAGCGGAACAGGTCCGGGCCGATCGCCTCGCCCGCGGTATAGGCCACGCGGATGCGGCTCATGCCGAGCACATTGCGCAGCGGGCCGTAGACCAGCCATTCGCCGAGCGCGTAGCGCATCCGCTCGAGCAGCGGCACCGGACGGCGATCGAGGATGTCCGCGCCGCAGCGGCGCGCCACGGCCATGGCCCGGTCGAACAGCTTGCGCTTGAGCCAGCCGGCATCCTCCATGCGGATCATCACCTGCGTCAGCAGGCTTTCGTAGATGCGCGGCGGCGCGAAGTAATAGGTCGGACCGATCTCGCGCAGATCGGTCATCACGGTCTCGCGCGACTCGGGGCAGTTGACGGTAAAGCCCGCGGCCAGCGCCTGCGCGTACGAGAACAGGTTGTCGCCGACCCAGGCCATCGGCAGGTACGACAGCACATCGTCGTCGGGGCCGAGCCGGTCGAATTCGCAGCCATGCATCGCCGCGCCGATCAGGCCGCGGTGCGAATGGCAGACGCCCTTGGGCTTGCCGGTGGTGCCCGAGGTGTACAGGATGATCGCCGTATCGTCCGGATCGCCGGCCGCCACGGCCTGGTCGAAGAAGCCCGGATGCGCGCGGTCGTATTCGCGGCCGATCTCCTGCAGGCGCTCATACGACATCAGCGACGGATGGTCGTAGTCGCGCAGCCCGCGCGGGTCTTCATAGATCAGGTGGCGCACCGCACCGCCCTGCGCGGCCAGGTCCTGCTCGACCTCGAGCAGCTTGTCGACCTGCTCCTGGTCCTCGACCACCGCGAACGCGATCTCGGCGTCGCGCAGCACGTAGACCATTTCGCTGGCGATCGCGTCCTGATACAGCGGCACCGGCACGCCGCCCAGCGCCTGGGCGGCGGTCATGGCCCAGTACAGCCGCGGACGGTTGTCGCCGACCACCGCCAGGTTCATGCCGCGGCCGAAGCCGAGCGCCGCCAGCCCGCAGGCCAGTGCGCGTACCTCTTGCGCCGCCTGCGACCAGCTGCTCGTCTGCCAGATACCGAGATCCTTCTCGCGATAGGCCGGATGATCCGGCCGCTGCTGCGCATGCGCCAGCAGCAGTCGCGGGAAGGTCGTTGCCGACCTGTCCTGCATCGCTGTCTCCTGTCCCTCCGGCGGGTGGGTTCCCGCCGGTGCCAAGCGCCGGTGCCGATCGTTATACTTGCCGCTGGTCGCCCGCCGGCCAGACGGCCGCGGCGCGCCAGGGATATCGTGGCCGCGCCTTTGCGCGCGGGTCGGTCCGTGGTGAACGTAAGATAGCCGATGCCCCTCCCCCCGGTTGTCACGTCGGTGACAATTCCGGGTTAATCCCTAGCGGAGTCCTCGCCGGACTCCCGACCGGAGCCTAGCAGGCATGCTCAACGACTTTCTGGACCGGTGCATCTGGGCCGCCGACCTCAGCGACGAACAGCGCCAGCGGGTGCGGCAGGCCATGTTCGTGCGCGAATACAACCCCGGCGACTACGTCTGCCACAAGGGCGAGATGGCCGAGCACTGGCTCGGCGTGCTGGAGGGGATCGTCAAGATCACGACGGTGTCGCCATCGGGCAAGTCGGTGACCTTCACCGGCGTGCCGACCGGCGGCTGGTTCGGCGAAGGGGCCGCCCTCAAGCAGGAGATCCGCAAGTACGACGTGATGGCGCTGCGCCATTCGCGCATCGCCTTCCTGCCGCGCGAGACCTTCCAATGGCTGCTCGATACCAGCCTGCCGTTCACGCGCTTCCTGCTGACGCAGCTCAACGAGCGGCTCGGCCAGTTCATCGCCGCGGTCGAATACGAGCGGCTGCTCGATATCGACTCGCGCGTCGCGCGGGCGGTGTCGTCGCTGTTCAACGAGCACCTGTATCCGGGCATCGGCACCAAGCTGGAAATTTCGCAGGAAGAGATCGGACTGCTGGCCGGCATTTCGCGGCAGCGGGCGAACCAGGCCCTGAAGGTATTGGAGCAGCAAGGCCTGGTTCGGGTCGACTATGGCGAGATCGAGGTGCTCGATCTCGAAGGATTGCGCCAGTACGGCGAGTGAGGCATCGGATTCAGACCGGCGCCGTTTGCCCGGCTGGCACCCGTTCGGGCAGCGGCGGCGCGGACGGCGGCACCGTGGCAGGCGTGGAAGATGTGGCAGGTGTGGAAGCCGTGGAGGACGTGGAAGACGTGGAAGACGTGGAGGAAGGCGATGCGGCTGGCTGCTGAGGGTTCGGCGATTTGCCCTTGTCCACCGGATGCCGCTGCGGGCGATCGTTCGGCTTGCGCGGCGCGTCCAGGTCAAACTGATGCAAGGACTCGAACTTGCCGTCGGTGTAGACCGTGACGGGCTTTTCGCAGTCCGTCTCCGCCACCGTGGCGACCGGGGGAACCACGGACTTCAGTTCCTGCCTCAGCACGTACGCCGCGGCCTGTTGCGGCGAGATCGGTTGCTCGGCGATCGGACCGGAAACCGCCTCGATCTCGTCGGCCACGACGACGCGCTCCGCGGACGGTCCCCCGGCACCGCCTGCCCCGGCCGCTTCGCCCGCCCAGCGATGGAGGTAGCCGCAGGTCGTATTGCCGATTCGCAGACTGGACGTCAGCCTGAGCAACAGCTCGGTCGGCACGTCTTCTTCGGCTTTCCACTCGAAGGCAAATTGGCTCTGTAGCCGGCGCACGCTGTCGTGGAGCAGCGGAACGATCTCCCTCTGGTAGAACTGGCCCAGCGAAACGTCGAATACCGTCTGATGCAATGCCTTGGCATCGCCTTCGATATGTTTGGGCACCTCGGCCAGCCGGATGGTCTTCCATGCCCACTTCGCCAGGCTCGGCCGTCCCTGCGGCACGAAGCGCAACGCCTCGCCATCCTTGCGCGATGCGACCGCCAGCACCTCCTCGTGAGTCCGCTCGCCCGAGATCCAATCGAGCAGCCCCGGCTTGCGGGTGAAGCGCGCCAGTCGCACGCCCTCGGGCAAGGCCGCGCCAGCCGGGCGGTCGTCGTGCAGCGCCTGCGCCGCGGCGGCCGACACACCGCGTTCCTGCACGACCTGGCGCACGAACGCGGCGAGCCGCTGTCCGGCGACAAAGGGCTTGGCCTTCTGCTGGATCGCCTCGATCAGGCTCGCGCGTGCATCGAGCACCGCGGATACGATCCGATCGGCCTTGTCGCGGCACACCCCATTGAGGATCGCCTGGAAGCGCTGTGCCGCGCAAGCCCGGCACGACGCCATGGCTTCGTCGACGGCGCGGGCCAGGGCCCGCCGCGTCGCCCGCGTCGACTCCGGGCTGCCATCCTTCTTGACCGTGCAGATCAGCAGCGGCCTGACTTCGTGATTCTCGTTATCCGACAGGATGCCACGCGCCCACTGCTCCAGCAGCCGCGGGGCTTCGTCTTCGATCGTCGCGACCATGAAACGGCCCATCAGTTCGGCCATGTTCCGGTAACCGCAATCCTCTCGGTCACCCCTGGCGATCGACAGCAAGCGCTCCATGTCGCGGCGGGCGCGCTGCTTGCGCTCGGGCGAGCCGCTACCCCGGGCGTGCAGCCGGAACTCGATGGCATCGCCTCCGCTCTTGAACGACAGCACCAGGATGTCGTCCTCGATCCTGGACTTGCCGCGATCGATCTGTTCCAGGCTCACCGGACCTTCTTCGGGACAGCGGATCCATGCGTCGATTTCTCCCGGGTTCAGCGATACCAGCGTCCCCAGCGCGCGCTCGGAGATCGGGCGCCGGTTCGACGCCGCCGCCTGGCCGCGCCGTTCGGCCGCGCCGGCTTCGGCGAGCGGTGCCTCGAAGCCCGGCCACAGCTCTTCGACAACGCGATCGGCATGCCCGCGCAGGCCCTTGACCAGGCCCGCCGTGATGGTGGATCCGCTGCGCAGCGCCCGCTCCATCCTGCGCGTGCTGCTGCGGAAGAACAGATAGTCCATCAGCTGCCGGATCCGCGTCTGCACCAACGATTCGCCGTTCTCGAACTGGCGCTCGATGCATAGCCGCCGTGTCTTTCCCTTGGTAACCAGCTTCAGCGTGAAGACCTCTTCGCCGATCTGGAATCGGCCGCTCGGCTCCGGCCCACTGGCCTTCTGTCCGAGGACGCGCGCCACGAAGTCGCCTGGATTGCTTCGCACGTGTTGGTAGTACTGATCGTACGTCGTCTTTTTCACCTGTCCGATAAACGTCGCCATGACTTTCGATCCTCATAGGGTGAGTGGAGGCGGTCATCGTACGGATCGCGACGAGGCCACTTTTCGGAAAGCGACCGATTCTTTGTCGATGGAAATGGCACCACGCGGCGGGCACGAAGCGCAAAGCGTCATTCGCGCGTACTCGTGCTCGTGCAGGACGCGGATGGTGGAGAGGACAGGGGAAGCGAAGCGAGAGGAAGTTCGGGAAGACGAGGCGGACGGGCACAGGGAAAGACGCGAACCGGCGCGCGGGCCGGTTCGCGGAGCGGCCGATCGGTGGGTTATCGGCCGTACTTCAGCGGCCGCTACTTCAGCGGCCGCTACTTCAGCGGCCGGTACTTCAGCGGCCGGTGCATCAGCGGCCGGTGCGTCAGCGGCTCTGGCTGTAGACGTAGACGCCGCGTCCCGTCTTGCGGCCGAGGTAGCCCGCGGCCACCATCTCGCGCATCAGCATCGCCGGCCGGTACTTCGGATCGGCGAACTCGGCGTACAGCACCTCCATCACGGCGAGCATCGTGTCGAGCCCGATCATGTCGGCCAGCGCCAGCGGGCCGATCGGATGATTGCATCCGAGCTTCATGCCCTCGTCGATCTCTTCGGGCGAGGCCAGGCCCTCGCCGAGCACGCAGAAGGCCTCGTTGATCATCGGGCAGAGGATGCGGTTGACGACGAAGCCCGGGCTGTTCTTCACCGTGATCGGATACTTGCCGAGCTGCTTCGACAGCTGCTCGACCGCCGCGTGCGTGGCGTCGCTGGTCTGCAGGCCGCGGATCAGCTCGACCAGCGCCATCATCGGCACCGGGTTGAAAAAGTGCATGCCGATGAAGCGCTCGGGCCGGTTGATCGCCGCGGCCAGCTTGGTGATCGAGATCGACGAGGTATTGGACGCGACGATGGTGTCGTCGCCGACCAGCGCATCGATCTGCTTCAGGATCTTGAGCTTGAGCTCGTAGTTCTCGGTGGCGGCCTCGATCACGATCTGCGCGGCCTTCAGGTCCTCGTACGCGGTCGAGCCGCGCACGCGCGCGAGCGCGGCGTTCTTGTCGGCCTCGGTGATCTTGTCCTTCTTGATCAGCCGGTCCAGGCTGCCGGCGATCGTGGCGATGCCCTTGTCGACCGCGCCCTGGCTGATATCGACCATCACGACATCGAGCCCGACCACCGCGCATGCCTGCGCGATGCCGTTGCCCATGGTGCCTGCGCCGATGATGCCGACGGTGTGGATTGTCATGCTGTCTCCCTGCTTGCGAATGGAATAGGAATGGATCGGGGATGGAGGCGCAGTCGGGCCGCGCGCGGGCGTCAGCCCAGCGCCGAGATGATGCGCGCCGCGTGCTGCTGCAGCACGGCCGGATCCTGCGGCTCGCTCGCGTGGCCGCGCAGCGGGCGGTCGGCGTAGCGCGGCACGATATGGAAATGCACGTGCGGCACGGTCTGGCCGGCGGCGGCGCCGTTGAACTGGCCGATCGACAGGCCGTCCGGTTCGAACGCGTCCCGCACCGCGCGCGCGATGCGCTGGGTCGTGCGGATCGCGGCCTGCGCGGCGCCTTCCGACAGCTCGAACAGCTCGGCGGCGGCCTCCTTGGGCAGCACCAGCACGTGGCCGTCGGACTGCGGCATGATGTCCATGAAGGCCAGCGTGTCGGCGTCCTCGTAGACCTTGTGGCAAGGCAGCTCGCCTCGCAGGATTCGGGCAAAGATATTGTTCGGGTCGTACACCGTGAGCTCCGGTTCGGAAAAGCGTGGCGGCGGCAATGCGGCGCCGCCTGCGAGTTTAACGCACGGTCGTGCGAAATTGCGGCGCGCGACGATGGCCGCGGAAGACGACAGCGCCGGGCACGGCGGCCCGGCGCTGTCGTGCCGTTCGGCAAGCGCTACATGTTGCGTCGATACTGTCCGCCGACCTCGAACAGCGCATGCGTGATCTGCCCGAGCGAGCAGACCCGCACCGCGTCCATCAGCACCGCGAACACGTTCTCGTCGTCGATCACCGCCTGGCGCAGCCGCGCCAGCATCGCCGGTGCCTGGTCGGCATGGCGGGCGTGGAAGTCCTGCAGCCGTTGCAGCTGGCTCTGCTTCTCGTCCTCGCTGGAGCGTGCCAGCTCCAAGGTGGCCGGGGTCGGATCGCCGTCGGGATTGCGGAAGGTGTTGACGCCGATGATCGGCAGCGAGCCGTCGTGCTTGCGCTGCTCGTAATACATCGACTCTTCCTGGATCCTGGCGCGCTGGTAGCCGGTCTCCATCGCGCCGAGCACGCCGCCGCGCTCGGCGATCCGCTCGAACTCCTGCAGCACCGCCTCCTCCACCAGGTCGGTCAGCTCCTCGATCAGGAAGCTGCCCTGGTTGGGGTTCTCGCACTTGGCGACGCCCCATTCGCGATTGATGATCAGCTGGATCGCCAGCGCACGCCGCACCGATTCCGCCGTCGGCGTGGTGATGGCCTCGTCGTAGGCGTTGGTATGCAGCGAATTGCAGTTGTCGTAGATCGCGATCAGCGCCTGCAGCGTGGTGCGGATGTCGTTGAAGTCGATCTCCTGCGCGTGCAGCGAGCGGCCCGAGGTCTGGATGTGGTACTTCAGCTTCTGGCTGCGCTCGTTGGCGCCGTACTTGTCGCGCAGCGTGACGGCCCAGATGCGGCGCGCGACGCGGCCCAGCACGCTGTACTCCGGATCCATGCCGTTCGAGAAGAAGAACGACAGGTTGGGCGCGAAGTCGTCGATATGCATGCCGCGCGCCAGATAGGCCTCGACATAGGTGAAGCCGTTGGCCAGCGTGAAGGCCAGCTGCGAGATCGGATTCGCACCGGCCTCGGCGATGTGATAGCCGGAGATCGACACCGAGTAGAAGTTGCGCACCTGATGATCGACGAAGTACTGCTGGATGTCGCCCATCACCTTCAGCGAGAACTCGGTCGAGAAGATGCAGGTGTTCTGGCCCTGGTCCTCCTTCAGGATGTCGGCCTGCACGGTGCCGCGCACGTTCTGCAGCACCATCGCGCGGATCTTCGCGGCCTCGCCGGCATCGGGCTCGCGGCCCTGCTCGCGGCGAAAGCGCTCGAGCTGCTGGTCGATCGCGGTATTCATGAACATCGCCAGGATCGCCGGCGCCGGACCGTTGATCGTCATCGACACCGAGGTCTGCGGATCGATCAGGTCGAAGCCGTCGTACAGCACCTTCATGTCGTCGAGCGTCGCGATCGAGACGCCCGAATTGCCGACCTTGCCGTAGATGTCGGGACGCAGGTCCGGATCCTCGCCGTACAGCGTCACCGAATCGAATGCCGTCGACAGCCGCTTGGCCGGCATGCCTTCGGAGACCAGCTTGAAGCGGCGATTGGTGCGGAAGGCATCGCCCTCGCCGGCGAACATCCGGGTCGGATCCTCGTTCTCGCGCTTGAACGGAAAGACGCCCGCGGTGTACGGGAAATAGCCCGGCAGGTTCTCGCGCATCAGCCAGCGCAGCAGCTCGCCCTCGTCGGTGAAGCGCGGCAGCGCGACCTTGCGCAGGCGTGTGCCCGACAGCGTGGTGGTGACGAGGCCGGTGCGCAGCTCCTTGCCGCGGATCGTGACCACATGCTCTTCGCCGCTGTAGGCCTCGCGCAGCGCGGGCCAGCCCGCCAGCAGCGCGCGCTCGGTCTCGCCCAGCGCGCCGTCGCGCTCGGCCTCGAGCGCCTGCAATGCCTCCAACGCGCCGGCCCCGGCGGAAGGCGACGCCTCCGCCAGCATGCGCCGTGCCTCGCGCAGCTGCTGGCGCTCGCGCGCGATCCGGCTCTGCGCGGCCACGCGCTTGTGATAGCCGCGCACGGTGTCGGCCAGCTCGGCCAGATAGCGGCTGCGCGCCGGCGGCACGATCGCGTTGCGGCCGGTGCTCTGCCGTCCCGCCAGCCGCGGCAGCGTGCCGTCGCGCAGCACCAGGCCGCGCGCGGCCAGCGCCTCGCGCAGGCCCAGGTACAGCATCGTCACGCCGTCGTCGTTGAAGCGCGAGGCCTGCGTGCCGTAGACCGGCATGTCCTCGGCGCGCGCATGCCATTGCTCGCGGTTGCGCTGCATCTGCTTGGCAACGTCGCGCCACGCGTCCTGCGCGCCCTTGCGGTCGAACTTGTTGATCGCGACGAAGTCGGCGAAGTCCAGCATGTCGATCTTCTCGAGCTGGCTGGCCGCGCCGAACTCGGGCGTCATCACGTACAGCGACAGGTCGACATGGGGCACGATCGCCGCGTCGCCCTGGCCGATGCCCGAAGTCTCGACGACGATCAGGTCGAAGCCGGCGACCTTGCAGGCCGCCAGCGCGTCCGGCAGTGCCCGCGACACCTCGCTGGCGGCGTCGCGCGTGGCCAGCGAGCGCATGTAGATCCGGGGATGGTGGATCGCGTTCATGCGGATCCGGTCGCCCAGCAGCGCGCCGCCGGTACGCCGGCGCGACGGGTCGATCGAGATCACGGCGATGCGCAGGCCGTCCTGCTGGTCGAGCCGGAAGCGGCGGATCAGCTCGTCGGTCAGCGACGATTTGCCGGCGCCGCCGGTGCCGGTCACGCCCAGCACCGGGGTCGCGATGCCGGCGGCGTCGGCATGCAGCGCCGCGGCCAGCGCGGGATCGGCCTTGCCGTTCTCCAGCACGGTGATCCATTGGGCCAGCGCCCGGCGATCGCCGGCACGCAACGAATCGAGCGCCGCGGGGGCATGGCGCGACAGGTCGAAGTCGCAGCGCCGCACCATGTCGGCGATCATGCCGGCCAGGCCCATGCGCTGGCCGTCCTCGGGGCTGTAGATGCGCGCGACGCCGTAGTCCTGCAGCTCGCGGATCTCGGCCGGCACGATCACCCCGCCGCCGCCGCCGAACACCTGGATATGGGCGCCGCCGCGCTCGCGCAGCAGGTCCACCATGTACTTGAAGTATTCGACGTGGCCGCCCTGGTAGCTCGACACGGCGATGCCTTGCACGTCCTCCTGCAGCGCGGCCGCGACGACTTCCTCGACCGAGCGGTTGTGGCCGAGGTGGATCACCTCGCAGCCTTGCGCCTGCAGGATGCGGCGCATGATGTTGATCGAAGCATCGTGGCCGTCGAACAAGGATGCGGCCGTAACGAAGCGGACCTTGTGGGTCGGCGCGCCGGCGGGCGCGGGTGCCGGCGCCACGGTAGCGGCCTCGGCTTCGGCGCCTGCCTTGCGCAGGTCTGACAGATCGGTCATGGTCTCCACCCGGTGAGGCCGGGACCGGCGGACAGACTGCGCCGCCGAAGCACCGGCCATCGCGTTGTGCGGCCATTGCTGGCCATATTGTCTGGGGTCGCCCGCACGGCGCAGCCGCCGGGGGGCCAGTCGATTGTAGGCCCATCCCGCCGGGCCTGACCAGCGGGCAGCAAACGGCACGTGACGCCCTCTGCCTTCGGCTACAATCCAGAACATCCGCCGGGACTCGGACCTCCGGTCGGCACAACAAAGGACACGCACCGCCGGCCGTGTCGACCTACTGAAGGGAGATTCCTATGCGGCATTGCGTGCCGTGGCTGCCGCGCCTTGCGCTGGTGGCGGGTCTGATCGGCCTGCCTGCCAGTGCCATCGCGTGGGACTACACGCCTGCGGCCATCTCGGGTCTGACCAGCCTGTACGGCTATCTGACCAACCAGAACGCCACGCTGGAGCGCGCCGCGGCCAAATACCCGTCGCTGCGCAACGACATCCAGCAGGTGCGCAATGCGTTCGACCGCCAGTATCCCGATGCGCTGGCGACGGTGACCCGGCTGTTCCAGGACATTCCGCTGCCCGCCGCCGATCGCGCCCGGCTGGCGACCAAGGTGCTGGAAATGGACCGCGAGGCGATGCAGTCGGCGCTGGCCTCCGAGCCCGCGATGCAGGCCTATCTGCAGCGCGTGCGCGAAAGCGCCCAGGGGGACATGGAGAAGGCCTCGCTGCAGCTGCTGCTGGCCGCGGTCTACGAGGACAAACCCGCCGCCGAACTGGCCTCGCCGATGGCCCGCAGCTACACCACCAAGGGCATCCGCCAGGCCGGCGCGATCGACCTGATGCTGCGCATGCCGCTGTCGTGGGAGCGCGATCCGGCCCGCGAAAAGCTGCTGCCGGACAACGCCATCTTTGCCTTCACCAGCCAGGGCGGCAACGGCCTGTCGACGATCGATCTGCTGGCGCGGCCGCTGCCGAAGGATGGCGCGAAGGACGGGGCCAAGGACGGGGCCAAGGAAGCGGGGAAGGAAGCGGGGAAGGACGCTGCAAGCGCGGCGGCCGCCGCGCGCGCCACCGAGGAACTGAAGGCGCTGACCGGCGCCGGCGCCAAGGTGATCGCCCAGGGCACGGTCCGGCTGGCCAATCACCGCGCCAATTGGGCCAGTTTCTCCATCGCCAGCGACGGCGGCCGCCTGCAGTACGGCCGCGTCTGGTGGGTGCCGCTGCCGGAGGCCGGCCAGACCGCGGTGCTGCTGTGCCGCACGCCATCGTTGCCGCCGCAGGCCGCCGACAACGAGCGGCAGCGGCTGGAACCGTTGTGGCAGGCGGTCGCCGCCACGCTGTCGACCGCGACGCCGGCGCGCTGAGCGCCGCCGCCTAGCGCGACAGATGCCGCGCCGGCCACCAGCCCGCCGAGGGCT
>MTEU01004877.1_pt2 | contig 22935 bp, 24 predicted proteins | sample 1042701 | NCBI WGS metagenome assembly MTEU01 (sample SAMN06185813, study PRJNA358809) | soil metagenome | isolation source: naturally attenuated soil | place: India | collected 2015-05-23
CCGATTGCGCCAGCGATACGGTGCGCCAGCTGCGCCATGCCGCCCGCGATACCAGCGGCGCCGCGCGCGAGGCCGCCACGCCGGTGGTGGATGAGGTGAGGGGACTGATCTCGGCACTGGAACACACGATCGAGGTGCTGGCGCGCGAAGGCTCGTCCGAGGCCGCGCAGGCCAGCCGCCGGCTGCAGACGCGGGCGCGCATGCTGGCCGACCAGGCACGGGAGGCCACGATGCAGAGCGCGGGACGTGCGCGCGAGCGCGTCGACCAGGCCGTCGTCGGCGTGCAGCATCGCGTCGCCGAGTCGCCGTTCCGCGCCATCGCGATCGCCGCGGCTGTCGGTGCGATCGCCGCGCTGCTGCTGGTGGGCGGCAGCAGCCGCCGCCGCAGCGAGGACGGCCACTACGACGGCAACTGAGGGCCAACCCGGCGACGCAAGCCGAGCCGCGGCAACCAGCGACGGCAACGGAGGCAACGCACCTCCGGCCCGATCCCCACAAAGCAACCTGACAGGAGAACCGCACACATGGACACCCAGACCACGGGCGCCGCCTCTTCCCGCACCGATGCCTCCTCCGCCGGCAAGGGGCCGACCCAGGGCTTTCTGTCGGATGTCGCCACCATCCGCGCACGTGCCCGCAAACATATCGAGGACGGCGCGGTCACCGAAAACTACGACGCGGACCGTGCGACCGTGCTCAAGCTGCTGAACGAGGCGCTGGCCACCGAGCTGGTCTGCGTGCTGCGCTATCGGCGCCACCACTTCATGGCCAAGGGCATCCACGCCGAGCCGATCGCGGCCGAGTTCAAGGTCCATGCCGATGAAGAGCAGGCGCACGCCGACCGCATCGCCGCGCGCATCGTGCAGCTGGGCGGCGAGCCGGATTTTTCGCCCGACGGTCTGTCGGCGCGCAGCCATTCGGAATATGTCGCGCCCAACGGGCTGACCGACATGATCCGCGAGAACCTGATCGCCGAACGGATCGCGATCGAGAGCTACCGCGAGATGATCCAGTACATGGGCGAGCGCGACCCGACCACCCGGCGCATCCTCGAGGAGATCCTCGCGGTCGAGGAGGAGCACGCCGACGAACTGGCCGACATGCTCAGCAAGGAATAGCGGTCGCGCTCAGAGGTGGCGCATGCCGCCATCAAGAATGTCGCCGGCGCTGCCGATGTCGCCATCGGCGGCGCCGGACAAGGAATTGCGGTGCCTCCCCCGACGCCGCAATATCGCAGTACCCCCCTTCGGATCCCCCCTGGTCCGGTGCCCGGTCCGCCCCCAGCGGCCGGGCTGTTTTTTTTGGAGGGGGGAACGCCTGACTTGCGTCAGACGCCCCACAACACGTCGCAGCCCTCGCGCTGCGAGGCCCGCAGCATGTCCAGGAAGGGATAGGCGCGCTGTCCCAGGTGCAGCGGCTCTTCGTCGTCGTCGTAGTCGTCGCCCTTGCCGCGCTGTTCCTCGGGCAGCTGGCTCTGCGCCGGGGACTGCTTTGCCTGCATCACCGCGGCCTCGAGCCGGTGGATCGCGCGCGGCAGCTCTTCCTTGGTGATCACCCCGCGCTCGCCGACGTGCTTGCCGATGATGCCGAGCAACGTGACGGCGAGATCGTTCATCATGATCAGGTCTTGCGCCGCGTGGGATTTGAAGGTGATCAGCATGGTGGTTCCTTGTCAGCCATGTTGGGATGGTAGCCGTCCTGCTCCGGCGTGCCGGGAGCCGGCCGACTGGCTCCTGCGGATGATGTCAGCATAGCACCTGATAAAATCCGCGTTCTGCAATCGATTGCCCGTGCCGCGCTGCGGCATCGCCACGCTGCCGGTGACGGCACCGCCACTATGGCCGAAGCCATCGCGGTCCTGTGTGGCGCGCGGGCCCAGACATTCATGCTGCCTGTTCAGACCTCCAAACTTGCCGCCGCGTTCACCGATGCGGTACGCGCGCTGGCGCCGGCCGATGCCGTGCTGCCCGCTGTCGCCTTCGAACGGCCCAAGGTGGCCGCCCACGGCGATCTCGCCTGCAATCTGGCGATGCAGGTGGCCCGCACGCTCAAGCGCAATCCGCGCGAGCTGGCGCAGCAGATCGTCGACGCGGTGAAGGCCGATGCGCGTACCGCCTCGCTGGTGGCAAGCCTGGAGATCGCCGGCCCGGGCTTCATCAACCTGCGGCTGACCCCGGCGGCCAAGGCCGAGACGCTGCGCGCGGTGCTGCAGCAGGGCGATGGCTATGGCGCCCAGCAGCAGGGCGCGCGCGGCCAGGTACTGGTCGAGTTCGTGTCGGCCAACCCGACCGGCCCGCTGCACGTCGGCCACGGCCGCCAGGCGGCGCTGGGCGACGCGCTCGCCAACCTGCTGTCGTGGCAGGGCTACGCCGTGCACCGCGAGTTCTACTACAACGACGCCGGCGTGCAGATCCAGAACCTGGCGATCTCGGTGCAGGCGCGCGCCCGCGGCCTGAAGCCGGGCGAGGCCGGCTGGCCAGAGGCCGCCTACAACGGCGACTACATCGCCGACATCGCCGCCGATTTCCTCGCCGGCAAGACCGTGCGCGCCTCCGACGGCGAGCCGGTGACCGCCTCCGGCGACGTCGAGGATCTGGACTCGATCCGCAAGTTCGCCGTCACCTACCTGCGCAACGAGCAGGACATCGACCTGCAGGCGTTCGGCGTCAAGTTCGACCGCTACTACCTGGAGTCGTCGCTGTACACCGACGGCAAGGTCGAGGAGGCCGTGCGCACGCTGATCGCCAAGGGCAAGACCTACGAGAGCGAAGGCGCGCTGTGGCTGCGCACCACCGAAGACGGCGACGACAAGGACCGGGTGATGCGCAAGGGCGATGGCAGCTATACCTACTTCGTGCCGGACGTCGCCTATCACACCACCAAGTGGCAGCGCGGCTTCCACAAGGTCATCAACGTGCAGGGCAGCGACCACCACGGCACCATTGCGCGCGTGCGGGCCGGCCTGCAGGGGCTGGAAATCGGCATCCCGGCCGGCTATCCCGACTACGTGCTGCACAAGATGGTCACCGTGATGAAGAACGGCGAGGAGGTCAAGATCTCCAAGCGCGCCGGTTCGTATGTCACGGTGCGTGACCTGATCGAATGGAGCAATGGCGGCGACGAGACCATCCGCGGCTGCCTGGAGACGGGCGTGGCCGACTGGCCGGCCCACTTCACGCGTGGCCGCGACGCGGTCCGCTTTTTCCTGCTGTCGCGCAAGGCCGATACCGAGTTCGTCTTCGACGTCGACCTGGCGCTCAAGCAGAACGACGAGAACCCGGTGTACTACGTCCAGTACGCGCACGCCCGCATCTGCTCGATCTTCGAGTCGTGGGGCGGCGAGGGGTGGCAGCAGCGCCTGGCCGAGCTGGCGGGGGCCGACCTGGAGCCGGTGACCGGCGCCGCGGCGAGCCCGCAGGCGCTGGCGCTGGGACAGCGGCTGGCCGAATTCCCCGAGATGCTGGCCCAGGCCGCCAACGAGCTGGCGCCGCATGCGGTCGCCTTCTATCTGCGCGACCTGGCCGGCGACTTCCATGCCTTCTACAACGCCGACCGCGTGCTGGTCGACGACGAGCCGGTCAAGCTGGCGCGGCTCGCGCTGCTGGCGGCGACCCGCCAGGTGCTGCGCAACGGCCTCGCGGTGATCGGCGTGTCCGCGCCGCAGCGCATGTAAGGGGGGCAGCGCGGCCTGCCGGTGTCCCCACCGTCTGCGGGCCGCGGTGACCGGGCCGCCCGGCCGGGCACTGGCTCTATAATCTTCCGGCAATATCCAAGAGGACTCCATGCAACAGCAACGCAAGCGTGCCCCGCGCAAGGCCAGCCGCGCCCAGCAGCGCGGGGGTACGTTTCTCGGCCTGGTGCTCGGCCTGATCATCGGCCTGGCCATCGCGGTGGTGGTGGCGCTGTATATCACCAAGGCGCCGACGCCGTTCCAGCGCAAGGGCACGCCCAAGCCGGCCGAATCCGGCAACGTGGTCGGGACGCTGCCGTCGCCGGTGCAGGAGGCGCCGTCGGACCCGAACAAGCCGTTGTGGAGCAAGACCCCGCCCAAGCCGGTCGGCCCGCCCGCGGAGCCGGCGCATCGGGAGCCCGCCGCGCCGCCGGCGGCCAGGCCCGCGCCGACGCCGGAGGAAGCCGTCAAGCCCGCGCCGAAGACCGCGGAGAAGCCGGCCGAAAAGCCCGCCGAAAAGCCCGCCGAGCGTGCCGTGGCCGATCCGATCGCCGAGATTGCCCAGGCCGACGCCAACAAGGTCGGCTATCTGCTGCAGGTCGGCGCCTTCCGCTCGCAGGACGACGCCAACCGGCAGAAGGCCAACCTGGCGATGCAGGGCTTCGAGGCCAGGGTCACCGACCGCGAGGTCAATGGCGTCAAGCTGTACCGCGTACGGCTCGGCCCGTACAACAAGATCGAAGACATGAACCGCGCGCGCGACCGCCTGCAATCGGCCGGTTTCGAGGCGTCGGTGATCCGCTTCACCAAGCAGTAAGCCAGGAGGCGGCGGCGCCGGGGCGGGCTGAACCCGCGCGGCGCATCGCTGTCATACGCACACCGTTTCACTTTTCTCTCGCGCCATGAAGAAAATCGCCGCCTTGTTCGCCACGCTCGCCGCCGCCGCGGGACTGATGATGGCATCGCCCGCCCAGGCCGCGCCGGCCGAAGGCAAGGAATACCAGGTCCTGAAGGCGGCCCAGCCCGTCACCGCGGGCAAGATCGAAGTCACCGAGTTCTTCTGGTACGGCTGCCCGCACTGCTACGACTTCGAGCCCGAGATCGAAGGCTGGGTCAAGAAGCAGGGCAAGGACGTGGTCTTCAAGCGCGTGCCGGTGGCCTTCCGCGACGACCTGCTGCCGCATACCCGCATCTATTACGCGCTCGAATCGATGGGCAAGCTCGAGGCCATGCACGGCAAGGTCTTCAGCGCGATCCACGCCGAGCGCAAGCGCCTGCTCGATCCGAACGAGATCGCCGATCTGATGGCCAAGAACGGCATCGACCGCAAGGCCTTCCTGGAGGCCTACAACTCGTTCTCGGTGTCGACCAACACCACGCGCGCCAACAAGATCGCCGACGCCTACAAGATCGACGGCGTGCCGACCATCGTGATCCAGGGCAAGTACGTGACCTCGCCGTCCATCGCGGGCAGCAAGGGCGCCGCGCTGCAGACGATGGACTACCTGGTGACCCAGGTCCGCGACAAGAAGCTGTGATGACGTTGCGCGCCGCCGTTGCCGCCGCAGAACGGCCGGCCAACGGCTGAGCGCGCATTGCTTCCGCTTCGTCCTTCTCCTTCCCCGCCGCCCGATGCGACCCGTCAAAGTCTTTCTCACCGGCGCATCGAGCGGAATCGGCCAGGCCCTGGCGCGCGAATACGCCCGGCAGGGCGCGATTCTCGGCCTGGTCGGCCGCCGCGACGATGCCTTGCGCGCGTTCGTTGCCACCCTGCCCAATCCCAATGCCGCCCGCGTCTATGCGGCCGACGTGCGCGATGCCGATGCGATGCTCGCCGCCGCGCAGGACTTCCTCGACCACTTCGGCTGTCCCGATATCGTGATCGCCAACGCCGGCGTGTCGGTCGGCACGGTGGTCAGCGAACGCGAAGACCTTGAAGCCTTTCGCGCGGTGATGGACACCAACTGGTTCGGCGTGCTGACCACCTTCCAGCCGTTCCTGGCGCCGATGCAGGCGAGAGACGCGGGGCCGCGCGAGTGGCGCGGCACGCTGGTCGGCATCGCCAGCGTGGCCGGCGTGCGCGGACTGCCGGGCGCCGGCGCCTACAGCGCATCGAAGTCGGCCGTGATCAAGCTGCTCGAGAGCCTGCGGCTGGAGCAGCGGCCGCACCGGATCCGCGTGGTCACCATCGCGCCGGGCTATATCCGCACGCCGATGACCGCGCGCAATCCGTATCCGATGCCGTTCCTGATGGACGCCGACGCGTTCGCGCGCAAGGCGGTGCGGGCGATCGCCGCGGGCCGGCGCTTTGCCGTGGTGCCGTGGCAGATGGGCGTGGTGGCCTCGGTGCTGCACGTGCTGCCGCGCTGGCTCTACGACGCGCTCTTCACGCGCGCGCCACGCAAGCCCCGCCAGCCGGAACGGCCGGACGCTCCCGCCGACCCCGCCGCCGACGGCAACGGGAGCCCGTGATGTGGCGCGACGCGCTGGGCCAGCCGCACCCGCGCGCCGCTGCTGAGGCGCGGATCGCCTCGCTGGTGCCGTCGGTCACCGAACTGCTGTTTGCGCTGGGACTCGGCGACCGGCTGGTGGCGCGGACCGGCTTCTGCATCCATCCCGAACCGCAGGTGCGCGCGGTCGCCAAGGTCGGCGGCACCAAGGACGTGCAGCTGGACAAGCTGCGCGCGCTGGCGCCGACCCATGTGGTCGTCAATATCGACGAGAACCGGCGCGAGACCGTGGAGGAGATCCGCGGCTTCGTGCCGAACGTGATCGTGACCCATCCGTGCGCGCCGCGCGACAACCTCGAGCTGTACCGGCTGCTGGGCGGCATCTTCGATCGCGAGGCGCAGGCGCAGGCGCTATGCGCGCGGCTGGAGCAGGGGCTGGCGCGGCTGGAGGCGCGCACCTGGCCGACTCGCAGCGTGCTGTACGCGATCTGGCAGGACCCATGGATGACGGTGTCGCGCGACACCTATATCAGCCGCATGCTGGCGCTGATCGGCTGGCAGACCTGGCCCGGCGATGCCGGCCAGGCGCTGCAGGCCTGCATCGGCGGCGATTGCGCGCGGCCCAATGCGCCGGGCCAGCGCTATCCGACCTTCCGCTGGAGCGAGGCGCTGGTGCGCGAGCTCGACCTGGTGCTGCTGTCGAGCGAGCCCTATCGCTTCACCGAGGACCACGCCGATGCGCTGGAGCGCCAGCTCGGCCTGCCGGTGCTGCTGGTCGATGGGGAGATGGTGTCGTGGTACGGCAGCCGCGCGATCGATGGGCTGGCGTACCTGGAGACGCTGGCGCGCCAGGCTTGAGGCCGCCGTCGCGATGGCGACGGCGAGATCAGCGCTCGAACCCGTAGGCCCGCTCGACCTTGCTGACGCGCAGCTGGAAGCCCTGATACCAGCGCTCGCGTCCCAGCCGTTGTGCGACCCGGTGTTCGGCATGCGCCTGCCAGGCGGCGATGTCCTCGAGCGAGCGCCAGTACGACACCGTGATGCCGGGCGCGCCGGGCGTGCCGCCGTCGCGCACCGACTCGACGCCGAGAAAGCCGGGCATGGTCGCGGCCAGCTCCACCATCCGCTGTGCCATCGCGCCGTAGTCGGCCTCGTGGTTGGCCCCGCCCACGTCCGCGCCAGTGCGCGTGGACGTGAAGATCACCGCGTAGTAGGGCGGCGGCGGGGTCTGGGCAAAGGCGCTGTCGATGGCGGACATGGGATCGGAATCCAGGCGTCGGTCAAGGTGGGCGATTCAGACGGGCAATCCAGGCCGCACCGCCGGCGGCAATTCAGGCGTTGGCCCGGAACCGGATGATGCCATCGTCGCCGATGGCGCGCTGCAGCTCGCCGGCATGCCACAGCACGTGCAGGTGGGCCAGCGCCTCGCCCATCGCGAAGGTCATCTGGTGGATGTCGAACTGGCGGCGGAAGATCACGTTGACGATATCGCGCGCGCTGCAAGGCTTTTCCGCGCAGGCGGCGCGGGTCTCGGCCAGGCGCTCGACATGGTGCTCGCGCAGCTGCCCGATGCGCGTCTGCAGGTTGCGGAACGGCCGGCCGTGCGAGGGCAGCACCAGCGTGTCCTCGGGCAGGTCCTGGTAGCGGTCGAGCGAGCGCAGATAGAGCGCCAGCGGGTTGGCCTCGGGCTCCATGTCGAACACGCTGACGTTGGTCGAGATCCGCGGCAGCACCATGTCGCCGGAGATCAGTACCTTGAGCTGCGCGTTGTACAGCGCGACGTGTTCGGGCGCGTGGCCGTAGCCAGTGATCACGCGCCAGCTCGCGGCCGCCGGATCGGCGCCCATCGTCACCGTGTCGCCTTCCATCAGCCGGCGGTACTGCGTCGGCAGGTCGGGCACCAGCGTCGCGTAGTAGCTCTTGCGGGCGCGCAGCTTTTCCAGACTGTCGGGATCGGCCAGGCCGTGCCGCGCGAAGTGGCTGGCGGCGAAGTCGCCGCCGGCGTTCGAGCCGACGCCATTGCCGCCGCTCATCACGCGCGCGCTCATATAGTCGCCCAGGCTCATCCACAGCCGCGCGTCCCAGCGCTGGCACAGCCAGTGCGCCAGGCCCACGTGGTCGGGATGGCAATGCGTAACCAGCACGCGCAGTACCGGCAGGCCTTCGAGCTCGTTGGCGAACACCGTCTCCCAGTGCGCCTTGATGGTGTCGTTGGTGATGCCGCAATCGATCACGGTCCAGCCGTCGCGCCCGTCCACGCGATCGCGCACCAGCCACAGATTGATATGGTCCAGCGCGAACGGCAGCGGCATGCGCAGCCAGTAGACGCCGGGGGCCACCTGCTGGCGCGCGCCGGGCTCGGGCATGGTCTCGCCGAACGGGTATTGGAGTTGGTGTTCGAGTGCGTTCATCGGGGAGTCTCTCGGTTGCGAAGCCCTGCGGTGGGCTTTCTCGTCGTGGATCCGGATGCCGGACGCCGGGGGCATGCAATGCGCCGGCACGGCGGCGTGGCCGGGACGGCGCCGGGCGGTTGCCAGGCGCGCTGCTTGACGCTAACGTAAACGTCAATTCGGACGGCCTGTTGCCATCTTAAGCGAAAACGCCCACGCGTATCGAACGTTCGTTCTCTTTTACAGGCGCCCATGCCCAGCTCCGCCACCCAGCCTCCCACGCCGATCGGCCAGCCCGCCAACGCTACCGCCGGCACCACGTACACCATCACCGAACTGGCGCGCGAGTTCGACATCACGCCGCGCGCCATCCGCTTCTACGAGGACCAGGGCCTGCTGTCGCCCGATCGCGTCGGCGCCGGGGGCAGGCAGCGGCTCTACAGCGGCCGCGAGCGCACCCGGCTGAAGCTGACGCTGCGCGGCAAGCGGCTCGGCCTGACGCTGAACGAGATCCGCGAGATCCTGGACCTGTACGAGTCGCCGCGCGATACGGTGCCCCAGCTCGAGCGCTTCCTGGCCTCGCTGGCGCAGCACCGCCAGGCGCTGGAGCGGCAGATGGAGGACCTGCAGGCGCAGTTGGCCGAGATCGACCAGCACGAGCGCCAATGCCGCGCGTTGCTGGCGGCGGCCGCACCCGAGCACGAGGGCGCTGCCGGCGCCTGAATGTGGCCGATGCCACCTTCGTCATCCTGCTTTCCGACAAATTTGATTGACGTTTACGTAAACGTAAATAAAATAAGCCGACAGCCCACCGCGGCGCGCGGTGCGGGCGCCGACAGGAAGCTGCCATGCCGAATTCCGCCACGGATCTTGTTACAGATGCCGCTGCCGACGTTGCTGCCGGCGTTGCCCCAGACCTCGCCGCGGACGTTTCCGCACGCGCCGCCGCCGACTTGCCGCCGGGCCGCGCCGAGGCGATCGCCGCCAGTTTCGCCCGCCAGGGCCTGATGGCGACGTTCGGCGCCGAGCTGGTCCGCGTCGAGCGCGGCGAGGTCGAACTGGCGATGCCGTGGTCCGAAGGCGTGACGCAGCAGCACGGCTTTTTCCACGGCGGCGTGGTCGGCGCGCTGGCCGACAGCGCCTGCGGCTATGCCGCGCTGTCGATGGTCGGCGAAGGCGAGGCGGGACTGACCGCCGAGTACAAGATCAATCTGCTGTCGCCCGCCAAAGGCGAGCGGCTGATCGCCGTGGGACGGGTGCTGAAGCCCGGCCGCACGCTGATCGTCGCCCAGGGCGACGTATTTACCGAGACCGGCGGCACCCGCAAGGCGGTGGCGACGATGCTGATGACGCTGTGTGTGGTGCGCACGCTCGATCACGTCTGAATTCCCGCGTCCGCCAAGCATCGACCCATTCCGTATCGAATCCGGATTCCAACAGGAAATAGGAGACAAACCATGACCGCGACCCTGCCAGGCCTGAAGTTCGACCTGGGTGAAGACATCGAGATGCTGCGCGAGTCCGTGCAGTCCTGGGCCCAGGCCGAGCTGGCACCGCGCGCGGCCGAGATCGACCGCACCGACCAGTTTCCGATGGACTGCTGGAAGAAGATGGGCGACCTCGGCGTGCTGGGCATCACCGTCGCCGAGGAGTACGGCGGCGCCAATATGGGCTATCTGGCCCACATGATCGCGATGGAGGAGATCAGCCGCGCCTCCGCCTCGGTCGGCCTGTCCTACGGCGCGCACTCGAACCTGTGCGTCAACCAGATCCATCGCAACGGCACGCCGGCGCAGAAGGCGAAATACCTGCCCAAGCTGGTGTCCGGCGACTGGATCGGGGCGCTGGCGATGAGCGAACCCAATGCCGGCTCGGACGTGGTCAGCATGAAGCTGCGCGCCGATCGCAAGGGTGACCACTACGTGCTGAACGGCACCAAGATGTGGATCACCAACGGTCCGGACTGCGACGTGCTGGTGGTCTACGCCAAGACCGAACCGGAGCTCGGCGCGCGCGGCATGACGGCCTTCATCGTCGAGAAGGGCATGAAGGGCTTCTCGGTGGCGCAGAAGCTGGACAAGCTCGGCATGCGCGGCTCGCATACCGGCGAGCTGGTGTTCCAGGACGTCGAGGTGCCGGCCGAGAACATCCTTGGCGCCGAGAACGGCGGCGCCCGGGTGCTGATGAGCGGCCTGGACTACGAACGCGCGGTGCTGTCCGGTGGCCCGGTCGGCATCATGCAGGCGTGCATGGACGTGGTGACGCCGTACATCCACGACCGCAAGCAGTTCGGCCAGAGCATCGGCGAATTCCAGCTGATCCAGGGCAAGGTCGCCGATATGTACACCACGCTGCAGGCCGCGCGCAGCTATCTGTATACCGTCGGCAAGAACCTGGACGCGCTAGGCAGCGAGCACGTGCGCCAGGTGCGCAAGGACTGCGCCGCGGTGATCCTCTATACGGCCGAGAAGGCCACGTGGATGGCCGGCGAATCGGTGCAGATCCTGGGCGGCAACGGCTATATCAACGAATATCCGGTTGGCCGCCTGTGGCGCGACGCCAAGCTGTACGAGATCGGCGCCGGCACCTCGGAGATCCGCCGCATGCTGATCGGCCGGGAGCTGTTCGCGGAAACGATGTAATGACGAGGCGATGACGAGGTAAAGAGAAGGAAACCGGGGTGTACGGTGCGCCGCTCCACGGTGGGCGGCGCCACCGATGCCACGCGCGAAGCGCTTACAATCACCCCTGATATCCGGTCTCGCCCGCGGCGAGCGCCGCATGCAGGTTTCCCGCCGATGTCCCGCCGGATCCGCGTCCCGATTCTGACCCGCCCAGGTAGTCCGCTCAGCCATGTCCCACTTCCCGAAACTGCTGTCGTCGCAGATCGCCTACGATGTGGCGCGCACCATGCTGGACGGGTTCGACAAGCACTACCGGCTGTTTCGCGAGGTCAGCATCGAGGCCAAGGTCCGTTTCGAGGCCGGCGACTGGGCCGGGCTGCAGCAGCTGCAGCGCGACCGCATCGCGTTCTACAACGAACGCGTGCGCGAAACCACGGTGATCCTCGAGGACGAGTACGACGCCGAGCGGATCGAGGACGAGATCTGGCAGCAGATCAAGCTGCATTACATCGGGCTGCTGACCAACCACCATCAGCCGGAGCTCGCCGAGACCTTCTTCAATTCGGTCTTCACCCGCATCCTGCACCGCTCGTACTTCAACAACGATTTCATCTTCGTGCGTCCGGCGATCTCGACCGAATACATCGAGAACGAGGAGTCGCCGACCAGGCCGACCTTCCGCGCCTACTATCCGGGCAGCCGCGAGGGCATGGCCGACTGCTTCGAACGGATCGTGCACAACTTCCAGCTCGAGCGGCCGTACGAGGACCTGAAGCGCGATATCGGCTATGTGGTGCGCGCGGTCACCGAGCACCTAGGCGACTTCCGCATCGCGCCGAATTTCCAGATCCACGTACTGTCGTCGCTGTTCTTCCGCAACAAGTCGGCCTTCATCATCGGCCGCCTGCTGAACGGCGACCGTACCTACCCGCTGGCGATTCCGATCGTGCACGGGCCGTCGGGCAAGCTCGCGCTGGACACGGTGCTGCTGCGCAAGGAACAGCTGCTTATCCTGTTCTCGTTCACGCATTCGTATTTCATGGTCGACATGGAAATCCCGTCGGCCTACGTGACCTTCCTGCGCGACATCATGCCGCGCAAGCCGCGCGCGGAAATCTATACGTCGCTGGGTTTGCAGAAGCAGGGCAAGAACCTGTTTTACCGAGACTTCCTGCACCACCTGCAGCATTCGTCGGACAAGTTCATCATCGCCCCCGGCATCCGCGGGCTGGTGATGCTGGTGTTCACGCTGCCGTCCTATCCCTATGTGTTCAAGGTGATCAAGGACTTCTATCCGGCGCCGAAGGAAACCACGCGCGAGCTGATCAAGTCGAAGTACCAGCTGGTCAAGCAGCACGACCGCGTCGGCCGCATGGCGGACACGCTGGAATATTCGGACGTCGCCTTTCCACTGTCGCGCTTCGACGATGCGCTGGTGCGCGAGCTGCACGAGCATGCGCCGTCGATGATCGAATACCAGCGCGCCAAGGACGGCACCGAGGAAATCGTGGTGCGCCATCTCTATATCGAGCGCCGCATGACGCCGCTGAACATCTACCTGCAGGAAGGCACCGACGAGCAGGTCGAGCACGGCATCATCGAGTACGGCAATGCGATCAAGGAGCTGATGGCGGCCAATATCTTCCCGGGCGACATGCTGTACAAGAATTTCGGCGTCACGCGCCATGGGCGCGTGGTGTTCTACGACTACGACGAGATCGAATACCTGACCGACTGCAATATCCGCCACGTACCGGCCCCACGCAACGAGGAAGAGGAGATGTCGGGCGAGGTCTGGTACAGCGTCGGCCGCCACGACATCTTTCCCGAAACCTTCCGCACCTTCCTGCTGGGAGACCCGCGCGTGCGCGCGGCCTTCCTGCGGCACCATGCGGACTTTTTCGAACCTGCCCTGTGGCAGGGACACAAGGACCGGCTGCTGGCCGGACACGTTCATGACTTTTACGCCTACCATGCATCGGAACGCTTCATCCATCGATATGGCCCAACCGAAACCGGCGACGAGCCGGCAAGGAGGGCAGCATGACTGACGCCATCGCCCAGCTGTTTCGCAACAACCGCGAATGGGTCGACCGCGTCAACGCGGAAGATCCAAACTTCTTCACCAGCCTGGCCAACCAGCAGGCGCCCGAATACCTGTGGATCGGCTGCTCGGACTCGCGCGTGCCGGCCAACCAGATCCTGGGCCTGGCCCCCGGCGAGGTGTTCGTCCATCGCAATATCGCCAACGTCATTGCGCACAGCGACCTGAACGCGCTGTCGGTGATCCAGTTCGCGGTCGAGGTGCTGAAGGTGCGCCATATCACCGTGGTTGGCCACTACGGCTGCGGCGGCGTCAAGGTCGCGCTCAAGCGCGAGCGCGTGGGCCTGGTCGACAACTGGCTGCGCCATGTGCGGGACGTGGCGGACAAGCACGACGCCTACCTCGGCACCATCGTGCGCGAGGACGACGCCCACAGCCGCCTGTGCGAGCTCAATGTGATCGAGCAGGTCAACAACGTCTGCCAGACCACGGTGATCCAGGACGCCTGGGCGCGCGGCCAGCAGGTCACGGTGCACGGCTGGATCTACGGCGTGTCCGACGGCCTGCTGCGCGATCTCGGCATGGCGGCCAGCAGCAACGAGGAACTGCGCACGCAACTGCAGGCGGCCTACCGGCAGTACGGGGACCCGCCGCATATTCCGGTGCGGTGAGGAAGGATTGAGTGGCGAGGCGTCAAGCGCGCCGATGACACGCTCCCCTCCCCCGCTTGCGGGGGAGGGGCTGGGGGAGAGGGAGGGGCGCTGGCAAGCGCTGAAGGCGTCGGCAGAACGACCGCTTTCCCTCTCCCCCGACCCCTCTCCCGCAAGCGGGAGAGGGGAGTAACCAAAACCGCAGGACAGCAAGCAAGGAGACCACCATGCAAGACCCGATCGTCATCGTATCCGCGGCCCGCACCCCGATGGCCGCATTCCAGGGTGAGTTCGCCAGCGTCACGGCGCCGCAGCTTGGGGCCGTCGCGATCCGCGCGGCGATCGAGCGCGCCGGCATCCAGCCGGAGCAGGTCCAGGAGGTGGTGTTCGGCTGCGTGCTGCCGGCCGGCCAGGGCCAGGCACCCGCGCGCCAGGCCGCGCTGGGCGCTGGGCTGCCGCTGTCGGTCGCCTGTACCACCGTCAACAAGATGTGCGGCTCCGGCATGCGCGCCGCGATGACGGTCTACGACAGCCTGGTGGCGGGCTCGTACGAGATCGCGGTGGCCGGCGGCATGGAGAGCATGACCAACGCCCCGTACCTGATTCCGAAGGGCCGCGGCGGCTACCGGATCGGTCACGGCATGATCTATGACCACATGATGCTCGACGGTCTGGAGGATGCCTACGAGAAGGGCCGCGCGATGGGCACTTTCGGCGAGGATTGCGCGGCCAAGTACGGCTTCACGCGCGAGGCGCAGGACGCGTTCGCGATGGAGAGCGTGCGGCGCGCGCAGCAGGCCACCGAACGCGGCGATTTCCGCTGGGAGATCGCGCCGGTCACGGTGGCGGCCAAGGGCGGCGACGTGGTGATCGACACCGACGAAGGTCCGCGCCGCATCAAGGTCGACAAGATCCCGTCGCTCAAGCCCGCGTTCGCCAAGGACGGCACCATCACCGCCGCCTCGTCGTCGTCGATCAACGACGGCGCCGCCGCGCTGGTGATGATGCGCGAGTCGACCGCCAAGGCGCTGGGCCTGCAGCCGCTGGCGCGCATGCTCGGCCATAGCAGCCATGCGCAGGCGCCGGGCTGGTTCACCACCGCGCCGGTCGAGGCGATCGCCAAGCTGTATCGCAAGCTCGACTGGAACAGCGACAGCGTCGACCTGTTCGAGATCAACGAGGCCTTCGCCGTGGTGCCGATGGCGGCGATGCACGAACTGAAGATTCCGCGCGACAAGGTCAATATCCACGGCGGCGCCTGTGCGCTGGGCCATCCGATCGGCGCCTCCGGCGCGCGCATCATGACCACGCTGATCGGCGCGCTGCGCAAGACCGGCGGCAAGCGCGGCGTGGCCAGCCTGTGCATCGGCGGCGGCGAGGCCACGGCGGTCGGCATCGAGCTGGTCTGAGCCGCCTTCAACGCCGATCCCTGAACGACCCGACAGGAGGCTAGCTTGCCAACCGCACTGATACTGGGCGCCTCGCGCGGCATCGGCCTGGAGTTCGTCCGCCAGTACCGCGCCGACGGCTGGCGCGTGATCGCCACCGCCCGCAGCGACGACGGGCTGGCCGCACTGAAATCGCTGGGCGCGGAGGCGCACCGCGTCGACCTGGCCGAGGCCGATCAGGTCGCGGGCCTGGGCTGGACGCTCGACGGCGAATCGCTCGACGTGGCGGTCTACAACGCCGGCGTGATCGGCCCGCGCACCGAGGGCGCGCAGCCGGTCTCGGCCGAGGAGTTCGACGACGTGATGCATGCCAATGTGCTGGGGCCGATGATGGCGCTGCCGCTGGTGCTGCCCTTCGTCGAGACCGGCCGCGGCGGCAAGGGCGGCGTGCTGGCGGTGCTGTCCTCGCGCATGGGCAGCATCGGCGCGATGGAGAGCAACCGCAGCTGGCTGTATCGCGTCAGCAAGGCGGCGGTCAACGCGGCGCTCAAGTCGGTGTCGCTCGACGCGCGCCATGCGGTCTGCCTGGCGCTGCATCCGGGCTGGGTCCGTACCGACATGGGCGGCGCGGGCGCCGACCTGACGCCGCAGCAGAGCGTGTCCGGCCTGCGCCGCGTGCTGGCCGGCGCCACCGCGCAGGACAACGGCGGTTTTCGCAACTACGACGGCAGCGTGCTGCCCTGGTGAGGTCCCGATGCTGCTCAGTCCCGAACAGGAAATGATCCGCGACGCGGTGCGGCAGTTTGCCCAGGAGGTCATCGCGCCGCAGGCCGCCGCGTGGGATCGCGACAAGACGTTTCCGAAGGAAGTCCACCGCGAGCTCGCGGCGATGGGTACCTATGGCGTCGCCGTGCCCGAGGCCTACGGCGGCGCGGGCCTCGACTACCTGTCGCTGGCGCTGATCCTCGAAGAGATCGCGGCCGGCGACGGCGGCACCTCGACGGTGATCAGCGTCAACAACTGCCCGGTCTGCAGCATGCTGATGGCGTTCGCCGACGAGGCGCAGAAGCAGCGGTGGCTGGTGCCGCTGGCCAAAGGCGAGATGCTCGGCGCGTTCTGCCTGACCGAGCCGCATGTCGGCTCGGACGCCGCGGCGCTGCGCACCACGGCGACGCGCGACGGCGATCATTACGTGCTCAACGGCGTCAAGCAGTTCATCACCAGCGGCAAGCACGCCGACGTGGCGATCGTGATGGCGGTCACCGACAAGGCCGCCGGCAAGCGCGGCATCAGCGCCTTCCTGGTGCCGACCGACACGCCGGGCTATGTCGTCGCGCGGCTGGAAGACAAGCTCGGCCAGCATTCGTCGGACACCGCCCAGATCGTGTTCGAGGATTGCCGCGTGCCGGCCGCCAATCTGCTGGGCGAGGAGGGCGCGGGCTACAAGATGGCGCTGTCCGGCCTCGAGGGCGGGCGCATCGGCATCGCCGCGCAGAGCGTCGGCATGGCGCGCGCGGCGTTCGAGGCGGCGCTGGCCTATTCGAAGCAGCGCGAGAGCTTCGGCCAGCCGCTGTTCGCGCATCAGGCGGTGCAGTTCCGCCTGGCCGAGATGGCGACGCGCATCGAGGTCGCGCGCCAGATGATCTGGCATGCCGCCGCGCTGAAGGACGCCGGCCGGCCCTGCCTGAAGGAAGCCGCGATGGCCAAGCTCAATGCCAGCGAGATGGCCGAGGCGGTCTGCTCGGATGCGATCCAGGTGTTCGGCGGCTATGGCTATGTCAGCGACTTCCCGGTCGAGCGGATCTACCGCGATGTACGCGTCTGCCAGATCTACGAGGGCACCAGCGACATCCAGAAGATGCTGATCGCGCGGGCGCTGGCGTGAGCCGCGCCCACGCGAGGCGCTTGCCGCCCCTGCTGTTTCGTGCCGTCCCTGCCGTTCCGTTCGCCGTTTCCCTTGCCCAGGACCTGACATGACCGCTGCCCCGATCGACTTCTATTTCGATTTCTCGTCGCCCTACGGCTACTTCGCCAGCACGCGCATCGACGACCTCGCGCGCCAGTACGGCCGCAGCGTGGCGTGGCATCCGATCCTGCTCGGTGTGGTGTTCAAGACCACCGGCATGGCGCCGCTGCCGCAGATTCCGCTCAAGGGCGACTACAGCTGGCGCGATTTCGAACGCACCGCGCGCCACCACGGCATTGCCTACCGCCGGCCGTCGAACTTCCCGCTGCCGACCACGCAGGCCGCGCGCGCGATGCTGTGGCTGCAGAACCATCATGCCGCCGACGTGGCGGTGCGCTTCGCCAAGGCGGTCTACCACGCCTACTTTGTCGACGACATCAACATCGCGGAGCCGGCCGAACTGGTGAAGATCGCCGCGGCGCTGGAGATCGACGCCACCGCGATGGACGCCGGCGCCAGCAGCCAGCCGATCAAGGACCAGCTGAAGGCCGAGATGGAGGTGGCGATGGCCAAGGGCGTATTCGGCTCGCCCTTCGTCATCGTCGATGGCGAGCCCTATTGGGGCTTCGACCGCTTCGACCAGATCGAGGCCCTGCTCAAGAGCGGCACGCCCACCGAGTTGCGGGCCGTGCCGTCCCCCGATTTCAAGGAAAAGAAACCCGCATGACCCTCAGTGCTTCCCCCTCCCGTCGCTTCGACTGCGTGATCTTCGATTGCGACGGCGTGCTGGTCGACAGCGAACCGATCGTCAACCGCGTGCTCAACCAGATGCTGAACGAACTGGGCATCGCGATCTCGCTGGAGGACTCGACCGCGCTGTTCCTCGGCCGCGCCGTGCGCGAGGAGCTCGACACCATCGAGCGGATGCGCGGCGCGCCGCTGCCGGAGAACTGGCTGTCGCACTGGCTGGCCCGGCGCAACGAAGTGCTGGAGGCCGAGGTCGAGGCCGTGCCCCATGTGCGCGACGCGATCGCCGCGATCGCGGCGACCGGCATGCCGCTGTGCGTCGCCTCGGGCGCCGACCGCGTCAAGGTCAAGCTGCAACTGAAGCGCACCGGCCTGCTGGAGCTGTTCCAGCACGACGCCGACGGCCAGCCGCGCGAGCACGTGTTCTCCGCCACCGAGGTGGAGCGCAGCAAGCCCGCGCCCGACGTCTATCTGCTGGCGGCGCGCACGATGGGGGTGGAGCCGTCGCGCTGCGCGGTGGTCGAAGACAGTCCGGCCGGCATCACCGCCGGCGTGGCGGCCGGCATGACGGTGTTCGGCTATGCCGCGCGCAACGATGCCGCGATGCTGCGCGAGGCCGGCGCCCAGACCATCTTCACCGACATGCGGCAACTGCCGGAGCTGGTGGCATGAAGCGGGCGGCAGCGCCTTCGCGCGAAGGCGCCTGCCCCTGCGGCGGCGCCAGCTACGCCGGCTGCTGCGGGCGCTTCCATCGCGGCGAGGCGCTGCCCGAGACCGCCGAGCAGCTGATGCGCTCGCGCTACAGCGCCTACGTGCTGAATGACGCGCGGTGGCTGCGCCAGAGCTGGCATCCGTCGACCTGCCCGGCGACGCTGGAGCAGGACATGGCGCAGGACATGGCGCAGGAAGCGGCGCAGGACCAGCGCGGCCCGCGTACCCAGTGGCTGGGCCTGACCATCGTCGCGCACCAGCAGCAGGACGACACGCACGCCGAGGTCGAGTTCGTCGCCCGCTACAAGGTCGGCGGTCGCGCGTCGCGGCTGCACGAACGCAGCCGCTTCGTGCGCGAGCCGCGCGCGAGCGGCGAAGCGCCGCGCTGGCTGTACCTCGATGGGGACATCCGCGGGGAAGCGCGATGAGCGCCGCGGCCGCCGCCGTGCGCTGAATTACCGCACGCGTATCGCCATCCAAAGCGACCATCCAAAGCGACCATCCAACGCAACGCATCCAACGCAACGCATCACAAGATCAGGAAGAGACAGACCCGATGCCCACGCTCGAATCCAAACTCAATGCCCGTTCCGAGGCCTTCAAGGCCAATGCCGAGGCGATGCAGGCCCTGGTTGCCGACCTGAAGGCGAAGATCGCCCAGGTCGCGCAGGGCGGTGGCGAAGACGCGCGCAACAAGCATCTGTCGCGCGGCAAGATGCTGCCGCGCGAGCGCGTGCAGCAGCTGCTCGATCCGGGCACGCCGTTCCTGGAGCTGTCGCAGCTGGCGGCGTACGACATGTACGACAATGCCGCGCCCGGCGCCGGCATCATTACCGGCATCGGCCGCGTGGCCGGGCAGGAATGCGTGATCGTGTGCAACGACGCCACGGTCAAGGGCGGCACCTACTACCCGATGACCGTCAAGAAGCATCTGCGCGCGCAGGAGATCGCCGAGCAGAACCACCTGCCGTGCATCTACCTGGTCGACTCGGGCGGCGCCAACCTGCCGAACCAGGACGACGTGTTCCCCGACCGCGATCACTTCGGCCGCATCTTCTACAACCAGGCCAATCTGTCGAAGATGGGCATCCCGCAGATCGCCGTGGTGATGGGCTCGTGCACCGCCGGCGGCGCCTATGTGCCGGCGATGAGCGACGAGTCCATCATCGTCCGCAACCAGGGCACGATCTTTCTGGGCGGCCCGCCGCTGGTCAAGGCGGCCACCGGCGAGGAAGTCAGCGCCGAGGACCTGGGCGGCGCCGACGTGCATACGCGGCTGTCTGGCGTGGCCGACTACTTCGCGCAGAACGACGCCCATGCGCTGGGGCTGGCGCGCAATATCGTGCAGCACCTGAACCGCCGCAAACCGGACCAGATCCGGCTGCACGCGCCGGTCGAGCCGCGCTACCCGGCCGAGGAGCTGTACGGCGTGATCCCGACCGATACGCGCAAGCCCTACGACGTGCGCGAGGTGATCGCCCGCATCGTCGACGATTCCGACTTCGACGAGTTCAAGGCGCGCTACGGCACCACGCTGGTGTGCGGCTTCGCGCGGATCTGGGGCTATCCGGTCGGCATCGTCGCCAACAACGGCATCCTGTTCTCGGAATCGGCGCTCAAGGGCGCGCACTTCATCGAGCTGTGCTGCCAGCGCAAGATCCCGCTGGTGTTCCTGCAGAACATCACCGGCTTCATGGTGGGCCGCAAGTACGAGAACGAGGGCATCGCGCGCAATGGCGCCAAGATGGTGACCGCGGTGGCGACCGCCCAGGTGCCGAAGTTCACGGTGATCATCGGCGGCTCATTCGGCGCCGGCAACTACGGCATGTGCGGCCGCGCGTATTCGCCGCGCTTCCTGTGGATGTGGCCGAACGCGCGGATCTCGGTGATGGGCGGCGAGCAGGCCGCCAGCGTGCTGGCCACCGTGCGGCGCGACGGCATCGAGGGCCGCGGCGGCAGCTGGAGCGCCGACGAGGAGGAGGCCTTCAAGCGGCCGATCCGCGAACAGTACGAACACCAGGGCCATCCCTACTACGCCAGCGCGCGGCTGTGGGACGACGGCGTGATCGACCCCGCGCAGACCCGCACGGTGCTGGGCCTGGGCCTGTCGGCGAGCCTCAATGCCCCGATCGACGAGATGAAGTTCGGCGTGTTCCGGATGTAAGCGATGCTGCGTCGTTGCCGCGCGCGCGGTGCCCGTGATGTCGTGCAGTTCGTGCGGGTCGTGCCGATTGCCCGGCTGGCGCTGTGCCTGCTGGCCTGGAGCGCCGGGATCGCGGGCTTCGCATTGCCGGCCGGCGCCGCGCCGCTCGAGGAGACCTGGTCGGTGCCGGTCACGGTGACCGATGCGCATGGCCGGCAGGTCGCGCAGCGTATCGTCGTCTCGGCGTTCCGCGAGCCGGGCCATCCGCGCTATCCGCTGCTGGTGCTCAACCATGGCCGCGCGCCCGATCCCTATGCGCGCGCCCGGCTCGGGCGCGTGCGGCTGGCCGAGCAGGCCGCGTATTTCGCCTCGCTCGGGTTCCAGGTGCTGGTGCCGACGCGGATCGGCTATGGCGCCAGCGGCGGCGACGACATCGAGAACACCGGCAGCTGCACGCGCAAGAACTATCGGCCGGGCTTCGAGGTGGCCGCGCAGCAGGTGCTGCAGGTCATCGAGATGGCGCGCTCGCGCCCGGAGATCGACGTGTCGCGCGTCGTGCTGGTCGGCCAGTCGTTCGGCGGCGCGGCGGTGATCGCGCTGGCGGCGAAGAACCCGCCGGGCGTCCGGCTGGTGCTGAACTTCGCCGGCGGTGGCGGCGGCGATCCGCGGCTGCATCCGCGCGAGCCGTGTGCACCCGAGCAGCAGGCCGCGCTGTTCGCCGAGTATGGCCGCAGCGCACGCGTGCCGACGCACTGGATCTACACGACCAACGACCGCTACATGGGACCGTATCCGGCGCAATGGTTCGAGGCCTTCCGCGGCGCCGGCGGCGTCGGCAAGTACCACGCGCTGCCGGCCTTCGGCCAGGACGGCCATCAGCTGTTCGCGCGGGGGCTGATGCGCTGGAAGCCGCTGGCCGAGCAGGCGCTGCGCGAGGCGGGCTTCGAGCCGCGGCCGTTGAACCGGCCCGCCACACCGAAGGATGCGCGCCGATAGCCGGACACACCAATCCAAGCCAGAACTGCAAGGAGACCACGATGGAATTCACCACGCTGACCGTGACTGTCGAGCGCCATGTCGCCACGGTGACGCTGAACCGCCCCGATGTGCGCAACGCCTTCAACGAGACCGTGATCGCCGAGCTGAGCGGCGCCTTCCGCGCGCTGGGCGATACGCCGGAGGTCCGCACGATCGTGCTGGCCGGGCAGGGGCCCGCGTTCTGCGCAGGCGCCGACCTGAACTGGATGAAGAAGATGGCCGGCTACTCGCACGACGAGAACCGCGCCGACGCGCTGCAGCTCGCGCAGATGCTCCATACGATCTGGGCCTGTCCGAAGCCGGTGATCGCGCGCATCCACGGCGACACCTATGCCGGCGGCGTCGGTCTGGTGGCCGCCTGCGATATCGCGATCGCGGCCGACCACGCGCACTTCTGCCTGTCGGAGGCGCGCCTGGGACTGCTGCCGGCGACGATCAGCCCGTACGTGATCCGCGCGATGGGCGAGCAGGCGGCGCGCCGCTACTTCATCACCGCCGAACGCTTCGATGCGGCCGAGGCGCTGCGGCTGGGCTTCGTGCATGCGGCGGTGCCGGCGGACGCGCTCGACGCCAAGGTGGCCGAGCTGACCGCCGCGCTGGTCGCCAACAGCCCGAACGCCGTGCGCGAAAGCAAGCGGCTGGTGCAGGACATCGCCGGCCGGGCCATTGACGACGACCTGCTGGCCGATACCGCCGAGCGCATCGCGGCGATCCGCGCCTCGGACGAGGGCCGCGAGGGCGTGCGCTCCTTCCTCGAGAAGCGCAGCCCGTCGTGGCGGCCGGCCTGATGTCGTCGCGGTCCGTCCTGTCCCCGATGCCGCCGGCGACGATGTGCGCAGATGCGCGCGCGCCGGTGCGCGATCGCGGTTTCATCGCCCAAATGCCAAGAATCTGACGACAACACGCCCCTAACGCGCAAATTCACCACCGTTTGCCAAGCCCGCAAGGACCTTCCTACCATGCGTTCTCCCAATCCAGCCGCGTTCCTCGCACCGTCCGGGCCTACCCGGGCCGGCGCCCGCACGGCTGGCCAACCATGGAGGACTCCCTTGGATACCCAGTCCTTGCAACCTGCCCGTTCCGCTCCGCCCGCCGCGCCCGCGCGGCAGCACGGCGGCGGGCTCGCCGCGCGCAGCCAGCGCGCGGTATGGCATCCCTGCACGCGCCTGCGTCC
>MTEU01004909.1_pt1 | contig 22869 bp, 17 predicted proteins | sample 1042701 | NCBI WGS metagenome assembly MTEU01 (sample SAMN06185813, study PRJNA358809) | soil metagenome | isolation source: naturally attenuated soil | place: India | collected 2015-05-23
CGGCGCCGGGCGGTGCCGCGCGCGGACCGTCGGGGCCGAAGCCCCACAGCGACACCAGCGGCCCCGCGCTCGGGTCGTAGGCGCCGCCGCTGTCGCGCGCGACCGCCAGCGCGGCCTGCAGCACCGAGAAGCAGGCAGGCGGCAACGGCAGCCAGCTGCCGGCTGGCGCGCCGTTGAAGCGGCCGATATCGGAGTCGTCGAGCCAGTTGCTCATCTGCCCGACGATCTGCGCGAGCAGCGCTTCGATGCCGGCTGCGATCGCGGCGGCCTCGCCCTCTTTCCCGTGATCGTCCGCTATCAGGCAACGCACCGACCAGGTCGTGCCCATCGTCTGCCCGCCGCATCGATGCAACACCACCGCGCCCTCGGGCAGTGACGGTGGCGCATCGAAGCGCAGCGGCACCAGCACGCGCCGGGCAGCGAAGGCAGGCGCGGACGCCGGCGCGGACTGCGTGCGAGGCGCCGCGGCGGCGGACATCGGCAGCATCGGAAAATCCAATCCGCCGCGCTTACTGCGGCAGCACCTCGAAGGTCGCCATATAGGCCGCGCGGCGCGCCTTGGCGGGCTTCAGCGAGACCTTGTCGTCGCGCACCTCGGCCTCGATCCAGTACATGCCCGGCGACGGCCACTTGACGCTGAACTTGCCGTCGGCATCGGTCTTGACCTTGATCTCGCCAAGCTGGTCGCGATAGCGGTTGCCGCCCGGCACCACTTCGACTTCCACATTGGCCGCCGGCTTGCCGTCGAGCAGCAGCCGGAAGTTGGCCGGCTCGCCCGCGAACAGATCGTTCGGATGGGTGACCGGCGCCAGCTCCAGCCCGCGGCCGGTGGTCTTCAACGCCTGCGTGGTCGGCTTGCCGGCGGTCACGAAAGTCTCGAGCCGGCTCTCCGACTGGGTCACCTGCAGCTCCTGCGCGTTGGCCGGCACCTTCTGCGCGAAATCCTCGGCCGAGCCGCGCCAGCGCTTGGTCTGGCCGTTCTCCTTGTAGCTGGCGAACAGGCCATTGTTGACCACGGCCAGCTTGTAGGTGCCCGGCGCGGTCAGATGCACGTCGAAGGTGCTGCGATAGCGGCCGGTGCTCTGGTTCTCGGCCTTGGCCGGGCTGCCGTCCGGCGCGCTGACGCTCAGGTTGTCCAGCCGCAGCGGGAAATGCTCGAAGTAGAACAGGTCGTTGGACACCGCGGCGTCGACGGTGACCCACGGGTCGCTGCCCGACAGCACGGTGGCCGATGGCAGCAGCCATTGGCGGTGGGCATGCGCCGACAACGGCAGCAGCGCAACCAGGGCGAGCGCGGACAGCCTGGCGCAGAGGGACATTGGGGACATTGGGGACATCGCGGAACGGTTCATCGAGGGCTCCAGGGCACGGGATCGGAAAGCGTCGAAAGGAATGCGGCGGACAGCGGCGCAGCGCGCGCCGCTCATGGCTTCAGGCTGACGGTGACGGCGCCCAGCTCGTGCTGGCCCTTCGCCTGCGCGGACCCGGCACCGGATTTGGCATCGGATTTGGCACCTTCAGGCGGCCAGGCAAACGGCACGCGCACCAGCTCGCGGCCACCGACCTGGCGCGCGGCCTCGACCACCAGCTGGTATTCGCCGGCGGGCAGCTTCGCCAGCGGCGCCTTGCCGTCGGTGAAGGTCACGGTGTGTTCGCCCGGCGCGCGCGTCGCGCCGGAGATGCCATCGGCCGGCATCTGCAGGTCGCGGCCGGCCTTGCGCCACCACTGGCGCATGTCCTTCAGCCACTTGGTGCCCTCGGCGTCCTTCAGCTTGACGTCGTACCAGACCGACAGCGTCGCGACCGGGGTCTGGTCGGCGCGCTCCAGCCACATCGCCACATAGGGGCGGTGATATTCGGCGACGCTCAGGCGCGGGATCTCAACCTTGACCTGGATCTCCGCGCCCGCGGCGGGCGTGGCGAACGACATCGCGGCCAGGCCGGTCAGGCCGCCCAGGCCGGTCATGGAGACGCTAAGCAAACGACGCATACAGGAACCTCGTCAATGGATAAACAGGATGGCCAGCAGCAGCGGGGCGACCAGCCCCAGGCCGACCAGCGGCCAGGTGGCGACGCGCCCACCGGCGTGCAGCTTCAGCAGGAACAGCCCGGTCACGCAGAACACCAGGCAGGCGAACGCGAACACGTCCAGGAACAGGCTCCAGGCGCCACCGGTATTGCGGCCCTTGTGCAGATCGTTCAGATAGGAGATCCAGCCGCGCGTGGTCAGTTCGTACTGCGCCCCGCCGCTGTCCAGCGCGATGCTGACCCAGCCATCGCCACCGGGCCGCGGCAGCGCCACGTAGATTTCGTCGGCGGACCATTCGGCCTCGCGCCCCTGCGCGTCGATGTCGAATTCGCGCCGCAGCCAGTCCGCCAGCTCCGCGGGGACCGGGGCCTTGTCCTGGCCGGCCAGCGCCGCTTCCCGGGCCTGCAACGCCGCCAGCACCGGGGCCGGTACCTCGGCAGTGCGGCTGACGACCTTTGGCTCGGCCTCGATCTGGCCGGCATGGTTCAGCGTGAAGCCCGTCACGGCGAACAGCAGCATGCCGATCAGGCAGAGCGCGGAGCTGATCCAGTGCCATTGGTGCAGATGCTTGAGCCAGAACGCCCGGCGTTGCTGCGCCGCGCCCAGACGTGTTTCCAGGGGCGGGTCCAGGCGGGGGTCCAGACGGGATTGGGTCATGACTGTGTTCCGGCGCCACTGCGTGTTGCTTGTCGCCGGGGCAATGCGGCGTGCGGGACGGGGCGCAGCGCGCTGCGCGGACGTTGGCCGTCCTCGTGGACCCGTCGCAACGGGAGTTTCAGGAGACCGAAAGAATAATTGTTCTCATTTGGTCCTGCAATCCAGACGTGATCAATCCGTATTACAGCGCATTTCACGCGGACCCACTTTGTAAGTAAGTGCATGTAACTTTACGCGTACGGACACGATTGTGCCGGCATTTGCACTCATGGAAAGCCCTAGGCCGGTCCCGGTCAAGTTTGTCCGCCGGTCCGCCGTTATGCCCCGGACAAACACAATTTTTACGGTGGACCACGGGGAAACACGATGCTGGAACGTCTTAGCTTGAGAAAGAAATTGCTGCTGCCATTGGTGCTCAGCTGGGTGTGCCTGCTGGCGCTGCTGCTGTGGGACGCCTGGCAGATGCGCAACATGCGGCTGGACGAGCGCCGCACCGACCTCGTCCACGTCACCGAAACGGCGCTGTCGGTGGTCAAGGCCTACGAGGCCGAAGCGAAGGCCGGCAAGCTGACGGTCGAGCAGGCCAAGGAATTCGCCGTCGACAAGGTCAAGGCGATGCGCTTTGGCAGCGACGGCTATTTCACGCTGATGCGCTCGGACACCGTGGTGGTGATGCACCCGATCAAGTCGGAGATGAATGGCAAGAGCATGGCCGACTTCAAGGACCCGGCCGGCACCTACCTGTTCCGCGACATCGCCGAGATCGGCAAGGGACCGGGCACCGGCTTCGTCCACTACCTGTGGCCCAAGCCCGGCGCGGAGGCCCCGCAGCCCAAGCTCAGCTATGTCGCCAACTTCAAGCCGTGGGACTGGAACTTCATCTCCGGCGTCTATCTGGACGACATCGACGCGGCCTTCCGCGCCTCGCTGTGGCAATCGCTGGGGCTGCTGCTGGTGATCGGCACGCTGATGAGCCTGGTCGTCATCCGCATCGCCAACGGCCTGCACAAACAGCTTGGCGGTGAGCCGGCGCTCACCTCGCATATCGCCAGCCGGATCGCGGAAGGCGATCTGGCCAGCCGCGTCGAGGTCGCGCCCGGCGACCAGCGCAGCGTGCTGTTCGCGATGGCGCAGATGCAGCAACGGCTGACTGGTGCGATCGGCACCATCCGCGGCTCGGCCGATTCGATCGCCGGCGCCGCCAAGCAGATCGCCGCCGGCAATGCCGACCTGTCGCGGCGCAGCGAGGAACAGGCCGCCTCGCTCGAGGAGACCGCCGCCAGCATGGAGCAACTGACCAGCACCGTGCGCCAGACCGCCGACAACGCCCGGCAGGCCAGCCGGCTTGCCGAAGGCGCGTCCGAGATCGCGGTCCGCGGCGGCGAGATCGTCCATCAGGTGGTGTCGACGATGGGCGAGATCAAGGACGCGTCGGGCAAGGTCGTCGACATCATCGGCGTGATCGAGGGCATCGCCTTCCAGACCAATATCCTCGCGCTGAACGCCGCGGTCGAAGCCGCCCGCGCCGGCGACCAGGGCCGCGGCTTTGCCGTGGTGGCCGGCGAAGTACGCAGCCTCGCCCAGCGCAGCGCCACCGCCGCCAAGGAAATCAAGGCGCTGATCGGCAACTCGGCGCAGCGCGTCGAGGACGGCTCGGCGCTGGTCGAGAACGCCGGCAAGGCGATGGGCGAGATCGTCGAGGCGGTCAAGCGCGTCACCGACCTGATCGGCGAAATGCGCGCGGCCACCGAGGAACAGACCGGCGGCATCGAACAGGTGAACCAGGCCGTCACGCAGATGGACCAGATGGCGCAGCAGAATGCCGCGCTGGTCGAGCAGGCGGCCGCGGCGGCGGCTTCGCTGGAGGACCAGGCCGACGCGCTGCACCGGGCGGTGGGGACGTTCCGGTTGGCGGCTTGATCCGCCCAGGGCCGTGGGGTCGGCCCGGTACGTTGAAAGAACCGCTGGGTGGCTCTGGATGGCCTGCGGCGTGGTGTGTATAGTCCACGCTCTGCGCTTGACGTGAACCGGTGAACAGCCGGCCCGGCGGGCGCAGGGAATCCAATACGAACAAGGACAGTTGCACACGGCCGCGCGCTCACAAGGCGACGCGAAGCCATCCATCCAGAGGAGCATCATGGCCCGTACCACCACCCTTCACCCCGTCCGCCCGATCGCCGCGCTGCTGCTTTGCGCCGGACTGCTCACCGGCGCTGCCCATGCGCAGACGGTTGCCGCACCTGCGGCACCGGCTGCCCCGGCGGCCACCACGGCTGCCGCTGCGACGGCGCCAAGCCGGGCCCGCAAGGCCAATATCGTGATCGTCGGCACCGGCGGCACCATCGCCGGCGCCGGCGCCTCGGCCATCAATACCGCCGCCTACCAGTCGGCGGTGGTGCCGGTCGACAAGATCATCGCGTCGGTGCCGGAGATCTCGAAGGTTGCCAACGTCAAGGGCGAGCAGATCTTCCAGATCGGCTCGGAGAGCTTCAACAACGAGCGCCTGCTCAAGCTGGGCAAGCGCGTGTCGGAACTGCTGAAGCAGCCGGACGTCGACGGCGTCGTGATCACGCACGGCACCGACACCATCGAGGAAACCGCCTACTTCCTGAACCTGACGCTCAAGAGCGACAAGCCGGTGGTGGTGGTCGGCTCGATGCGCCCGGGTACGGCGCTGGGCGCCGACGGCGCGCTGAATCTGTACGACGCGGTGCTGGTCGCCTCCAGCCCCGAGTCGAAGGGCAAGGGCACGCTGGTGGTGCTGAACGACGAGATCCACACGGGCCGAGACGTCACCAAGAGCAATACCTTCAAGACCGAGACCTTCCGCTCGCCGTTCGGCCCGCTGGGCTATGTGGTCGAGGGCCGCACGTTGTACTACCGCCTGCCGGCGCGTCCGCACACCACCGCGACCGAATGGGACATCGACCGCATCGACCGCCTGCCCGAAGTGGCAATCGTCTATGCCTACGGCAACGCGAATCCGGCAAGCATGGACGCAGCGGTCCGGAACGGCGCCAAGGCGATCGTCTATGCCGGCACCGGCAATGGCAGCGTCGGCGAATACATGGTCGAACCGCTGAAGGCGGCCCGCGCCAAGGGCGTACAGATCATCCGCGCCTCGCGCACCGGCAGCGGCATCGTGATCCGCAACGGCGAGCAGCCCGACGACAAGTACGACTGGGTGGTGGTCGACGACCAGCTGCCGCAGAAGGCGCGCATCCTGGCCGCGCTGGCGCTGACCAAAACGAACGACACGCGCGAGCTGCAGAAGATCTTGTGGAAGTATTGATGCGCTGAGGTACTGAAGTGCCAAGGCGGATCGCTTGAGGCCCGGGTTAGTCCGGCCCGCCCAGGCAGCGCGAGCGATCCGCCGTCCAGGTCCGCATGTAGGCGATCACCTGCCTTAGGCCGGCCTCCGTCGTCATCAAACTGATCGGAGTCTGCCCACCGAGATACGGCGAGGGGGCATCGAACCATTGAAATGCCGCCGACCGGCTGCCCCGGACCGCGGTGGCCAATTGCAGCGCTTCCTCGAATAGCTCAGGGTGCGCATGCCATGAATCCGGCTTGACCGTCGGCTTTTTCCCGCCATGGATCACGCGCGGCAACTGCGAAGCGGCCAGCTCCTCGACGGTGAGATGGCGCCGCACCCAATGACAATGGGCCGCCAAATCGGCATTCGGCAATCGCTGCCGATCGAGCGTCGGGATGACCAGGCCGACGATCACCTTCGTGTGTGCGCGGATCATCCGGAGCGCTGGCATCAGATCCGTATCGTTCGACACGATGACGGCTTGGTCGATCTGATCGGAGGCGGCGTCATGATAGGCATGCAGCGCAAGATTGACATCGCTCTGCTTTTCCTCGAGTTTCCAGACCGGGACCCGATCGCAGTCGCGCGGCCACCGTCCCGGGCAGGCTTCATCGATACGGGGCATTCTCACTTTGGTAAGCGAGTAATACCCTTCGACGATTCGAATGCGGCCGTCATGGAGCTTGCGCAATGCCGAGTGATAGCGTGCCTGCGAAGAGACTGAATCGGCTGCCTTGGCCGCGGTTTCGATGATTCTGGCCGTGAAGTATTGAATCGCTTCCGGCAGCAGCTCGGACCGGCACGGTACGCCCGCACGTTGTACGAGGATCGAAGGAAGGACCTGCTGCGAGAATAGTTGGAAGAGGTCGAGCCACTTGTAGCAGGTGCCCTTGAGGCAGCCATAGTAGAAGTTGTAGCCGTCCACATAGACCCGAGTACGTAGGGCACTCGGCGCCATTTTCCCTCGCTGCATGGATGTCCCCTGAAACGAAAAAACCGGCTTGCGCCGGCTTTTTCTCCCAGGCACCGGATGGACAAGCCACGCCGGTTTCAAGGGTTAGTTGTTCAGCAAAGGGTACCGAGCCAGGTTCGTGACGTCAACATGCGATACGCCGCACGGGCGGAGTCGCCGTCACGCCCCGCCGCCGATGTAACAAAAAGTATCTCCGCCCAATCAATACTTGTAATGAGATCAATTCTCATTTACTATGACATCACTGTCTGACGACGCCGACACCTGAGTATCAGGACCGAGGCGCAGACCAGCCGGTGGCGCGACACCAGCGCCTGCCGCAAGAATTCCGCGACGTCGCCTGGCGGCGTCCGACAACCGTCTTTTGTGGGGACCGCTCCGTACCGCGGAGCGTTTGGCAGTAGCCAGTCGCCGGAGGATCAGGGAAGCAACCAGACCCCGCTTTCTTGATCGCCAAACTTCGTCGGCAAGCAAAGCCACCTTTTTATTCCTGGCGCCGTGCCCTGCACGGCGTGTCTTTCCGGGCGCCCGGCCAGGGCGCGGCAGCCGGAACATCCGTCGCCCGGCGCGCGTTCCGCGCCGGCGCATCGAGCGCCCTCCTCTGACTGTCCGCCGCTTCCCATGCCAGCCCACCTGATGGAGCTTCGCGATGGAACGCCTGTTCAAGCCATTGACCGAACTGAAACGCATCCTGGCGCGGCAGTTGCGCGAGCAGCCGGGTTGCCACGATTGCCAGTTGCGCGCGGTGTGCGTGCACCGGCCCGACCATACCGGCTGCAACTGGAGCGCCGAGGTCGATTTCCCCGGTCGGTGCGATGACGATGCCGTGCGCGACCTGCCGCATGCCCGGCAGGTCATCCTGCTGGTGCGCGAGCGCTACAACGTTGCCGCCGGTCTTGCGGGACATGGCAGTCGCGAGGCCGGCGCCGCCGCGGCCTGGGCCGCCGGCCGCCAACTCACGCGATGACCGTTCACCGCCCGATCATGGCCGCCCCGCGGCCGGCACCGCCGGCACCGCCGCCGGCCTCAACACCAGCCACAACGCCACGCCGATCAGCGCCCCGCCCACCGCGTGGGCCCAGGACAGCGACTCGCCCAGAAACACCGCGCCCCAGACAATGCCGAACGGCGGAATCAGAAAGGTCACGCTGAGCGCGCGCACCGGTCCGATATCGGCGATCAGCCGGAAATACAGGATGTAGGCGAGCGCGGTGCAGACAATGCCGAGCGCTGCCATCGCCGCCCAGACGCCGGCGCTTGCGGCCGGCAGCGTGTTCTCGCGGACAAGCGCCGCCACGCAAAACGGCAGCAGGAACAGTGTCGCGCCGACCATGCTCCCCGCCGCCACCAGCCTCGCATCGAGCCCGCCCTGCTGGCCAATCCAGCGGCGCGTCAGAAAGCCGGCCAGCCCATAGCAGGCGGTCGCGGCAAGACAAGCGAGAGCGCCGAGGAGCACCTCCATGCTGAACGCGACCGGGCCGGTCCGCGTCAACACCGCCACGCCGGCCACGCCGATCAATACGCCCGCGGCCTTGGCCAGCGTCATCCGTTCGGCAAAGAACAACGCGCCGATCAGCACGCCCATCAGCGGCGTCATCGCGTTGAACACCGCCGAATAACCGGCCGGCAGCCACAGCGCGGCAACCGAGTACATCACGAAGGGAATGCCGGAGTTGATCGCACCCAGCATCATCACGCGGACCCATTTGCCACGCATATCCCAGCGGATACGCAGTACGGCCAGGATCGCCGCCAATGCCAGCGCACCAATGACCACGCGCACGAAGGCCGCGGTCAGCGGGCCAAGCACCGGCGCGCCGACACGAATGAACAGGAAGCTGGCGCCCCAGATGGCGGACAGCGAGAGCAGACGGAGGAAATCGGCGGGGGTCATGACGGGATCGGCGCTCGGGGCGTCCGGTACAGGCGCGCGGATGTGCGCAGATGGCCGGATTTGACGCGCGTCGCGGCCCAATGGCAAGCCGTTTTCGGACATCCGCATGGTCCCGGTGTCCGCTCTGCCGATGTAACGGCGCAACTGTTGCGCGACGGCATCAGCTTGACCCCACAAGAGAAAGGGTAAATATTACAAGCAGTGACAAAACGCCTTAAGTGAAATTAAACTCTGACCTGCGCCAGAGTTAATTGACCCCTCCGACGCATTCCCGACGAGCCGCCAGGCAACTGGCGGCTTCTTTTTTTGGTGCGGCGGCACCGCGGTCGCGAACCGGCGGCATGCCGGGACAAAAACGTACCCGTTTCTGCGGGCGCACCGCCGACACGTGGGCGCTAGACGGCCTGTACCGCCACGCCCCGCTCGCAGCGCTCGATCAGCTCCGCCAGCGGCACGCCGGCGCCGAACAGAAAGCCCTGCACCGCGTCGCAGCCCTGTTCCCGCAGGAAGCGGAACTGGTCGGCGGTTTCCACGCCTTCGGCCACGACCTGCAGCCGCAACTGATGGCCGAGCGCGATGATCGCCGCGACCACGGCCCGGTCCTCGCCATTGCCGTCGCCCTCGGCGAGATTGGCGACGAAGGAACGGTCGATCTTCAGCTTGTTGATCGGCAGCCGCGTCAGATAGCTCAACCCCGAATAGCCGGTACCGAAGTCGTCGATCGACAGGCCCACGCCGAGCGCGCGAATGCCGCGGAAGGCGTCGATCGTCTGCGGCGTACCCTCGATCAGGATGCCCTCGGTGACCTCGATCGCCAGATTGCGGGCCGGCAGGCCGCTTTCGCGCAGGCAGCGATCGACCAGCGCGGGGAAGTCCTCTTGCTGCAGGTGCGGCGGCGAGATATTGACCGCGACCTCCAGGTCAACGCCGGTGCGCATCCGCAGCGTCTGGATCTCGCGGCACGCGGTGGCCAACACCCATTCGCTGATCGGCACGATCAGCCCGCATTGCTCGGCGATCGGGATGAACTGGGCCGGCTGCATCGCGCCACGTTCGGGGGTGTGCCACGAGATCAGCGTCTCGACGCCAACGATGCGCTGGCTGGCGGTATCGACCAGCGGCTGATAGCGCAGCGTGAATTCCTGCTCGGCCAGCGCCCGCCGCAGCAGGCCCTCGATGGTGAAGCGGGCCAGCGACGCCTCCTTCATGTCAGGCGAGAAACGGCGCACCTGGCCGCGGCCGCCTTGCTTGGCCGCATGCAGCGCCGCATCGGCCGCCTGCAACAGGTCGGCGACGGTATTGCCGTCGTTCGGAAACAGCGCCATGCCGATCGACGGCACCACCCGCAGCCTGACGCCGCCCAGCCGCAGTTCCTCCGACAGCCGCGCGACGATCTTGGCGGCCGCCAGTTCCGCCTCGCTGTCGTCGGCAATGTCCGACAACACCACCGCGAACTCGTCGCCATCCATCCGCGCCGCCAGATCGGCGCGGCGCACGGCGGCGCGCAGCCGGTCCGCCATGGTGCGCAACACGTCGTCGCCGACATGGTGGCCCAGCGAATCGTTGATGCGCTTGAACTGGTCCAGATCGATCAGCAGCAGCGCGACCCGGCCATTGCGGGCGCCGATCGCCTGCAGCAACGCGTCGGCGCGTCCGCTCAGATAGTCGCGGTTGGGCAGGCCGGTCAGCGTGTCGTGGTGCGCGAGGTGATCGATATAGGCATCGGCGCGCCGGCGCTCGGTCAGGTCATGGGCGATCGCCAGATAGCCGCCGGCACCGTCCTGCCGGGACTGGCCGGACTGGCCTGACTGGCCGTGGCGCTTGCCGGCATCGCCGCCCGGGTCGGACAGCGGCAACAGCGTCAATTGCACCGGCAGCGTCGAGCCACCCTTGCGGATGTAGTGCCAGGTGTGCTCGTCGACCAGCCCGAGGCGGGGCTTGGCGATCAGCGCTTCGAAACCGGGGGCGACCGGCTGGCCGAGCTCGGCGGACAGGGCACGGGCACGCGCGGCCAGTTCGCCCGGCTCGTGCAGCGCGCTGTATGGAATGCGTCCGACCAGTTCGTGCGCCTGGTACCAGAGCATCTGCTCGCCGGGCCGGTTGATCGACGTGATGGTGCCGTGCCCATCGAAAGCGATCACGCAGATCGGTGCATGGTCGAGCAGGCGTGCATGCCGCTGCGCCACCACATCGGCCGCCTGCCTGGCGCGTTCGGCGCCGCGGCGCCGCGCGGCCAGATGCCACGCCAGCCAGCCGAGCAGCGCGGTACCGAGCGCGCCGGCCGCGATCACCAGCGGCACGGGCGCACCGGGCCCGCCCTCCTCGAACGCGGCCAGCGTGGTCGCGCGTACGGTCCAGGTCTGGCCGCCGAACGTCAGCTCGCGATCGAGCTGGCGCAGCGGATGCGAATGGTTGCGGGGGGCCGCCTCGCCGCCTGCCCGGGCCAGCAGCAAGGTTTCGGCGGCGGAGGGCCGCCCCTGATACAGCGACAGCGACAGCCTGCCGCCATGAACCGCCGCCGCGTCGGCCATCAGGTCGCCGAGCCGGTAGGCCGCATAGACATAGCCGAGCAGGGCCTGCCGGCGCTCCTCGACCGAATTGACCGGCATGCCGTTGCGATAGACCGGCAGATACAGCACCGCACCCTGCGCCGCGACGCTGCGATGCGCCTCGCGCAGCAGCGCCACGCGCGGCGTCATGCGCGCCTGCATCGAATCGCGCGCCGCTTCCGCGGCGGCCCGGCGTGCCGGATCGGACAGGTGATCGAAGCCGAGCGCGCCCAGCGTGCGGCCGGCGAAGGGCTCGACATAGACGCCCGGCGCGTAGACCTCGCGCTCGCCCCGTGGGAACACGTCGAAGGCGGGCAGGCCCTCGGCGCGAACCGATTCGACCAGCGCGTCGAGCGCGGAGGCCTGCGTCAACCTGGCATAACCGACCGAATGGATGCCGGGGGGCAGATCGTCGACCTGGGTCGCCAGCATATAAGCCCGCCATTGGTCGCGCGTCGTGTCGGGGTCGGCCGCCAGCAGGCCGCTGGCGCCGCGCAGCAGGCGCTCGCCGGTGTCGAGCCGCTGGCGCACTGCCATCACGCTCGCCGACAGCATCGCATCGAGCCGCTGGGCGGCGGCACGTTCGCTCCACGCGGCGGTCTGCACGGCGGCCGCGGCGGTGACGCAAGCGCCGGCGGCCACGACCAGCAAAGCCAGGACGGCGGGAGGAAGCGAAGGCAGTTTCATCGCAATAGCATGGCGGGGCCGTGCGGCCTGGATAGGAGCGGCGCAGCTTGGCGCCAAGGTCGTGACCGGCACCGATGCCGCTGGCGTCCAGGCTCGGATCACGGCTTGGACTATACCGCGCCAAATGCACTTTGCGACAGCGGGACAGGCCGTGTGCCGCGACTCGCACCATGCCGCTCGATGTGATACGGTGACGCCTACGGAACCCGCCGACCCGGGGAATGCCCTTGCGGGCACGCATGAACCGTCCCCCCTTGCTCGACGACTCGCCCAACGCACCGCCGCACGTAGCGCTGAAACGACCGCCCGACACACCGAACGACGATCGCCGCGAGGACCCGGCCACGGCCACGACGCGTCGTCCCCGGTTCGCGCTGTCGTTGACGACGCGCATCGCGCTGGTCACCGCGGGTCTGTCGACCGTGCTCGGCGCCGCCCTCGTGGTGGGCTCGCTGAAATCGGCCCATGACGACCTGCGTGACGCACTGCAGGCGCAACAGGATTCCGTCGTCAAGCTGACGGCGGAGCAGCTCGATTCCGCGGTCAACGATCGCCTGATCCTGCTCGAGCACCTGGCCCCGCAATTCAAGTCGATGATGGACGCGCCGGCCGCGCAGCTGCAGGCCATGCTCAGCCGCACCATTCCGATTCCCGGTACCTTCAACAGCGCCGTCGTGGTCGATGCCAGGGGCATGCTGCTGGCCCGCGACGGCACCCTGGTGTCGGTCGCGGACCGCACCTACTTCCGCGAGGCCGCGCGCACCCTGGCGCCGGTGATCAGCCCGCCGATCCGCGCCCGCGCCGACGGTTCGGTCGGCGTGCTGCTGGCCGTGCCGATCGTCTCGGACGACAAGACCTTCCTGGGCCTGGTCGGCGGCTGGATCGACCTGGCGCGCTCGAACTTCCTGGTGGAAGTGCCGCACAGCCCGATCGCCAGCACCGGCTTCTATTGCCTGGTATCGGCCGGCGCGCAGCCGGTCTACGTGCAACACCGGCTGCAGCAGCAGGTCGGGCGGCCGGCGCGCGCGCAGGGAGAGACCTGCGGCGTGCAGGCACAGCCGGCGACCCTGGAGTTCCTGACACCGCGCGAGCCGGTCATCGCACGCTATCTGATGGCGACCACCGGTTGGGAACTGGTCGCCGTGCTGCCGGCCAAGGAGGCCTTCCAGCCGCTGCACGCGATGCAGCAGCGCTTCCTGTTGTGGTCGGCGGTCGCGGTGGGATTGGCGGCGGTGCTGAACTGGTTCGCGGTGCACTGGATGTTCGCGCCGCTGGCGCAGCTGCGGCGCGTGGTGCGCGACAGCGCGCGCGACCTGTCGGCCTACGAGCGGCTGTCGACCCATCGTCATGACGAGATCGGCGTGCTGGCGCGCGCGTTCGCCCGGCTGATGCGCGACGTGCGCGAGCGCCGCGAACAGCTGCACCGCAGCGAAACGCGCCTGCGCGCGGTCACCGACACGCTGCCGTCGCTGCTGGCGTTCATCGACACCGACGAGCGCTACGTCTTCAACAACCTCGCCTACGAGCGCACCTTCGGCATTCCGCTCGACCAGCTGCGCGGCATGACGCTGCGCGAACTGCTGGGCGAGGCGCGCTACGCCCGCATCCAGCCGTATCTGCAGCAGGCGCTGGCCGGCACCGCGGTCACGTTCGAGACCGAGTTCCACGATCCCGACTACCACTGCACCGAAACCAATTTCCGGCCCGAGTGGAGCGCCGACGGCAGCCGCGTCGAGGGGGTGCATGTCCATGTGCAGGACATCACCGCACGCAAGCTCGAGACGCTGCGGCTCGCGCAGATCTCGCGCCTGGACCATCTGACGCAGCTGCTGAACCGCAGCGCGTTCGAGACGCGGCTGGCCGAGGCGATGGCGCGCAGCCGCTCGCAGGACCGGCTGATGGCGCTGCTGTATCTGGACATGGACCGCTTCAAGGCGGTCAACGACCACTATGGCCACGCGGCCGGCGACCAGTTGCTGCAGAGCTTTGCCAAGCGCGTGCAGCGCTGCGTGCGCGAGCGCGATGCGGTGGCGCGGCTGGGCGGCGACGAGTTCGCCATCGTGATGGAGGACATCGACCGGCCCGATGTCGCGGTGCGCGTCGCCGGCGCGATCCTGCATGCGGTGGGCCGCCGCTTCTTCATCGAGGGCGCCTTCGTCGACGTCAATGTCAGCATCGGCATCGCGCTGTACCAGGGCGCGCCGATGACATGGCAGCAGCTGGCCAAGGAGGCCGATGCGCTGCTGTACCGCGCCAAGGACGCCGGACGCGGCCGCTTCGAGATCGGCCCGCCCGAGCTGGCGAACCGATCGCGGGAGGCGCGCCCGTAGGCCGGCTTGCGCGCCGGCGCGGCGTCGGCAGTCCCGGCGGCGTATCCTAGAAGGCCGATCCGCATCGTTCGTTCACAGGAGCCAGTCATGTCAGACCAGCAGCCCCCAGCGACCCGCATCGAACAGGACAGCCTGGGCCAGGTACCCGTCCCCGCCGACCACCTGTGGGGCGCGCAGACCGAGCGCTCGCGCCAGAACTTCCGCATCGGCAACGAGAAGATGCCGCCCGCGCTGATCGAGGCCTTTGCGATCCTGAAGCTGTGCGCGGCGCGTGCGAACCGCGAGCTGAACGTGCTCGACGCGGCGCTGGCGCAGGCGATCGAACAGGCCGCCGAGGAGATCATCGCCGGCCAGTGGCCCGACGAGTTTCCGCTGTCGGTCTGGCAGACCGGCTCGGGCACGCAGACCAACATGAACCTGAACGAGGTGATCGCCAATCGTGCGATCCAGCTGCTCGGCGGCGAGGTCGGCAGCAAGCGTCCGGTTCATCCCAACGACCACGTCAACGCGAGCCAGTCGTCCAACGACAGCTTCCCGACCGCGATGCATATCGCCGCCGCGCGCGCGGTGCAGCGCCAGCTGCTGCCGGCGCTGGAGACGTTGCAGAAGACGCTGGGCAGCAAGGTCGAGGCCTTCGCCGACATCGTCAAGGTCGGCCGCACCCATCTGCAGGATGCGGTGCCGCTGACGCTGGGCCAGGAGTTCTCCGGTTACCAGGCGCAGGTCGCCGATGCGCAGGCGCGGCTGCACCAGGCCGTGCTGCGCGCGATGCCGGTGCCCCAGGGCGGCACCGCGGTCGGCACCGGCCTGAATGCGCCCGCCGGCTTTGCCGCCGCCTTCGCGCGCGCGCTGGCCGACTACACGGGCCTGCCATTCGAACCAGCGGCCAACCGCTACGCGCTGCAGGCCGCGCACGACGCGCTCGCCGATCTGTCCGGCGCGCTGAACACCACGGCCTCGTCCTTCCTGAAGATCGCGCGCGACTTCATGCTGCTCGGTTCCGGCCCGCGCGCGGGCTTTGCCGAACTGCAGCTGCCGGCCAACGAGCCGGGCTCGTCGATCATGCCGGGCAAGGTCAACCCGACCCAGGCCGAGGCGCTGGCGATGGTCTGCTGCCGCGTGATCGGCAACCACACCACGATCACGCTGGCCAACGGCCTCGGCACGCTGGAGCTGAACGCCTACAAGCCGGTCATCGTTTACAGCCTGCTGCAGTCGGTTACACTGCTGGCCGACGCGGCGGCCAGCTTCGCCGAACACATGGTGGCCGGCGTCGAAGCCGACCGGGCGCGCATCGCCGAGCTGCTCGAACGATCGCTGATGCCGGTCACCGCGCTGAACCCGCATATCGGCTACGACAAGGCCGCCGAGATCGCCAAGCTGGCCGTGGCCCGCAACCTGTCGCTGCGCGAGGCGGCAATCGCCTCGGGCCATGTCACCGCCGAGCAGTTCGAACAATGGATCGATCTGAAGGGGATGACGCGCGAGGTGTAGCGTCAGCGCACCGGTGCTGGCGGCCACGTCCACGACGGCGCATGCGGCCGCCCACACATTGAACGACCCATCGACCGGCCCCGCGGCACCGCGGCGGCCGGCGACAAACCCGCTCCAGACGGGCCGACGACGATCGGGGTAACAACGATCGCATTGACGAGATGATTCCTGCTCCCATTCCCGCCGATGACCCGCGGCGCCTCGACGCGCTGTATTCGCTGAACCTCCTCGATACCGCCGCCGAAGAGCGCTTCGACCGGCTGACACGCCTGGCCAGGCGGCTGTTCGACGTGCCGATCGCGCTGGTCAGCCTGGTCGACGCCAGGCGGCAATGGTTCAAGTCCTCATTCGGCCTGGCCGTACGCGAAACGCCGCGCGAGCAATCATTCTGCGGCCACGCGATCCTGCGCGACGATCTGCTGATCGTGCCCGATGCGCTGCAGGACCAGCGCTTTCACGACAACCCGCTGGTCACGGGCGCGCCCGGCGTGCGCTTCTATGCCGGCTGCCCGCTCGCGGTACGCGGCGGCGCCAAGGTCGGCACGCTGTGCCTGATCGACACCGCGCCGCGCGAGTTCGACAAGGACGACCAGGCGCTGCTGCACGATCTGGGGCGCCTGGCCGAGCAGGAGCTGGAGTCGGCGCAACTGGCGTCGATGGATGACCTGACGATGCTGTCGAACCGGCGCGGCTTCTCGGCGCTGGCGCAGCATGCGCTGGCGGTCTGCCAGCGCCAGCGGATGCCGGCCACGCTGCTGTTCTTCGACATGGATGGCTTCAAGGCCATCAACGACCGCTTCGGCCACGCGGAGGGCGATCTGGCGCTGGCCGCCTTCGCAGATCAATTGCGCCAGGCGTTCCGGCAGTCCGACCTGATCGGACGGCTCGGCGGCGACGAGTTCGTCGTGCTGCTGGTCGACGCCTGCGCCGACCAGTGCGACGCGATGCTGGCCCGGCTGCGGCAAGGCGTGGAGGCACACAACGCGCAGAGCCAGCGCGGCTATCGGCCCGACTTCAGCGCCGGCGCGGTCGCGTTCGATCCCGCCCGCCATGCGGGCATCGCCGATCTGCTGGCGCAGGCCGATCAGGCGATGTACGCCAACAAGCAGGCCCGCAAGGCGGGGACGCCGCCCGCCGGGCGTCAGTAACTCGCGTTGCGGCCGCCGCCGCGCCGTGTTACTGTCCGCCCGTCCAGGAGAAAGCGAGCCTGCCGCGACAGCGCGGCGGCAGCGCTGCCGAAGGCGTACCCCCGAAACGCTCAGGTACCGAAGACTGGAGACGACAACGAACTGGAGAGCGCCGCCATCATGATTTGACGATGACGGCCGCCGAAGGGGCAAGCCGGGTCCGGGGCGGACGCGGTGAATCTCTCAGGCAAAAGGACAGTGGGGGCAGCCGGGTTGGCATCGACGATGCCGGCCGGCTGCCCCTTTTTGCATCCTGGAGCCTGAAATGAAAGTCATCGTGATGGGGGCCGGCGTGATCGGCGTGGCCTCGGCGTGGTATCTGTCCAAGGCCGGCCACGAGGTCGTGGTGCTCGAGCGCAATGCCGGCGCGGCACGCGAAACCAGCTTCGGCAATGGCGGCCAGATCTCGGTCAGCCATGCCGAGCCCTGGGCCAACCCGTCGGCGCCGCTGAAGCTGCTCAGCTGGCTGGGACGCGAGGACGCGCCGCTGCTGTTCCGCCTGCGCGCCGACCCGGCGCAATGGTCGTGGGGCCTCAAATTCCTGCGCGAATGTCCGGCCCGGCGTTCCACCCGCAACATGATCCAGCTGCTCAATCTCGGCACCTACAGCCGCGCCAGCCTGCAGGCGCTGCGCGCCGAGACCGGCATCGAGTACGACCACCTGGCCCGGGGCATCCTGCACTTCTATACCAGCCAGAAGGAATTCGACGCGGCAATCGAGCCGGCGCGCATCATGCGCGAGCTCGGCTGCGAGCGCCGCGTGATCGGTCCCGACGAAGTGGTGAAGCTGGAACCCGCGTTGGCGTCGATCGCGCCGCGGCTGGCGGGCGCCACCTACACCAGCGAGGACGAGTCCGGCGACGTGCATCGCTTCACCACCGGACTGGCCGCGCTGTGCGAGGCGCGCGGCGTGCGCTTCCGCTATGGCGTGCGCGTGCAGCGGCTGCTGGCCGAAGGCGGCCGCATGCGTGGGGTCGAGATCGCCGACGAGACCGGCGCGTACACGGTCGAGCAGGCCGACGCCTACGTGCTCGCGCTCGGCAGCTTCAGCCCGATGCTGGCGCGCCCGCTGGGCGTCAAGCTCGACATCTATCCGGCAAAGGGTTATTCGGCCACGCTGCCGGTGCTCGACCCCGAGCGCGCGCCGAGCGTCAGCCTGACCGACGACGAGTACAAGCTGGTGTTCTCGCGGCTGGGCGACCGGCTGCGCATCGCCGGCACCGCCGAGCTCAACGGCTATTCGATGGAGCTGAACCCGGTGCGCTGCGAGGCCATCGTGCGGCGTACGCTGGAGATCTTTCCCGGTGTCAGCCGGCCCGAACTGGCGCGCTACTGGACCGGCCTGCGTCCCGCGACGCCGGGCAACGTGCCGTATATCGGCGCGAGCGCGGTGCAGGGGCTGTACCTGAACACCGGCCATGGCACGCTGGGCTGGACGCACGGCTGCGGCTCGGGACGCGCGATCGCCGAACTGATCAGCGGCCGCGTGCCGGAAGTGGACTTCGGCTTTTGCGGTCCGCTGCCGCAGGCGCCACGGATGGCGCGTCCGCTCGCGCCGGTGATTGCCGCGCGCGCCGCCGCATCGGAGCCGGCCGAGGTTTGATATCCGTCTGATACAGGTCTGAAACAACGACACCGGCGCGGCATGACATCGCCATGCGCGCCGGTGTTTTCGTTTCATCGCTGCCGCGCATGCATGGGCGCCAAAGCGTACCCGTTTCTGCGCACGGCTTTCAGCGCGCGTACCCGTTTCTGCGGGCCGCATTGGCAGCCGACTGGCAGCCGACTGGAGCCGATTGGCGGCCGCATCGACAGCCCCATGGCCAGCCCTACTGCCGGCCCTACTGCCCGCCCAATTGCCGGCCCAGTTGCCGGCACACAGTGCACCTTGCGGGCCAAAGCCAGACCCGGGCATGGAATCGATCGGGCGCGCAATCCGCACCGGCCGCCTGCGATGCGGGGCCGCACCGTACCCGTTTCTGCGTCGTGCGAACTCCGTCCGATGCCGCGTGGCGTGCCGTGCGTACCCGTTTCTGCGTACACAACCTCAGTCGAATCAAGGCTCTCCGATGTCTCGACGTCTCGCCATCGCCGCGCGGATGCCGCCCGCTCGCGCCCCGGCATCAAGCGATGGTATCGACCACGCCGCCGTCGACGCGCAACGCGGCGCCGGTCGTCGCCGATGCCTGCGGCGAACAGACGTAGACCACCATGTTGGCGACTTCCTCCACCGTGGCCGCGCGCTGGAGGATCGAGCTGGGCCGATGCGCCTTGACGAACTCGGCGGCCGCTTCCTCGATCGACAGCCCTGCCTTGTCGGCATCCTCGCGCAGCATCTCGCGCAGGCCGTCGGACAGCGTTGGCCCTGGCAATACCGCGTTGACCGTGACGCCGGTACCGGTCAGCCGTTTGGCGAGGCCGCGCGACACCGCCAGCTGCGCGGTCTTCGAGAAGCCGTAGTGGATCATGTCCTCTGGCGTGTTCAGCGCCGACTCCGACGAGATGAAGACCACGCGGCCCCAGCCGTTGGCCGCCATCGCGGCCGTATACGCCCGCGCCAGCCGCACGCCGGACATCACGTTGACATCGAAGATGCGGGCCCAGTCCTCGTCGCTCAGTTCGTAGAAATCGCGCGGACCGTAGATGCCGGCGTTGTTGACCAGAATGTCGACCGCCGGCTCCGCGGCCACGATCGCATCGCAGCCGTGGGCGCTGCCCACGTCGGCCGCGACGCCGCGCACCGTGGCGCCCGGCACCTCGCGCACCACGTCCGCGATGGCGCCTTCGACGGTGTCCTGCTTGCGGCCATTGACGATGACCGCCGCGCCGCTGCGCGCCAGCCCGATGGCGATGGCCAGCCCGATGCCGGCGGTCGAGGCGGTGACCAGCGCGGTCTTGCCGGTGAGATCGATTTGCATGGGTACCTCCTGAAGCGGGGTGAGATCAGCGAAGGGGACGCAAAGGTTCGGAAAGTCCGAAAGGGTCGGTCAAGCGAGTACGCAGAAACGGGTACGCTTTTCGACAAGAACGTGGCGGCGCGTGAAGGCAGCGGCCTAATCGCGGCCCGTGCCTGACGCGTTGCCGGCCTCGGGAAACACCACTCGCACGCGCAGCCCCGGCTCGTTATCCTCGAGCGACAGCGTGGCGCGATGCACCTGGGCGATCTCGTCGACGATGGCCAGGCCCAGGCCGCTGCCGCCGCTCGGCGCATCGGGCAAGCGATAGAAGCGGTCCAGCACGCGGGCGCGCTGTTCGGGCGGGATGCCGGGACCGTTGTCGGCGACGATCAGCGCGACCCGGCCCGCGTCGCCGCGCTGCACGCGCACGTCGACCTTGCCGCCGGCCGGCACATAACGCAGCGCGTTGTCGATCAGATTGGTCAGCAGGATGCGCAGCGCGTCGGCATCGCCCTGCACCGGCAATCCGTCCGTGCCGCGGTCATCCGCCGCATCCAGCCCAAGGTCGATATTCCGGTCCAGCGCGGCCTGCGTCATCTCGGCGACCACGGCCGCGGCCAGTTCGCGCAAAGCGACCGGCTGCTGGCCCGCGACGGCCGCGCCCGGCTCGTGACGCGCCAGCGTCAATAACTGCGTCACCAGATGCGTCAGCCGCTCGAGGCCGTCGCGCAGATTGCCCACTGCCTCGCGGCGCGCCGGCTCGCTGTCGGCACGTTCGACCAGCTGCGCCTGCAGCTGCAGCGCCGTCAGCGGCGTGCGCAGCGCGTGCGCGGCATCGGCGATGAACGCGCGCTGCGTGTCGATCGCGTCGGAGAGCCGCGCCAGCAGCAGGTTCAGCGCCTCGGTCAGCGGCGCGATCTCGGCCGGCATCTCGGCGACCGCCAGCGGCGACAGCGCGTTGGCATCGCGTTTGCCGACCTGCCGCGCGATCTCGCGCACCGGCCGCAGCCCGCGGCCGACCGCGAGCCAGACCATCCAGCCGAGCAGCGGCAGCAGCAACAGCAGCGGCGCGACCGTGCGCAGCGCCATCCGTGCCGCCACTTCGCGGCGCGCGCTCATCGGCTGCGCGATCTGCACCACCGCCGGCCCAAGCTGCACGCTGTAAATGCGGAACTCGCCGTCGTCGGTGCGGACGTTGGAGAAACCCAGCTCGGCGCGCGGCGGCAGCGACGGCCGCGAGTGCGACAGATAGAGGCTGCGGCCGGTACCGTCCCAGATATGGATCACCACATCCTCGTCGGAGCGAAACAGATTGTCGGTGCCGGGCGGCAGCGGCGGCGACAGCGACGGCAGCGCCGGGCCGCTGAACTGGCTCGGCAGCGCAAGCGCGACCTGGCGCATCTGGTAGTCGAACAGCGCGTTGGCCTCCTGCCGCGCCTGGCCGTAGATCAGCGCGGTGGCGGCGGCGATGCCGGCCAGCAGGCCGAGGGCGAGCCACCACAGCAGGGTCCGCTGGATCGATCGCATCAGCGCACGCCCCCTGCCGCGGGATCGGCGCCACCTGGCTCGGCGCTCTCCTCGAGCTTCGGACAGACATAACCGACGCCGCGGATATTGCGGATCAAACCCTGGCCGAACTTCTTGCGCAGCGCGTGGATATAGACCTCGACCGTATTGCTGCCGACCTCGTCGTCCCAGCCGTACAACTTCTCCTGCAGCTGCGGCACCGACCAGACCTTGCCGGGCCGGGCCAGCAACGCCGCCAGCAGCGCGTATTCGCGCGCCGACAGATGGACCGGCTCGCCGGCCAGCGTGACTTCGCGCGTGGCCGGATTGAGCACGATCGCGCCATAGCGGACCAGCGGCTCGGCCCGGCCCTGCGCGCGTCGCGAGAGCGCATGGATGCGCGCCACCAGCTCCTGCAGGTCGAACGGCTTGACCAGATAGTCGTCCGCACCGGCGTTCAGGCCGGCGACCCGATCGGCGACCGCATCGCGCGCGGTCAGGATCAGCACCGGCGTGGCGACGCCGCGCGCGCGCATGCCGGCCAGCACGTCGAGTCCCGAACGGCGCGGCAGGCCGAGATCGAGCAGCACCAGATCGTGCTGCCCTTCGGCGGCGCCGCCGGCGGCGATGCCGGGCGGCTGCGTGGCGGCCGACAGGCCGGCCTCGCCATCGCGCACCCAGTCCACCGCGAAGCCTTCCTGCCGCAGCGCGAGCCGCACGGAATCGCCGATCATCGTGTCGTCTTCGATCAGCAGCACGCGCATCGCTTCGCTCCGTTGGTTCGCAATCCGCAAGGCCCGCGGCGGCTCATCGCCGATCGACCGCTTCGGCCAGCGCGTGTGCCAGCCCCGGCAGCGCGGGAAACTGCGCGGTGATCACCTGCACCGGCACCGGTTCCAGAAACGCGCGCATGCGTCCCTTGTCGATGAAGCGCGCATTGAAGCTCGACGCCGCCAGCGCCTCAACGAAGCGCGGCACGATGCCGCCGCCGATATAGACACCACCGCGCGCGCCAAGGATCAGCGTCACATCGGCCGCGACCGAACCGAGCAGGCCGCAGAACACGGCCAGCGCACGCTGGCATAGCGCGTCGCCGCGCTGCAGGGCACCCTCGGTGACCTCCGCCGCGGTCAGCGGCACGCGCACGGGCGTACCCGTTTCTGCGGCGAGCGCGGCATGCGTGTGCGACAGCCCCATGCCCGACAGCAGCCGTTCGGCCGACACGCGGCCGTGGTCACGATGCGCGGCATGCCAGGCGATCCACTCGTCCTCGGTGGCCGGCATCAGTTCGATATGCCCGCCCTCTCCGGCCAGCGCCACCGGCGCGGCACCGTGGCGGCCGGGGATCAG
>MTEU01004666.1_pt2 | contig 22701 bp, 18 predicted proteins | sample 1042701 | NCBI WGS metagenome assembly MTEU01 (sample SAMN06185813, study PRJNA358809) | soil metagenome | isolation source: naturally attenuated soil | place: India | collected 2015-05-23
TACTACCTGTGGTCATTAAAAACGCTAACCCTAAAAACGCTGTTGTAAAGATGGTAAGACCCAATGATTCAATATTGTCTTTACGTTTTCCTTCATAGGATGATTGTGTATATTGCTTTGTCTTCCCTTTATCATCTACAGCCGTAATAATACCTGCATTTGATTGAATATATAATTTTTCTGCTGTTGCAATATCTTCGTTAGATTTTAAAGTAATTGTTGTTTGATGATGCCAAGGATAAAGAGCTGCCTGTGTAGTTAAACTTTTAAACATATCATCTGTCACAACAAAGATAGGTCCACCACCCCCAGCCGTTACAATACCACTTATCACGCTTTTATCGTGGATATCAACGACATGAAAAGTTTCTTCAAGTTCTCCTGCAGATACTACTAAATCATGATCTTTCTCTAACGGGAACATTTCAGCCATATAACCACCATAGTTTGTCAAGATAACCTCATTCCCTGAAAGCTTAGCCTCAGGAACACTCTGCTGGTAATCTGAAAGCGGAATGGTATAAATTGTGCCTTCCATTGTATATAAAGGGTTATCCTGCTGTTTTTTAGACATCAATTGACCTACAGCAGCGGTTACTCCCTGAAGACGGTAGTCAATTTTATCATAAGCAATATTATTTTCCTCTAACTTCTCTAAAAATTCCTCCCCTTGCTCTTCAAGCAATATGAAATCACCAGGTACTTGGCTATATGCAGATGCTTCCGAGGAGTAGTAGGCGATATAGGAAAGAGTCGTCACGCCTAGAGAAACGCCTGTTAACACGGTGATTAGCGTTAATGACTTTGCATTGCTCTTCATGCGATGCATGATGGGCGTTAATGCTAATACATCCTTTATGGATAAATGCCCTTTTTTCTTTAGGCGAATAGTATTCATAATAAATGCTACAGAGAAACGAAAAACAAGGAATGTTCCACCAATTGTAGTAGCTAAAATAATTATCATATTGATAAATAAATTACCAGCAGATTCGATATCGAACAACTTTGTCGATGCATAGTAGCCATAAACAATCAGTATAAGACCCAAAAAGCCAATAACCATCTGGAACGCACTAAAGCGTCTCACACGCTCATCTGCTTGTTTTGCTGCACTAAATAATGATAACAATGACACATGATGAATCATCCAAGCCATCTGTATAAGAACGATGATCAATAAGATAGTAAATACAATCATCGACTGCAGTAAAGCTTGTGTACTAAAAGTCATGGTTACGAGAGCTTCTTTTTCAAGCACACGAAGCAAAATCATTGCAAACACACGAGAGCTAAAGAAGCCTGCCAACATACCTATAATAACGGCTCCAACAAATAAGAGAATGTTTTCAACCGCTAATAAACGCACGATTAGCCCCTTAGTCATGCCGATCAGTTGATACAAACCTATTTCCTTACTACGACGCTTCATAAATAAATGGTTTGCATACAGAACGAAGAATAAAACGATAAAATAAAGAATATAAGTTGCTGCCTTAAATCCGGCCGTAGCTGTTCCACTCATTTGAACAGCAGCCCACACCTCCGTATTATTTTGCAAGGTGACAAACGAAAAGTATAAGGTAACACTAAAAATAAGTGCAAAGAAATATAGATAGTAGTGCTTCATATTTTTCTTCATACTTCGAAGTACTAACTTACTAAGACTCATACCCGTCACCGCCTAGCACACTTTGTGTATGCATGATTTCTTTGAAAAAGGCCTGCCTTGTTTTATCGCCCTTATAAAGTTCACTATAGATAAGGCCATCCTTTAGAAATAACACACGTGTACAGAAACTTGCGGCTACTGCATCGTGTGTAACCATCATAATTGTCGCTTCTTTTGTTTCATTTATATTTTGTAGATTTTGAAGCAGGGCTGTAGCTGATTTAGAATCTAGTGCACCAGTGGGCTCGTCTGCAAATACCAATGACGGATTGGTAATAAGTGCACGTGCAGCAGAGGTACGCTGTTTTTGTCCACCTGATATTTCGTTGGGGTATTTATTTAAAATTTCCGTGATTCCCAACAAAGAAGTGAGTTCCTTCACTCGACTTTCGGCAACAGCTTTTGGTAACTTACTGATGGCTAACGGTAGAAGAATATTTTCTTTTACTGTCAAGGTATCTAATAAATTATAGTCTTGAAATATAAATCCTAGCTGCTCTCTTCGGAAGTTTGCTAAAGCCTTTTCTTTCATACCACGTAAACTATGACCGTTTATCTCAATAACACCTTCTGTCGCAAAGTCAATTGAGCATAAGACATTTAAAAGCGTTGTTTTACCAGAGCCAGAAGGTCCCATAATACCTACAAATTCTCCTCTATTCACTTCTACATCAATACCCTTTAATACTTCCTGAGCCGTTGATTTTTTTCCATACACTTTCTTTATTTTACGTCCTATTAAAACTGTCACTTCATAACGCCCCTTTCTATAGTTCAAGTGTACCCTGTCAAACCTAATCATTCGTGCGTTTTACATGACAATATAAAAAGGTAGGTGACATTTTCGTCATCTACCTGTTAGTTTCGCATATTCATTTTGTAAGGGGAAACGTAGTGTAAATAGCGAGCCTTCACCAACTTTAGATTGAACATTAATACGAATACCAATTTTATGGGCTACATTAGATGCTAAATAGAGACCCATACCTGTAGATTGAGAGGATTCCCTTCCCGCTGTTCCTGTATAAGATTTTTGAAAAATCCTAGGTAAATCGTCTAAAGGTATACCCCTACCTATATCTTTAATATGTAGTAATGTAGCGCCTGTAGAATCATGTTCTGTAAAGATTGTTATCTCAGAATTTACTGGGCTATACTTGATGGCATTCGAAAGAATTTGTCGTATAATAAAAGCTAGCCACTTGCCATCTGTCATAACCATCTCTGTCAGTTCACCAATTTCAAAGCCAATGCCTTTTTCAAGACACCAAGCTTGCATAGCTCGGATTTCTTTATAAATAATGGGCTTTAGTTCAATCTCATTTAAATAATTATCTTTTTCAATAGCGTATAATCTTGTTTGATGCAGTTGTTGATCAACCAAAAGATGTAGTCTTAGCCATTCATTCTCTAATTTTCGACGTAGCTGTAAATCCTCAATATGTTCAAACATTAAATTAATGGCAGTTAAAGGTGCTTTTACTTCATGGACCCAAGCTAATAGTTCATCAGAATGTTCCTGTATCTGCACTTTGGCTTGATTTAACTCTAAATTCTTTTCAAAAAAGGCATCCTCCATTTTTCGAAAGTATACTTCTTGAAAAGGAGATAAAGCTAAACTATTTCTATGTGCATCATCAAGGTGGCTATCCATATTTCCCAGGAAATCTTTTAATTTCCCAACTTCGATGACATAGCGACACCAAAAAAAGAGTATAAAACATACAAGTAAACTAACGTTTACATACCAAATAGAAACCCCATTTAAACCAACATCTAAAGAAAACAGCACATTTAGAATTATCAGAGTAAAAATAAAAAATCCTATCCAAGCAAAGCGTTCTCTAACAAATAATAATAACAACTTCCCTCACATCCCTCAGCTTACTGCCATATAACCAAGTCCCTTTTTTGTTAGTATTACCTCATGTAAACCAATATCCTCTAGCTTTGCACGTAACCGATTAACGTTTACAGACAAAGTATTATCGTTTACGAAACGTTCGTCATCCCATAGTTTTCTCATTAGCTCGTCTCTTGAAACGATATGATTAGCCTGCTCCACTAATATTCTTAAAATAAAAAGTTCATTTTTTGTTAAAGAAGCAATGGCACCATTATACATAATTTCACTTCTCGCATAATCAATTATGGCATCGTTAAAACGTGTAACATCCATTTTTTCTTCAACGTAATCATAGGTTCTACGTAAAATAGCCTGTGCTTTTGCGAGTAAAACTTCCATATGAAAAGGCTTTTGAATAAAATCATCAGCCCCCATTTGCATAGCCATCACCATATCCATCGGGTGATCTCGGGAAGAAAGAAAAAGGATTGGCACTTTGGATAAATGACGAATTTCACGACACCAATGAAAGCCGTCATAGGCAGGCAATTGAATATCAATTAGCACGAGATGGGGCTTCTCCTCTATAAAGTCATCCATCACCTTCTGAAAATTTTTAGGTCCAACCACGTTTAGTGACCACTGCTCAAAACGTTCTTGAATCATGCTAAAAATAGAAGGATCATCTTCAATCAGCAAAATTTTCATGTCCATACTCAGTTCCCCTTTCCCTTTAATTATTTACGCTAGAGGACATGCTTGTGGTTATGTACACATACACTAATTAAAACTCTAATTTTTCTTTATTTTAACACAAAAAACCAATCTGTAGGCGTCCCTACAGATTGGTTTGGAATTAGCAAGAGCTAAAATTATTTTTGGATAGAAGCAACTACGCCAGCGCCTACAGTACGGCCACCCTCACGGATAGAGAATTTAGTACCTTCTTCAAGAGCGATTGGAGCGATAAGTTCAACTGTCATTTCGATGTTATCACCAGGCATTACCATTTCAACGCCTTCTGGTAAGTTACAGATACCTGTTACGTCAGTTGTACGGAAGTAGAACTGAGGACGGTAGTTAGAGAAGAATGGAGTATGACGGCCACCCTCTTCTTTTGATAAAACGTAAACTTCAGCTTTGAAGTTAGTGTGTGGAGTAATTGAACCTGGTTTAGCTAATACTTGACCACGTTGGATTTCTTCACGAGCAACACCACGTAGTAAAGCACCGATGTTGTCACCAGCTTCAGCATAGTCTAATAATTTACGGAACATTTCTACACCAGTTACAGTAGTAGATTTAGCTTCTTCAGCGATACCGATGATTTCAACTACGTCACCAACTTTAACTTGACCACGTTCAACACGGCCAGTTGCAACTGTACCACGACCAGTAATAGAGAATACGTCCTCTACTGGCATCATGAATGGTTTGTCAGTTTGACGTTCTGGAGTTGGGATGTAAGAATCTACAGCGTCCATTAATTCAACGATTTTTTCTTCCCATTCTGGTTCACCTTCAAGAGCTTTAAGAGCAGAACCTTTGATTACAGGAATATCGTCACCTGGGAAGTCATATTCAGATAGTAGGTCACGGATTTCCATTTCTACTAATTCTAATAATTCTTCGTCGTCAACCATATCACATTTGTTCATGAATACTACTAAGTATGGAACACCTACTTGACGAGATAAAAGGATGTGTTCACGAGTTTGTGGCATTGGGCCGTCAGCAGCAGATACTACTAAGATACCGCCGTCCATTTGAGCAGCACCAGTGATCATGTTTTTAACATAGTCAGCGTGTCCTGGGCAGTCAACGTGTGCATAGTGACGAGTTTCAGTTTCGTATTCTACGTGAGAAGTATTGATTGTGATACCACGTTCTTTTTCTTCTGGAGCGTTATCGATATCAGCGTAAGATTTAGCTGTACCACCCATTTTTTTAGAAAGAACTGTAGCGATTGCAGCAGTTAAAGTAGTTTTACCATGGTCAACGTGTCCGATTGTACCAATGTTAGCATGCGTTTTAGAACGGTCAAATTTTTCTTTAGCCATTAGAGATTGCCTCCTCAAAATTGTATGTTTTAGATTTAAAATTTATAGAATGAATGCTGATAGAGAACGGGCCCATCCCCTATCCTGCAATCATAGCTTACAAATTAGTTATACTTTATGCAAGATGAAATTTCAATTATTCACCTTTATTTTTTTTGATGATATCTTCAGAGATTGATTTTGGTACTTCTTCATAATGATCGAATACCATTGAGAATACACCACGACCTTGCGTTGCAGAACGTAAAGTTGTTGCATATCCAAACATTTCTGAAAGTGGAACCATCGCACGAACAACTTGAGCGTTACCGCGAGCTTCCATACCTTCTACGCGACCACGGCGAGAAGTGATGTTACCCATGATATCACCAAGATATTCTTCAGGAATTACAACTTCAACTTTCATCATAGGCTCTAAAAGAACTGGACTACATTTTGATGCAGCAGCTTTAAGTGCCATTGATGCAGCGATTTTAAATGCCATTTCGTTTGAGTCAACATCATGGTATGAACCATCGAATAATTTCGCTTTGATGTCGATTAATGGGTAACCAGCGATTACACCGCGGTCAAGCGAGTCACGAAGACCTGCTTCTACAGCTGGAATATATTCACGTGGTACTACACCACCAACGATAGCATTTTCGAATTCAAAGCCTTTACCCTCTTCATTTGGAGAGAACTCGATCCATACGTCACCGTATTGACCACGACCACCTGATTGACGAGTGAATTTACCTTGAACTTGAGCAGAGCCACGGAATGTTTCACGGTAAGATACCATTGGAGCACCTACGTTAGCTTCTACTTTAAATTCACGGCGCATACGATCAACTAAGATATCAAGGTGAAGCTCACCCATACCTGAGATAATTGTTTGACCAGTTTCTTGGTCTGTATGTGCACGGAATGTTGGATCTTCTTCTTGTAGTTTTTGTAAAGCTTGACCCATTTTATCTTGGTCAGCTTTTGATTTTGGTTCTACAGAAAGAGAGATAACTGGTTCTGGGAACTCCATAGACTCAAGGATAACAAGGTTTTTCTCTTCACAAAGAGTGTCACCAGTTGTTGTATCTTTAAGACCTACAGCAGCTGCGATATCACCAGCAAATACTTTTGAAATCTCTTCACGGCTGTTAGCGTGCATTTGTAGGATACGACCTACACGTTCACGTTTACCTTTTGAAGAGTTTTGTACGTATGAACCTGATTCAAGAACACCAGAGTACACACGGAAGAACGTTAATTTACCTACGAATGGGTCAGTCATAACTTTAAATGCTAAAGCTGAGAATGGCGCTTCGTCTGATGATGGACGTTCAGTTTCATCACCATCTGGAGTTGTACCTTTAATAGCTGGTACATCAACTGGTGATGGTAAGTAATCGATAACTGCGTCAAGCATTTTACGAACACCTTTGTGTTTGAATGCTGTACCACAGATTACTGGGTAGAATTCTACAGCGATTGTCGCTTTACGGATAGCCGCTTTAAGCTCTTCTTTTGTAATTTCTTCACCAGCAAAGTATTTTTCCATGATTTCTTCGTTAACTTCAGCGATTGCTTCGATTAACTTCTCACGGTATTCTTCAGCTTGCGCTTGGAATTCTTCAGGAATTGGTTGACCTTCACGTAATGCTGTACCTTCTTCGTTATCGTAGTAAGTTACATCCATTTCAACTAGGTCAATAATTGCTTTGAACTCATCTTCCGCACCAATTGGTAATTGGATTGGATGAGCATTTGCTTGTAAACGCTCGTGTAAAGTACCTACAGAATATAGGAAGTCTGCACCCATTTTATCCATTTTGTTAATGAATACGATACGTGGTACACCGTAAGTTGTAGCTTGACGCCATACAGTTTCTGTTTGAGGTTCAACACCAGATTGAGCATCAAGTACAGTTACTGCGCCGTCAAGTACACGTAAAGAACGTTCTACTTCTACAGTGAAGTCTACGTGTCCAGGAGTATCGATGATGTTTACGCGGTTGCCTTTCCATTGAGCTGTTGTCGCAGCAGAAGTGATTGTGATACCACGTTCTTGCTCTTGCTCCATCCAGTCCATTTGAGAAGCGCCTTCATGAGTTTCACCGATTTTGTGAATCTTACCTGTGTAATAAAGGATACGCTCAGTTGTTGTTGTTTTACCAGCATCAATGTGAGCCATGATCCCAATATTACGAGTATTCTCTAGTGAGAATTCGCGTTTCATTAGGTATTTCTCCTTCCATATTGGGCTTATGCTATGTTTAGATTACCAACGGTAGTGAGCGAATGCTTTGTTCGCTTCTGCCATTTTGTGCATATCTTCACGTTTCTTAACTGATGCACCAGTGTTGTTAGAAGCATCAAGGATTTCGTTAGCTAAACGCTCTTCCATAGTTTTTTCACCACGAAGACGAGAATAGTTAACTAGGTAACGAAGACCTAAAGTTGTACGACGTTCTGGGCGTACTTCAACTGGTACTTGGTAGTTAGAACCACCAACACGGCGAGCACGTACTTCAAGAACTGGCATTACGTTATTTAGAGCAGCTTCGAATACTTCGATTGGATCTTGACCAGAACGTTCTTTAACTAGTTCGAACGCACCGTATAAAATCTTTTGAGAAGTACCTCTTTTACCATCAATCATCATTTTATTGATTAAACGAGTTACTAGTTTTGAATTATAAATTGGATCTGGTAACACGTCACGTTTGGAAACAGGACCTTTACGAGGCATGTGTTTTCCTCCTTTCATTGAGTAAATATATAGTGGGATTTAAATTATTTTTTTTCTTTAGGGCGTTTTGTACCGTATAAAGAACGTGATTGCATACGACCGTTTACACCAGCAGTATCAAGAGCACCACGAACGATATGGTAACGAACACCCGGTAAGTCTTTTACACGACCGCCACGGATAAGAACAACACTGTGCTCTTGTAAGTTGTGGCCTTCACCAGGAATGTACGCTGTAACCTCGATTTGGTTAGTTAAACGTACACGAGCGTATTTACGTAACGCTGAGTTTGGTTTTTTAGGCGTCATTGTACCTACACGAGTACAAACACCACGTTTTTGTGGAGATTTAACATCAGTTAAAGATTTTTTAAATGAGTTATATCCTTTGTTTAACGCTGGTGAATTTGATTTCGTGATTTTAGATTTACGAGGCTTACGTACCAATTGGTTAATTGTAGGCATCGATTTTTCCTCCCTTCATTCCTTCTTTTTTTAATACCACACATCCAGGTGGTTCATTTTTTGGGTAAAAACAAAGTCTTTGTGCATTTTACACAAAAACTACTCTACAGTAATCGCAACTACCGCAGCTCCAACATGGATTCCACAGGCTTTGCCCAGTTCCTTTTTGGACTCAACAAGAATAACTGGTATACCGATTTCTCTCGCGAAAGATATGGCCGAATCGGTTACCCAATTGTCTGCATCAAGTGCCACAAAAAGTTCTTTCACTGAACCAGCTCGCATTGCTTTTACTGCTTGCTTTGTACCTATGATTGTTTGACTAGCCCTTACTTTATCATAAGACATTTACATATCCTCCGAAGTACAGACAGTTAACTATCAACCTTCAATATATTATCATTACTCATTTACACTGTCAACTAATATCTTGAAAAAGTCCGAAGAGATGATGAAAATATGCATCTCTTCGGCCTAATTTAATGTTTATTCAGCAGAAACGACTTCTGTGTCAAGCTCATCTTTTTCGATGCGGATTTGACGATAACGTTGCATACCAGTACCTGCAGGAACAAGTTTACCGATAATTACGTTCTCTTTTAATCCAAGAAGTTCGTCACGTTTACCCTTAATTGCTGCATCTGTTAACACACGTGTTGTTTCTTGGAACGATGCTGCAGATAAGAATGATTCTGTTTCAAGAGAAGCTTTTGTAATACCAAGGATAACAGGGCGACAAGTTGCAGGGTTTTTGCCATTCATAACAGCGTCTACGTTTGCCTCTGAGAATTGGTGGATATCTAGTAATGAGCCAGGTAGTAATTCTGTATCTCCAGCTTCAATTACACGCACTTTACGAAGCATTTGGCGAACCATTACCTCAATGTGTTTATCCCCAATTTCTACCCCTTGCATACGGTATACTTTTTGAACTTCTTTTAATAAATATTCTTGAACAGTTGAAACGTCTTTGACTTTTAGCAATTGTTTTGGATCGATAGAACCTTCTGTTAAAACTTGACCACGTTCTACATTATCACCTTCGATAACTTTCAAACGTGCGTTATAAGGTGCTTGATACTTACGAGTTTCTACGTCACCTTGAATTGTAATTTCTTTTAAGCCTTCACGAATTTCTGTGATATCTGAAACCGTACCAGCAATTTCTGAAATAACAGATTGACCTTTTGGATTACGTGCTTCAAAGATCTCTTGGATACGTGGAAGACCTTGTGTAATATCATCACCGGCAACCCCACCTGTATGGAATGTACGCATTGTTAACTGTGTACCTGGTTCACCGATTGATTGAGCCGCAATAATACCAACTGCTTCCCCAACTTCAACCTTCTCACCTGTCGCCAAGTTCATGCCGTAACATTTTTTACAAACGCCGTGTTTTGTATTACATGTAAATGCTGAACGGATTGTCACTTCTTCAATACCAGCCTCGATAATTGCACGAGCGATATCTTGGTCGATTAAACCGTCTTTTGCAAGAATTACTTCACCAGTTTCAGGGTGGAAGATTGTTTTCTTCGTATGACGACCAACAATACGTTCATCTAGAGCTTCAATTAACTCTGTGCCTTCCATTAATGCACCAATCGTTAAGCCACGGTCAGTACCACAGTCATCTTCACGAACGATAACATCTTGTGCAACGTCAACAAGACGACGCGTTAAGTAACCTGAATCGGCAGTTTTTAGGGCTGTATCGGCAAGACCTTTACGAGCACCGTGAGTTGAGATGAAGTACTCTAATACTGTTAAACCTTCACGGAATGAAGATTTGATTGGAAGTTCGATAATACGACCAGCCGGGTTGGCCATCAGACCACGCATACCAGCTAGCTGAGTAAAGTTAGATGCATTACCACGGGCACCTGAATCAGACATCATGAAAATTGGGTTTGTTTTCTCAAGTGACTTCATCAGCTTCGCTTGAATTTCATCTTTTGCAGCACTCCAGCTTGAAATAACGCGATCATAACGCTCATCCTCAGTAATGAAACCACGACGGAATTGCGCTTGAACTTTATCTACTTTCTCTTGAGCTTCTGCTAAAATTTCACCTTTATCAGGTAATACCACGATATCAGATACACCTACAGTAATACCTGCACGTGTTGAATATTTGAAACCTAGGTTTTTCATACGGTCAAGCATTTTAGATGTTTCCGTAATGTGGAAACGTTTAAATACTTCAGCAATGATATTTCCTAAGAATTTCTTACGGAATGGGTTTACAACAGGTACTGATGCAAAGTATTTACGCAATACAGCTGTACGTTGTGCATCAATTTTCCCTTTTTCATCTAAATTATTATAAGCACTATCTGATTCAAGCTCTTTAAGTGTTTCTTCATCAATTGTTAACTTAGCAAAGTATTTTTCTGGTGTTACTTGCTCTAAGTTGAAATCAGTTGGCTCATTAATATAAGGGAATGATTCCGGTAAGATTTCATTAAAGATTACTTTACCGACAGTTGTTAATAAGAACATATTATTTTGTTCTTCAGTGAATGTCGGATTATTTAATGAACTTGCTTTAATTGCGATACGTGTATGCAAGTGTACATGACCTGTATCATAGGCAATTAAAACTTCATTTGGACCATAGAAAACAGTACCTTCACCACGTGCGCCTTCACGTTCAAGTGTTAAGTAGTAGTTTCCTAATACCATATCTTGAGAAGGTGTTACAACAGGTTTACCGTCTTTTGGATTCAGGATGTTTTGTGCAGCAAGCATTAGAAGACGAGCTTCAGCTTGAGCTTCAGCTGATAATGGTACGTGAACCGCCATTTGGTCACCATCGAAGTCAGCATTATAGGCTGTACATACTAATGGGTGAAGACGAATAGCACGACCTTCAACTAGTGTTGGTTCAAATGCTTGAATTCCAAGACGGTGAAGCGTTGGTGCACGGTTTAGTAATACTGGATGCTCACGGATAACATCTTCTAAAACATCCCATACGTCGTTATTTAAACGTTCGATTTTACGTTTAGCAGATTTAATGTTATGAGCAAGACCACGCTCTACTAATTCTTTCATAACGAATGGCTTGAATAATTCGATAGCCATTTCTTTTGGTAAGCCACATTGGTACATTTTTAAGTTTGGACCTACTACGATAACCGAACGACCAGAGTAGTCAACACGTTTACCAAGTAGATTTTGACGGAAACGACCTTGTTTACCTTTCAACATATGTGAAAGTGATTTTAACGGGCGGTTACCAGGACCTGTTACAGGACGTCCACGACGACCATTATCGATTAATGCATCAACAGCTTCTTGTAACATACGTTTTTCATTTTGTACGATGATGCTCGGGGCACCTAAATCTAATAAACGTTTTAAACGGTTATTACGATTAATTACACGACGGTATAAATCGTTTAAATCTGAAGTCGCAAAACGACCACCATCTAATTGCACCATTGGACGAAGCTCTGGTGGAATAACAGGTAGTACATCTAGAATCATCCATTCAGGTGAGTTTCCTGAGTTACGGAAAGATTCAACAACTTCTAGACGTTTAATGGCACGAGTACGTCTTTGACCTTGAGCAGATTTTAACTCCTCTTTTAAAGATTGCGTTTCATCTTCTAGGTCGATTTTACCTAATAATTTTTTGATTGCTTCTGCACCCATTGATGCTTCGAATGTATTACCGAATTTTTCACGGTATGCACGATACTCTTTTTCAGATAGTAATTGTTTACTTTCTAAATTAGTAGCACCTGCATCGATCACAACGTATGAAGCGAAATAGATAACTTCTTCAAGAGCACGAGGTGACATATCTAAAATTAGACCCATACGGCTAGGAATACCTTTGAAGTACCAGATATGAGAAACTGGTGCTGCTAATTCGATATGTCCCATACGTTCACGACGAACTTTAGCACGTGTTACTTCAACGCCACAACGATCACAAACTACGCCTTTATAGCGTACACGTTTATATTTCCCACAGTGACACTCCCAGTCCTTAGTTGGACCAAAAATACGCTCACAGAATAAACCATCTTTTTCTGGTTTTAGTGTACGGTAGTTAATTGTTTCAGGTTTTTTAACCTCTCCATATGACCAAGAACGAATCTTGTCAGGTGATGCTAAACCAATTTTCATATATTCAAATTCATTAACGTCTATCAAGGAGCCTACCTCCCTCTAGTATAGGTCTTTATAAAGACTCTTTTACGCAGCTCGATAATCGTTTGCAAAGATTGCCTCTTTGGCAAAGGATTAGAAATAGAATGATTTATTAAAAGAAAAAGCCAGGCAGGGCGTTAAATCCTGCCCGGCTAATTTGAAAAATAAGTTTGACCATATTCACATTTGTGAATTTGGTTTTCCATTATTCAAAAGACTCTACTGGCTCTTCTTCTGTATCTGGCTGTGGTGCAATGTTAAGTGCATCAGCTGGCTGAAGATCGTCTTCTTCGTCTAAATCGCGAAGCTCTACTTCTTCATCATTAACTGTTAACATCTTAACATCCATACCAAGAGATTGAAGTTCTTTAATCAATACTTTGAATGACTCAGGAACACCTGGCTCTGGTACACTTTCACCTTTAACGATGGCTTCATATGTTTTCACACGACCAACAACGTCATCAGATTTAACCGTTAAGATTTCTTGAAGTGTATACGCAGCACCATAAGCTTCAAGTGCCCATACCTCCATTTCACCAAAACGTTGTCCACCAAATTGCGCTTTACCACCAAGTGGTTGTTGCGTAACAAGTGAGTAAGGACCAGTTGAACGTGCATGAAGTTTATCATCAACCATGTGAGCAAGTTTGATCATATACATGATACCTACTGATACACGGTTATCGAATGGTTCACCAGAACGTCCATCATACAGGATTGTTTTACCGTCACGGTTCATCCCAGCTTCTTCCATTGTTTCCCAAACGTCTTCTTCATTAGCACCATCAAATACTGGTGTTGCCATGTGAACGCCTAGATAACGAGAAGCCATACCTAAGTGTAACTCTAAAACTTGTCCGATATTCATACGGGAAGGTACACCAAGTGGATTTAACATGATATCAACAGGCGTGCCATCTGGCATGAATGGCATATCTTCTTCTGGTAAGATACGAGAGATAACCCCTTTGTTACCATGACGTCCGGCCATTTTGTCCCCAACACGAATTTTACGTTTTTGAACAATATAAGCACGAACTAATTGGTTAACACCTGGTGGTAATTCATCGCCATCTTCACGGTTAAATACTTTAACATCAAGAATGATACCGCCAGCACCGTGTGGTACACGTAATGAAGTATCACGAACCTCACGAGCCTTTTCACCGAAGATTGCATGTAATAAACGCTCTTCAGCAGTTAATTCTGTAACCCCTTTAGGCGTTACTTTCCCAACAAGAATATCACCGTCACGTACTTCCGCACCAATACGGATAATACCACGTTCGTCTAGGTTACGAAGTGCATCTTCTCCGACGTTTGGAATATCACGAGTGATTTCTTCTGGTCCAAGCTTTGTATCACGAGATTCTGATTCATATTCTTCGATATGAACAGATGTATAGACATCGTCTTTTACAAGGCGCTCACTCATAATAACAGCATCCTCATAGTTAAAGCCGTTCCAAGTCATGAATGCAACCAGTACGTTACGTCCAAGAGCTAGTTCGCCTTTTTCCATTGATGGACCATCTGCTAAAATGTCACGAGGTTTCACACGTTCGCCTACTTTTACAAGTGGACGTTGGTTATATGAAGTACCTTGGTTAGAACGAATGAACTTCTGTAATTTATATTTTGTTAAATCGCCTTTAACCTCTTTGCCGTCTACAACTTCAATGCGGCGTACATGGATAGAGCGAGCTTCAACGTGCTCAACAATACCATCATACTTCGCTACTACAGCTGCACCTGAATCACGCGCATCAACATGTTCCATACCAGTACCAACGAATGGTGCTTCTGGGTTAAGTAGTGGAACTGCTTGACGTTGCATGTTGGCACCCATAAGTGCACGGTTCGAGTCATCGTTTTCTAAGAACGGTATACATGCAGTCGCTGCAGAGACAACTTGTTTAGGAGATACATCCATGTAGTCCATTTGCGCTTTATTGAATACCGTGTTATCACCACGGAAACGACCTACTACTTCATCATTTACAAAAGTACCATCTGGATTTAACGGTGAATTTGCTTGTGCTACATAGTAGTTATCTTCTTCATCAGCTGTTAAATAATCAATTTGCTCCGTTACTCGACCTGTTTCGTGGTCAATACGACGATAAGGTGTTTCAATGAAGCCAAATTTATTAACTTTAGCAAATGAAGATAATGAGTTGATTAACCCAATGTTTGGACCCTCTGGTGTCTCGATCGGACACATACGACCATAGTGAGAGTAGTGAACGTCACGTACTTCGAAGCCAGCACGCTCACGCGTTAAACCACCAGGACCTAATGCAGATAGACGACGTTTATGCGTTAACTCTGCTAATGGGTTTGTTTGGTCCATGAATTGTGATAATTGAGAGCTTCCGAAGAACTCTTTAATGGACGCAATCACTGGACGGATATTGATTAATTGTTGTGGTACGATCGCAGCTGTGTCATTAATTGACATACGCTCACGTACTACACGTTCCATACGAGACAAACCGATACGGAATTGATTTTGTAGTAACTCACCAACAGAACGTAGGCGACGGTTACCTAAATGGTCAATATCATCTGTTGCACCTACTTGGTAAAGTAAGTTAAAGAAATAGCTTACTGAAGATAAAACATCAGCAGGTGTAATATTCTTCACTTCTTCATCAATGTACGCATTACCAATGATATTAATTTCTTTTTGAGCTTCATCCTTTGGAGCATAAATCTTAATAGATTGGATGGTTACATCATCTTCAAGCACTCCACCGACTTGTGATAAAGTGCGGTAACCAATACCTTTTGATGAATCTTCTAGGTAAGGTAGAATTTTATCTAAAGTACGACGATCTAGTACTGTACCTTTTTCTACTAAAATTTCGCCTGTTTCTGGATCTACAAGCGTTTCAGCAATCGTTTGGTTGAATAAACGATTTTTAATGTGAAGCTTTTTATTCATTTTGTAGCGACCAACATTCGCTAAATCATAACGTTTAGCATCGAAGAAACGAGAGTATAATAAACTCTTCGCACTTTCTACTGTTGGTGGCTCACCTGGACGTAAACGTTCGTAGATTTCTAAAAGCGCTTTTTCTGTACTTTCAGAGTTATCTTTTTCTAACGTATTACGTAGATACTCGTTATCACCGATAATATCGATAATTTCTTGATCTGAACCGAAACCTAATGCACGTAGTAACACTGTTACTGGTAGCTTACGAGTACGATCAATTCGCACATAAACTACGTCTTTCGCATCAGTTTCATACTCTAACCAAGCACCACGGTTTGGAATAACTGTAGCTCCAAAGCCTTTTTTACCGTTTTTATCAGTTTTATCATGGAAATACACACTTGGTGAACGAACTAATTGTGAAACGATAACACGTTCAGCACCGTTGATAATGAACGTACCTGTTTCTGTCATTAACGGGAAATCACCCATGAAGACATCTTGTTCTTTCACTTCGTCTGTTTCTTTGTTGTAAAGACGTACTTTCACACGTAATGGAGCTGCGTAAGTAACATCTCGCTCTTTACACTCATCAACATCATATTTAGGCTCACCTAATGAATAATCGATGAATTCTAATGAAAGATTACCTGTAAAGTCCTCGATCGGCGAAATGTCACGGAACATTTCACGTAAACCTTCTTCAAGGAACCACTCGTAAGACGCCGTTTGAATCTCAATCAGATTTGGAAGCTCAAGCACCTCTTTAATACGCGCAAAGCTTCTACGCTGGCGGTGTTGTCCGTACTGAACTAGTTGACCTGTCAACTCATTCACCCCTCAATAAAGCGATATTAGGTCTTTGCAAAATCATACAAATAGTGTATGATTTCGAAAGACAAAAAGAAAACGAGTCTTCAAAAAGATCTCATTTTCGGTTAACTAAACTTATCTTGGCAAGTATACCCATATTAAAACAATTCTATACAAAAAGGGCATACGACCTCAAAATAATATTTTTGCATTGTATCATATTATCATAGCCGATTTGTCAAGTCAATAAATTATACATATTTCATTTATTTTTTTGCGCGTACTATCCAGTACCCTTTTTTCTTTTCTACTACATCGACTTCTGAAAACTTTTCTTCTAAGTAACTTACTGTCGATGGCGCTCCTTGTTTCTTCTGAATGACTACCCAGAGTTCACCCGAAGACACTAGCCGATCGTAAGCTCCATCGTAAAAGCGGAAAATCGTTTCCTTCCCCGCACGAATTGGTGGATTCGTTAAGATAGCTGCTGCATCTACATCTTTATCAACCATCGATAGGCCGTCACTCACAAATATTCGCACATTTTGAACACCGTTCACTTGCGCATTTTTTTGCGAAAGCGCAACTGCACGTTCATTAATATCCATCATAAAAACGGTACGGTCTGGATTAGTTTTGGCAATCGATAACCCTATCGGCCCGTATCCACAACCTACATCAAAAATCGCACCATCAATATCAGGCATTTGAAAAGCGTCTATTAAAACACGGGATCCAAAATCTACTTCGCTTTTACTAAATACACCTGCATCCGTTTCGAATGAAAACGTATGCCCTAGTAACTTGAATGTCCAGTGACGTGGTTTACTTTCAGTTTGAGGCTTACTTGTATAATAGTGATCTGACATTTTCACGCCTCCTCAGAATGAAGAAAAAAGCTCGCCAAAATGACGAGCTTTCCTTTTGTTAAAAAGTAACGCGAGATTACTTAACTTCTACAGATGCGCCAACTTCTTCAAGTTTAGCTTTGATTTCTTCAGCTTCATCTTTAGAAACGCCTTCTTTAAGAGCTTTAGGAGCGTTATCTACTACTTCTTTAGCTTCTTTAAGACCTAAACCAGTGATTTCACGAACCACTTTGATTACTTTGATTTTTTCTGCACCAGCAGATGCTAATACTACGTCAAATTCTGTTTTTTCTTCAGCTGCAGCAGCACCACCAGCAACTACTGCTACTGGAGCAGCAGCTGTTACACCGAATTCTTCTTCGATAGCTTTTACTAAATCGTTTAATTCAAGAACTGTCATAGCTTTGATAGCTTCTAAGATTTGCTCTTTATTCATTATAATTTCCTCCTAATTGGATAATGTTTTATTTTTTTGCGATCAGGCCGCAGAAGTATTAGTGCGTACTAAATTACGCGCCTTGTTCTTCTTTTTGTTCTGCAACAGCTTTTGTTGCAAGTGCGAAGTTACGCACTGGAGCTTGAAGTACAGATAAAAGCATAGAAAGTAGACCTTCGCGTGATGGAAGTTCTGCAAGTGCTTTAACATCTTCAACAGAAGAAATAGTACCTTCAATAATACCAGCTTTAATTTCTAAAGCTTCGTTTTTCTTAGCGAACTCGTTGATGATTTTAGCAGGCGCTACAACATCTTCATTTGAGAACGCAATTGCGTTAGGACCAACTAATACGTCGTTGATTCCTTCAAGGCCAGCAGCTTCAGCAGCACGACGAGTTAAAGTGTTTTTGTAAACTTTGAACTCAACGCCAGCTTCACGAAGTTGTTTACGAAGCTCTGTTACTTGTGCAACATTAAGACCACGGTAATCCACAACTACTACAGAAGCAGCGCCTTGGAATTTTTCAGTAATCTCTTGAACTTGTACTTGTTTGTTTTCGATTGCTTTGCTCATGATGACACCTCCTATTAGAATGGGTCATTTATACCGACAAAAGAAAAGCCTCCGAGTCAAATAGACACAGAGGCTGAAAGTCATCATCTTTAAATAAGAATCTGAATTCCGATGTCCTCGGTAGGAACATTAAGTGACAAGTCACTCCTACTGTCTACGGTACAAATGGATAATTCACAACAGCAACTATAGTATCACGTATAGCCACTATCGTCAATACATATATATAAATTATTTTACTACTACGTTAGAAGCGTCAATTTTAACCGCTGGACCCATTGTAGTTGTAACATTTACAGATTTCATGTAAGTACCTTTAGCTGCAGCAGGTTTTGCTTTTTGAACTACATCAAAAACAGCTAAGAAGTTTTCTACTAATTTTTCTGCTGAGAAAGAAACTTTACCGATAGGAGCGTGGATAATACCAGCTTTATCAGCACGGTATTCTACTTTACCAGCTTTGATTTCTTCGATAGCTTTTGTTACATCAAAAGTAACTGTACCAGTTTTAGGGTTTGGCATTAAACCTTTAGGCCCTAATACACGACCAAGTTTACCAACTTCACCCATCATGTCAGGAGTTGCTACGATTACATCGAAGTCAAACCAACCTTGTTGGATTTTTTGGATGTATTCTGCATCGCCTACATAGTCAGCACCAGCTGCTTCAGCTTCTTTAAGTTTTTCACCTTTTGCAAATACTAATACGCGTTGAGTTTTACCAGTACCGTTTGGTAGTACTACTGCACCACGGATTTGTTGGTCGTTCTTACGAGTATCAATACCTAAGCGGAAAGCAACTTCTACAGTAGCGTCGAAGTTTACTGTGCTAGTTTTTTGAGCAAGTTCGATTGCTTCTTGTGCAGTGTAAAGTGCGTTACGATCAATTAATTTTGCTGCATCTTGCAGTTTTTTACCTTTTTTAGCCATTATATATTTCCTCCTTGATTGTGGTTATAGCGGATTTTACCTCCCACGAATAAAGGTTGCGTGTTCACAAAGAAACTTCGCAACCTTCCAAAAAACAAAACATCAAGTAAATGGGATTAGTCTTCGATAACAATACCCATGCTTCGTGCAGTACCTTCAACCATTAACATAGCAGCTTCTACTGAAGCAGCGTTAAGGTCTGGCATTTTAGTTTCAGCGATTTCGCGAACTTTATCACGTTTAACCGTTGCCACTTTTTTACGGTTTGGTTCACCAGATCCAGATTGGATACCAGCTGCTACTTTAAGTAGAACTGCTGCAGGTGGAGTTTTTGTAATGAAAGTGAAAGAACGATCCTCGAATACTGAAATTTCAACTGGGATAATAAGACCAGCTTGATCAGCAGTACGCGCATTAAATTCTTTACAGAATCCCATGATGTTCACACCCGCTTGACCTAATGCAGGACCAACCGGTGGAGCTGGGTTAGCTTTACCAGCAGGGATTTGAAGTTTAACAACTTTAATAACTTTTTTAGCCACGAGACACACCTCCTTAAGTCCGTGATGTGGTAATTGGGTTGCCCCTCCCACTCAATATCTGTCTGTCAGCTAAGTGCCGATAACATTAAAATTATCATTACAGACGTCAAACAAAAGTATGACAGTCTGACCTATGAAATGATACCACTTTTAATTTTTTTAAGCAAGTAGTAATTAACAAAATCTGCGAAACATCTACCAATTAGCATGTAATGTTCTAATGTTAGAACTATAATTTTTGAACTTGTTCGAAATCTAGCTCCATAATCGTTTCGCGACCAAACATATCAACCGTCACTTTAATTTTACCTTTTTCTGTGTCAATTTCTTCAACACGTCCTTGGAAATGAGCAAACGGCCCTTCTAATACTTCTACTGCTTCACCAACAGAAATGTCCACTTCTACAACTTTATCAGTCATACCCATTTGTTGTAGTAAACGATCTGCTTCTTCAGGTAATAACGGTGTTGGTTTTGCTCCTCCACCAGATGAACCGATAAAGCCCGTAACACCAGGCGTATTTCGAACTACATACCAAGAATCATCTGTCATGATTAACTCTACTAACACATAACCAGGGAAAACTTTACGCATCATTGTACGTTTTTTTCCATCTTTCATTTCTGTTTCTTCATGCTCAGGAACAATCACACGGAAGATTTTATCTTGCATTCCCATTGTTTCTACACGTTTCTCTAGGTTTGCTTTTACACGGTTTTCATACCCTGAATACGTATGAACAACATACCAATTTTTCTCCATAACTACTAGGACTCCTCGTCCGTCCCTCCCTTACAAATAAAAGTGAAAATGAATCGCGATACGCTCAATGCATTTTTACTCTTTTCACAAACATCTCATTAGAAAAATATAGCTTTCGCTAATTACTTGCGAAAGCTCGATGATATATACCGAAACTAGCATAGTCATCTATCGCTACTATCATACTCTCCTAGTAGTATTTATCATAATGAGGAGATTTTACTGCTTTGCGCTTCACTTCACCCATCCCACCGATCCCATTAGATGGGGTTTTCTGCTGAATGAATGAAGATAAAACAAACGAAAAAACCCGTTATTGCAATGGACGGGCTATTTCAAAAATATGCTATTTACTAAATTATAAATCTAAGTACCAGCGGAATAATGATGAAATACCTAAGTCAACTAACACAAAAAATAAAGCCATAATGACAACAGTTGAAATTACAACGACTGTATATTTCGTCAGTTCTTTACTTTTCGGCCAGCTTGTTTTGCGCATTTCTGACATTACATCGCTGAAAAAGCTTTTGATCTTGCCCATTCTAGCTTAACCTCCGAATCAATCAAATCTGTCTATTTACATATCATTTTATAGCGTTTGTTTATGCATTGTATGTTCATTGCAATGCGAGCAAAATTTCTTTAATTCGAGACGTACAGTTGAACCTTCTTTAGCTGGGAACGTGTAATTTCTCGAACCACATTTCTCACAATTTAGCACGACTTTTTTTGCCATATAATCACCTTTTTCGGCACTTTGTCTTTTTAAGACTAACACCTATATTTGTCAATGTCAATAAAGGCCTAAATGGGCTAAGACATTTCCTCAAGGACTAAATGACGTTCTAATTTACGTTTTACCCGCTGCAATGCATTATCGATAGATTTCACATGACGATTTAATTTGGCGGAAATTTCATGATAAGACTGGCCGTCTAGATATAAGGCTAAAACTTGTAGCTCTAATTCACTTAAAATCTCACTCATCTTTTCTTCTAAATATCCAAACTCTTCTCTATGAATCATCAATTCTTCTGGATCATCCATAATAGCACCCGTTAGTACATCCATAAGCGTTCGGTCTGACTCTTCGTCGAATATAGGCTTGTCCAAAGAGATATAGGAATTTAGAGGTATATGCTTTTGCCTAGTTGCTGTTTTAATAGCTGTGATAATCTGTCTTGTAATACATAACTCTGCAAAAGCTCTGAATGATGCAAGCTTATCTCCTTTAAAATCACGAATCGCTTTATATAAGCCTATCATGCCCTCTTGTACAATGTCTTCCTTATCTGCTCCGATTAAAAAATAGGATCTTGCCTTCGCTCTTACTAACAAACGGTATTTTGTAATTAAATAATCCAACGCATCTGTATTACCTTGATGCACCATTTCAATAAGCTCTTCATCATTGAATCGTTCAAAATCTTGTGTCACTTGTACAATGCTATTTTTAAACATGGTATCACCTCAGCCACAACAGATAATTAGAAACAGTATAACGGAATTGGAAAATATGCGTCAATCAATCATTTCAACCCTCGTCGCCATTTTTCAAAGGCGAGCGCAACATCTGGCTTTAATTCTATACGAGAAGGCGGCTTACTTTCTTGCTTCCGCTTCACATCATGAGTAATTTTATGTTGGATAATACTTGTATCAATTTCTAGCTCTCTAGCCGATTTCCTTAAGGCACCATTCCCAAATATAACACTTTGCTCTGCCATATCAGAAGTTGCTACATGAATTTGTACATTTCTAGCCTTTAATTCATGTGTCATTTTTTCAATACGTTCATCTGCTGTTTCATTTTTTCGTGTATAAATGACTTCTACATCATTTTCTATATAAGATTGCTCTACTCCTGGTACAAGATGGGCGTCAAAAACA
>MTEU01001663.1_pt4 | contig 22617 bp, 18 predicted proteins | sample 1042701 | NCBI WGS metagenome assembly MTEU01 (sample SAMN06185813, study PRJNA358809) | soil metagenome | isolation source: naturally attenuated soil | place: India | collected 2015-05-23
CTTACGCAGCCAGTTCATATAGGCCGACGCCGCCTGCTGCCGCGGATCCTCGGCCAGCGCCCGGGCGAACAGATACGGGTGCGGTGCGTTGACGATGACGAGCTGCTGCACCAGCGACGGATACTGGATCGCCAGGTTCCAGCACACCGCCCCGCCCCAGTCGTGCGCCACCACCACGCAGCGGTCATAGCCCAGCGCCGCGATGAACTGCACCAGATCCTCGACCAGATGGCGCGGCTTGTAGGCCTCGACCGCGGCCGGCTTGCTGGACAGATTGAAGCCGCGCAAATCCGGCGCAACCGCGAAATGGGTCTGGCCGAATTCGGCGAGCTGGGCCTCCCACGCGTACCAGAACTCGGGGAAGCCATGGACAAAGAGCATCAACGGCTTGCCGCGCTGCCCCGCGCTGGCATAGTGCAGCCGCGTGCCATTCGGCAGCGAGGCGTACTGCAGATGATGAATCACGGCCGATGTGCTCATGGTCTCCTCTCTGTGTGGTGCAAATGCCGTCGTCCCCGCGAAGGCGGGGACCCAGTGGCTCCCGGCGACGCGGAGAAAGTCACTGGGCCCCGCCTTCGCGGGCGACGAGCGTGGTCGTCAATGGAACGGCATGCACGCTCCATGCCTGCGGCGCGAAGCGCGCCTGCCTCAGCCCCGCAGCGCCGCCACCAGCTCGTCGCGCACCTGCGGCTTGCCGGCGAACGGGTCGCCGGGATTGCGCTGCCCGACGATGTCCTCGAAACGCTGCTGCACCGGCGCCAGCGCGTGCGGATGCGAATAGATGTAGAAGCGCTGCTCGCGGATCGCGTCGAAGGTCATCCGCGCCACGTCCTCCGCGCTGACCTTGCCCGACGTGACGGCCTTGTCCGACAGCGCCTGCGCAACCAGCTGCGAGCGCGTCGGCGGCGCCTCGTTGCTCAGGTCCGCGGGGCGATTGCGGTGCGACTGGTGAATGCCGGTCGGCACGAAATACGGGCACAGCAGCGAGCAATGCACCTGTTCGGTCACCAGCGCCAGGTCCTGGTACAGCGACTCGGACAGCGACACCACCGCGTGCTTGGACACGTTGTAGATGCCCATCGCCGGCGGGTTGAGCAGCCCCGCCATCGATGCGGTATTGACGATATGGCCTTCGTACGAGGCATCGCGCGCGGCCGCCTCGAGCATCAGCGGCGTGAAGATGCGCACGCCGTGGATCACGCCGTGCAGGTTGACGCCGAGCACCCAGTCCCAGTCCTTCTGCGAGTTCTCCCAGACCAGCCCGCCGGCGCCGACGCCGGCATTGTTGAACAGCAGGTTGACCTCGCCGAACGCCTCGATCGCGGCATCGGCCAGCGCCTGCACCTGCTCGGCCTGCGAGACGTCGACGCGCAGCCCGATCACGCGGGCGCCCTGCCCGCGCAGTTCGGCCACGGTCGCATCGAGCGCATCCTGCTGGACGTCGGCCAGCACCAGCCGCATGCCGAGCGCCGCGCCAAGGCGCGCGAATTCCTTGCCGAATCCCGACGCGCCGCCGGTGATCACGGCCACCCTTTCCTGGAACTGTTTCATCGTGGTCTCCTGGTGGTCCCCTTCGCGCGTCAGTCGAGCAGGTCGGGCTGTTCCTTGACGATGCGCGCGTACAGCGGCTGGAACTGGAACCAGCCGGCCTGGGCGGTGCCGACGATCGAGTACGCCTGGCGCGCCGCCGCGTCCGAGATCGTCTTCGGCGCGCCGCCGGTGCGCGCCGCGGCCGCCTCGGCCAGCAGCTGCACCTGGCACGAGCGCTCCATCGTGATGAACCACCAGGCCGCTTCGTCGACCGTGCGGCCCACGGTCAGCAGACCGTGGTTCTGCAGGATCACGGCCTTGTTGGGCCCCAGCGCATTGGCGATGCGCTGGCCTTCATCGAGCTCCACCACGACCCCGCCGAAGTCATCGTAGACCGCGTGGTCCTGGTAGAACGCGCAGACGTCCTGCGTCAGCGGATCGAGCGGCCGGCCCAGCGTCGACCAGGCGCGCCCATAGGTGCTGTGCGAATGCGCGGCGGCGACTGCGTCCTCGCGCGTCTGGTGCACACGCGAATGGATTGCGAAGGCGGCGGCGTTGACCGGGTGATCGCCCTCGACCACGTTGCCGTGATGGTCGCAGCGGATCAGGTTCGACACCTTGACCTGGCTGAAATGGACGCCGAACGGGTTGACCCAGAAGGTATCGCGAAACTCGGGGTCGCGCGCGGTGATATGCCCGGCCACGCCCTCGTCGAAACCGAACTTCGAGAACAGCCGGAAGGCCGCCGCCAGCCGCTGCTTGCGGTGCAGGCGCTCCTCGGCGTGGGTCTCGAAGCGCGGCGGACGCGGCAGCACGCGGTACTTGGCCTTGATTTCCTCGGGCAGATCGGCGCCGATCTCGTCGGCGCGGCCGGCACGCTGCGGTGCCTGGATGGGAGCGTTCATCGCGGTCTCCTGCGGCTAATGAGCGGATAACGAGGGCCGATCAGATCAGCTTGACCAGCTGCTTGCCGAAGTTCTTGCCCTTGAGCAGGCCCATGAAGGCCTCGGGCGCGCTCTCCAGCCCCTGCGCCACGCTCTCGCGGAACTTCAGCTTGCCCTGCGCCACCGCGCCGCCCAGCTCGGACAGCGCGTGCGGCCATACGTCCATGTGCTCGGAAACGATGAAGCCCTCGATCTTCAGCCGCGACACCAGGATCAGTTGCGGATTCTTCATCGGCAGCGGCTCGCCGTCATAGCCGGCGATCATGCCGCACACCGCGATGCGGCCGAACGCGTTCATCCGCGACAGCACGGCATCGAGGATCTCGCCGCCGACGTTCTCGAAGTAGCCGTCGACGCCCTGCGGCGTGGCTTCCTTCAGCATCGCGTACAGCGCCTTCGGGTCGGACGCGGCCTTGTAGTCGACGCAGGCATCGAAGCCCAGCTCGTTGACCACGTAGTCGCACTTCTCCTTGCCGCCGGCGATGCCGACCGCGCGGCAACCGGCCATCTTGGCCAGCTGCCCGACCACGCTGCCCACCGCGCCCGAGGCCGCGCTGACCACCACGGTCTCGCCCGCCTTCGGCGCGATGATGCGGTTCAGGCCGTACCAGGCGGTGACGCCGGGCATGCCGACCGCGCCCAGATAGGCCGACAGCGGGATCTTGCTGGTGTCGACCTTCTGCATGCCGCTGCCGTCGCTGACGCCCATCTCCTGCCAGCCGAACATGCCCAGCACCTTGTCGCCGACCGCGTACTTCGGATTGCGCGAGGCCACCACCTCGCCGACGGTGCCGCCGATCATCACCTCGTCCAGCGGCTGTGGTGTCGCGTAGGACTTGCCTTCGTTCATGCGGCCGCGCATGTACGGATCGAGCGACAGATAGTGGTTGCGGACCAGCACCTGGCCGTCGGCCAGCTCGGGCACCGGCACCTGCTCGAGCCGGAAGTTGTCCGGCGAGACGGCGCCGCTGGGACGGGAGGCGAGGACGATGCGCTTGTAGGTATCGGACATGGGCGGTTCCTTTGTCAGGGAGTCGTGGGACGTTGGACTTCGATGCTGGCGTCGGGTTTGGTGTCGACCCTGCCGCTCAGCGCTGCATCAGCGCGAGCGCCAGCGCACGATAGGCGCGCAGCGTGATCGGGTCATTCGCGGCATTGCCGGCGATCGGGTGCGAGGCATAGCGCACGATGGTCATCTCGGCCTTCGGATCGACATGGATGCGCTGGCCGAAGATGCCGCGCGCCTCGAACACGCCGTGATCGTCGTGCGAGACCCACCACATATCGCGATAGCTCCAGCCAGGCAGATGAGCATAGACCGATTTGGCGAACTTCGCGCGGTCGCCGCCGCCGCGGATCTCGGCCACCACCGCGCCGGGGATCATCTGGCGGCCGTTGAAGCGCCCGTCGTTGCGCATCGCCTCGCCGAAGCGGGCCAGGTCGCGCAGCGTGGTGCTGATCGCCCCGCCGCCACCCGGCGTGCCGATGCTGTCGACAGTGAAGTAGGCGTCCTCCTCGGCGCCGAGCGGCTGCCACAGCTTGTCGGACATCAGCTTCGGCAGCGGCACGCCCGACGCGCGCTGGACGATCCACGCCAGCACCTCGGCATTGACGGTCTTGTAGGCGAAGGCGCGGTCGTGCTCGCCCTCCTTGCGCAGCGTGGTCAGGAACTCGTAGAAGGTGCGCGGGCCCGCATAGTCAGGCGCGCGCGGGATCATGCCGCCGGCGCGCGCATAGTCGTTGACCTCGGCCTTTGGATCGGCGTAGTCCTCGGAGAATCTGACGCCGATCGTCATGTCCATCACCTGGCGCACGGTGGCGTCGCCATAGGCGGTATCGGCGAGCTCGGGCACGTAGCGCGTGACCGGCGCGCTCGGGTCCAGCTTGCCCTCGACGGCGAGCATCGCCGCCAGCGTGCCGACGAAGCTCTTGGTGATCGAGAACGCGGCGTGCGGCAGCTGTGGCTGCAGCGCGCCGAAGTATTTCTCGTAGACGACCTTGCCCTTGTGCATCACCAGGATGCCGTCGGTATAGGTCAGCGCCAGCATGTCGGCGAAGGTGCGGCGCGTGCCATCGGCATCGACGAACGGAACGCCGCCGATATCGCGCTCGGCGCGCGGCAGTGCCGAGACCGGGCCCGGGCCGCGCCAGACCGAAACGGTCGGCACCAGCTCGCGCACATGCGAGAAGGTCCAGCGGTGCCGTGGGAAACCGTTGCTCTTGCCGCTGAAGCTGATGACCTTGTCCGGCGCCGGCGGAAAGCCCTGCATCCATCCCAGCGTGATGGGATCGGTCGCGGCGGCATCGGCGTAGGTGCGTGCCGGCGGCGTCTGTGCTTGCGTGGGATTCGTCATGACAGTGAGCAGCGCGGCCGCGACGGACAACGCGGTGGGAGCGAAACCGGGAACAATACGGGGGAAGCTGCGGCGAAGGCGCGTGCGCCCGCGTCGAAAGGCCTGCATGGTGTCTCCATTTGTTTTTCTCTTTGGATTCGGTTGGTGCGGATTGCTTGGTGCCGCAATACCCGGCGGGCAGCGTCAGCCGTCGGCGCCGGTATCCGCCGCGGTGTCGGCGCGCTGCGGCGGCGAGCGGCGCACGTACTTGAACGTGCCGGAGCTGCGCGCCACCAGCTTGCCGTCGGCGTCGACGATTTCCGCCTCGCAGAACGCCATCGACGTGGTTCGATGCACGCAGTCGCCGCGCGCAATCAGCGTGCCACGGCCTGGCGCCATGAAGCTGGTCTTCATCTCGATCGTCACCACGCCGCGGCCGTCCTCGGTATCGGCCGAGCGGCAGGCCACCGCCATCGCGACGTCGAGCAGCGTCATCAGCACGCCGCCATGCGCCATTTCCCAACCGTTGTGATGGCGTTGCTCGATGTCGAGCTCGAGTTCGCTGACGCCGCCGCCCATATGCGTGCAGCGCAGGCCGAGGTTGTCGACGAAGGGAATCGGGATCGGGAAGCCTTTGCGCGGCTCGGTCATGGTGTGATGGTCCTTAGGGTGGTGGCGATGGCCAGGGTGTCGGTCGGGATGCGCTGCTTTGCCCTCTCCCTCGATCCCTCTGCCGCAAGCGGGAGAGGGAAAAGAACCATCGAACCGCCGATGGTGTTCTCCCTCTCCCCTCATGGGGAGAGGGCTGGGGAGAGGGGTGGTCTCAGCGCACACAATCTCAAACCGCGCTGACGCCCCCATCCACCGCCAGGATCTGCCCGGTAATGTGCTTGCCCGCCTCCGTCGCGAACAGCAGCGCCGCGCCCTTCAGGTCCTCGTCGTCGCCGAGGCGATGCAGCGGCACGCCCTCGCACATCTTGTCGACGCCAAGCCGCGCCAGCGAGCCCTGCGTCATCTTCGACGGGAAGAAGCCCGGCGCCAGCGCGTTGACGGTGATGTTGTGCTCGCCCCATTCGGCCGCCAGCGTGCGCGTGAAATTGACCACCGCGCCCTTGGACGTGTTGTAGGCGATCGTCTCCATCGTGCCCGGCGGATTGCCGGCGAGCCCCGCGATCGATGCGACGTTGATGATGCGGCCATAGCGGCGCGGAATCATCGATTGCTTGCCGATGCGCTGCGTCAGCAGGAACAGGCCGCGCACGTTCAGGTTCATCACCTTGTCCCAGGCCTCGACCGGATGATCCTCGGCGGGCGCGCCCCAGGTTGCGCCGGCATTGTTGACCAGGATGTCGACGTGGCCCAGGCGCGCCAGCGTCTCGTCGGCCAGCCGCGCGATCTCGTCGTCGCGCGAGCCATCGGCGGCGATCCAGTCGGCCTCGATGCCGCGCGCCTTCAGGTGTTCCTGCGCGGCCTTCAACTCATCGGCCTTGCGCGCCGACAGCACCAGCCGCGCGCCCTGCTCGCCCAGCGCCTCCGCGATCTGCAGGCCCAGCCCGCGCGAGCCGCCGGTGATCAGCGCGGTGCGCCCGTTCAGGTCGAACAGTTGTGCGATCGTTTTCATGGTGTCCCCTCCTTGTCTCGGTGTCCGATGTCTTGTCCCGGCGTCTCGCCGATGCGCCGGTCCTAGAACCAGGCGTCCTGCATGTCCAGCGTGGTGCGGTCCAGCGACGCCAGCAGATCCAGCTCGGGACCGACCTTTGGCAATTCCCAGCGGAAGAAGTAGTCCGCCGCCGCCAGCTTGCCGCGATAGAAATCGGCGTCCGCATGGCCCGACGGCCGCGCCGGCAGCGCGGTATGCGCCAGCATCGCCTGCTCCAGCCAGATCCACGCGACCACCACGTGGCCGAACGCTTCGAGGTAGACCGAGGCATTGGCCAGCGTGACCGCCGGATCGCCGGCCGCCCACAGTTGGGCCGTGACGTCGGCCAGCCGCGCGACGCGCGCGGCCAGCGCGCGGGCATGCGTGCCCAGCGCCGCGTCGCCGCTAGCCATCGCGCGCTCGATCGTGCCCTGCACCACCTGCCCCAGCGCCTTGAACGCGGCGCCGTCCTTCATCACGACCTTGCGCCCGAGCAGGTCCAGTCCCTGGATGCCGTGCGTGCCTTCGTGGATCGGGTTCAGCCGGTTGTCGCGATAGAACTGCTCGACGTTGTACTCGCGCGTATAGCCGTAGCCGCCGTGCACCTGGATCGCCAGGCTGTTGGCCTCCAGGCACCATTGCGACGGCCAGCTCTTGGCGATCGGCGTCAGGATGTCGAGCAGCAAGGCGAGGCGCTGATGTTCCGCCGTATCGCCGGCCGTGGCGGCGGCGCGCTCCTCGTCGACCAGCCGCGCGCAGTACAGGTTCAGCGCGAGCCCGCCCTCGACGTAACTCTTCTGCGCCAGCAGCATGCGGCGCACGTCGGCATGCTCGACCAGCCTGACCTGCGGGCTCGACGGGTCCTTGCCGCCGGGGCCCACCGGCCGGCCCTGCGGTCGGTTGCGCGCGTAGTCCAGCGCGTGCAGATAGCCGGTATAGCCGAGCATCACCGCGCCGAGGCCGACGCCGATGCGGGCCTCGTTCATCATGTGGAACATGCAGGCCAGGCCGTGGTGCGGCTCGCCGACCAGATAGCCGATCGCGCCCGCCTTGCCGCCGGGACGGTAGCGCGTGCCCTCGCCGAAGTTCAGCAGGCAGTTGGTGGTGCCGCGATAGCCCATCTTGTGGTTCAGGCCGGCCAGCACCACATCGTTGCGCTCGCCCAGCGAGCCGTCGGCATTGACCAGGAACTTGGGCACGATGAACAGCGAGATGCCCTTGACGCCGGGAATCAGCTTGCCGTCCGGGCCGGGGATCTTGGCCAGCACCAGATGGACGATGTTGTCGGACAGCTCGTGCTCGCCGGCCGAGATCCACATCTTGTTGCCGCGCAGCCGGTATTGCGCGCCCAGCGGCGATTCGCCCTCGTAGTCGGCGCGCGTGGTGATGTCCGACAGCGACGAGCCGGCCTGCGGCTCGGACAGGCACATGGTGCCGAAGAAGCGCCCTTCCAGTTCCGGCTTGACGAATGTCTCGATCTGCGCCGGCGTACCGTGCGTCAGCAGCAGATTGGCGTTGCCGATGGTCAGGAACGGATAGGAGCTGGTGCCGACGTTGGCGCCCTTGAAATACGCGAAGCCGGCCTTCTCGACCACCACCGGCAGCTGCATGCCGCCCAGTTCGTAGTCCTGCCCGGCCGCCATCAGGCCGGCGTCGCAAAACGCCTTCAGCGCGGTCTTGACCTCGGGAATGATGGTGACGGTGTCGCCGTCGAAATGCGGTTCCCGCTGGTCGTTCTTCTTGTTATGCGGCGCGAACAGATCGGTGGCGATCTTCTCGCAGGTATCGAGCGCGGCATCGAAGGTCTCGCGCGAGTGGTCGGCATAGCGCGGGATGCGCGTCAGCGTTTCGACATCGAGCCACTCGTAGAGCAGAAAATCGAGATCGCGGCGGGAAAGGATCAACGACATGGCGATTGCCGCTCCTTGGGATGGGAATGGATTGGGGATGCGGGCGTGGGTTGCCCTCTCCCCCGGCCCCTCTCCCGCGAGCGGGAAAGGGGAGCAGACCGATGGCATGTCAAAGCCCGCCGGTGTTCTCCCTCTCCCGCCTGCGGGAGAGGGCCGGGGAGAGGGCAAGCCGCCCCATCCCAACAAAAAAACCGCTCAGCCCGCCTCGCCCATCCGTGCAATGGTGCCCTGCGCGACCGCGCACAGCTTTTCCTCGCCGTCCCGGACGGCGAAGACATCGCAACGGACCACGGCCTGCTGCCGCCCGCGGCTGATGCACTCGGCGCGCGCGATCAAGCGCTCGCCCAACGCGGGGCGAACGTAGTTGATCTTGTATTCCGAGGTCACCACCGGCGCCGCCATCGCGGCGCCGCCGGCATAGGTCAGCGCATTGTCGGCCAGATAGCTGACCACGCCGCCGTGGGCGAAGCCATGCTGCTGCTGCAACGGTTGCCGCAGCGGCAATTGCAGCTCGGCACGCTGCGGCGTCAGCAGGGTCAGCTCCGCGCCGAGCAGCACCGAGAACGGCTGCTCGGCGAGGATCGCGCGGCCGTGGGCCAGCAGGTCGCCCGGCTGGCCCAGGTCACGCGGCTGGCCACGCTCGGACGATGCCTCGGCGGAGCCGGCGGCCGGTGCGGTGGACGGTGTGGTGGACGAAGCGGAAGACACCGCGGCCTGCGCTTACAGCACCTCGAACAGGCCTGCCGCGCCCTGGCCGCCCCCGATGCACATGGTGACGACCACGTACTTGACGCCGCGGCGCTTGCCTTCGATCAGCGCATGGCCGACCAGGCGAGCGCCCGACACGCCGTACGGGTGGCCCACCGCGATCGCCCCGCCGTTGACGTTCAGGCGGTCCATCGGAATGCCCAGCGTGTCGGCGCAGTACAGCACCTGCACGGCGAACGCCTCGTTCAGCTCCCACAGGCCGATGTCCTCGACCTTCAGGCCGGCCTTCTTCAGCAGCTTGGGCACGGCGAACACCGGGCCGATGCCCATTTCATCGGGCTCGCAGCCGGCCACCGCGAAGCCGCGGAAGGCGCCCAGCGGCTTCAGGCCGCGCTGCTCCGCCAGCTTGGCGCTCATCACCACCGCCGCCGAGGCGCCGTCCGAGAACTGCGACGCATTGCCAGCCGCGATCACGCCGCCCGGCATCGCCGTGCGGATCTTCGACACGCCTTCGTAGGTGGTATCCGGACGGATGCCCTCGTCGGCCGAGACGGTGACCTCGCGCGTCACCAGCTGCCCGGTGGCCTTGTCCGCCACGCCGGCCAGCACCGTCAGCGGCACGATCTCGTCGTTGAACTTGCCGGCCTCCTGGGCCGCCGCCGCGCGCATCTGGCTTTGCACGCCGTATTCGTCCTGGCGCTCGCGCGGGATGTTGTAGCGCTTGGCGACGTTCTCCGCGGTCTGCAGCATGCTCCAGTAGATCTCGGGCTTGTTCTTGACCAGCCAGCCTTCCTGGATCATGTGGCGGTTCATTTCCTGCTGCACGCAGGAGATGCTCTCCACCCCGCCGGCGACGAAGATGTCGCCCTCGTCCGCGATCACGCGCTGCGCGGCCATCGCGATGGTCTGCAGGCCCGACGAGCAGAAACGGTTCACCGTGGCGCCCGGCACCGTCACCGGGCAGCCGGCGCGCAGCGCGATCTGGCGCGCGATGTTGGCGCCGGTTGCGCCTTCGGGATTGGCGCAGCCCATCAGCACGTCCTCGACCTCGCCCGGCTCGATGTTGGCGCGCGCGATCGCGTGCTGGACCACATGGCCGCCGAGGGTGGCGCCGTGCGTCATGTTGAAGCCGCCCTTCCAGCTCTTGGCCAGACCGGTCCGTGCGGTCGATACGATCACTGCCTCGTTCATTTGTTGCTCCTCAGTATTCTCGGTGTCTGGTGTATCTCGATGTCTCGATGTCTCGGTGCCCATGCGCTGTGGCACGGGCCATCTCAGCTCAGCAGCTCGGCGGCACGCACCCTGCCGACGCCCGCCTCGGCGAGGTTCGCCCAGGCGGCGTCCAGCGATCCGTTCAGGTCGATCGCGCGGCAGGCGTCCTCGACCACCACCGCATCGAAGCCCGCCCCGCGCGCGTCCAGCGCGCTCCAGGCCACGCAGTAGTCGGTCGCCAGGCCGACGCAGATCACGCGGCGCACGCCATGCTCGCGCAGATAGCCGGCCAGCCCGGTCGGGGTTGTGCGATCCGCCTCGACAAAGGCGGAATAGCTGTCGACCTCGCGCTGATGGCCCTTGCGGATCACCAGCCGCGCGTGCGGCACCGCCAGTTGCGGATGCAGCTCGGCCCCCGGTTGCCCCTGCACGCAGTGCGCGGGCCAGAGCACCTGCTCGCCATACGGCAGCGTGGTGGTCTGGAACGGCGCCGCGCCGGCATGGTTGGCCGCGAACGACACGTGGTCGGCCGGGTGCCAGTCCTGCGTCAGCACCACATGCGTGAACGCCTCGGCCAGCCGGTTGATCACCGGCACGACCTGGTCGCCGTCAGGCACGGCGAGCGCGCCGCCGGGCATGAAGTCGTTCTGCACATCGATCACCAGCAGGCAATCGCTGTTGCCGAAGCGTCGTTGCATGGTCGCGTCCATTGCGTCGATGCCGTGCCGTTCGCCGCTCAGCCGTTGAAGCCCTTGCCCTCGGCCGCCAGCTTCTTGAGCAGCGGCGCCGGCTCCCACGCTTCGCCGTGGTAGCCCTTGGCATAGCGCTGCATCGACAGCAGCACGTTGTACAGGCCGACCTGGTCCGCATACAGCATCGGGCCGCCGCGATGCAGCGGGAAGCCGTAGCCGGTCAGGTAGACCATGTCGATGTCCGAGGCCTTCGAGGCAATGCCTTCCTCGAGAATCTTCGCGCCTTCATTGACCAGCGCGTACACCAGACGCTCGACGATCTCCTCGTCCGAGATCTTGCGGCGCGTGATGCCCAGATCCTTGGAATGCTGGACGATCATCTCGTTGACCTGCTGGTTCGGGTACGGCTTGCGGTCGCCCGGCTTGTAGTCGTACCAGCCCGCGCCGGTCTTCTGGCCGAAGCGTCCCATCTCGCACAGCAGATCGGCGGTCTTCGAATACTGGATGTCCGGCTTCTCGACCGCGCGGCGCTTGCGGATCGCCCAGCCGATGTCGTTGCCGGCCAGGTCGCCCATGCGGAACGGGCCCATCGCGAAGCCGAACTTCTCGATCGCCTTGTCGACCTGCTCGGGCAGCGCGCCCTCGTCCAGCAGATAGCCGGCCTGGCGGCTGTACTGCTCGATCATGCGGTTGCCGATGAAGCCGTCGCAGACGCCGGACACCACCGCGGTCTTCTTGATCTTCTTGGCGACCTGCATGACCGTGGCCAGCACGTCCTTGCCGGTCTTGTCGCCGCGCACCACTTCCAGCAGCTTCATCACGTTGGCCGGGCTGAAGAAGTGCATGCCGACCACGTCCTGCGGACGCCTGGTGAACGAAGCGATCTTGTTGACGTCGAGCGTCGAGGTGTTCGAGGCCAGGATCGCGCCGGGCTTGGCGACTTCGTCCAGCTTCTTGAACACGGTTTCCTTGACGCCCATTTCCTCGAACACCGCCTCGATGATCAGGTCGGCATCCTTGATGTCGTCATAGGACAGCGTGGTCGACAGCAGGCCCATGCGCTGCTCGACCTTCTCCTGCGTCAGCTTGCCCTTCTTCGCGCTGTTCTCGTAGTTGCGGCGGATCGTGGCCACGCCGCGGTCCAGCGCTTCCTGCTTGGTCTCCAGAACGGTGACGGGGATGCCCGCGTTCAGGAAGTTCATCGAGATGCCGCCGCCCATGGTGCCGGCGCCGATCACGGCAACCTTCTCGATCTTGCGGGTCGGCGTGTCCGACGGCACGTCGGGGATCTTGCTGGCGGCGCGCTCGCCGAAGAAGGCATGGCGCAGCGCGCGCGATTCCGGCGTATTGACCAGGAACATGAAGCCTTCGCGCTCCAGGCGCAGGCCCTCGTCGAAGGGCTTCAGCGAAGCAGCCACCGCCTCGACGCACTTGCCCGGCGCCGGGAAGTTCTTCGCCACGGCGGCGACGGTGTTCTTGGCGAAGGCGAGGAAGCCCTCGGCATTTTCATGGCGCACCTTCAGGTCGCGCACCTTGGGGTGCGGGCCCGACGCGGCGCCGACATTGCGGGCGAAGGCGATCGCCGCGGGCAGCACGTCGCCATCGACGATCTCGTCGAACAGCTTGGTGCCGGCGAACTTCTCCGACAGCACCGGGTTGCCGGTGACGATCATGTTGAGCGCGGCCTCCAGGCCGATCACGCGCGGCAGGCGCTGCGTGCCGCCGGCGCCCGGCAGGATGCCCAGCTTGACTTCGGGCAGCGCGATCTGCGCGCCCTTCGAAGCGACGCGGTAGTTGCAACCCAGCGCCAGCTCCAGACCGCCGCCCATCGCCACCGAATGCACCGCGGCGACGACCGGCTTGGTCGAATTCTCGATCACCTTGATCACCGAATGCAGCGTCGGCTCCTGCGTCGCCTTCGGCGTATTGAACTCGCGGATGTCGGCGCCGCCCGAGAACGCCTTGCCGGCGCCGGTGATGACGACCGCCTTGACCGCGGCATCGTCCAGCGCACGGGTCATGCCTTCGACGATGCCAAGCCGGGTGCTGTGACCCAGGCCGTTGACAGGGGGATTGTCGAGCGTGATGACGGCGATGCCGTCCTGAACCTGATACTGCGCTGTCATGCTGGTTCCTTTGGTGTCTTGGTTGTCTCGGGATTCGAATTCTCGAATATTGTTTTACTTCGGCTGCGCCATCGGCATCGCGGTGCGCCTCGGGAATAGTAGGCGCGAGCCGGCCGTCCGGGGAGGCGAGCGAAACAAGCATACACAAAATAGAACGGTCGTTCAATTTCTATTTTGGAGGAGAAATCCGCCGCCGCAGGCACAAAAAAAGCGCGCCATGCGGGGGCTGCATGGCGCGCCTTCATGGCATGCATGGTCGAAACGGAAGCGGTCGATAACACCCTGCTTAACAGCCTCTTTGGCAGTCTCTTTAGCGGCCTCTTCAACAGCCTGTTCCGGCCCTCAAACCTCCAACCACTCCTTGCGCACCTGCGCATTGGTCTTGAGCTCCGCCGGCGTCCCTTCGAAAACGATGTGCCCGTGGCCCATCACGTAGACGCGCTGCGAGATGTCCAGCGCGATCGCCAGCTTCTGCTCGATCAGCAGCACCGACACGCCGCGCTCCTTCAGCACCTTCAGGTAGTCGGCGACCTGGGCGACGATCATCGGCGCGAGCCCCTCGGTCGGCTCGTCGATCAGCACCAGGTCGGGGTCGCCCATCAGCGTGCGGCACAGCGTCAGCATCTGCTGCTCGCCGCCGGACAGCACGCCGGCCGGCGTGTTCTCGCGCTCCTTCAGGCGCGGGAACAGCGCGAACATGTCGTCGGTGCTCCAGCGCGGCCGGCTCTGGCGCGGGTTCGGCTTCTCGCCCAGCAGCAGGTTCTGGCGGACCGTCAGCGTCGGAAAGATGTCGCGATTCTCGGGCACGTAACCGACGCCGAGGTGCGCGATCTCGAAGGTACGCCGCCCCAGGATCTCGTCGCCGCGAAAGCGTACCGAGCCCTCGGCCTTGACCATGCCGAGGATGGCCTTGGCCATCGTCGAGCGCCCCACCCCGTTGCGTCCCAGCAGCGCGACGATCTCGCCCTCGTCGATATGCAGATCGACGCCATGCAGGATATGGCTCTTGCCGTAGTAGGCGTGCAGCCCTTGCACTTCCAGCATGCGCTTGCCCATCAGTGCGCCCCCTCGCTTGCGCCCACCGCGCCCTCGCCTTCGCCCTCGTCCAGCGTCGTGCCCAGATAGGCTTCCTTGACGCGGCGATCGTTGCGGATGGCCTCGGGCGTACCGGTCGCGATCACCTCGCCGTAGACCAGCACCGAGATGCGGTCGGCCAGCCCGAACACCACGCTCATGTCGTGCTCGACCATCACCAGCGTCTTGCCCACGGTGACCTTGCGGATCAGCTCGACCGCATGGTCGGATTCCGAGCGGCTCATGCCGGCGGTCGGCTCATCCAGCAGGATCACATCGGCGCCGCCGGCGATCGTGATGCCGATCTCCAGCGCGCGCTGCTCGGCGTAGGTCAGCAGGCCCGACTGCGTATGGCGCCGGTGCTGCAGGCCGATCAGCTCCAGCACTTCCTCGGCCCGTTCGCGCGCGTCGCGCAATTCGGACAGCCGGTGCCAGAACGAATACTTGTAGCCGAGCGCCCACAGCACCGCGCAGCGCAGGTTCTCGAACACCGTCAGCCGATGGAAGATATTGGTGATCTGGAAGCTGCGCGACAGCCCCTTCCGATTGATCACGAACGGCTGCAGCCCGCCGATCTCCTCGCCATTGAGCCGCACCGATCCCGAGGTCGGCGCGAACCGGCCGGAGATCAGGTTGAAGGTGGTCGACTTCCCCGCGCCGTTGGGGCCGATCAGCGCATGGCGCTCGCCGCGCGCAATGTTCAGCGTCACGCCGCGGATGATCTCGGTCTGGCCGAAGCGCTTGCGCACATCGGTCAGCTCCAGCGCCGCCGTGGTATCCCGCCTCATGCCGCTCCTCCCGCGATTTCCGCCTGCACCTTGTCCCACCGCAGCCGCGCCTGCCCCACCGTGAAGCGCCATGCGGCCAGTCCGACCAGCCACAGCGCCGCCGCCACGCCCCACGGCGCCAGCGTGCCGGCATCGAACGCGATGCCGAACAGCGACATCGCGGTGCCATTGGCGCTGTCGACCTGCACCTTGTAGACCAGCTCGACCGTCAGGATGATCGCCGCCAGCAGCACCACCCCGGCCAGCGCGCACAGCCCGTAGGACGGCAGCATCTGACGGAACTTGCCGCGCGCCACCAGCGGCAGCTGCATCATCAGCAGGCTGGCCAGCCCGCCCGGCACGAACATCACCATCAGCACGAAGAACAGGCCCAGGTACAGCAGCCATGCCTTGGTCAGGTCCGACAGCGCGACCGCGAACAGCACGAACACCACCGCGCCGACGATCGGCCCGAAGAAGAAGCCGGCGCCGCCGATGAAGGCGGCCAGCAGCACGCCGCCGGAGCGCACCGCGCTGACGTTCTCCGCCGACACGATCTCGAAGTTGATCGCCGCCAGCGCGCCCGAGATGCCGGCGAAGAACGCCGACAGGATCAGCACCAGATAGCGCACGCGCTGCGTGTTGTAACCGATGAACTCGGCCCGCTCGGGGTTGTCCCGCACCGCGTTGGCGATGCGGCCGAGCGGCGTCTGCGTCCACGCATACATCGCCGCCATCGACAGCAGGCACCAGATCGCGATCAGGTAGTAGACCTGCCGGCCGGGGCCGAAGGTGATGCCCAGGAACGGCTCGCCGACCACGCGGTTGGTCGAGATGCCGCCCTCGCCGCCGAAGAATTCCGGGAACATCAGCGAGCTGGCGAACACCATCTCGCCGATGCCGAGCGTGATCATCGCGAAGGTGGTGCCGGACTTCTTGGTCGTCACGTAGCCAAAGATGACGCCGAAGAAGGCACCGGCGAGTCCTCCGACCAGCGGCAGCAGCGACACCGGCATCCACACGGTGCCGGCGCCGGCCATGTTCAGCACATGGACCGCGATGAAGGCGCCCAGGCCCGAATAGACGGCGTGCCCGAACGACAGCATGCCGGTCTGGCCGAGCAGCATGTTGTAGGACAGCGCGAACACGATCATGATGCCCATCTGCGACATCAGCGTGATCGCAAACCCGCCGGTGAAGATCAGCGGCAGCACCAGCATCAGCAGCGCCGTGGTGCCCCACAGCACCCAGCGGCCCAGGTTCAGCGGCCGGTAGCGCATCGTGCGGCCGGTGACCGTGGTGTCTTGCGTGCGTTGCATCGTCGATTCCATCGCGTCAGCTCTCCCGGGTTCCCATCAGGCCGCGCGGGCGGAAGATCAGCATCACGACCAGCAGCAGATACGGCAGCACCGGGGCGACCTGCGCCACCGTCAGCCGCCACAGCGAATAGAACGGCGTTTCGCTGGTCACGTTCAGCCCCAGCGAGTTGAACATGCCGGCGAGCGACGCGTCGATGGTGACCGCGAAGGTCTGCAGCAACCCGATCAGGATCGACGCGATGAACGCCCCGACCAGCGAGCCCATGCCGCCGACCACCGCCACCACGAACACGATCGAGCCGACCGCGGCGGCCATCGACGGCTCGGTGACGAAGGCATTGCCGCCGATCACGCCGGCCAGGCCCGCCAGCGCGGCGCCGCCGCCGAACACCATCATGAACACGCGCGGCACGTTGTGCCCCAGCGCCTCGACCATCTCCGGATGCGTCAGCGCGGCCTGGATCACCAGCCCGATGCGGGTGCGCGTCAGCACCAGGTAGATCGCCACCAGCATCGCCAGCGACACCAGCATCATGAAGGCGCGGTACTTGGGGAAGGCCGAGGTGAACACGGTAAACAGCGGCCCGTCGAGCTCGGCCGGAATCCGGTACGGCACCGCCGCCAGGCCCCAGACCAGCTTGACGCCTTCCTCGATCAGGTAGGCCAGGCCGAAGGTGAACAGCAGCTCGGCGACGTGGCCGTACTTGTGCACCGCCCGCAGGCCGAAGCGCTCGACCAGCGCGCCCGCGAACGCCACCAGCAGCGGCGCGGCGATCAGCGCCGGCCAGAAGCCGATCTTGGTCGAGATCGAGTATGCGAAATAGGCGCCGAGCATGTAGAAGCTCGCATGCGCGAAGTTCAGCACGCCCATCATGCTGAAGATCAGCGTCAGGCCCGACGACAGCATGAACAGCAGCAGCCCATAGCTGATGCCGTTCAACAGCGAGATGATGAAGAATTCCACAGCCAGTCCTTCCATCTGGCGCCGGGCCGGCGGCAAGTGCCGCCGTCCGGCGAAGGCGAAGCGAGGGCGGGCGCGGCGGCCGTGTCTGCGCCCCCAGGGGCCGGCAGCATACCACCGGCGCTGGCGGTCAGAGGCCGCGCGGGCGCGCCGCGTGTGGCGCGTCCGGGATCAGCCTGGACGCTTCATCTGGCAGGAGGTGGGCTGGGCGGCGACATGCGCGTCCAGCACCGCGTTGGTCTTCCAGCCGTAGCCGGTGTTTTCCTGGTCGTACTTGACTTCCTTGCCGTCGACCTTGGTCCAGGTCGCGATGGTCAGCGGCTGCTGGGCCTGGTGGTCGGTCGCGCGCATCTCGACGGTGCCGTTCATGCTCTCGACCTTCATGCCCTCGAGCGCCTTGGCCACCTTGACCGGATCGGTCGACTTGGCGTTCTTGAAGGCCTGGCTGAGCATCGCGATGCCGGTATACGAGGCCATCACGTAGAAGTCGTCGTTGTACTTCTTCTCGTAGCCCTCGATCACTTCCGAGCCGCGGAAGCCCTTGTTGTTCGGGTTGTAGTAGCCGACGTAGCGCACGCGCTCGGCTCCCGCCGCGCCCATCGCGGTCGGCACCCCGGTGGTGGCCGCGTAGTAGGTGTAGAAATTGGCGGTCAGCCCGGCATCCTTGGCGGCCTTGATCAGCAGCGCGAGGTCGCTGCCCCAGTTGCCGGTGATCACGGTATCGGCGCCGGCCGCCTTGATCTTGGCCACGTAGGGCGAGAAGTCCTTGACCTGCGCCAGCGGGTGCAGGTCCTCGCCGACGACCTGGATGTCCGGGCGTTTGCGCTTCAGGTATTCCTTGGCGGCGCGCGCGACCTGGTGGCCGAACGAGTAGTTCTGGTTGATCAGGTAGACCTTCTTGACGTTCTGGTCCTGCGCCAGATAGGTGGTCAGCGCCTCCATCTTCATGTCGGAGTTCGCGTCCAGACGGAAATGCCAATAGTTGCATTTCGAGTTGGTCATGTCCGGATCGACCGCGGCATAGTTCAGATAGATGATCTCCTTGCCGGGGTTGCGCTCGTTGTGCTTGGCCACAGCGTCCTGCAGCGCCAGGCCGACCGACGAGCCGTTGCCCTGCACCACGTAGCGGATGCCCTGGTCGACGGCCTGCTTCAGGATCGTCAGGCTTTCCTGCGGCGACAGCTTGTTGTCGAATCCCACGACCTCGAACTTGTGCCCGCCGGCCCAGTTCTTCTGATTGGCCAGCTCGGCGACGTACTGCCAGCTCTTGAGCTGGTTCTGGCCGACCGGCGCCATCAGGCCCGACAGCGGATCGATGAACGCGATCTTCACCGTATCGGCCGCGGCGGCTCCCGAACCGAGCGCAGCCATCAATGCCACGCCGGCGACGAGCGGACGCAATCTGATCATGGTTTGTCTCCTTCTCTCTTTCTCTCGTTGGCTATCGTGATGAGCGGGCGCTCGGGGCTGCCGCTTTTATGCTGTCTCGCGGCTTGCCCGATGGTCCCGTTTGCTTCTACCGCGGCGCCGGGAAGACGCCGCCGCTGCTGCACGTGCCCTGCGACGGCCCTGGTTCAGGCCGTCGGCAGCCGATAGTCCTTGAACTGCTCGCGCAGCTTCAGCTTCTGCATCTTGCCGGTGGCCGTCAGCGGGATCTCGTCGACAAAGGCCACATCGTCGGGGATCCACCATTTGGCGACCTTGCCCTCGAAGAAGCTCAGCAGCTCCTCGCGGGTCAGCTCGGAGCCAGGCTTCTTCATCACCACCAGCAACGGCCGCTCGTCCCACTTGGGATGGTGGACCGAAATGCAGGCGGCCATATGTACCGCCGGATGCGCCGCGGCGACGTTCTCGACGTCGATCGACGAAATCCATTCGCCGCCGGACTTGATCACGTCCTTGCTGCGGTCGGTGATCTGCATATAGCCGTCGGCATCGATGGTGGCGACATCCCCGGTCGGGAACCAGCCGTCGGCCAGCGGCGAGCTGTCGCTGCGGTAATAGCGGTCGATGATCCAGGGGCCGCGCACCATCAGGTCGCCGAAGGCCTTGCCGTCCCATGGCAGCTCGCGCCCCTCGCCGTCGACGATCTTCATGTCGACGCCGTAGATGACGCGGCCCTGCTTCTCCAGGATGGCCTGCTGCTGCTCCGGCGGCAGCGATAGATGCTTGTTCAGCAGCTTGCAGGTGGTGCCCAGCGGCGACATCTCGGTCATGCCCCAGGCATGGATCACCTCGACATCGAGCGCGTTCAGCGCCTTGATCATCGCCGGCGGCGCGGCCGAGCCGCCGATCACCGTGCGCTTGAAGCTGGAGAAGCGCAGCTGGTTGGCCTGCACATGCTGCAGCAGGCCGAGCCAGACCGTCGGCACGCCCGCCGAAAAGGTGACCTGCTCCTGCTCGAACAGCTCGTACAGCGAGGCGCCGTCGAGCTTCGCGCCGGGGAATACCAGCTTGGCGCCGACCAGCGGCACCGAGTACGGCAGGCCCCAGGCATTGACGTGGAACATCGGCACGACCGGCAGGATCACGTCCTTGGCCGAGCAGCCCAGCGCGTCGGGCAAGGCGGACGCATACGAATGCAGCACCGTCGAGCGATGCGAATAAAGGGCGCCCTTCGGATTGCCGGTGGTGCCGGACGTGTAGCAAAGGCTCGACGCGGTGTTCTCGTCGAAGCTCGGCCAGCTGTAGTCGCCGTCCTGGCCCTCGATCAGATCCTCGTAGCACAGCAGCGGCAGCTTCGATTCGGCCGGCAGGTGCGCGCGGTCGCTCATCAGCACCCAACCCTTGACCTGCGGGCAATGCGGCGCCAGGCCCTCGACCAGCGGCAGGAAGGTCAGGTCGAAGAATACATAGCGGTCTTCGGCGTGATTGACGATATAGGCCAGCTGCTCGGGGAACAGCCGCGGGTTGATCGTGTGGCAGACCGAACCCATGCCCGATACCGCGTAGTAGATCTCGAGGTGGCGGTAGCCATTCCACGCCAGCGTGCCGACCCGCTCGCCGGGCTGCACGCCCAACTTGCCCAGCGCCTGCGCCAGCTTGCGGGCGCGCAGTTCGCAGTCGCGGTAGGTATAGCGGTGGAGATCCCCTTCGGTGCGCCGCGAAACGATTTCGGTGCTGCCGTAATGGCGGGCGGCGTGGGTGATGATGGAGGAAATGAGCAACGGCGCGCCCATCATTTGTCCCATCAATGCCATGGGAATGGTCTCCTTTATCGGTGGCGATGTCCGCCGCGGCAACGCCGAGAAGCGAACAATCGTTCTTTTTTTAGGCCGACAAAAACCTTCCAGCGGAAGGCGTCGGCAGACACGCTCGCACTTTCCATCGATGCACTACCCCGGTGCACTGCGGGCGTGCAAGCGGGCGGCATGACGGGAAGACTGCCGGTGATGGCCGCGCCGCGCGATGGGTACAAGCACGAGCAAGCGTGAACAAGCGGGAACACCGGCCGCGGCGCCGCGGTCAGACCAGGGAAAATGCGGCGTGCAAGTACAATACTGCCAGCCATGTTGCACCTCAACATGTCGTTTTCCCTAGCCTGCAAGCGCACTTCCAGGCAGGCCTCCGATTGCAGGCTGTTGCACCGCGCCGGTCCCCAGCCACCCTCCGCGACCATTCGCGCCCGGCGCGTGATGCCAAGGCCCCGACCTCATGTCCTCTGATCCGACCTCAGCTGTCTCCCCCGCACCGGCCCCGTCGTCGCCTGCAACCAGCACGCAGCCGCCCTTCTCCGTGGCGCCGGGGTTTGCCGCGCTCGGCGAACGTTTCTTCACGCGCCTGCGCCCCACGCCGCTGCCCGCGCCGTATCTCGTGGCCGTGGCGCCCGCCGCGGCGGAACTGCTGGGCTGGCAATGGAGCGACGGCGCCAGTGCCGGCAACGCGCTCCCGCCGGACTTCGCCGAGATCTTCATCGGCAACCGCGTGCCGGACTGGGCCGATCCGCTGGCCACCGTCTATTCGGGCCACCAGTTCGGCGTCTGGGCCGGTCAGCTCGGCGACGGCCGCGCGATCCGCATCGCCGAGGCGCAGACCGCCAACGGCCCGTGGGAAATCCAGCTGAAGGGCTCGGGCAAGACGCCGTATTCGCGGATGGGCGACGGCCGCGCCGTGCTGCGCTCGTCGATCCGCGAATACCTGTGCTCGGAGGCCATGGCCGCGTTGGGCATCCCGACCACGCGCGCGCTGTGCATCGTCGGCTCCGACGCGCCGGTACGCCGCGAGACCATCGAGACCGCCGCGGTGGTCACGCGCCTCTCGCCCACCTTTATCCGCTTCGGCCATTTCGAGCATTTCGCCGCGCACGACGACGTGGCGGCGCTGCGCCAGCTGGCCGACTTCGTCATCGACCGCTTCATGCCGGAATGCCGCGACAGCGCCGGCGGCGAGACCATCAGCCCCTACCAGGCGCTGCTGCGCGAGGTGTCGCTGCGCACCGCCGACCTGATGGCCCAGTGGCAGGCCGTGGGCTTCTGTCATGGTGTGATGAACACCGACAACATGTCTATCCTCGGCCTGACCATCGACTACGGTCCCTTCGGCTTTCTTGACGCCTTCGACGCCAACCATATCTGCAACCACTCGGACACCCAGGGCCGCTATGCCTACAGCCAGCAGCCGCAGGTCGGCTTCTGGAACCTGCATTGCCTGGCGCAGGCGCTGCTGCCGCTGTGGATCGAGCGGGAGGACGGCCAGGCGCCGACCGAAGCGGCCAAGGAGGCCGCGATCGAGGCCGCGCACGCCGGCCTCGATCCCTTCCGTGACCGCTATGCGCAGCGCTTCTTCCAGCTGTACCGCGCCAAGCTGGGCCTGGCCAGCGCCGATATCGATCACGCGGCCGACGAGGCGCTGCTGACCGACCTGTTCCGCCTGCTGCATACCCAGCGGGTCGACTACACCTTGTTCTGGCGCAACCTCGCCCGCATCTCCTCGGCGGACGGCAGCCGCGACGCGCCGGTGCGCGACCTGTTCATGGACCGGGCCGGCTGGGACGCGTGGGCCGAGCGCTACCGCGCCCGCCTGCGTGGCGAGAACTCGGACGACGCGGCCCGCGCGGCGTCGATGCTGGCCGTCAATCCGAAGTACGTGCTGCGCAACCATCTGGCCGAGGTGGCGATCCAGCGCGCCAAGGAGAAGGACTTCAGCGAGGTGCAGCGGCTGCTGGCGGTGCTGTCACGGCCCTTCGACGAGCAGCCCGAGGCCGAGTCGTATGCCGCGCTGCCGCCGGACTGGGCGTCCGGTATCGAGGTAAGCTGTTCGTCCTGATATCGGTCCCCATCTCGAACCGATCCATCGAACCCAACACCGATCGCCCCCCACAAGGATCCGCATCATGCCCGTCAACAAGACCGAAGCCGAATGGCGCGCGCAACTGTCCGACATCGAATACCGGGTCGCGCGCG
>MTEU01005547.1_pt2 | contig 22531 bp, 20 predicted proteins | sample 1042701 | NCBI WGS metagenome assembly MTEU01 (sample SAMN06185813, study PRJNA358809) | soil metagenome | isolation source: naturally attenuated soil | place: India | collected 2015-05-23
GATCACCATCACCAGCTTGCCCGACACCTGGTTGGTCTCAAGCTCGGCATACGCCGCCTGGGCGAACTCCACCGGGTAGGTATCCACCAGCTGCGGCGACAGGCGCCCTTCGGCAAACAGCGGCCACACCTGCAGCTGCAAATCGCGCAGCAGCTCGGCCTTGAAGCCGTCATCGCGGTTGCGCAGCGTAGAGCCGGTAATCTCCAGGCGCTTGCCCAGTACCTGTGCCAGGTCCAGCTCGAACTTGCGCCCGCCCATCAGGCCGATGATCACCCAGCGCCCGTCACGCGCCAGCAACTTGAGGTTGAGCTCGCCGTAACTGGCACCCACCGGGTCGAGAATCACATCGAACGGGCCGAAACCTTCCAGCGCTTCCAGGTTTTCGTTACGTACCACACCACCGGCGGCGCCCAGCGCCTCGCAGTAGGCCAGGCGGTCCTGCGAACCGACGCTGACCCACACCGGGCTACCGAATGCCTTGCACAGCTGGATGGCGGCCGAGCCAACGCCGCTGGCGCCAGCATGTACCAGCACCTTCTCGCCAGCTTTCAAGCCACCGAGCTGGAAGATGTTCAGCCAGGCAGTGGCGTACACCTCCGGCAACCCCGCCGCCTCGTGCAGGCTCAGGCCTTCGGGCACAGGCAGCACGTGGCGGGCATCCACCACCACTTCCTCGGCCATGGCGCCGCTGGCCAGCAGCGCGCAAACACGGTCACCCACCCGCCAGTCGGCACCGGCGCCGACTTCTTCGATCACGCCGGAACACTCCAGGCCCATGTATGGGCTGGCGCCTGGCGGTGGTGGGTACAAACCTTTCATCTGCAGCAGATCGGCGCGGTTCAGCCCCGCAGCAGCCACGCGAATGCGCACTTGGCCCGCGTCACAGGTCGGGCGTTCGGCCTCGACCCAGGCCACATGTCCGTCAACGCCTTGCAATGCCTTCACAGTGCCTCCATAGTTGAATCATATGACCGAGCCTGGGAACGCCAAGTCCCCAGGCTTTTTGCAGTATGCATCCGGTTTTTTGCAACCGGTGAACAGAAAAGACGGCCTACTATGCGTGATCAATTGTCTCCACGTCGAATCAGCATGAAGCATTTCCTCCCAAGCACCGCCCTGGCGCTGATGGTCGGCCTGGGCAGCCTCACGCTCGGCGGCAATGCGGCGGCCGCCAACAAGTGGGACAGCCTGCAGCCGGACCGCGACGAGATCGTGGCCAGCCTCAACGTGGTGGAATTGCTAAAGCGCCACCACTACAGCAAGCCGCCGCTGGACGACGCCCGTTCGGTCATCATCTATGACAGCTACATCAAGCTGCTGGACCCGGCGCGCAGCTACTTCACCGCCGCCGACATCGCCGAATTCGACAAATGGAAAACGCAATTCGACGATTTCCTCAAGAGCGGTAACCTGGACCCGGGCTTCACCATCTACAAACGCTATCTGGACCGTGTCAAGCAACGTCTGGACTTCGCCTTGGCCGAGCTGAACAAGGGCGTGGACAAGATCGACTTCAACGTCAAGGAAACCTTGCTGATCGACCGCAAGGACGCCCCGTGGATGAAGAACCAGGCCGAGCTCGACGATTTGTGGCGCAAACGCGTCAAGGATGAAGTGCTGCGCCAGAAGATCGCCGGCAAGGAACCCAAGCAGATCCAGGAAACCCTGACCAAGCGCTACAAGAACCAGCTGTCGCGCCTGGACCAGACCCGTGCCGAGGACATCTTCCAGGCCTACATCAACACCTTCGCCCAGTCCTACGACCCACACACCAACTATCTGTCGCCGGATAACGCGGAAAACTTCGACATCAACATGAGCCTGTCGCTGGAAGGTATCGGCGCAGTGCTGCAAAGCGACAACGACCAGGTCAAGATCGTGCGCCTGGTGCCGGCAGGCCCGGCGGCCAAGACCAAGCAGGTGGCACCGGCCGACAAGATCATCGGTGTGGCCCAGGGCAACAAGGAAATGGTCGACGTGGTCGGCTGGCGCCTGGACGAAGTGGTGAAACTGATTCGCGGCCCGAAAGGCTCGGTGGTGCGCCTGGAGATCATCCCGGCCAGCAACGCCCCTAGCGACCAGACCAGCAAGATCGTGTCGATAACCCGCGAGGCGGTGAAGCTCGAAGAGCAGGCAGCGAAGAAGTCGGTGCTCAAGCTCAAGCAGGACGGGCGTGACTACAAGCTGGGCATCATCGAAATCCCTGCCTTCTACCTCGACTTCAAGGCCTATCGCGCCGGTGACCCGGAGTACAAGAGCACCACGCGCGACGTGAAGAAGCTGCTCACCGAACTGCAGAAGGAAAAAGTAGACGGCGTGGTCATCGACCTGCGCAACAACGGCGGCGGCTCGCTGCAGGAAGCTACCGAGCTGACCAGCCTGTTCATCGAGAAAGGCCCGACCGTGCTGGTGCGCAACAGCGACGGCCGTGTCGACGTGCTGGAAGACGAAAACCCGGGGGCATTCTACAAGGGCCCTCTGGCGCTGCTGGTCAACCGCCTGTCGGCCTCGGCTTCGGAGATTTTCGCTGGTGCCATGCAGGACTACCACCGTGCGCTGATCATCGGTGGCCAGACCTTCGGCAAAGGTACCGTGCAGACCATCCAGCCACTCAACCATGGCGAGCTGAAGCTTACCCTGGCCAAGTTCTACCGGGTTTCCGGGCAGAGCACGCAGCATCAGGGCGTGCTGCCGGACATCGACTACCCGTCGATCATCGATACCAAGGAAATCGGCGAAAGCGCCCTGCCCGAGGCCATGCCATGGGACACCATTCGCCCGGTGGTCAAGCCGGCAGCCGACCCGTTCAAGCCGTTCCTGGCCCAGCTCAAGGCGCAGCATGAAGCGCGCAGCGACAAGGATGCGGAATTCACCTACATCCGCGACCGCCTGGCCCTGACCCAAAAGCTGCTGAACGAGAAGACCGTCAGCCTCAACGAACAGGACCGCCGTGCACGCCACGACGAAATCGAGGCCAAGCAACTGGCGCTGGAGAACATTCGCCGCAAGGCCAAGGGTGAAGAGCCGCTGAAAGAACTGAAGAAAGAGGACGAGGACGCGCTGCCGACCGAGGATGAAAACACCAAGCCAGAGGACGATGCCTATCTGTCGGAAACCGGCCGCATCCTGATCGACTACCTGAGTGCAAGCACCAAGGTGGCCAAGAAGTAAGGCACTGTGGCAATGATGGCAAATTAGTCACACATGTCATCAAACAGTCATCGCGCTGTCGTGAAATAGAGGGGCCGGGCGTGGAAACGCCCGGCCCTTTCATTTTCAGGAATACGTCATGACCGTCGCCGAACAGCTCAGTGCCTTGAGTGCCATCCTGGCTCAACGCAGTATTCACAGCCTGTTCCAGCCGATCATGTGCCTGAGCGAGCAACGGGTTTTCGGCCATGAAGCATTGAGTCGCGGGCCGTCCAACAGCCCGCTGCACGCACCGCTGAACCTGTTTACCATCGCCCGCCAGGCCGGCCGCCTGACCGAGCTGGAGGCTGCCTGCCGGGAAAGCGCCTGCCGGCGTTTCAGTGAACAGCAGTTGCAGGGCAAGCTGTTTCTCAACATCTCGCCGGAATCGCTGCTCGAGCCGCACTACCCCTCCGGACAAACCCTTAAACTGCTCGAACAGGTCGGCCTGCCGCCCAGCCGGGTGGTGATCGAGCTGACCGAACATACCCCGACCGACGACTTCCAGCTGCTGTCCAATGCCCTGCACCACTACCGGGACATGGGCTTCTCGATTGCCATCGACGATCTGGGGGCCGGTTATTCGAGCCTGCGCCTGTGGTCGGAGCTGCGCCCCGAATACGTGAAGATCGACCGCCATTTCATCGACGGCATCCATCGCGACCCGCTCAAGCGTGAATTCGTCGGTTCGATATTGCAGATTGCCCGAGCGTCGAAGGCGCAGGTGATTGCCGAAGGTATCGAGCTGGTGGAAGAGCTGGCGGTATTGCTGGAGATGGGCGTGGACCTGGTGCAGGGCTACCTGCTTGGGCGGCCGCAGGAGCTGGGGGCGCGCGAAAGCCGGCCACTACCGGCGCTGATGAACGCTCCGCAAGCCGAACAGCCGACGGTGCGGCTCAATGCCACGATTGGGCAGTTGCTGGAGTTGTTTGGCCGGCACCGGCACCTGGAGGTATTGGAGGTGGTGGATGCCGATGGCAGGGCTTGCGGGCTGATCCACAGGGATGCTTTGCCCGTTGTTCCGGCCTCTTTGCGGGTAAACCCACAGGTAGAACACAAGGCTCAAGACCTGTGGTGAACCTGTGGGAGCGGGTTTACCCGCGAAGAGGCCGGAACAGGCAACGAATCAGGCTGTTTCAGGGTAGCTGTACTCGAACACCCGGACGACTTCGGAGGCATGCCACGACGCCGCCTCCATACCATCCACGGGCCCGGAGAAACGCCCCAGGCGCTCCACGCACTCGAAAAAACCGGTACGCGGCAAACGGCTGGCACCTTGGCTGATTACCAGCGAGCTGCGCAATGGCTGCTCGGCGCGGGCATCCAGCACCGCCAGGTACTCCAGCGCGGCTGTGAGCGTCTGCATGGCCGGGCTGGGCAACTGCAAGCGCTCGATCAGCGCTCGATACGTCAGCAAGTGACGTTGACGACGGGCCAGGTCAAGCTCGCCCAGCAGGTTATCCCAGTGCTGACGGCTGATCCTGACCTGGCTCATGATGGCTCGCTCCAGCCAGCCACCCCCAGATGCCACGCCAGAGCACGGCGGATAGCAGCATCTGGCTGGCGTTCGCCCGATTCGATCATGGCCAGGTACGCCGGGCTTACCCCGACATTGCGCGCCAGTTGCTCAGGGGCAATGCCCTTGGCCTGGCGAATCTGTGCCACTTCGCTGAAGGCCGGCAATGGCGCACTGGCCACATCGCCCTGCGCTTCACTGGCAAGCACCTCGGCTGGTGCCTGCCCAGCGGCCTTGAGCAGTGCCTGGTACTGTTCCCAGGGAACGACGGCGTACTCGGGTTGACCGTCCCGGCTGATGACCTGAATACCCATTACAAACCCCTTTAAAAAGGATTACAGCATGTAATCCGTAGGCATAACCCTTATGCCAATTATATTACCAACTCTGGGGTCTGTGCAGTTGCGCTGCGGTTGCGGCCGGTTTCACTGGGTGTTGCGTTCCAACCGCAGGGCTTCAGGGGTGGCCGGCAGGCGCTCGACCACGCGCAGCCGTTCGGGCGCCTGGGAGTCACGCCAGGCCTTGAAGCGTGCCAGTTCGTCGGCCACGGTCTTCAGCACCCAACCCAGCACCGCGATGTCGTCGAGGAAACCCACGCCCAGCAGCCAGTCTGGGATAGCGTCGATGGGGCTGACGAAATACAGCAGCCCAGCGACGACAGTGACCAGCGCCTTGGGGCTGATGGCGCGGTACTCGCCGCGCCACCAGGCCAGGCATAGCGACTGCAGCAGCTTCACATCTTCACGCAACTGGCCAATGCGCGGGCCTTTGCGGGCGACCGCAAACAGCAAGGCCGGCAACCGGCCACGGCTGAGCAGGCGCTCGGCCAAGGGCAGGAAACGGGCGAAATTCCAGGGTGCGCTCATGAAGCCTCCAAGAGGAAAAGGTTATCCACATTTATTGTGGATAACCTTGTGAACAGGGCGACGTTTCCGACCCCAGGTGCCTGCCAGGCAAGGGCCCCGGTCAGATCGGGCGTTTTTTACACAGTCATTTCATACCGTGGGGTGCGTACGCCGCAAACGGTTTGCGCCAAAAGCATCCTGCTTCCTGACGCTGCATTTCCTCGGACAGTATCAGCAGTTGCAGGTTCGTCCAACCACCCGGCACAAACGAAAACGCCCCGTCAGGACGGGGCGTTTTGCGTGGGCCAGCCAGTGTTACTTGGCAGGCGCTTCGGCCGGGGCCTCGGCAGGAGCTTCCGCTTCCGGCTCGGCGCCTTGCAGCTGGGCCGGATCCTTGATGGCGATCAGTTCCAGGTCGAATACCAGTACCGAGTTGGCCGGGATCAGCGGGCTAGGGCTCTGCGCACCGTAGGCCAGTTCAGCCGGGATGAACAGCTTGTACTTCTCGCCGACGTGCATCAGCTGCAGGCCTTCGACCCAACCCGGGATCACGCCGCTGACAGGCAGGTCGATCGGGCTGCCGCGCTCGACGGAGCTGTCGAACACCTTGCCATCGATCAGCTTGCCTTCGTAGTGGACGGTAACCACGTCGGTCGCCTTGGGCTGCGGGCCGTCGGCCTTCTTGACCACTTCGTACTGCAGGCCCGAGGCAGTGGTGACCACGCCTGGCTTCTTGGCGTTTTCCTCGAGGAACTTCTTGCCGGCGGAGGCGGCTTCTTCGCTGGCCTTGGCCAGGCGCTCTTCGGCACGCTTCTGCAGCGCGGTGAAGGCCTCTACCAGCTCTTCATCCTTGATGCGCTGTTCCTTCTTGCCAACGGCGTCTTCGATGCCGAGGGCTACTGCTTTCGAATCAAGGTCTTCCATGCCTTCCTGAGCCAGGCTCTTGCCCATGTTCAGGCCGATACCGTAGGAGGCTTTCTGTGCCGGAGTCTTCAGCTCGGGGCTGCTGGTCTGTTGATCACAGCCAGCCAGTACCAGGCCAACCAGGGCAACCGCAGCCGCCAAACGATGCTGTTTCATGTAATTTCCTTGTTCATGCGCCATAAGGGCAATCAGGGTAGAAGCCGCGAGCTTATCAGGCGCCCCCAACCCATGGCTACCGGCATAAGAGCCAGTAAAGCCGGATTAGTTCCACAACCTTGCACTCGGCAGAAAAGCCATAATTGCAACGACAGATCATTCGTTACGCTTTGTGTCGACCAAGATATACCATAACGCTATCATCTGCCGCTTTCAGGATACTGGCCCGGATGTGGCCAAGCTATCTAGAACAGGCTTCAGGGATGCACAATGAGATGGGACGGAGCAGTAACCTTCGGTGACTACTGGTTGGGCTACACCGGCAAAAGCGACCAGACCGAAGCCCATGCCCATGTCGCCATCCAGCTGTGCATCGGCCTGCGCTACGACATCACCGTGGAGTTCGGCAAGCAGGTCCTCACCGCGCCCGGGGTTCTGATAGGGCCATCGGTCGACCACCGTTCACTGCCCAACCCGGACCGCGTCGCCTTCCTCTACTTGTATCCGGATGCGCCACTTGGCCGCGCGCTCAAAGCCCTGCTCGACGACAGCGGCAAGGCGGCTGTCAGCCAGGATATCGTCGATTGCGTGCGCCTGGCCGCCAACTTCCACGAGGTGGTGGCAGCCCTGGAGCTCAAACTGGTCCCCCCCGAAAGCTTCGACCCACGCCTGTCCAATGCCCTGAACCTGCTGCGCCAGGACTGGGCCGGCATTGGTGCGGTCTCGCGTGCAGCCAGCGCGGTGGGCCTTTCCAGCCCACGCCTGCGCTTTTTCGCCACGCGACAGATGGGCGTGCCCCTGTCGCAATGGATCATCTGGCGCAAACTCGAACGCGCCTGCCACGCCCTTGCCCATGAAGCCAGCCTCAGCGATGCCGCTGTCGCCGGCGGCTTCGCTGACCAGGCCCACCTCACCCGCACGATGCGACGGATGGTCGGCATGTCGCCCAGCCGCGTCGCCATGGTGCTGCGCAATACAAGCGATTCATTCAAGAATCCACAGTTCTAAATCGCCATCATCCCCTCCAGCCCGCGCCAACCGGGGTCTCCACCATCAGGCGCAGGGCCACTTGCCGGCCATGTGATCACAGGTCGGCTTTTTTAATCGTTCCGGTTCCTTGGCCCCCCTTGCGGCGGCCAGGCAGACGGGCGCCATGGCACATGCCAGTTCATCAACCTAGCGAGCAAGGAGTGCTAGCCCATGTCAGGACCCTCGCGGCTGACCGTTTTCCTTACCGGCGGTGCCGGCGTACTGGGTGATACCCTGATCGGCCAACTGGCCGAGCGCTATCACCTGGTCTGCCTGACCCGTCGCAGCAGCATCCGCCATCCAGGGGTAGAAACCCTGCGCGGTGATATCTGCCAACCGCGCCTGGGCCTGTCCGGCGCGGACTACCTGGCACTGACCAGGCGCGTCGACTGGGTCATCCATTGCGCAGCTATCACCCGCCTGGATGGCCACGCCGAAGCGGTGTTCTCGGTCAACTACCAAGGCACCGAACAAGTGCTGGAGTTTGTCCGCGACGCCGATGTGCCGCTGTACCACATCAGCACCGCTTTCACCCACCCGTGCGACTATCACCCCGGCGTGATGCCTTCGACCCCGTACGAAGTGGTCAAGCGCCAGGCCGAGAGCCTGGTTCGCGATGCAGGCGTGCCGGTGTCGATTTTCCGCCCGTCGATCATCATCGGCGACAGCCACAGTGGCCACATGCCCATGCTTCAGGGTTTTCACCTGACCATGGGGCTGATGATGTCCGGCTACCTGCCGATCATCCCGTGCCCGGAGAACGGACGAGTCGATGTGATCGCCCGTGATGTTGCCGCGGCCGGCATCGCCAGCGCACTGGACCAGCGCCTGATCGGCGACGACTACTTCCTCAGCAACGGCCCGCAGGCGCTCGATATCCGCACCCTGCTCGACCTGATGTGCGCAGAAATGCAGGACCAGGGCAAGCCGTTCCAGCGCCCGCGCTGCATGAACCCGGATATCTACGAACGCCTGGTGCGCCCGGTGTTCCTGCCAGCCCTGGAGGAGAACATCCGCGCAGCCCTCGGCCGCGCCACCCAGCTGTGCCGCTACGCCAGCCTGCTGCAGCCATTGCCAAGCTCGCTGGAGCAGCTGTTGCCAGCCCGGCGCCTGGCCATGCGTTCGCCGCGCCAGGAGCTGGCACTGACGCTGGCCCGCCTGTCCCCCAAGCTTTCGGCCATGCAACGCATGCTGAGAACACCGACCTCAGGTGAGCGCCACGGCGAACTGGCCATGGAGGCCTGAGACGATGAACAGCTTCACTCCCCTGCCTGAAGGGCTGGACGCCGAGCACGTACGCGCCCAGTACCGTGACCATGTCAATGCCGGCTATGCCCGCCTTGCGTCGATGATGAACCTGCCGATCGAGGTAGCCGGCGAAGGCGTCTACCTGTTCGACATGGACGGCAACCGCTATCTGGATGCCGGCGGCTACGGCGTGTTCCTGCTCGGGCATTCGCACCCGCAGGTGGTTGAAAAGGTCAGCCACCAGCTGCACAGCCACCCGATGGCCAGCAAGCTCATGCTCAACCCGTTCCAGGCCCAGGCCGCTGCGGCCTTGGCCGCGGTATGCCCGGCGCCCCTGCAGTATGTGTACTTCTGCAACTCCGGTACCGAAGCCACCGAGGCGGCGCTGAAACTGGCCTGGCTAAACGGTTGCCAACAGGTGATCTCGACCCAGGGTGGATACCACGGCAAGACCCTGGGTTCGCTGGCGGTCACTGGCCGGACGCTGTATCGCTCACCCTTTGCCGACCGCCTGGGCGACAGCCACTTCGTACCATTCGGTGATGCCGATGCCCTGCGCCAGCAGTTGCAGGCGCAGCCCGAACGCGCCTGCGTCATCCTCGAGCCGGTACAGGCCGAGGCCGGGGTGATAGTACCTCCAGCCGGCTACCTGCAGCAGGTGCGCCAACTCTGCGACCAGTACGGCGCTGTGCTGATTGCCGACGAGATCCAGTCGGGCATGGGCCGTACCGGGCGCTGGTGGGCCTGCGAGCACGAGGGCGTGGTACCGGACATCCTGCTGGTCGGCAAAAGCCTCTCCGGCGGCTGCGTGCCAGTAAGTGCCATGGTTTGCACTGCCGACATGCAGGCACCGCTCAATCGCAACCCGCTGATGCACACCTCCACCTTCGGCGCCAACCCGCTGGCCATGGCTGCGGTAATGGCGACCTTGCAGGTGATGCAGCACGAACAGCTGGTACCCCGTGCCGAAGCCTTGGGGCAACGCCTGCGCCAGGGCCTGCAGAACGTGCTGCGGCAACACCCTTGCGGCAACCAGGTGCAACTGCGTAGCACCGGGCTGTTGCTGGGGGTCGAGTTCGCCGATGCCGGCCTGGCGGCCAACATGGTCATGCACCTGATCGACCAACGCATCGTGGTCAACCACTCCCTCAACGATCACCGGGTGATCCGCCTGACGCCGCCTGCCCTGTACAGCGACAGCGACGTTGAATGGCTGCTCGGCGGTTTCGCCCGCGCCCTTGCCCGTACCTTTGAATAGGACACCGAAATGAACGAAGTCAGCCTGAACGCCCATGTACCCAGCCAGAGCGCCGAACAGGTCTACGCCGCCATCAGTAACTTCAGCGCCTATCCACAGTTTTGCGAGTCGGTGCGCAACATCGAAATCGAAGCCGTGCATGAACATGAGGTGCTGAGCAACTGGGAGGTGAACTTCCACAGCGGCATCCTCAAATGGCAGGAGCGTGATGTGTTCGACCCGGCCAACCTGCATATCCATTTCCGCCAGACCGCTGGTGATATCGACCACTTTTCCGGCTCGTGGCAAGTCAGCGAAACCGCCGAAGGCGCCAGCATTGCCTTCCGTTCGAACTTCGACCTGGGTCTGCCGATGCTGGCCGACATGCTTGACCCGGTCGCCCGGCAAGCGATCCGCGACAACATCAGCGCCATCATCCATGGCCTGTTCCCGAACAGCCAGATCAAGGATTGAGCCATGCCCCTGTCACTCCTGCACAACGCCAGGCAGACCTTGCAACGCTTTGCCCCGGACTTTGCCAAACTGCTGACGGAGTTGCCCTTCGAACAGCGCGAAGCCGCTGACAGCCCGGTTGTGGACTGGTTCAAGCATACCGGCCCGGTTGCCTTGCTGGTGCCGAAGGCTGGTGGTGGCCTGGGCGCCAGCGCATGCGAGGCGCTGCAGGTGCAGCTGGCCCTCGGTGCGTTGTCACCTTCACTGGCCGTGGCCAGCACCATGCATCAGTTTTCCGTGGCCAGCCTGGTTGCCGTCGCCGCCCGGGGCGCAGGTGCCGAAGGCCTGCTGTTGTCGGCCATTGCCAAGCAGCGTCTGCTGCTGGCCTCTGGCTTCGCCGAAGGCGTACCGGGAGGCGGCATCCTGGATGCCGGCATGGAAGCCGTGCAGCTGGCTGACGGAGTCCGCCTGAGCGGCAGCAAGCAACCGTGCAGCCTGAGCAGCTCGATGGACCTGCTGACTGCCAGCTACAGCCGCACCAGCGAGGACGGCGAGGAGCTGATGATCGCACTCATCCCCGCCTCCGCCCCCGGCATCAGCCGCCACCCGTTCTGGGGCAACAGCGCGCTGGCCGCCGCACAGAGCCAGGAGCTGCGCCTGGAGGACGTCTACGTCAGCGACAAGATGATCTTCTCCGCCGGGCTGAAATCGCAGCTTGGCGATGTGCAGACCATCGGTTTCATCTGGTTCGAGCTGTTGATCAGCGCCAGCTACCTGGGCGCCTGCATGGGCCTGGTCGAGCGGGCGATCGACGAGCGCCGCTGGAGCGACCAGCAGCGCGTGCAGCTGGCCTGCCAGCTGCAACTGTGCATGAGTGCGCTGGAAGGCCTGGCGCACGAGGTGGAACACCTGCAAGGCGACGCCGACGACCTGCTGGCGCGCCTGCTGCTGACCCGCTACGGCATCGAACAGCAACTGGCCAGCGCGTCCGACCTGGCCCACCAGATGCTCGGCGGCCTGTCGTTCATCCGTTCGAACCAGGGCTGCGACTGGCTGGCCAGTACCCGCGGCCTGCAGTTCCACCCGCCCGGACGCTTCAGCATGACGGCCAACCTCGACCGCTACCTGCAAGGCGCCACCTTCAGCATTGCCAATGGAGTCACCCCGTGAAACTGCACAACAAGATCGTCGTCATTACCGGCGCGGCACGCGGCCTGGGCCTGGAAACCGCACGCAAACTCAAGCACCAAGGGGCAACCGTTATCGGCATCGACCGGCTCGAGCCGCATGGGGCACTGAACTTCGATGCCTACTACCTGCTCGACCTGTGCGACCGCGAACGCCTGGACGAAGCTGCTGCCTCCATCCTGGAGCGCTTCGGCGACATCGACATCCTGATCAACAATGCCGGGGTGCTGACCCTGGAACGGGGCGAAACAGGGGTGAACGATGATGTGCGTCGCGCACTGGAAGTCAACCTGCTGGCTCCGTGGCAACTGACCTCGCGGTTCTTGCCGGCATTGCTGCGCAAGCGTGGCAAGGTGGTCAACGTGTCTTCGCTGTTCGCGCTGGTCAACGCCCCGTACGTGGCCGCCTACGCCACCAGCAAGCGAGCCTTGAGCGCCTATTCGGATGTGCTGCGCATGCAGTACCCCGGGCAACTGGATGTGGTCACGGTGTTCCCCGGGTTCATCGACACGGCCATTCACGACCCGGCCGAACGGGTCGGTCTGTCGGTGAAGCGCCTGGTCAGCTTCAAGCGCGGCGAGCGCGTGCTGCTGTCGCTTGAGGAAAAACTCGATGACGCCAGCAATGGCCTGGTGCGTGCCTGCACCCGCCACGACCTGCGCAACCGCGGCCTGACCTTCCTCGGCAGCGTGGCCATGTACACCGCACGCTGGCTGCCAAGCCTGGTGGATGCCTTCATCGGCCTGCGCTTGCGCAGCCTGAGCAAGGCCGGGCAGCTGTCGCTCAAACCCGAACTGATCGACTGAGGCCAGGCCGATGACGCAACTGGCACTGGACAAGCCCCTGCTGCGCCCTGAGCGAAGCCTGCTGACGCCGTCAGCGCTGGAAACCACCCTGGTGATCGGCTACGCGTTGCTGCTGTTCGCCGCACCGCTGGCACTGCTTGTGGCCATCGTCGACCGCGCCCCCCAGGCATGGCCGCTGGCTTTGCCATTGCTGCTGCTGGCGGGCTACGGCCTGTTTCTGCAGGGCATCCTGGGCCACGAGGGTTTCCACTTCAACCTCAGCGACAACCGCCTGTACAGCTGCATGCTGGCGGTGGCGCTGAGCTCGATGCTCACGGGCTTCTGCGTCACCGGCTACTTCGTCGACCACTGGCAGCACCATCGCTACAACGGTAGCCCCCAGGACCCGGACTGGCGCCTGTTGCGGCGCTATCGCCTGGCCGCCACCCGGTTGCTGGTGTCACGCCTGCATGCCACCGCCTGGTATCTGCTGCAAACCGTGCGCCTGGCCCTGCCCGGCGCCAAGGTCAGCGGCACATTGCCACTGCCCGACCGGCAGATCCGTTTGCTGGCCAGAGCCAACCTGGCCTGCCAGCTGCTGTGGCCGGCACTGTGGCTGCTGCTGGCGGCAAAGTGGCCACCGCTGCTGCCTGCCGTGGCGGGCTGCCTGCTGCTGGCCTTGTTGATTTCTGCCCTGAACGCCTACCAGGAGCATGCCTTCGAAACCGATGTAGCGCTGCCGGTGGCCCGCTCGCGTACCGCAGCACTGAGCACCCTGCTGCACCTGGGCTCCAACTACCACCTGGAGCACCACCTGTATCCGCGCGTGCCGTGCTGGCGCCTGCCTCGCCTGCACCGCCAACTGCTCGCCAGCGGTTGGTACGAAGGCCGACAGGCGCTGATCGAACCGCGTTTCTTCGGAGCCTTGCGCTACTGCAAGGCACGTTTCCCCTATGCCGGCGCCTGGCAGACGATGCCACCGCCAGGTAGCCCCGGGCTGTGATGTACGCCTGGCGAGCCCCAAAACTCAAGGAGCCGAGTATGTCTTTTGACGTCGATGAACTGATTGAAAACGAACGCCGCACCCTGCTGGCACACCCACTGTTCGCCCGCATCAGCACTCTGGATGATGTACGCCTGCTGATGGAGAACCACGTCTTTGCCGTGTGGGACTTCATGACGCTGCTCAAGCGCATCCAGCGCGACCTGACCTGCGTCTCCCTGCCCTGGCTGCCACCCAGGCATATCCTTGCCGCGCGGCTGATCAACGAGATCGTCACCGGCGAGGAAACCGACGAACACCCCGACGGCGGCTTCATCAGCCATCTGGAGCTGTACCTTGGCGCAATGGACGAGATCGGCGCCGATACCGGCCCGTTCCGCCAGTTCCAGGCACTGCTGCAAGCAGGCGTGCCCCTTGCCCAGGCGTTGACCAATGTCGACATTCCGCTGCCGGCCAAGGTGTTCGTCAGCAAGACCCTGGAAGTTGCCCTGCACGGCTCGACCGAGCAGGTGCTGGCGTATTTCTTCTTCGGCCGCGAAGACATCATCCCGGACATGTTCGGCGGCCTGCTGCAACGCTGGGCCATCGATGAAGCCAGCGTGCCGATGCTGACCTACTACCTCAAGCGCCACATCGAAATGGACGGCGACGATCACGGCCCGGCAGCCAAACGCATCATCGCCGAGATCGTCAGCGAACCGGCGCAACAGCAGACCCTGGCGAAAAGCGCCGCCGACGCGCTGGTAGCCCGCACCGTGCTGTGGGATGGCGTGCTGGAGCAACTGCATCAGCGCGCGGCAGCACAGGCCACGTGCGCGCCAGCAACCAGCTGAGCATCATCCCTTGCCTGCGCCCGACGCAGGCAAGGGGTTCTGGCCCCCAACGACATGGACGAGAGCGTGTGACATGGTGAAAGGCAAGTACGCCAAGTTGGCAGTATCGGTGCTGGTCATCGCAGGCCTGGCAGCACTCGGGCTGCAGCGCTGGCAATACGCACGGCAGTACGTCAGCACCGACAATGCCGAAGTGGAAGGCGTGATCATCCCTATCAGGGCGCGGCTGAGCGGCGTGGTGGTGGACGTGCCTGTGCACGAAAACACGCGCGTGAACAAAGGGGACCTGCTGTTCCAGGTGCGCGATGACGAATATCAGCAGCGGGTTGAACAGGCGCGGGCCAATTACCTGAGCGCGCTGGTGGCCACCGGGCAAGGCGGCATGCCCGGCCTGGTGGACAGCCAGGTCCGCAGTGCAGCTGCGCGCAGTCAGGCAGCACAGGCCACCATCGGTCAGTTGGCGGCCAATGTCGAACAGGCCCGCAGCGACTATCAACGCACCCGGCGCCTGGCCGACCAGGGCGTTGTAAGTACCCAGGACCTGGAAGCCGCCCGCGCACGCTTCAGCGCCCTGAGCCACCAGCTGCAGGCGGCCCGCGACAACTCCACCGCAGCCCGCGAAGGTACCCTGGCCAACCAGGCCGCGCTGAAAGTTGAAGAGTACCGGATCAAGGCCGCTGAGTCGGCCCTGGCACTGGCCCGCATCGAACTGCAGGACACCCGGCAGGCATCCCCGCAGGGTGGGGTGATCGTGCACAAGGATGTGCAGCCCGGGCAATTCGTGGTGGCCGGTCAAAAACTCTTGAGCCTGGTCAGTACAGAACACATGTGGGTAGTGGCCAACTTCAAGGAAACCCAGATCGGCAGGGTTCGTGTCGGCCAATCTGCACGCATCAGCGTCGATGCCTTTCCGGGGCAGCAGCTGGAGGGCGTGGTACATAGCCTGGTGCCGGCCACTGGCGCGCGTTTCTCGCTGCTGCCACAGGAGAACGCCAGCGGCAACTTCACCAAGGTGGTGCAACGCATCCAGGCGCGCATCGAGTTCCGCCAGCTGCCCAAAGACATGCAACAGGCGCTCAGCCAGGGCATGAGCGTGTTCGTCGAGGTCGATACCCGCGACAGCGGGCAGCCGCTATGAAGTCGCCGTGGCTGGTGGCAGTGACAGTCACCCTGATCTCGATGATGGAGCTGCTCGACGTCACCATCGTCAACGTCGCCATCCCCAGCCTGATGGGCGGTTTCGGGGCGTCGGTGGACGAAATTTCCTGGGTTTCGACCGGCTACATCGTCGCCAACGTGGTGATCCTGCCGGCCAGCGGCTGGCTGTCTGCCTGGTTTGGCCGGCGCCGCTACTACCTGGTGTCATCGGCGCTGTTCGTGCTGGCCTCGCTCGGTTGCGCGCTGTCGCAGGAGCTGTGGCAGATGGTGCTGTGGCGAGTGGTGCAGGGCCTGGCCGGGGGCGGCTTGCTGGGCATCTCGCAGGCGATCATCTACGACGTGTTCCCCAAGGAAAAGGTCAGCGCCGGCCTGGCCTTGTACGGCGTCGGGGTGATGATGGGGCCAACCCTCGGCCCCTCGGTCGGCGGCTACCTGATCGACGAGTTCTCTTGGCACTGGATCTTCCTGATCAACCTGCCGATCGGCGCGCTGGCCCTGCTGCTGGCATGGCTGTGCGTAGGCGATTCACCCAACGAGCGACGCCCGCAAAGCATCGACTATCCGGGCTTCGTGCTGCTCGCAATCGGCGTCGGCAGCTTGCAGATCCTGCTGGAGCGTGGCGAACACTGGGACTGGCTTGAGTCAGACCTGAGCCTGCTGTGCCTGGCACTGGCGCTGCTCGGCCTGATCGGGTTCTGCTACTGGGAGCGGCGGGTGGCCAACCCGATCGTCAACCTCGCGCTGTTCAGCAACCGCGAGTTTCTTCTGGGATCGATCTGCGCCTTCTGCGTCGGTTTCGGCCTGTACAGCACGCTGTTCATGGTGCCTCTGCTGCTGCAGACGCTGCTTGAGCAAAGCGCCTACCAAAGTGGCCTTGTGATCTTCCCCGGTGCCCTGGCCAGTGCGGTCAGTACCCTGGTGATCGGCAAGCTGTCGCAGGAAAACCGCATCGATGAGCGCTACTTCATCTGCGTGGGCATCCTGGTCTACGGCTACGCCATGTACCTGCATACCCAGTTCACCCTGCAAAGCAACCCCGACACCCTGTACTGGCCATTGATCATCCGTGGCTTCGGGCTGGGCATGATCTTCGTGCCACTGACCAACCTGGCCATGCGCCAACTGCCGGCGCAGCTGATCTCGGTGGGCTCCGGCGTGCTCAACCTGATGCGCCAGTTGGGCGGCAGCGTGGGCATCGCCATCGCCGCCACCCTGCTCACGCGTTTCTCCTGGGCACGCTACCGGCAACTATCCGAGCACGTCGACGAAAACAGCCTGCTTGCCAGCGGCTGGGACCTGGCCAACCTCGACCCGCGACGGCTCTCCACCGACCTGCTCGGTGCAGACCAGGCCAACGCCGTACTGGCCTTCATGCAGGCCCGGGAGCAGGCACAGATGCTCGGTTTCAGCATGCTCTTCGGCCTGCTCGGTGCGGTGATGCTGATCGGCGTGCCCATGGTGCTGCTGATGCGCAACTCCCGCCTACCCAAGCCCTCACTTGCAAAGGAGTCCGTGACGTGTTCGGACAAAGCACACGAACCTGCCTAGCCGTGCTGGCGCTGGCACTGGCTTGCGCCAGCACGGTCCAGGCCAGCGACCTGTACCAGACCTACCAGCAAGCCCTGGGGCATGACCTGGCCTACGCTGCGGCGCAGCAACGTCAACAGGCAGCGGCGCAGAAGGCACCACAGGCGCTGGCTAAATTGCTGCCGCACCTGTCCCTGGAAAGCGGCGCAGCCTGGGTCGACCGCGAACACAGCGGCCCTGCACACCGCAACCGCGACAACTCCAATGCCTACGCGCTGGTATTGATACAGCCCCTGCTGCGCTGGCAGAACGTCGTCGGCCATGAACAGGGCAAGGCCTTGGCCACCGCCGGTGAAATCGACCTGCTCGCTGCGCGCCAGGACCTGATGCTGCGCGTGGCCGACGCCTACTTCGAACTGTTGCTGGCCGAAGACCAGTTGGCTACCAGCCGCCAGCAGGTGCACACCCTCGGCCAGCAACTGGACAAGGCACAGCGCTTGCGCCGCGAAGGATCGGGTACCGAGAACGAGGTGCAGCGCATCCAGGCCCGTTACGACCTCGCGCAGGCCGAGCAGATTGCCGCCGACAATGCCCTGCGCCTCAACCAGCAGGCGCTGGCCAGGCTGACTGGCAGTATGCCGGGCGAGCTGGCCAGGCCTGATGACCTGGTCTCCTTCAGTGGCCCGCAACCGGCCCGGCTGGATGCCTGGACCGACCAGGCCCGCCAGCACAATCTGAAGGTGCAGGCAGCCGAAGTACGCCAGCTGATCGCCGAACAGGAAGTGGACAAACAACGGGCCGGCCATCTGCCAACCCTCGACCTGGTGGCCGCGCACGGCCGCTTTGCCTCCGTGGGAGGCAGCCTGTACGACGTGACCGTACCCGAGGAGAAGTACACCCAGACCGTGGTCGGTGTGCAGCTCAGCGTTCCCCTGTACGCCGGTGGCGGCACCCAAAGCCGCACGCGCGAGGCACGTGCCCTGCAGGGCGCCGCCGAGAGCGAGCTGGAAGATGCGCGACGCGAGGCAGATTTCATGGCCCGTCAGGCCTACCTCAACCTCACCGGTGGCATCAGCCAGTACCAGGCCCTGCAACAGGCCTTGCGTTCCAGCCAGAGCGATCTGCGCATTACCACGCACGCCTACGAGGCCGGCGCACGGATAAGCAACGATGTGCTGGATGCCGAGCAGCAGTTGACTCGCACGCGCCTGCAACTGGCCCGCCAGCGCTATGCCATCCTGCAGGCACAGTTACGCCTGATGGCGGCCAGCGGCAGCCTGAGCGACGACAGCCTCAAGGCCCTCAGTGCCCTGTTGACGGAGCGGGTTCAAGGGTAGGCACCCTCTCGGTACTGCCCTGCCACCTCGCGCAGTACCTCGCATACCCACTGCCCCGGCAGGCTCTGTGGCAAGGCGGCATTGCGGCAGATACCGACCGAGCCGCCGGGCTCGCGCACGCCCAGGTCGAGTTCGACCAACTCGCCACGGCGAAGGTCCAGCAGCACGGCATCGCGTGGTGCCACCCACAGCGCATCACTGCCCAGCAGGTAGCGTCGGCTCAGGGCCAGTGACAGGGTTTCCAGGCGCTGGGCCGGCATCTGGATGCCACATTGCACGAACAGGCTGTCGGCATGCTGGCGGATGGTGGTGCCAGCAGGCGGCAATACCAACGGGTAACGGCCCACCTGCGCCCGCTCCACCGGCGTGCCGGCCAGCAGCGGGTGGCCGGGCCGTACCACCAGGCTCATCGACTCGCTGTACAGGTGCTCGAACGACAGCCCCTGGATCTGCGGGCTATCGGTCATGCGCCCGACCACCAGTTCCAGTTCGCCCAGGCGCAACTGGCCGAGCAACTGCGCGCTGACCCCAGTGACCACACTGATCACCAGCGCCTCATGCCGCTGGTGCAGGCGGCACAGCACTTCGGGCATGAGCAGGCCTTCGACCGTGGACAACACGCCGATGCGAACTTGCGACGGCGCCCGCGCCTCGCCACGCAGGCTGCTGACGCCATCGCGCAGGGCCTGCACGCTGGGCCCGGCATAGCGCATGAAACGCGTGCCGGCCGGGGTCAGCTCGACGCCCTGGCGGCTGCGCGCGAACAGGCGCGTTTCCAGCAGGTCTTCGAGTTCCTTGAGGGTCTTGGAGATGGCCGGCTGACTGATTGCCAGGATGTCGGCAGCCCTGGCCAGGCTGCCCTGCCGGGCAATCTCCAGGAAGCACAGCAGGTGGCGGTACTTGATGCGGGTGTCGAGGTTCATGGGCTCAAGCTTACCGCATGCAGATAGCCTGTACCGGCCCTTTCGCGGGTGAACCCGCTCCCACAGCGATCTCCACAGTTCTCCAGACCTGTGCAGTACCTGTGGGAGCGGGCGTGCCCGCGAAGAGGCCGGTGCAGGCGGCAGATGACTATCAGGCAACAGCCAACTCCACCGCCTCCCCATTCAACCGCACCGGCCACACCCGCAGGCGCTGCCCGCTATCCTCCAGGCACTCCCCGCTCTCCAGGCTGAAGTGCTGCTTGTACAACGGCGCCGCCACCACCAGCTCGCCCTGCACACTGCCCACCAGCCCGCGGCCGATGATGTTGGCGCCGGACCGCGGGTCGCGGTTGTCCACCGCGTACAGCGGCTGCGCCTGCCCCGGCAGGTAGAACAACGCCACCTGGGCCCCGTCGAGCCAAACCACCACCCCGGAATCGGCCACCAGGTCATCCGCCTGGCACACCGCCTGCCAGTTCTCGTGGGTCTTTACAGCAGCATTGGACAGGTTCATCAGACAGCCTCCTCGACGGTTGGGATCAGGTGCAGCGGCGCAGCAGGCCGGCGCTGTTCGCGTTCGCGCACGAAATGCACGTCCGGGTCGGCGCGGCGGTCGTTGACGAACGTACGGAAGCGCTTGAGCTTCTCGGGGTCGTTGAGGGCGTTGGCCCACTCGCATTCATACTGGTCGACCACATGCTGCATCTGCGCTTCCAGCTCGCTGGCCAGGCCCAGGCTGTCATCGATGATCACCTGCTTCAGGTAGTCCAGCCCACCTTCCAGGTTCTCGCGCCACACCGAGGTGCGCTGCAGTTTGTCGGCGGTGCGGATATAGAACATCAGCACGCGGTCGATCAGGCGCACCAGGGTCTCGTCGTCGAGGTCGGTGGCGAACAGCTCGGCGTGCCGCGGGCGCATGCCGCCATTGCCGCACACGTACAGGTTCCAGCCCTTGTCGGTGGCGATCACGCCGATGTCCTTGCTCTGTGCCTCGGCGCATTCGCGAGTGCAACCGGACACCGCGAACTTGAGCTTGTGCGGGCTGCGCAGGCCTTTGTAGCGGTCTTCCAGGCGCAGGGCCATGTCGACGCTGTCCTGCACGCCGTAACGGCACCAGGTGCTGCCAACGCACGATTTCACCGTGCGGGTCGACTTGCCGTAGGCATGGCCGGTTTCGAAGCCGGCCTCGATCAGCTCGCCCCAGATCAGCGGCAGCTCGTGCAACTGGGCGCCAAACAGGTCGATGCGCTGGCCGCCGGTGATCTTGGTGTACAGGTCGTACTTTTTCGCCACCTGGCCGATCACGATGAGCTTGTCGGGGGTGATCTCACCACCGGGGATGCGCGGCACCACCGAGTAGGTACCGTTCTTCTGCATGTTGGCCATGAAGGTGTCGTTGGTGTCCTGCAGCGGCACCAGCGCCGGGTCCATGATCGGCTGGTTCCAGCACGAGGCGAGGATACTGCCCACCGCCGGCTTGCAGATGTCGCAGCCAACGTGGCCCTTGCCGTGGCGTTCGAGCAGTTCGTTGAAGGTGCGGATACCCTCCACCCGTACCAGACCGTACAGTTCCTGGCGAGTGTAGGCGAAGTGCTCGCACAGGCTCTTGTCCACCGCCACGCCGCGGGCGGTCAGCTCATGCTCGAACACCTGCTTGAGCAGTGCCGCGCAACCACCACAACCGGTAGCTGCTTTCGTGCAGCCCTTGACTGCGGCAAGGTCGCCGCAGCCGCTGTCGATGGCGGCGCAGACCGCGCCCTTGCTGACGTTGTGGCACGAGCAGATGGTCGCACTGTCGGGCAGCGCATCGGCGCCCAGGGCCGGTGCACCACCGCCTTGCGGCAGGATCAGTGCCGCGGGGTCGGCTGGCAGGGCGATACCGTTCTGGGCGTATTGCAGCAGGGTGTCGTAGTAGCTGTTGTCGCCGACCAGCACCGCACCGAGCACGTGCTTGCCGCTGGCATCCACCACCAGCCGGCGGTAGGCGCTGTTGGCTTCGTCGATGAAGCGGTAGCTGCGTGCGCCAGGGGTAGCGCCATGGGCATCGCCGATGGAGCCGACATCCACGCCCAGCAACTTGAGCTTGGTCGACATGTTGGCACCGGTGAATTCGCCAGTGCTTTCCCCCATCAGCAATGCCGCCAGGTTGCGCGCCATGCTGTAGCCCGGGGCGACCAGACCGAACACGCTGCCGTTCCACGAGGCGCACTCGCCGATGGCAAAGATGCGTGGGTCGCTGCTGCGGCAATGGTTGTCGATCACCACGCCACCACGCGCGGCGATGTCCAGGCCACAGGCACGGCCCAGGGCATCCTGCGGGCGGATACCCGCGGAGAACACGATCAGGTCGGTTTCCAGGTGCTCGCCGCCATCGAAGTTCATGCGGTAGCGGTAGTCTTCACCCGCACTGATCGACTGGGTGGCACGCGACAGATGCACGCCAACACCCAGCGCTTCGATCTGTGCCTTGAGCGCGGCACCGCCCTCGCCGTCCAGCTGCACCGGCATCAACCGTGGGGCGAACTCCACCACGTGGGCTTCCAGGCCCAGCGACTTGAGGGCGTTGGCTGCTTCCAGGCCAAGCAGGCCACCGCCCACTACCACGCCACGGCGGGCACTGGCTGCGGCAGCGCGGATGGCGTCGAGGTCGTCGAGGGTGCGGTAGACAAGGCGGGCATTGCCGCTGGAACCTTCGATCGGCGGCACGAAGGGGTAGGAACCTGTGGCCAGCACCAGTTGGTCGTAGCCGTAGCGGCCCTCGGCGGTGACCACTTCGCCGCACTCACGGTCGATTTCCAGCACCGCTTCGCCGAGGTGCAGGTGCACCCCGTTGCTGCCGTAAAAGTCCTGCCCGCACAGGGCCAGGGTTTCGGCACAGCTGCCGCCGAAATACTCGGACAGGTGCACGCGGTCATAGGCGCGTTGGCGCTCTTCGCCGAACACATGCACTTCGAAGCGCTGCAGGGCGCCGCGGCTGACCAGTTGTTCGACACAATGGTGGCCGACCATGCCGTTGCCGACGATGACCAGTCGCTCTCGTTGCCCGCTGCTCGCTGTTGCCTTCATAAGCCGATCCTCGATCAAAAAAAAAAGCGCCTGGAGCCGAAGCTCCAGGCGCCTTTGCCTGTATTCATCACGGAAGGGGCCCGGGTTGATCGCCGTTGATCAGTGGGCTTTGTT